>Ga0169931_10000290_pt1 | contig 82285 bp, 83 predicted proteins | sample Kivu_15m_20L_FD_129675 | JGI IMG/M metagenome (GOLD analysis project Ga0169931, IMG submission 129675) | Freshwater microbial communities from Lake Kivu, Western Province, Rwanda to study Microbial Dark Matter (Phase II) - Kivu_15m_20L... | ecosystem: Environmental > Aquatic > Freshwater > Lake... | reverse complement strand
GCGTCGCCGCATATTCGTTGCCTCGTGGCTTCTTCGGCGTGCTGCGTCGTGAGCGCCAGGTTGGTCTCGAGTTCAACTACAAGCTGTAAGCGGCTGCACAAGACCGCAGTACTTGAGGCCCGGTGGGAAACCGCCGGGCCTTTTTCTTTTCACGGTATGGATCTTTCAGCGACTAAGTGCGCGCAGTGCCGTATCCGGAAAGTCGCTGAACACGGCGTCGACGCTAAGAGCGGCAAACTGTCGATATTCGGCTTCAGGGTCACCAGCGTAATCGGCTAACAGGTGCAAGGATTCATCGCGGAATGTCCACGGATGCACGACAAGCCCTGCAGCGTGTGCAAGTGTGACGAACTCTGTGGGTACCCCGGCGCGTAGCACGCTCTCATCGGAGCCTGCTGCCGCGCCGTCTGTGCGCGCGCCTACGATCCAGCGTTTCCACGGGCCGATACCACTAGCGTATTCGGCTATTTTTTTGAACGCGTCGATTTTCTTGAAGTCAGCCGGAAGATTGCCGACCTCATACAAAGAGCAGCCGGGTTGCATGAAGGCGATTGGCGGGATCGCCTGGCCGTCTGCATCGAGCCCCGCGGCGGCGAGTAATTGCACGAGCTTCAGTGAGCTACGTTCTTGCAGCCAACGTAGATTGCCGGACTCGAACGATTGCACGTAAACCGGTGCCTCACGGCTATTCCATCCTGCTCGCTCGAGCACGTCGAGCAGCTTGGGTTCAAGCGCCAGGCCCATGGCGCAGTGCCAACTCGGGTGTTTCGTCTCAGGATAGATGCCGATGGTGCGGCGACGGATTACTGCTTCGCGTTGTGCGAGTTCGATGATTTCTTCGAGAGTCGGTACCGCATACAGTCCGTCGTACGCTTTTGATCGGTCTGCCCGCGGCTGTACTGCTCTCAGCGTACGTAATTCTGCGAGAGTGAAATCGATGGTGAACCAGCCGCTGGTCTCGACGCCATCAATGACAATCGTTCGGCGTCTGTCGGCGAACTCGGCGCGCTCGGCGACATCTGTCGTGAGTCCGATTTCAGGTTCGTGGCGCGCCACCAAATGTCCGTCGCGGGTGGCGACGAGATCGGGTTCAATGAAATCGGCACCCATCTCGATCGCCAAACGATACGCTTCGAGCGTATGTTCCGGCCGGTGACCGGATGCGCCGCGATGGGCAATGACGAGCGGTGCTGCGATGCTGGTCACCGTCGAGATGGCAAGCAGCAAAGGAACGGTAATCGTGAGCCAGCGCATGCCGACATACTAGGGCGCCGCCATGACGCTATCGTGAACATTGTTCAGAGTCTTGTGCAGCACGATAAACCGCAGATCGGGTCGCTTGGGTTCACCGAAACGCAGATTGCCATAGGGAAACGCTGCGGTTTCGCCACTGCGTTGATAGCCGCGCCGTTCGTACCATGCGATGAGTTCGCCGCGTTGTTCGATGACGGTCATCGCTATCTGTTTGGCGCCCCAGTGGGTTTGCACAAACTCCTCGGCGCCGACCAGTAGTTGCCGCCCGAGACCGGCGGCTTGATGCTGCGGGTGGATGGTCAGCATGCCGAGATAAGCGTCCACAGGGCGTCGCTCGAGTTGTACACAGGCCAGAAGTTCACCCGTGTTGCTTCGATGCAGCAGCATGGCTCGTTGTGACAGGGGCGCTTCAATAAATTCCTCGATTGCCGCCCCATCGGTGCGTTGTCCGCCGAGCAAATCAGCTTCTGTTGTCCATCCCTGACGACTGCTGTCGCCGCGATAGGCCGAATTGACGAGTCGCACGATGTCTGTCGCATCGAGCGCGCTGGCTACTTGCAGATCCAAGTTCAATCGTGGGCAATGCGTCCGCGGGTTTCGGCCATCTGCTGCAGTCCGATACGTAGTTCGAGCCGCCGCTGGAATTCTTCCGGGCCAAAAGCGCGTTGCGCGAGAACATTCATGGGGTCGGTACGATAGCCGATTTCCCGCAGATAGTGATCGTAGTGCTGCTGCGCCAGTCGTTCGCTTGGATCGAGTGGGCTCTGGTCCGCTTCGTCCAGCCACCCGAACCAGCGATCGACGAACTCGGTGAGGTAAGTTTCGCAAGTGGCGATATTCGCTTCGGTCAAATCGCCCATGACGCTGGTGCAGACCGGTGACATCAAACCGCGCAGATAAGTACCGTGACTCCAGTTCCAGGTGAATTCCGGCAGACCGCGAAAGCGGATCGCGCTGGCATTGGCGGGTTCGTAATACTTGTTCACGTAGTCGAGATTCATGCGCAAATCGACCCGCGGTGTGTAATCGGCGTAAAAAAACAGCTTGGGTACGGTGCCGAAAATCACCACAAGATGTGGCACGCGACTCTGCTGTGAAAGAAATACCGTGGCATTCATGTCGAGCAGACTCGCCTTGCGGTTGCCGAGCCAAGAGTGCACCAGCCATTCGACTCGCGAGCCACTCCATGCATTGAACGAACCTTCCATGCCGCCATCAAGCGAGGTGTAGTACTCGCTGCCCACCGTCGAGGGGTGCTTTTCGACCTTGAACCGTTGTTTTACACGTTCGACGATACCGCCGTGAATGGCGAAGCAACGCTCCCAGGCTCTGCTGACATCGACATTGGGTTGTTCGGCCAGAAATTCCGTGATGGTCTTGATATCAAGTTTGGTGTTCATCGCTCCAGTAAGCCGCAGTCATAGAGACACTGCACCATGGAGGTCCAATATTGTTCAATCCGTGGTCGAGGCGTGCCCGACTTGGGTCGCGCCCGCTCATCTGCTAGCCTTCTTGGCCCACGAAATTCTTTTGCAGGAGTGCCTCATGAAATCATCGTTGTCCCGGTCTTTGGGTGTATTGCTGCTGGCCGCTCTGGCTAGCGTGTTGCCGGCACGTTTGCTTGCTGCCGACTCCGCCCTGCAGCAGGTCATCGCTGGCGAATGGCGCTCTGCAGATGATCGGGCTCGCGATGAGGCCCGCAAGCCGCTCGATAATCTGACCTTCTGGGGTTTACAGCCCGGCGCACGTATTCTCGAGGTTCAGCCCGGCGCCGGCTGGTGGACTCACATTCTCGCGCCCTACGCGGCACGGACCAGTGGCAAGTACAGCGCGACGGCCGCTGATATCGCCAATCCGGAAATTACCGATGGCGCGCGACGCGGCCGCGAGGCCTTCGCTGCGCGCTTTGCCGACAAGGCGATTTATGGTGATGTCGCACTCGTCAACTGGGGTGCGACGGCAGCGCCGCTGCCGGCCGCGAGTTACGATTTCATCTTGTTGTCGCGCGCGATCCATGGCTGGATGCGCGTTGACGGTTTGTTCGATCGCAACTTTGCCCAGCTCGCCAATGCACTGGCTCCAGGTGGTGTTCTTGCCGTCGAACAGCATCGCGCCAATCCGGGGCCGCAAGACCCCAAAGCGCCGACCGGCTATGTGACCGAAGCTTATGTCATTGAGGCGGCTGAAAAGTTCGGCTTGAAGCTCGCCGCACGTGCCGAGATCAATGCCAACCCCAAAGACACCAAAGATCACCCCTTCGGTGTTTGGACTCTGCCGCCTACTCGACAGACCGTTGCCTACGGGTCATCGCAGCCGGCCGACCCAAATTTTGATCGCGCCAAGTATGACGCCATCGGCGAATCTGATCGTATGACACTGCGGTTCGTCAAAGAATAATCCCATGAATAAAACGCTGCTTGCAGTTGTGGCGTCACTTGGGGCCTTGTTGTCCAGCGTGGCAACTAGCCTAGCTGCCAGCGGCGATGGCACTGCTGCCGCGGCACGAGCGCAATCCGCCTTTTTCAAAGGCGATGCCTCGTCGCTGCAGGCACTCGTCACCGAGCTTGCCCCTTGGGGGCGCTCGGCGGACGAGGCCGAGCAATATGCTTATGCGCTCGTCAATTTTCGTTGGCTGCAACACTCGGTTCGTGCCAAGCGCGATAACGACGCCAAGTCTGCCGGTGGAGCTTGTGTTGCGACGCTCGATACTCTGCTCAAGCGCAACCCGAAATCTTTTGAGGCCCACGCGCTGCAATCGGCTTGTTATGGTTATCTTGCTAATCTTGGTGGTATGGCTGCCATTCGTAACGGCTCACGCAGTGGCAAGAGCATGGAAGCGGCCTTGGCATTGGCTCCGCAAAATCCGCGAGTGGTTTTGCTCGATGGTTTCGGCGTTTATTTCCGTCCTAAGTTCGTCGGTGGTGATCCGCTCAAGGGCTGTCAGCGTTTTGCCGAGGCCGTCAGACTTTTCGGGGCGACATCCGTGGGTACAGCGCTCGGGAGTTCGCCAACCGTCATCGAGTGGGGTGCTGCCGAGGCGCACTACTGGCAAGGGCGTTGCCAGCAGCAGGCAGGGGATGCCGCGGCCGCCAAGCAGTCCTATCAACGCGCTCTTGTGCTGGCGGATGATTTTGTCGCTGCGCGTAGCGCGTTAGCCAGTCTTTAGCCTGATTGTTGCCGCTCAAAAAATCTTGAGCGCAAGTCCTGCTGCCATGGTTGCGCCAAGCTCGCGACAGCTGTTGAACGCAGAGTCGTTTACATCGCCGATCACAAGCGTGGGCGCGCTAATTTCGATCCAGCGATAACCCGCGACGATACGCCTGACCGCAGTAATCGTCCCTTGCCCATCATTGCCTGCGCTGACAAATAACCCGAACGGTTTACCCGCTGAGCGCTCTTCGAGCGGATAGAAGGTGCGATCGAAAAAGTCTTTTAGCGCGCCGCTCATATAGCCAAAGTGCTCCGGTGTGCCGAGCAGGATGCCCTCGGCCCAGATAACGTCATCGGCGTCAGCCTGCAAGGCCGGCTTGATGCGCAGCTCGGCAGCCGGATCACCTTCGAACACACCTTGTTGCACAGCCTCTGCAAGGCTGGCTGTTCGTCCGCCCGGATGGCCGGCTAGAACCAAGAGGATTCGACTCACGCGCTCACCTGGCATTTACTGGGCGGGTTTGCGACAGCCAGAGCAGCGTCATGTCGTAACGTCGATGACGATTGATACGCCATACTGCAAGCATGGCGATCAAGCCGCCGATCGCCGCCATCAGCATGTCTTGATGTGCATCCCATTCGTCGCCTTGGGTGCCGAGGAATGCCGCGCCAACACCACCCCCGACCGCTATCGCCGCCGCCCACTCGAGCAGCTCGTAACACAGTGAGCTCGACATCACGATGTCGAGCGGCAAGAAATAGCTCCAAAACCCGCGGACATTAGCGAAGCGCATCAGCAATTCACGCAGTGGTAGGGCAAGCAGTAAGCCGTAGGCAAAGTGCACCAGTCGATCATAGTGATTGCGCTGCAAGTCGAACGCACTGGCCAACGAGCCGATGCCGAGATCACGGAGGGCCGTTTCATACGGCACCAGCGAATAAGTGTAGTGCGCGCCAATGGCATGCAAACACAGAAAGAAGAAAATCATCACGTATGACGCCGTCGAAAGCGGCAGACTCTTGCGCGTTGTGATTAGTGTTGCGACCGCTAAAAAAATAAGCAGGTTTTCTAACCACCAGGTACTGCGCTCGATCGGGTCGATCGCCAAAATTAGCCACAGAGTTGCAAAGATTGCGCTCATCGTTTGCAATACGCGGCGTCGCGTCACGGTTTTTCCACCGTGTATACGAGTTCAGCGCTAACTTCCTTACCAGCCTCGGTACGCAGCGTCCAACGATCGTTGATGCTGTAGCGTATTTTCAGAGTGTTGAGCGCTTCGGCCAAAGATATTCCATAGCTGACATACAGCCGGCTCGAGAGGTACTTACCGAAAACGAGCGAGGTCTCATTGGCTAAATTCTGTTCGATACCGACATCTTCAATGCCAATACGTTGACCGAGCTGCTGCGCCAAGATGGCGCCGCCCTGTGCCAGCAGGGCATCTCGACTTGCATTGCTCGAGTCGCCACCCTGATTCCCCTCGATCGTCCCACCCGCCAAAATCAATGAAACAACCTGCGATTGCGGCAGTGAGGGCTCCGAGAAAAAGCTCATGCGTGGCTCTCGCAGAGTGCCACGGACATTGACGCCTGCCTTGACGTCCGGGAATTCTTTGGTTGCGCGGATGTCGATGCCCGGGTCGTTGATAAATCCGCCAGAGAAAATCAGTCGACCCCGCTCGATGTCGAGACGTCGTCCAAGCGCAGCGTATTTACCCTCTGTAACGCTAAGCTCGCCGCTGCCGCGGGTAACGCCATCGGCAGTACTACGGACGTTGATTTCACCCTTGACGCGACCGCTCAAGCCGAACGAATCGACGGTGACGCGATCGCCGAGCGAGAGACGGATGTCGCTGCTGACTTGAAAAGAGCTCTGCGGATCGATGGCTGCGTCGCCCACGATGATTTCATCCGACGAGCTAGTGATGGCACCAGTTAGATCAACCGGCATCAGTCGCGCAGTCGGTATATTGACGCTACCCGTAGCAAAGAGTTCACGGCCATTGACCTTGAAGGTGAGATCAGGGGTGGCCGTTATGCGCGCTTCCGGCAGGTCGATGATCGGGATATTAACGCCCGAAATTTTCAGCGAGCCATAGGGTAGAGCGGAACGCCAAGCTAGGTCTGCATCGGCGGCTATTGAACCGCCGCCTACATCGGCCTTGGCGCGCAACACCAAGGTGTTGTCGAGCAAGCGCGCCTCTGCAGCAATTTTGCGTAGCCCAAGATTGATTTGGTAAAAGTCGAGCTCGCCATTTTCGAGGCGCAAAACGCCGTTGAAGAGCGGAGTTCCGAGCGTGCCACCGATTACGAAGTCGAGTGCGAGATCGCCGGCTGAACGATCAATTTCAGGAATGAAGAGATATAGGAAAGTCAGTGCCGAGGAATCGGCGCGCAAATTGGCGCGCAGCGGCATCTGACGCCAATCGCTAGTCTCGCGGTCGGCTTGTAAACGACCGCGAGCCTTGCCACCACTGCCCGCACTGATTTCAAGATTCGCCAGCAAACGATCGCTGCTCGACTCGAAATCGACATAACCCGAACCAAAAGGAACAGACTCGCGTTTGCCGCTGCCCCGTATCCAACTGAGCGCCGCATCGCGAAAGTCTGCGCGCATGACACCCAGCAACGGACCGCCAGCACTGGCGCCGAGACTTGCCGTCATGCTGATAGACCCGTCGTAATTGACCTTGTTGGAAGGTCGCGGCAACAGCGATGCGATCGGAAGTGCAGCGATATCGATACGCGCATTCCAAGCGCCGTCGCTGAAGGCGGCAGAGGAGCATAGTGTCGCAGCGCCGGTAATGCCGTTGCTGTCGCGACCACTTAGGCAAAAGGGCGAGAGGTAAGCGGTGCTCGTCGTCAGCGTTACCAGCAATGGGTCGATGGCTACGAGGGCGATATTGGCTGGCAGATCGACTTCCGCCTGTTCCCAGCGTTGTTGCCAGTCCCGTTTGCTCAAATTACCGACGCCTGCTGCGCGTAGTGAAAAGTCACGCTCGATGATATTCAGGGTCAGTCGATGTTCACGGGATTGGCCGGTCATATCGAAGCGCAATCGTTCGATTTCGCGTCCGAGGGCTCGCAGTTCCTGTAATTCGAGCAGCATGGCGGCGGGTGCATCGGCGGGGCCTGCCGGATCAATATCGATATCAGCAACGAAGCGCTTGGCGCTCAGTTCAGAAAGCTCGATATCGCTGCCTCGAGCAATGAGTCTGACGCGCTGAGTCTCTGCGGTACCTCGCAGCACACCTTGCGCTTCGAGGCGACCACGTGCCTGCGGAGCGATCACGGCAAGATCGTTGGCCTTGATGCGAAAGTCGAGGTCGCGACGTCTATTTGAGAGAACGCCGTCGAGTGCAAGATCAAAGCCGCCGAAACGTAGTGCCAGTTTTTCGAAGCTGTATTGATCGCCCCTGATACCGACTTTCCCGCTACCGCTGGCTGCGGTCTCGCGCAGTCGACCCGAGAGCTGTCGAATATTAAGGTCGATGCTGCTCTCTCGACCTTGGCCACGCCCGCTCATCTCGAGCTCAAGATTCAGCGCGCCTGTCAAAGTTGGCTGCAGTGCTGAAGGGTCGATGTTGTTCGCGCGGCCGCGTAACGCCCAACTTAATTGTGGTTTCCATCGAACTTCGCCACTCAATCGGCTTGAGCCCCTTAGAGCCTTGATCTCGCTATCGGTGATGATGAGACGCTCGGGCTGCAAAGTACCGACGACCCTGCCATTTGCGGTTGGCAGAGTGCCCAGCAGGAAATCACCCGCTGCTGTGAGGGCATAGTCATCTTGACCGAGTAACGAGAACTCCCCGGCCGTACTTTGTACTTGCACGCTAGTCCCTTGCAGCGGCCAGCGAAATCGCTTCCAGGTTCCAGCGATATCGATGAACGGTCGCGCGTCACTAAAGGAAAAGGTCCCGTTCAGTACTGCATTAAGCCCTGAGGGTTTATGGTCAATTTGCAGTGCGCGCGTGCTCAATACGCCATGGGCAAAGCGACCAAGAAAATCGATCTCGAAAAAACCTGCTGCAAGTGCTTGTGGATTAAGGCGTCCGCGGGCCCGATAATCGTTGGCATCAAGGTCCAATTGCAGTGACCCTGAAATCTCACCCAGTAAATCGCTGCCGCCGAAGCGGGTGATATCAAGCTCGGAGATTGCCGCCTCGGCGGTGAGGTTCCACGGAGGCAGTGCACGCAGCTGAGCTGCATTGAGCTTGGCGGTGAACGGCTCGAGCAATCCGCCTTGAAGATCAAGTTCCGCCAGATCACCCGTTGCCTTCGCCTCAAGCACCCAGCGGGGACCACTCGCGGGTGTGAAAGTCACACGCGCATCGGCACTTAATCCGAGCGGTATGGCCGCTCGCAACTCGCCGTCTGCTTCGATGTTGAGCGCGCCAAGTTGACCTCGCGCCTCGCGAATACGGATGCGCTTCTCGAGGATGGTGCCGTGTGCAGTGAGCTCTGCGAGCACTAGTGGCGCGCCGTACTCGGGCGCAATGGTTGCCTGCTTGATATAGGTCTGCCGTGCCTCAAGCGTGAGCAATCGCGGCAGAAATGGTGCGGGCTTGATCGGTGGTGGGCGGTTTCGCGGTTGTGGAGCGACATACAGTGAGTCGACGGCGAATTCCTCGACATCGATGGTTTGCCACAGCAACGGCAGCAGATCGATTCGGGCACGCAAGCCTTCGATGCGTAGGTGAACCAAGTCGTGTTCGATAATGATGAGGCCTACTGAGAAGCCGCCGGCCAGTGAGCCTTTGACGTCTTCGATATGCAGTCGTTCGACGGCACCCGCGCTCTTTGGTAGTCGTGCCACGGTGTTTTTTAGCAGCGTTTCCGAATAGCCGAGCGCAAAAAGTAACGCGACCGGTGAGCTGAGTAGCACCGTCAAAAAAACCAACGCGATTTTCGACTTTATTTTCACTCGTTGGCGGTCATCTAAAGTTTGGGTGAAAAGTTCAGATGCAGGCGCGGGTCGCCACGATCGGCGAAGCCTGGCTGCGAGATGCATCGCGGGTCGGGTCGTGCATTTTTGCAACGCGGATTCGTCAAGGGTTGCGCGACATCGATGCCGAGAGTTACGACTGGCAAGCGTAATCGCAGGCCGATACCTGCGGCATGCTGCAGCGGATCGCCGAAATCATCGAATGCATTGCCGAAATCAAAGAACGCAGCTGCACTGAAGTTACGCGGTAGGTCGCGAATGATCTCTACGGTGCCGCTCAGCAAATGGCGACCACCGATTTTTGCACCTGCTTCGTCGAGCGGTGACAGGTCGTTATAGCCAAACCCGCGAACACTACGATCACCACCGGCGAAGAAACGTTCGGTGCCTGGCAGCTTGTCGGTCGCGGAAATCCACGTGGTACCGATTTGACCACGCAAGAAGAGATGCCACTTCGGTGAGAAATCGAAAACCCGCTCGGCTTCGACTTTGAGTTGTACATAGTCCTCTTCTGCGCCAAGCGCAGTGCTAGAGCCTCTGATTTCGGCGATCAATGCGCGGGAAAACAGCGCTTCGCCGAGATAACCGCGTGGAACTGAGGCGAGGCTGAAACCAGGAATCACCAACGTCGTGCTGGTATCGAGCACGCTGCCGCGACCGGTATCGGCCGTGATGGTGCGCAGTCGATTGAGCGAGGTGAAGTAAACCTGTTGCCAGTCACCGCGCACTCGGGTGATCGAGGGTTGCAGTCGGCTGGTGCGGGTGTCGAGATCGCCGAGTTCATCGCGTGAGTAACGCCACTCGGTGTCGAATTTCTCAAGCGCCGGATCGCCGATCGGCACGACATATCGCGCCGCGAAGGATTGCTCGATCTGTGCAGCCTTGAGTTCGACACGCGAGCGGTGACCGCGGTTGTTGAGGCGGCGATTCTCCCAAGTCAACGTGCCGCGAGCGCGACTGTCCGTTGCATAGCCCACACCGGCTGCATAGCGATTACGACGATTGGCCTCGGTACGAATGTTGACGGGAATAAGTAGTGTGTTGGAATCAGGTTCACCTGCTAACACTTCGACCGTAGAAAAATATTGACTGTCATCGAGTGCGAACTGGGTACGCAGCAATTGCGTCGCGTCGTAGGGTTGCTGTTCATTGAAGCGCAGGTAACGCCGCAGCAGGCTTTCATCGAGCGAGCGCTGTTCGATAGTCGTGCTGCCAAAGCTGTAGCGCGGTCCGGTCTCGATACGCAGATGTACCGTGGCGCTACGGTTCGGTGGGTCGACTCGCAATTCGCTGACGGTCAGCTTGGCTTCGACATAACCCAGCGTGGCAGCCGTGCGCCGCAGGCTGTCCTTCAGGGTGTCGTAGCTCGCGTGATCGAGTCGTGCACCGACTCGCAAAGGGTTCTTTTCCAAAATGTCACGAAACGCGGGGTGTTCTTCGCCGGGGCCGAGCACCTCCAGCTTGACTTCGCGCAAGATCACCGGCTCGCCTAGCTTGATTTCGATACGGGCACGCCAACGAGAACTGTCGAGCTGCTCAAGGGTGGAGGTGGCAAACGCGTCGTAATAACCAAAGGGCTTCAGTGCCGCCGCGGCCTCGCGCTCGGCTCGCTCTTGCAGTCGCTCGACCAAATTGGCATCGAGATCATCACGGGCCTTGTACCGCTCGAGACTGAGATAGGCGAGCACGTTGCGACGCAGTTCGCCCTCGACGCCGCTGATTTGGATGTCGATATCTGCCCGTGCCGGTTGTAGTGCAAGGCCGAGCAATATGAGCGTCAGCCAGCAGGACCGCCCGAGCGCCCGCAGCATCGCCGCCAGGCGTTGTCGGCCGCGTCGGATCAACTTGAGAGCGTGGTCTAGACCCATGGGCGAAGCGATCTTGCAGAGCGAGAAACTTCGCTTGATTCTACTTCAGAGCGACAGCCGATCGGGCGGCCATGAACCGCCATTCGAGATGAATCGTAATGCTGCGGTCGGCTCACCCATGACATCGAAACAGCGCTCTTCGACTGACCAATTTCCAAGGTAATCCATGAGCAAGATGGTCGTACTGCGGGTGCCATAGTCCGGGTGCTGCACGAACGCGGCCGACAGGATACGTTCCCATTCGGCGCTGATACCGGTTTGCGGTAGCGCGTGCTCGGGCGCCAGCATACGGTCGCCGAGTGCAGCCCATAGCGGAGTGAGATCGGTCTCGCCGCGCTGCGCCCAGTCGCCCAGCACCTCACGCAGGCGGGCGAGCTTGGGCCACGGTGTGTCGAGCAGGTGGTTACAGATAGCGTAATGCCCAGGCGCCAAGGGCCTTGCAAACGATGGGTCGCGATTGCTCGCGTACCATAGCTCTTGGCCGTCGGCGAGCAGCAAATTGAACCCAGCGTAGTCCCGGGCTTCGTTCTCAAGTCTCTTGAGGTAGTCGGCAGCCGATATCTCGCTAGTCAAAAATTCCGGAATCAGTCTGCCGCGACTCGGCAGTGCGCCGCTCGCTGATACCGGTTCGCGATAATTGGTGATGAGGCCAAAACGCCGTCGTGCATCGAGGCCAAACCAGGTGCCACCGGCAAGCAGGTCGCGACCCGCAAGCACGCTCGGTTTGTCTGACCACAGTTCGATAGGGCGTGTCGGTCGGGCGTGGAATTCGTCACGGTTGGCGATGACGATAGCCGCATATTGTGGGTGCAGCTTCCAGGCAATGGCAGCAAGGCACATGGGGCGAGCTCAGTCGGCGCTATCGGGCGCGAGCCAAGTCATGATCAGACGGTGTGAGATCGAGGTAGCCGGTGGCAGCAGAATCTCGCCCGCTTCGATCTGTTCGCGGGTAAACCAGCGCGCATCTTCCAATTCATCGCTGGCACGTGGCAGGGCGCCTGCAGCTGCGCTGGCGATGAACCCCAACATCAAAGAAGACGGAAATGGCCACGGCTGCGACGAGTGATAGTGACAGCGATCTACAGTGACGCCGGTTTCCTCGAGTACCTCGCGACGCACTGTGTCTTCAAGGCTCTCACCGGGTTCGACGAAGCCGGCAATGGTTGAGTAGCGGCGGGGTGGCCAGCTTGCTTGACGTCCGAGCAGCGCTCTTTGACCGTCCGTGACCAAAACGATGATGGCCGGATCAATGCGCGGAAAAAACTGACTGTCGCATTGCACGGCACTGCAGCGCATGACATGGCCGCCGCGCTCCGGCAGCGTCTTCGCGCCGCAGACACCGCAGTGACGATGACGTCGCTGCCAGTGAATGAGTGCGCGAGCATAAGCCATGAGGCTCGCCTCATCAGCATCGAGTTCTGACGCCAATGGCCGTAGTTCCTCGAACCGCATACCGCCGGGTTCAGCGATCTCGTCATCGAGTTGTACCAGTACGCAGCGCCGCTCGCGAAACCAACCGAGCAAGATCAAGGCATCATCGTTAGCACGACTGACGAGTTCATGGCGGTGATCGACGAAGGCGACGCGCAAACCGTCGGCTTCAAATCCGAGAGCCGTACCTCGGCTCAATACGAAGCAAGTGTTTGCGTCAGCGCGCGCGATTTGCTGCCAATCGGGTTCTTCACGCGTTTCTCCACGCCGATCGAGATAGGGGCCGGCGAGGAAATTGGGGCGGATTTGTCGAGGTTCGCTACGCATCGGAAAGTCGCGAGGCTACCCCGCGCCGCGACTCTCCGCTGCGGTGCTTAGTGCCTGACGTGGCCTACAAGTTTAGCAGGTGAGCCGCTCGCCGACCGCGGTGATTTACCGGGTCGCTGTGGCGGCAGGATGGCATCACAGGCTTGGCATTCGAGAGATCGCAATGACATGCGCTCGACGACATTGATGCCGCCGCAGCGATCGCACCAGCGCAGGCAGATTTCGTCTTCCGAGCTCAGCGCCCGCGCCAAAAAGGCCGCGTGTTCAAAATCAATGCGCGGTTTGGGGACAATGCGTTCGTAAGCCTCGAAGGCTTCGCAGAGCAATTTGCCGCGACCGATGGGCGCAGCTCGTCGACTGCTTCTTTCGTTGGTCGGCAAGACACCAAACAATACGAGCAGCGCTGCGAGTGCATGGGTATCGGAGTCGACGCCGGTCGCGCGTAGGAAGAAGCTGACCTGTTCGGGTGATTTGCCACGATGCCTTTTGACGGCAGCGCCAGGTCGGATATAGGAGCGAAACAATTTACGGATACGGTCGTCGCTGAGGCCGGTCCATTCGCGGATCGTTCGTGTTCTGGCTTCGAGCTTGATTAGCCGCAACGCCAATTCGAGGCGTGAACGGTCGCGTCGGTAACGGTCGTCGGTAACACGCATGGAACCTCCCCAATAAATTCGTTTTGAAAGCTATTTCCACACAAAATATCGCAAAACACAGGCTGCTTTCATAGGGCGAGTCGGCCATCATTTTTCGACAAACAACGGAGGAATGCATGAGCCAGTCATCTTCGTCGCGGGTTCTAAAGCCCGCTGGTACCGAAACCGACTTCACCCGCAGCGTCGATCGCGAAATCATTCGGCAAATTGGCGAGCTCAATCGCCGAGGTCTGCAAGTTTTGCGTCGTGCCTTGCAAGAGGGGCAGGCGTCGTTGCCACCGATGGTCAGCGAGCTACGCGACGCCTGGCTTGGCCTCGATGCTGCAGCCGAAGCACGCGCCGCTGAAGCCCCCTATCTTTTGTTCGATCTACGGCTCGAACCGCTCGATGGTGCAGTGGTCGAGCCCAGCCCCGAACTTGAAACCGCTGACTGGTTTCACCACGCCCGCGGCCGCGCTTATGTGCGGCTTCTCAGCCACTTTTCCTGGCAGGTCTGTCGTGGGCGTCCGATTGCAGCCACCTTGTTGCTCGGCCTGTCGCCCGAAACGGCGTTGCGCCTGGGCGATCTCGATCTGGCTGCGGTAGATACCATCGCCGACCGCCCGGGTGAGCATCTGGTGTTGCGTTGGGGTGACGATCGCTGGTTCTGGAGCCGTCGGCTGACGGCGGCCGCGCGAGGCGATGCAAGAGTTTTATGGCAGACCACGCTCGCCGGTGTGCAGCGGCTGGCCGCCTTGTCGCGCTCGACACTGACGACCACTGCGAGCTAACGCCACAAGCCAACGAGCGCGATAGGCCCTGTCGTCGTCGGCATGGTATCTTTCGCGCCCCATGCAAGCACTCGAGGTTCGCGGTCTACTCAAAGGGTATCGCAATGGCGTTCAAGCCCTGCGAGGTATCGATCTCGATGTTGCTGAGGGCGATTTCTTTGCTTTGCTTGGCCCAAATGGGGCGGGCAAAAGCACGCTGATCGGCATCTGCACCTCACTGGTCACCAAGACTGCGGGCACGGTGCGCGTGTTCGGCCACGATCTGGACACTGAACTCGAGGCGGCTAAAGCCTGCATTGGGGTCGTTCCGCAGGAAATCAATCTCAATCAGTTCGAAACCCCCGAGACCATCGTGGTCAATCAGGCCGGGTTCTATGGCATACCGCGAGCCGTCGCTCGCGAGCGTGCTGAAAAATATCTGACTGCGCTGTCTCTGTGGGACAAACGCGGCAAGATGGCTCGCACGTTGTCGGGGGGCATGAAGCGCCGACTCATGATCGCGCGAGCCTTGATGCACGAGCCGCGGTTGTTGATCCTCGATGAGCCCACCGCCGGGGTGGACATCGAAATCCGCCGCTCGATGTGGGATTTCCTGCGTGAGCTCAATGCGGGCGGTACAACGATAATCCTCACCACTCACTATCTCGAAGAGGCCGAGTCGCTCTGTCGCAACATCGCGATCATCGATCGCGGACGAATCGCTGAAGCCGATCGCATGGACAGCCTGTTGCGCAAGTTGCATACAGAGTCCTTTGTACTGAGCCTGCGTTCGCCGGTACAGCAGCTGCCGAGCGTTGCCGGTTATGAGTTGCGATTGCTTGACCCGCAAACTCTCGAAGTCGAGGTCAACAAAGATCGTGACCTGAACGACGTGTTCGCACGGTTGTCAGCTGATGGTATCCAGGTTGTGTCCATGCGCAACAAGGTCAACCGGCTCGAAGAAATCTTCATGCGCTTGGTGGACAAAGCCGGAGCGACACCGTGATGGGTAGCGTCGGTCGTACCCGCTGGGTTGGTTTCAAGACCATCATTCTGCGCGAGTTTGGTCGCATCATTCGTATCTGGGGCCAAACCATCGTGCCCTCAGTGGTGACGGCAGCACTCTATTTCGTGATCTTCGGCAGTCTGATTGGGCGCCGAATCGGCAGCATGGACGGCATCGACTACATGCAATACATCGCGCCGGGTTTGATCATGATGGCGGTCATCACGAATTCTTACGCTAACGTCTCATCATCGTTTTACAGCGCCAAGTTCGGGCGCTATCTCGAAGAAGTGCTGGTTTCACCCTTGCCTGACTGGGTCATCGTGCTCGGCTATGCCGGTGGCGGCGTGTTACGCGGCCTCTTGGTCGGCGTGGCCGTCAGCATAGTGGCGCTGTTTTTTACCGATCTACCGGTGGCACAGTTACCGGCGATCTTGCTCGCGGTTTTTCTGACGGCGACTATTTTCTCGTTGGCAGGGCTGATCAATGGTGTGTTTGCCCGTAACTTTGACCAGGTGAACTGGATCCCCACGTTCGTGTTGACGCCCTTGACCTATTTCGGTGGCGTATTCTATTCGGTCAGTTTGTTGCCCGATTGGGCGCGTACCCTCTCTTACGCAAATCCGATTTTGCACATGGTCAACGCCTTTCGTTACGGGTTCCTCGGGCGCGCCGACGTCGACGTTTTGTCAGCATTTCTCATCATGATCGGTGCGGTGATCGTGTTGTTCTGGATCGTACTTCGCTTGATGAGTCGCAGCGCCGGTTTGCGCGATTGAGCATGCGACAGCAGGCAGATTTTCGGCCGCCATGGTGGTTACGCGGGCCGCATCTGCAGTCGATTTTGCCGAGTCTCCCGTGGCGGCGACCGCTGGTCGAGCGGCGGGCGCAAGCCGTCATGGTTGCCAGCCGCGAGTTATTACTGGACGCAGGCGATGGCGTGCGATTGCAGGCGTTTCATGCGCCAGCGATCCGTGACAGCTCGCATCGAGATCAAGCTGTGGTGCTCTTGCATGGCTGGGAAGGCAGCGCCAATTCGTTATACGTATTGTCTCTCGCGCAAACCTTGTACGAGCAGGGTTTCGATGTCGTTCGACTCAACCTACGTGATCACGGCGAAACCCACCATCTCAACCGAGAGCTGTTTCACTCGTGTCGACTTGATGAGGTGGTGGGAGCCATAGGTCAGTTACAGCAGCTTTTGCCCGCCCATGCGTTGTCGCTGGCCGGCTTTTCGCTTGGTGGTAATTTCATGTTACGGGTCGCTGCGTCCGCCCCTCGACACGATCTGCAAATCGCCAAAGCCATCGGTATCTCCCCGGTGCTTGATCCAGCGGTAACACTGGACGCACTCGAGAGTGGCTGGTCGCTCTATCACTGGTACTTTGTCCGCAAGTGGACACGGTCGCTACGACTCAAAGAAAAGTATTGGCCTGGAAGCTTCGATTTCAAAGATCTTCTGGCATCGGGCGATCTGCGTCGCATGACTCGCGAGTTGGTGTTGTCACATTCCGATTACCAGGCCGTTGAAGATTATTTCTCCGGCTATGCACTGACCGGTGATCGACTGCGGGAGCTTATCGTGCCGAGCACCATCGTTACCTCTCTCGATGACCCCATCATTCCCGCGACAGACCTTGAGCGTCTCGCGCAGCCTGCTGCGCTCAAAATCATTACTACGCCTACCGGTGGGCACTGCGGTTTTTTTGAGGCTTTTGCAGAGACGGCTTGGCTCGACCGACTGGTACTGGATGAGCTCAAGACCTAAACTCACCGACATGATTTTTTCGCGATCTGTCCGATCTTTGCTGCTCGTCGCTACGGCGGTTCTTGCGCTTGCCAGCTGCGGTGAATTTCAGGATTGGCGCAGCACTGAGCGCGCCGACACCATCGAATCTTATGAGGCTTTTCTCGAGCAGTACCCAGACAGTCAGTACGACGCCTTGGCCAAGCGCCGTCTTGCCGATCTCATCGAGCAGCGTGATTGGCTGCTCGCCACCGAGCGTGACACCGCCGAAGCCTATCGCAGCTTCATCAATGCACACCCGAAAGGTCGTTGGTTACGTGAAGCGCGGGTGCGACTGCAAAACTTCATGGCCGCGCCCGGTGTGCTTGGTCCCGCAGCCGTCGAGCCGTTCGAGCCCATTGAAGCGCCGCCGCCTCCGGCAATGCTTCCGTCTGAGCCTTCCCCGACTGAGATGTCACTCAAGGTCGCCTCGGCAGCGTCAACGCTCAGCGACCCGATCGATGCCGAAATACCGGTTGAGCATCGTATTCAGCTGGGGGCGTTTTCGACTCGAGAAAAAGCCATGGAAGGGTGGCGCAGTATTCGCGAGCGTCACCCCGAGTTGCAGGGTCTCGTTTCGCAGATCGTGCCAGGGCCGCTCGGCAACGGGTCCATTTACCGCTTGCAGGCGAGTGTGGTCAGCGAGGCGCGGGCGCGCGAGATTTGTCGGGTCCTGGTGAAGGCCGGGCAAGCTTGCGTTTACGTCCCGCCGGGGCGTTGAGCTCGCGTGTATCAGGCGTTTTTCGGGCTCGACGAAAACCCTTTCGCGATCACGCCTGACCCGCGTTATTTATTTCCGAGTGCGCGACATGCTGAGGCCTTAGCGCATCTCGTTTACGGCGTCAGCGAAGCGGGCGGTTTTGTTCAATTGACCGGTGAAGTAGGTACCGGCAAGACCACTCTGGTTCGTTCATTGTTGGCGCGACAGTGGCCCGACACCGACATCGCCCTTATCCTGAATCCAACCGTTACGGTCAGCGAGTTTCTGCTTGGCATTTGTGAGGAGCTTGGCGTCGAAGTCGTCGCTGAGCACCAGAATAGCGTCAAGCGTTTGGTCGATGCTTTGACCGAAAGGCTATTGGCAGCGAACGCTGCTGATCGGCGTGTCGCCTTGCTTATTGATGAAGCTCACTTACTCGAGCGCGACGTTCTCGAGCAAGTTCGTTTGCTGACTAATCTTGAAACCCCCACTCGCAAGCTATTGCAGATCATCTTGATCGGGCAACCCGAACTGCGCGAGATGCTGGCACGCGCTGATTTCCGGCAGGTCGCGCAGCGCATCACTGGTCGTTATCACCTAGATCCACTTGAGCGCGCCGAGGTCGCGGCCTACGTGCGACATCGCCTCCGAGTGGCCGGCGCCAAGCGCGAGATATTCACTGCCGGTGCCTTGCGTACCTTACATCGCTTGAGCGGCGGTTACCCGCGGCTGATCAATGTGATCGCTGATCGGGCTTTGCTTGGCGCATTCGCGCGAGATCGCCATGAAGTCACTGCGAGTTTGGTGCGCGCTGCTGCCGCCGAGGTGCGTGGTGAAACGACAGTCTCGCGCCATTGGAAGTGGCTGGCGATTTTCGCAACGCTCGGCGTGGTGGTTGCCGGTGCCGCGATAGTTTGGATCACGATGCTCTAGATCAAGATACTCTAGGTCGCGATGCTGTTTTTGGCTTAGTGTCGCCGGGCGAGTTCGTGTTCGAACAAGGCGAAGATGCCATCCGCATCGGCCTTGATGGCCCAGCGCACATTCTGCGGGCGTGACGGTGACGGTCGAAATTCCACGGCCGTATGGCCGAGTGTCAGTGGCGAATTCGTTTCGACGTCGACGTAACAGGATTTGAACTCGAAGAGCTCGGGCTGTAGCAGCCACGCGATCGGGCAGGGGTCGTGCAGCGGCGAGCCCACTTCGGGTGGCCCGTTGGCTGGTAATTGGCTGGCGAATTGCAGCAGATTTGCAGCTGCCATGCCTGACGGGTTGCCGAGTTGCTGCAGGCTTGCAATACGCGGCGGTGTTGCGCGCACTTGATGGGTGACGTCGAGCCCAAACGCTAACACGGGTATGTCGCTGCCAAAAATTACTTGAGCGGCATGCGGATCGGCATAGATGTTGTATTCGGCAGATGCTGTGATGTTGCCGCCTTCGCTTCGGGCTCCGCCCATCAGTGCGATTTCGCCGATCGCGCCTGCGATATGCGGTCGTTGTAAAAGTGCACTGGCGATATTGGTCAACGGACCGGTGGCTACGAGAGTAATGCTGCGTTCGGCAGCGCCCTCGAGCGTGGCGAGCAAAAACTCAACGGCGCCGACTGAGCTTGGGCCGCATCGCGGTGCAAACAGCGGCAGATTGCCGAGGCCCGACTCACCGTGAAAATGACTGGCCTCGACGGGTTCGCGTTGCAGCGGGCGCTCACCGCCAGCATGTACCGGAATGTCTTCGCAGGCGGCGATTTCACGGATGATGCAGGCGTTGCGGGCGGTCAGCGCCGCACCAACATTTCCCGCCACCGTAGTGATGCCGAGGAGGTTGAGTTCGTGCCGTGCCGCAAACGCCAGCAGCAACGCGACACCGTCATCGACACCCGGGTCACAATCGATGATAAGCGAGCGACGCGTCGCCATTCGTCAGCCAGGTAGAGCGTCCCACCAGACTTCCATGCGCTTGCGCATGGCGGCATCTGGCAGACTGCCGCGCGCTGCAGCGAGGTTGTCTTCGAGGTTGCTGCTGCGAGTCATGCCGGGGATCGCCGCAGTGACGGCAGGGTGCGACACCACATATTTCAGAAAGAACTGGCCCCAGCTTGCGGCGCCAAATTCTTTGGCCCAGTCGGGCAGCGGCTGACCACGTACGCGCGAGAAGACATTGCCGTCGCGCCGACCACCGAAGGGTAGATTGATGAGCACGGCCATGCCGCGATCTGCCGCCAGCGGTAGTAACTCGTCGGCCGCGCCGCGATTGCCAAGCGAATAGTCGACCTGTACGAAGTCGAGTTTTTCGTTACGCATGACCGTGGCAAAGTCGGCGTATTGGTTGTCATTCGAAGTCGTGATGCCGACGTAACGAACTCTTTTGGCTGCGACCTCATCACGCAACAGCGGCAGCAGGATGCTGGTGCCGACCAAATTGTGGACCTGCACGAGATCGAGTCGCGAAGTCTGCAGCTTGCTGAAGGAATTGGCGAGCATGGCCTCGCCTTCTTCGCGAGTGCCGCTGCGGGCTGTAACTTTGGTGGCAAGAAAAATTTGTTCGCGGTTACCGATCTCAGTGATCAGCTCGCCAAGAGTTTTTTCCGATTCGCGGTACGAAGGTGCCGTGTCGATGAGCGAGGCGCCACCGGCGGTCAAGCCTGCGACTACGGCCTTGCGTGCAGCACGCTCTTCGGCGGTGGTCGGACTGTAGTTGTTGGTGCCGAGACCGACGATGGGTAGCAGCTCGCCGCTGCTTGGAATAGGTTTGCGCAGCAAGCTCTCTACGGTTGCGGCGATGCTGCTGCAAGCCGCGAAGGCGAGACCCAGTTGCAGGGCTTGTCGTCGGTCCAAGGTCATCATGTCGGTGCACCTCTATTGCCGAGTAGTTGTTGCGGGGTCGCTGGAGCTTCGGTCGGAACCGCTGCTTTGAGCAACGCCCAAGCCAGACAAAGATTGGAAGACAGCATGGGCAGCTTATCGTGTTGGTCGGTGCGGGAATACCACTTTTCGAGCATCCGCAGCGTAGGCATGCCGGTGCCACTCACGACGATACAGTCGACGTCATCAAAATCGAGAGTGGCGACTGCGCGCTCTGCATCATCACTGGTTAATTCATAAATGGCATGGGTGTCGATCAAGGTCGCATCGACCCGTTGACTGGCTACGATCTCGAGACCTGCAGCGCGCCAGTAACGTTCGCCGGCCGCAGCGAGGTCCGCCGGATAGGGTGAGACCAGGGCGATTTTGCGGGCGCCGCATTGCTGTAATGCGCGCCGTAATGCTTGCGCCGCAGTCACCGCCACCACGCCGCACTCGGCAGCCGTGGCAGTGAGTTCGTCTTCCATCGCGGGGCTTACACGATAACTCGAGCCGGTGCAGCCGAGTCCGAAAGCGCGGATCGGCAGACTGCCGAAGCTCGCGATTGCCTGTGGCATATGGCGGATGTAGTGATCGAGCCGCTCTTCGACGCGCGCTGCCGGGTGTACGAGTCGTGTGGCGTAAAGCTCGTAGCCGACAGGCAACAGAGCTCTGAGCTCCGGTTCGACAGTCGGATTGGCCTGTGGCACCGCGACACCGAAGCGACCGCGCGCGCCGTAGTCAGGTTGTCTCTGCGTTACTCGCAGAGACTTTCCAGATAGCCCTGCGCCACTGGCGAGAGGCGTTTCATGGCAAGTGCGCGGGCTTTGGGCGCATCGAGTAAATACTCGAGCGGACCGGAAACCAGCATGCGACGAACCGAAGGGTCTTGGCGCGAGACGGCGGCCATTTTATTGAGCACAGTGAAACCGCGATTGATCTTCGCGCGCGGTGCGCGACGATTTTCGATGGAGCGAGCGAGGTACTGTCCGAAACGCGAATAGAGGAAATAGTCGTCATCCCCCACATGGAAACGCGCCTCGGCGAAGAAGTCCGGAAAGTTTTTCTCGAGGTACTGGTTAACCTTGAGAAGCCGGGGTCCAGGGTCGTTGTCTTGCGACGCTGCTAACTTCTTCATTTCTTTCTTGCCACACCTCCAAGGGGTCCAGACCACCATTTCTGGGCGTCACGGGCGGTACCACACCCCGCAACGCGCGCGAAAAGTAAGGCACAAAGCCGGTCAGTGCAATACCTTTGGGAAAAATATTCTGACCCCTGTAACGCTGAGCTCAACATCATGTCTCTGAGTCCTGTCGATCCGCCGCTCTCCGCACTGTCCTTGTCGAGTTTCAATAGGCCGCTGCGAGCTTTGATTTGGGGTGCAACGGGTGGCATCGGCGGCGCTTTGGCTGCCGCACTGCGCGCCGATCCTCAGGTGGCCGAAGTGGTAACAGCTGCTCGCAGCGCTTTGCCGCCGTGGCAATTTTCCTTGCAAGATGAGGCCAGTATTGCGGCGGTGGCGGTCGAGGCTGCCCGACGCGGGCCGTTCGATCTCATTCTGGTCACGACCGGGTTGTTACACGAGTCGGGCGAGGCGCCGATCAAACCCGAAAAAAGCTGGCGTAGCCTCGAGCCCGCAGCGCTCGCTCGTGCTTTCGAGGTGAACACCGTGGGCCCGGCGCTGATCGCCAAGCACACGCTTGGATTGCTACGGCCCGATGTTAAATCGGTGTTCGCAGTGCTGTCGGCTCGGGTCGGTTCGATCGAGGACAATCGGCTCGGTGGTTGGCACGCGTACCGTGCATCCAAGGCTGCGCTCAATATGCTGGTGCGCTGTTTCGCTATTGAGTTACGTCAGCGCAACCCGCGGGCGCTGTGTGTTGCGCTACATCCAGGTACGGTCGACACACCACTGTCCAAGCCGTTTCAGTCGGGGGTCGATCCCGCAAAGCTTTTTACCCCGGAGCACTCGGCTCGAGCATTGCTCGCGACGCTCGATCGTCTCGGACCCAGCGACTCTGGACGATTGTGGGCCTACGATGGGGCGCCGATCCCTTTTTGATGGTTTGCGAGGCGGGTTTGGCGAAGCGGAGGACTTCAACGTAGGCGCGTGATGCCCGGTAGACGATCGAAGTGAGGGTCGAAGCTCAGCAGCGTCTCGATACCATGCTGCTGCAGCGAGGCGGCATGTACGGCGGCTCGCACCGGCAGAGTCGGGTACTGCAGCACCAACTGCTTGGCGAGTTCGAGGGTGGGGTGCTCCACGGGTAGTACCTCATCGACGACGCCAAGCAGGGCATCGAACGCATACTGAATGTGCCCACGGCGCTCGAGCGCGTGGTAGCGACTCAGGATCTCGTTTAGCACGAGAGCGTCGGTGACGAGTCGGGTCCGCGCGGTGACCAGCGCTTCGAGACGGCGTTGTGCGTCCACCTTGTGTGGATGCGCGGCTCCGATGAGATACATCGGCACGTTGGAGTCGATGAAAACCATGGATCAGTAACCGCGCTCGATTTCGCTGTTCAGGCGTTCGATTTGCCCGGTGGGGCCGCTGTGACGAACCGCCGCACGAATGGCATCGAGCTTGCGGTCGAGACCAGCGCTCGATTCCCGACGACGTGCTGTCGTGACCGCGTCACGTACCCAGTCGGCAACTGAGACGCCGCGAGCCGCGGCGGCCTGTTGCAACGCCGCGTATTCCGCGTCATCAAACAGAACCTGTAAACGTTTTGTCATGTATGTGAGTTTGCATGACTCATTGCAATGAGTAAATAAGGCGGAAATTGATTCATCCTGCAGGGAGCACCCGGTATAGTGGTTCAAAACCAAGTCAATTTCGTGCCCAGCTAGGAGTGCTCGCCGATGTCAGAGTCCCATTCGTCTGTTGCCGCCACACTGCGGCCCGGCAAGCAAGGCTTGTATGACCCCCGCAACGAGCGGGACGCCTGTGGCTTCGGCTTCGTCGCCGACCTTAAGGGGCGACCGTCCAATCTTATCCTGCGCAACGCCATCGAGGTTTTGAAAAATCTCGATCACCGTGGCGCCTGCGGTTGCGAGGTCAATACGGGCGACGGAGCCGGGGTACTGATGCAGATGCCGCACGGCTTCTTGCGTGAGGCTGCCAAGCAAGCCCATATCACCCTGCCTGAGCCCGGCCGTTATGCCTGCGGGCTTATCTTCATGCCCCGCAACCCGACCCAGCGGCGGCGCATTGAAGAAGTGTTCGCGAGCGTCGTGCAATCCGAGGGGCAAATCTATCTAGGTGCGCGTACCGTTCCGGTCGACAATTCCATGCTCGGTGAGACGGCTCGCCAGAGTGAGCCGTTCATCCGTCAAGTTTTCATCGAACGCGGTGAAGACACGGCCGACGAAGCTGCCTTCGAGCGCAAGCTCTATGTCATCCGCAAGAGAGCCTACAACGAGATTCGTGTCTCAACGGTCGGTGGCGCAGAGTACTGGTACGTCGCGAGCCTCTCCCATAAGACTTTGGTCTACAAGGGCATGTTGCTGACGCAACAGCTCGATCAATACTTCCCCGATCTGCGTGACCCGCGCATGGAAACGGCGCTTGCGCTCGTGCACTCGCGCTTTAGCACCAACACTTTTCCGAGTTGGGACCGCGCGCATCCTTATCGCTACATCGCGCACAACGGCGAGATCAACACGCTGCGCGGCAACATCAACTGGATGCGTGCGCGCGAGGCGCTGCTCGAATCTTCATTGTTCGGTGACGATATCGAGAAGCTCACGCCGATCGTCAACGTCAACGGCAGCGATTCTTCGATGTTCGACAACGTGCTCGAGCTCATGGTGCTCGCTGGTCGCTCTTTGCCGCACGCGATGATGATGATGATTCCCGAGCCCTGGTCCAAAGACGAAAACATGGATCCGGCGCGCCGCGCCTTTTATCAATTTCATTCCAGTTTGATGGAGCCCTGGGACGGACCTGCCGCCGTCGCTTTCACCGACGGCGTTCGTATCGGGGCAGTTCTCGATCGCAACGGCTTGCGGCCGGGTCGCTACTACGTCACGAGTGACGACATGGTGGTCGTCGCCTCTGAGGCCGGCGTGCTCGACCTGCCACCCGAGAGCATTCTGCGCAAGGGGCGCTTGCAACCCGGCCATATGTTCCTCATCGACACCGAGCAGGGTCGTATCGTTGAGGACGACGAGATCAAGCGCTCGATTGTCAACGAGCGGCCCTATGCCGAGTGGCTCGGTGAGCATCTCGTACCCCTCAAAGATTTACCAGCGCCACCGCAAATCCCAGCGCCCGAGCCTGATCTGCTGCGCGCACGCCAGATCGCCTTTGGCTACACCTTCGAAGATCAGCGGATCTTGATGGCGCCGATGGCCAAAGATGGCGTCGAAGCAGTCGGCTCGATGGGCAACGACACGCCGCTCGCGGTGCTGTCGAAGCGCTCGCGTTTGATGTACGACTACTTCAAGCAGCTTTTCGCCCAGGTCACGAATCCGCCTATCGACAGCATTCGCGAGGAAATCATCACTTCCTCTGATGTGTGGTTGGGTGCTGAGGGAAATCTGCTCGAGCCCAAGCCTACGGCCTGCCGACGCATCGAACTTAAGTCGCCGGTGCTAACCAACGAAGAGTTTGCACGCATTCGCCGCGTGCAGCTGCCAGGCCTTAAGGTGGGTACCGTATCGCTGCTGTTCCGCACTGTAAGAGGCCCTGAGGGCCTTGCCAAGGCGATCGAACAGTTGCGCGATGAGGCGCGTCGCCTGATCGAAGATGAAGAGGTCAATATCCTCATCCTGAGTGATCGTGGTGTGAATCGCGAGCAGGCTGCGATTCCCGCGTTGCTCGCCGTCTCGGCGGTACACCATCACCTGATTCGCGAGGGACTGCGCATGCGCGTCTCGCTCGCGCTCGAAACCGGTGAGGCACGCGAAGTACATCACTTTGCCTTGCTGATCGGCTACGGCTGCAGTGTCATCAACCCTTATCTCGCATTCGAAACATTGGATGGCATGATTCGGGAAAATCTGCTGCCCAACGTCGATCACAAGCTGGCGTGCGCCAATTTTGCCAAGGCCGCCACCAAAGGCGTGGTCAAGGTCATGTCGAAGATGGGCATCTCTGCGGTTCAGAGTTATCACGGCGCCCAGGTTTTTGAAGCGGTCGGTCTGCGTCAGGACGTGATCGACGATTACTTCACCGGCACTGCCTCTCGAGTAGGCGGCATCGGCCTCGATATCGTCGCTGAAGAAGTTTTGATGCGCCATCGTGCGGCGTTCCCCGAGCGTCTGGCGACGGACCCCGTGCTGCCCGCCGGTGGTCAGTACCAGTGGCGTGCCGATGGTGAATTCCACGTTTTCAATCCTGAAAGCATTCACCGTCTGCAGAAGGCGGTTCGCACTGGAAGCTATGCCACCTTCAAGTCTTACGCCGAGTTGATCGACGATCGATCAAAGAATCTCTCTACACTGCGAGGTTTGCTCGATTTCAAAAAGCGCGAGTCGATACCGCTTGATGAAGTCGAGCCGATCGAGACCATCATGAAGCGCTTCAAGACCGGCGCGATGAGCTACGGATCGATTAGCCAAGAAGCCCATGAAACGCTGGCAATCGCCATGAATCGTGTTGGCGGCAAGAGTAATACCGGTGAAGGTGGCGAGGACCCCGAGCGCTACAAATCGTTGCCGAATGGTGATTCGAAGAACTCTGCGATCAAGCAGGTTGCCTCGGGGCGCTTTGGTGTAACGAGCGAATATCTGGTTAACGCCAAGGAAATCCAGATCAAGATGGCCCAAGGCGCAAAGCCCGGCGAGGGCGGACAGCTGCCGGGCACCAAGGTCTATCCTTGGATTGCCAAGACGCGGCACACCACGGCAGGTGTCGGCTTGATCTCGCCGCCGCCGCATCACGATATCTATTCGATTGAGGATCTGGCCGAACTCATCCACGATCTGAAGAACGCTAATCGCGAAGCGCGCATCAGCGTCAAGCTCGTCGCTGAAGTGGGTGTGGGCACCATCGCAGCTGGTGTCGCCAAGGCGCATGCCGACGTCGTGCTCATCAGCGGTTACGACGGTGGTACGGGAGCCTCACCGCTAACTTCAACCACTCATGCGGGTTTGCCCTGGGAGCTCGGATTAGCCGAAGCGCATCAGACCTTGGTGCTCAATAATTTACGTAGCCGCATCGTCGTCGAAACAGACGGTCAGTTGAAGACCGGGCGCGATGTCGCTATCGCGGCATTGCTCGGTGCCGAGGAGTTTGGTTTCTCCACTGCACCGTTGGTTTCAGTCGGCTGCATCATGATGCGAGTGTGTCACCTCAATACTTGCCCGGCAGGCGTTGCCACTCAAGATCCGCGCTTGCGCGAGCGCTTTGCCGGCAAGCCTGAGCATGTCGTCAACTTCATGCGTTTCATTGCTACGCAGTTGCGGGAAATCATGGCGGAGCTCGGTTTCCGCAAGGTCGATGAGATGATCGGTCGTACTGACTGCCTTGAAGCCGAGACGGCGCTCGATCACTGGAAGGCGCATGGTTTCGACTTTAGCAACATTCTTTATCAGCCTGACCTCGGTCCCGAGGTCGGTCGTCGTCAGAGCATCGAACAGGATCACGGTCTCGAGAAGTCGCTCGATATGACCGAGTTGTTAGACCTCTGTCGTCCGGCGATCGACACCGGAGCAAAGGTCGAGGGTGATTTGTCGATCCGCAATGTCAATCGTGTGGTGGGCACCATTACCGGCAGCGAGATCACACGCAAGTGGGGTCCTGGTGGTTTACCCGACGATACCATCAAGATCAGGTTCACCGGATCGGCGGGCCAAAGTTTTGGTGCCTTCATGCCCCGAGGTATGAGCTTTGCGCTCGAAGGGGATGCCAATGATTACGTCGGTAAAGGTTTGTCGGGCGGGCGCATTGTGGTGTTCCCATCGAGAAAAGCCAGCTTCGAGCCCGAGCACAACATGATCATCGGCAACGTGGCGCTGTACGGTGCCACCGGTGGTGAGTTGTTCGTTCGTGGGATGGCGGGTGAGCGCTTTGCCGTGCGCAACAGTGGTGTCGATGCCGTAGTTGAAGCGGTAGGCGATCACGGTTGCGAATACATGACTGGCGGTCGCGTTGTTGTGCTTGGCCCAACGGGACGAAACTTCGGTGCTGGCATGTCGGGTGGCATTGCCTACGTCTTTGACGAAAAGGGTGACTTTCCGACTCGAGTCAACAAGCAGATGGTCGATATTGAGCGCATCGAAGATGCGACCGAGGCCGAAAGCTTGCGTTCGTTGATCGCCAAGCACGTTGCCTTGACACGCAGCGCGCACGCCGAGCGGATCCTTGACGCTTGGCCAACGACCCTGCCGAAGTTCCTGCGAGTCATCCCCAAGGATTACAAACGCGTTTTGGCCTGCATCAAGCGCGCACATGACCAAGGGCTATCGGGTGACGAGGCGATTATGGCGGCGTTCGAAGAAAATTCACGCGACCTCGCTCGCGTAGGTGGTAACTGATCATGGGCAAGCCAACCGGATTCATCGAATATCTGCGTGAAACGCCGCTCGATCGCTCGCCGAGCGAGCGGGTCCGAGACTGGAAGGAATTCCATCATCATCAAGATGATCGTGGGCTGCGCAATCAGGCGGCGCGCTGCATGGATTGCGGCGTGCCATTTTGTCATACCGGCAAAGTCATGAATGGTGGCGCGGCCGGTTGTCCAGTCAACAATCTCATCCCCGAGTGGAACGATCTTGTTTATCGCGGCCTGTGGCGTGAAGCGCTCGATCGCTTGCACAAAACCAATAATTTTCCTGAGTTCACCGGGAGAGTGTGTCCGGCACCGTGCGAAGGCTCGTGTGTGCTTGGCATCAACGCCCCGCCGGTGACGATCAAAAATATCGAAAACACCATCATCGAGCGTGGTTTTGATGAAGGTTGGGTCGTGCCTGCGCCGCCCAAGACTCGCACCGGCAAAAAAGTGGCGGTGGTGGGTTCAGGACCAGCAGGGCTCGCTGCAGCGCAGCAGCTCAATCGCGCCGGCCATAGCGTGACGGTGCTTGAGCGCGCCGACCGACCGGGCGGCTTGCTGATGTATGGCATCCCTAACATGAAGCTCGACAAGCAGGAAGTGGTGATGCGTCGCATCAAGCTGCTGGAGCAAGAGGGCATCAAATTCGTCTTCAATGCCAACGTCGGCGAGAACTATGAGCCGCAGATGATGCGCCGTGACTTTGACGCCATCGTTTTGTGCACTGGTGCAACGCAGGCGCGCGATCTGCCGGTCGAAGGCCGGGGTCTCGCAGGCATTCACTTTGCGATGGATTATTTGACCGAGGCAACGGCGGCGTTGCTTGCCAAAGACCCCGCCAAAGCCAAGATCCACGCCAAGGGGCTCGATGTTGTCGTCATTGGTGGCGGTGATACCGGCACCGACTGCGTTGGTACTGCCATGCGTCAGGGTTGTCGTACGCTGAATCAAATCGAGATTTTGGCCAAGCCGCCCAATGAGCGCGCTGTCGATAACCCGTGGCCGGAGTGGCCGCGCACGTACAAGATGGACTACGGCCAGGAAGAGGCTGCGGCTAAGTTCGGCCAAGATCCGCGCAGCTATCTCACCACTGTCAAAAAATTTGGTGGTGACGAAGAGGGGCGCGTCAGCGAGATCACCACGGTAGAGATCAGTTGGCAAAAAAACGAGCGTGGCCAGTTCGTGCCGGTTGAAAAGCCGGGTAGCGAGCGCACCCAGCCTGCGCAATTGGTGTTACTCGCCATGGGGTTCACCGGCCCCGAGACGCAGTTGCCACAAGATCTTGGTGTCGAGCTCGGCGAGCGTCAGCAGATCAAGGCTGAGCATGAGCAATACGCCACCAGCGTGCCCGGAGTGTTCGCCGCTGGCGATTGTCGTCGCGGTCAAAGTCTCGTGGTGTGGGCCATCAACGAAGGGCGCGGCGCCGCGCGCGAGTGCGATCGCTGGCTGATGGGGGCCACCGAACTGCCTTGAAGGAGTCAAAAAAAACCCCGCGCAAGCGGGGTTTTTGCTACAGGTCTCGTCACTCCCGGGTCAGGCGCTATGCGGCAACTGCAAAGGAGTCGCCCCGCGGACGCTAATGTGTGACGGTGGAAGGTGACCCGAGGGCCGCCAACCTCGGCAGCCGCCTAAATGAGGCGCCTGCCTTTACCGTGTCCGCGTCGTCTGCCCGAGGTTCTGCGTTGTCTGCTGTACGTCACAAACTTTTTGCAAAAGTTCTAGAGCGCGTAGCAGTTTGACCTCAGATGCGAGATTTTCCATTTAAAACAACCCACTAGGAGTTGCTGGAGCACCACGCACGTCGCCAGTATACAACGGGTTTTGTGAAAGTACAGTGACGAAAATGCGACAGGGGTCACAAAAACCTCAATTTCCCCAGTGCGGGCCGCGCGACAACTCGACCAGCTCGTAATAAGTCTGCATGTAACCTGCGACCTGACCCTTCAAGAAAAGGTAGTCGCCGTCGGCGGTACACCAGACGTCATACGGCGGGTGCTCTTGCGGCAGTTCGGGGTTGCTGACGAACTGGTAGTGCAGGGCCTCGAAGGTGCCTGCACCGACCGTCACAGTTTCACGACCGACGAATACCAGGTTCAGTCCGATCGAAAACAGCATCGGACCGGTCGCGCCGCGATGATCGGGAGATGAGAGCAGCATTTGATTAATGCGCTGCACGACACCAGGTTTATTTTGATCGATCAGCCGCAGATGCCAAGCGTCACAGGCGATGGCGTGATTCTGGAAGGTGACGAGCGGTGTGGCGAGATCCATGGTTTGCGACACCCGCCCTTCCTGAGAAGTCCAGCTTTCACATTCGGCAAACTGCGGATGGAAGCGGAACCAGCCCGAGCCCATGAATTTGCTGCCTACCGACAATCGGACAAAACAATCGGTCGGCATCCAGTTGGCATCGAGGGAATAGGTGATGTCACGCATCACCGATGGTCTATCGTCGATTTCGCAGTGCGCGGTGCAGGTTCGCGTGCCATCAGCATGAACATCGATGCGGAAATACTCGCGTCCGCGTTCCTGATCGAGTCGCTCGGGTTTTTTGCTGGTGTAAAGCACCTTACCCATGATGCTGCGATGATCACGTTGCAGGATCGGCAGTTTAGGATCAGCGGCGGATTGCGACATGATGAAACTCCTGTCAGTTCAGCAGAAACAGTGACAATTGTGGAACGGCAGCGACCACGACCAGTGCCACGAACATCAAGGCGATGAAGGGCAGCACGGCACGTACGACGGTCTTGAAATCAACTTTGAAGGTGACCATGGCGACGATGAGATTGAGTCCCATTGGTGGCGTGAGATATCCGATCTCGAGATTGACGGTCATCATGATGCCGAAGTGTACGGGGTCAATGCCGAGCGCCTCTGCGACCGGTTGCAGGATTGGAGCCAATATCAAGATGGCTGAGCCGATATCCATCAACATGCCGATGACCAGCAATAAAATATTGGTCACGATCAGAAAGCTGGCCGGGCCTTCGAACCAATCACTCAGTGATTCGACGATCTGAGTGGGTACCTGTTGATAGGCTAGAAAGACATTGAGTGAGAGCGCCATCATCAGCACTGGAAATAGAGAACCGAGTAGGCGCGTCGTGTCGCCCGTGATGCGAAACAAACCGCGCCAGTCGAGTTCACGATGGATCGCCATCTCGACGAACACGGCGTACGCCAGTGCGACGGCAGCTGATTCGGTTGCCGTGAAGTAGCCAGTATAGATTCCGCCCAAGATGATCACCGGCAGCATCAAAGACCAAGCGCCAGCGCGCAACGCCGCACTCAACTCGGACCAATCCCAGCTCGGCAATCGACGCTGCCAGTTCATCGCAATCGAATAGCCAGCAAACAAACCGATCAGCAGCAGAGCCGGCCCGATACCCGCGATGAAAAGATCGGCGATGGACGTGCTCGTCATCACGCCATAGAGAATGAGTGGAATGCTGGGCGGGATGATGATGCCGAGTGTGCCGCCCGCACAAATGATGCCGAGCGAAAACGAGCGGCTGTAACCGGCTTGCTGTAAAGCCGGGTACATGATGCTGCCGACTGCGAGCAAAGTGACGATGCTTGAGCCGACAATGGCCGAGAACAAGCCACAGGAGAGCACCGTCGCAATGGCGAGGCCACCTGGTATGGGGCCGGTGATTGCGCGCATCAGGCGCACGAGCCGCTGCGCGATCGCACCGCCAGCCATGATGTTGCCGGCGAGCAGAAACAGGGGAATCGATAGCAGCACTTCGCGATTGAGAGCATCCCAACCATCGAAAATGATGTATTGGAGATTGCCGCCGCCCCAGATGAGATAGGCATAGGCCGCTGCGCAGCCGAGCACCACCAGCAGACTCTGTCGTAACGCGAGCAGCAGCAGTACAAGTGCGAGCAGGCCGATAAAAGTCATGTCGGCGTCTCGTTATTCGGGACCGGCGCTAGCGCAGGCCAGCGGGCATAGGCTGCATGCCGCAGCGCACACAAGAAAAAGGCAATCGGCAAGACCGACTGAATCGGCCATATGGCGGCTCGTAGCACTACGCTGCGTTCGTCGAGATTGCGGGTTTCGAGCACGACTTCGAAAGCAATGAAGGCAAAGCCGAGACAGAACACGGCGGTGAGGATTTCGCCAAGACGCGACAACAGCGGGTCCCATCGAGCCGGCAGCCAGCGATCGGCGAAACGAGGCCGCAGATGGGCTCCGGCATCTGAGGCGAGGCCGATACCCACCAAGGTCACGACGATATTGGCGTAAACACCGATTTCCCGCGCCCATACGAGACCCGTGCCTGAGATCTCACGGAGCACGACATCGAAAAAGATGACTGCGGCCAGCACGGCAAAGGCCGTGAACGTGACGCCCAGTTCGATGCGACGCAAGATTTGCAGTGAGTGGATCACGAGGGCGGGTGGCATTCTTGGCAGTTTACACTGCGTGACCTGCGGTTGCGGCGAAGCGGACGCGTTGGCATAGTCATCTGCACATCATGCAACGACGTCGCTTCCTATCAGGCCTCGCGGCCACACCCCCTCTCTTGTTACTCGGCGCTTGCGCCGATCAGGAAATTCCGCGCCGGGTGGTGTACGCCAGTGGTTTCTCGATGCCGAAGTCGATCGATGAGGCGCTGTGGTTGGAATTCGAGGCGCGTGCTGAGCGGTTGTTGCCTGACAATGACGTGCGTCTGCTGATTCGCGGCGAAACCGGACCTGAAGAAACCTCTTTCTCGGCGCTGCGACGTGGTCGTTTGCAAATTGTCGGCGGGTCGTTTGCTGGCGTTGCGACCTTGGTGCCCGAGATTGCCTTGCTCAGTCTGCCGTTTTTCTTTGACTCGATCGAGGAAGTCGATTTTGTCATGGATCGCTACATGCTCGAGCCGTTCCGTGAGCTGTTCGCTGCCAAGGGTTTGCGGGTGCTGCATTGGACAGACATCGGCTGGGTGTCGCTCTACAGCAAGGCGTCACTGCAGCGACCTGATCAGGCGCGCGGTGTACGCGTTCGGGCTTCGACTTCGATCGCCTCGCAGGCTTTCATTGCCGAGGTCGGTGCCGACATGGTGACCATGCCGTTTTCCGAAGTGTTGCCCGCCCTGCAAACCGGTTTGATTGACGCCGGGGTGACCTCGGTCACGATGTACAGTCTGTCGGGTATCACCAAAGTCGCGCCCCATTACACACTGACGCGCCACAGTTATGACATGGGCGTGGCGATGGCGAGCGAGAAGTGGTTCCAAACACTGTCGGACGAAGAGCAAGCCGTTTATAGCCAGGGTCTCGGTGATGTCGTCGATGCGCGTCGCCGCGCCCGTGCAAGCGTCGAGGTACTACTCGGCAAGCTTTACGAGCAAGGCGTGCAGATTCACGACCCGAGCGCTGAAGAGCGCGAGGTGTGGCGTGCCGCAGCTCGTCCGTCCTACGAAAAACTGATTCGCCAGATTGGCGGGGCATCGCGGCGTATCTACGAAACGCTGCTCGAAGGTCGGGACGCTTGGCGACGATCGAACGCGTGAAAGTCAGTCACCATCCGGACTACGTTTTGCCGCTGCCAGAGGGTCATCCATTCCCGATGACCAAATATTCATTGCTCTACGATCGGCTGCGCGAGAGCGGGCTGCTACCTGCCAAGTGCATCATGATTCCCGAGGAAGCTGCGCGCGCTGATCTCGCCCGCGTACACACTGCAGATTATCTCGATCGACTGTTTGGCAGCGGTATGACGGCCGCCGAGCAGCGTGCGCTCGGCGTGCCGTGGTCGGCGCGCTTGCTGCGTCGCTCACGACTTGCGGTACAGGGAACCTTGATGGCCGCACGCGCAGCGCTTGTAGAGGGTCTTGGCGGCAATCTCGCCGGCGGTACTCATCATGCCTTTGCCGATCATGGTGAAGGCTTTTGCGTGCTCAATGACGTGGCGGTCAGCATTCGTCGCTTGCAGGCTGACGGCCTGTTGCAACGCGCACTCGTCATCGATCTTGACGTGCATCAAGGCAACGGCACGGCTGCCATCTTTGCGAGTGACGATAGCGTTTACACGTTTTCGATGCATGGTGAGCGTAACTATCCGGCTCGCAAGATGCGTTCGACACTCGATGTCGGTTTGCCGGACGGCATTGGTGACGATGAATATCTAACGACGCTCGAGGCGCATTTGCCGCGTCTACTTGAGAAATTCGTTCCCGATCTGGTGTTTTATTTGGCCGGGGTCGATGTTGCAGCGGGCGACCGTTATGGACGCTTTGCCTTGAGCGATGCGGGACTACGAGCTCGCGAGCGTTGCGTTGCCGAGTTCGCTTGGTCGCGCGGGCTACCGCTTGTGGTCACACTGGCTGGTGGTTATGCCGCTGATGCTCTGCGCACCGCGATCTTACACAGTTACGTGTTCGAAGAAATTGCCGCGCTATCGAGCATCAAGCCGCGCAATTTTTTGATGGCGTTGGCTTCGAGCTGACGAATACGTTCCGCCGACACACCATATTTGGCTGCGAGATCGTGCAGGGTTGCCTTATCAGCGTCGCCCGACATCCAACGACTAGCGAGGATGTCGCGACTGCGCACATCGAGCGCAGCGATGGCACGTGACAGGCCAATTTGAGCCTCTTCATCCCACTCCTCGTTTTCGACCTGAATGGCAGGATCGGCATCGGGTGCGGGCAGATAGGTTGCCGGTGAGTAAGCCTCGTCTTCTTCGTTGTCACTCGCTGTTGGATCGAACGACAAATCGCGTGCCGACAGTCGGCGTTCCATCTCGGTGACTTCGCTCGGGCTGACACCGAGTTCGCGTGCAACCGTCTCGGTCTCGCTGGCAGATAACCAGGTGAGATTTTTCTTCATGCGCCGCAGGTTGAAGAACAGCTTGCGTTGCGCCTTGGTGGTGGCGACTTTCACCAATCGCCAGTTGCGCAGCACATATTCGTGAATCTCGGCACGGATCCAATGTACGGCGAAGGACACCAGACGCACGCCCATGTCCGGGTCGAAGCGTTTGACGGCTTTCATCAGCCCAACGTTGCCTTCCTGCACAAGATCGCCCATCGGCAGACCATAGCCCGAGTAGCCGCGAGCAATGTGCACCACGAAGCGCAGATGCGAGAGCACCAGTGCGCGGGCCGCATCGACATCACCTTGTTCGCGAAAGCGCCGCGCATGACTCTGCTCGTCTTCGCGTGACAGCACGGGCACTTTCGAGACACGCTCGAGATAAGCGTCGAGACTGCCGAGCGGGCCGGTGAGGGCGAGGTCGGCGTGGCGATTGGCGAGGGCTTGGGTCGTCATGGTTGTGATACTCCGTGGCCAAGTCTAGCACTCGCAAAGTTAGAGTGCTAAGTCGCCCCGAAGTTCCCTGTCTAAAGGGGGTATAATCTTTTTATAATCAGATAGTTATGACCTGGCCTCGATGCGTGATAGCTGCCGCGCCGCCCCCATCCAGGCGCCCAGCAGACCGAGTAGGGCACCGGCTCCCTGTAGGCGTAGTGCTTCTTCCAGAGGCAGCCCGACCAGTCGGAAGTTGCTGCCGTACAGCCTCGCGAGCTCTGCGGAGGGCGCATCGAGTGCCGCGATCATGGCCTGCGTAATGGCGAGTGCGACGAGACCGCCGAGCGCGCCGAACAGCAGGCCCTCGTAGAGAAACGGCCGCCGCACGAAGGCGTTCGAACCGCCAACGAGCTTCGTAACCTCGATTTCTGCGCGCCGCGCACCGATCTCGAGTCGGGTGACGTTACCGATGACGGCCAGCACACCGACGCCGAGCAGCACCGCGATAGCGATGAACACCTGTTCGAGCAGTTGCAGGATCGCCTGCAGACGCCGTACCCAACGGGTGTCGGCTTGCACGATATCGGCTTCGGGGAACCCCGCGAGATCGCGCTCCAGACTTTCGACATATTCGGGTGTGAGGTTGTCTGCAGTTGGTCTGATCACAAGCACGTGGGGCAGAGGGTTTTGTTGCAGCGCATCGAGCGCAGCGCCAAAACCCGACAACTCGCGAAATTCTGCGAGCCCCTGCTCGGAGGAAATCAAGGTGACGTCACTGATGGTGCTGCGCAGCTTCAGCGCACTTGCGAGCTTTTCAGCAGACTCGAGGCGTACCTCGGGTTTGAGATAGACGGTGATATCGACCGCTTCGGCGATGCCACCGGTGACGCGTTCGACATTCTTGACGAGTAACCAAAGCGTTGCAGGAAAGGACAGCGCGATGCCAATCACCAAAATCGTGAACATCGAGGCAAGTGGTCTACGCAGGATGCGCCCGAAGGCAGCGAGCAAGGCCTGTGCGTGACGCGCGAAGTAAATGCCGACGGCCCTCATGCGATCACCTGACCGTCATCAATGTGGATTTCACGCTGACCAAATTCCTGCACCAAAGCCAAGTCATGCGTGGCAATGATCACCGTGACACCGACCTCCGAAAATCGCTTGAACAGCTGCATGACGTCACGTGCGAGCCCGTGATCGAGATTGCCGGTCGGTTCGTCAGCGATGACGATCGTCGGGCGAGCGACGACGGCGCGCGCGATGCCGACACGTTGCTGCTCACCGATGGAGAGTTCCGTTGGTAGAGCCCGTTCGCGTTGCAGTAGACCCACTTGATCGAGCGCGGCACGAACCCGCTTGTCGATGTCGCGAAATGAGGTGTCCGAGACCACCAGCGGCAGCGCGACGTTGTCGTACACCGGGCGGTCCATCAGCAGTTGATGATCCTGAAAGACGATACCGAGACGGCGACGAAACGCAGGGATGGCTCGTGTCGGCAGGGTGCCGGTGTCCTGTCCGTTTACGATCACGGTGCCGCGAGTCGGGCGCTCCAGCAGAGAGATCAGTTTGAGGATAGAGCTTTTGCCAGCGCCTGAACGACCGGTGAGAAACACGAATTCACCGGCATCGATCTGCAGCGATACATCGCGCAGCGCTTCGCGGCCATTTGGGTAGCGCTTGAAAACGCGCTCGAAACGAATCATGTCAGGTTCCTCATGTGGTCGGTCCGCGACCGCCATCGAGCAGTGCTTCGGCAAATGCCGTGGCGTCGAATTCGCCAAAATCTTCGGCGGTCTCGCCGATGCCGATGAAGCGAATCGGCAACGCGAGCTTGCGAGCGATGGCGAGCACGATCCCGCCCTTGGCGCTGCCATCCAACTTGGTGAGCACGAGCCCGGTCACACCGACCGCCTCATGAAACTGCACAGCTTGTGACAAGGCATTTTGACCTTGGTTCGCATCGAGTACCAACAACACTTCATGGGGTGCGCTCGGATCCGCTTTGGCGAGCACTCGGCGAATCTTGCGCAGCTCTTCCATCAAGTGGCTTTGTGCCTGCAGCCGACCGGCGGTATCGGCGATCAGCACGTCGGCGCCGCGACTGCGCGCTGCGTTATAAGCATCGAAGGTGACAGCCGCTGGGTCCGCCCCCGTTTGTTGCGCGATCAACTCTGCGCCACTGCGCTCGGCCCAAATACCGATCTGCTCAACCGCAGCGGCGCGAAAGGTGTCGCCCGCCGACAGTGTCACTTTCAAGCCTTGTTGCGTGTAGCGGTTGGCGAGCTTGCCGATAGTCGTGGTCTTGCCCGAGCCGTTCACACCGACAACCAGAATGGTGTACGGCCGTTTGTCGCGATCGATGATGAGGGGCTTGGCAACAGGGGTGAGCAACTGACTGATGTCCTCGCGCAGCGCCTGGAACAAGGCATTGACGTCGGCCAATTGATTGCGGGCCACTCGTTTTCGCAGCCCCTCGAGCAGCTCTTCGGTAACCGTTGCTCCGACATCGGCTTGCAGCAGTCGAGTCTCGAGTTCCTCGAGAACTTCATCGTCGATACGGCGTGCGCCGAACATGCGACCAATCTCGGCCGCGATACCGCCACCTGGCTGGGTGAGGCGTTGGCGCAGGCGCGCGAAAAAGCCGGTTTTCGGTGCTTCGGACATATGGAGTGAGATTTTAGGCTACCCTGCGCCTTCGATGGCCAACTCCAACGAAGTTCGCATCATCGCCGGTCAGTGGCGGGGTCGGAAATTGCGCTTTCCGGCGAGTACGACTATCCGCCCGACACCTGATCGGGTGCGCGAAACGTTGTTTAACTGGCTTGCCCCGTTCATCCGCGACGCGAATGTCCTCGATCTTTTCGCCGGCAGTGGCGCACTCGGCATGGAAGCCTTGTCACGGGGGGCTCGTGCCGCAACCTTCATCGAAAGCGATGTGCGTTGTGTCGATGCGCTACGCGCTCATGCGGACGAATGGCAGGCGAGCGGCGCGCAAATCAGGCGCGCAGACGCGCTGGCTTGGCTCGCAGTCACACCGCCTGAACCCTTTGATGTGGTGTTTGTCGACCCGCCATTCGCCGCAGCTTGGTGGTCGACCGTCTGCGCACGCTTGGAAGCAGGTGGATTTCTGACCCCACAAGCGTTCGTTTATCTCGAGATGCCACGCGAGCAGACTGTCGATACCTTGCCAGCCAACTGGCAGCCGTGGCGTCGGGGCAAGGCCGGCGATGTCGGCTATCATCTGTTACGTCGCGGGGTGGCGACGGGCGAGGGGAGCGCACCGACATCATGAAGCGCAATGCGGTCTATCCGGGCACGTTCGACCCGATCACCAACGGACATCACGATCTGGTTCGGCGAGCGTCCAGCATTTTCAATCGCGTGGTCATCGCGATTGCAGCCAACCCCAACAAAGCACCGTTGTTCAGTCTTGAGCGCCGGGTGGCCTTAGCGCGTGAAGTGTTGGCTGATTTACCGAATGTCGAGGTCATGGGTTATTCCGAGCTCACCGTCAAGTTTGCCCGCAAGCATGAGCTCAACGTGATCGTGCGCGGTCTGCGAGCAGTGTCGGATTTTGAGTTTGAGTTTCAGTTGGCGAACATGAGCCGACATCTTGCGCCTGAGATCGAAACGGTCTTCATGACACCACAGGAACAGTTCACCTTCATTTCTTCGACGCTGGTGCGCGAGATCGCAGTACTTGGCGGTGATGTGTCGGAGTTCGTGCACCCGCTCGTGGCGGCGGCGCTGCGTGAGCATCGGCGCGTACCTTAACTAGGCCAGCGACCCTCTCTGGCAAGATCGACGGCGCGCCACAGATACCAAGCTGCGGCAGAGCGGTACGGCGACCAGCGGTGCGCAAACTTTCCGAGTTCACCGGCAGTCGGCATCTTCCGTTTTCGATAAGTCAGCTGAAAGCCGCGACGCACGCCGTAATCGTCTGCCGGCATGACATCGCTACGTCCGAGTTGAAACATCAGCATCATTTGTACCGTCCAGCGTCCGATACCGTGTACGGCGGTCAGCCGTTCGATGATGCTTTCGTCATCGAGACTCATCAGCGTCTGTGAATCTGGGACTGTGCCCGTCAGTGTCTTGCTGGCGAGGTCATGAAGCGCGCGAATCTTGCCGGCCGAAATTCCGGCACCACGCAGCGTTTCGGGCGTCGTGTCGAGCACTTGTTGCGCTGCGGGAAAGTCGCCGTAAAGCGCGACAAATCGCTGGGTAATCGTGCGCGCTGCCGCGCCACTGATCTGCTGCGAGATGATGGCCAGGGTGAGATGTCTGAACGGTGATTCGGCGGCGAGTGGCTGCAGTCGATAAGGGCCAGCTGCTGCGATGAGTTCACAGAGCCGCGAATCACGCTTGGCAAAGAAATCGAGTAGCTTGCGACGCGTCAGCTTTGGCATGCATGACACCAGTAGGTCGAGCGTTGGCCTTGAACGCGGTGTCGTATCGGCTGCTGACATCGTCTACAGGGCTCGCCGGCGCGCTCGTAGACGAAGAGTTTCTGGCGGAAATATCCCGGACTGCCGTCGGCACCAACATAGTCGCGCAAGGTGGTGCCACCGACTTTAACCGCTTTGGCGAGTACATCCTTGATCGCAGCAACCAGCGCTTGAGTCTCATGGCGCTTCAGACCACGCGCTTGTCGTCCCGGGCGTATGCCTGCTTGGAACAGCGCTTCACTCGCGTAGATGTTGCCGACCCCCACTACGATCCGTGCATTCATGATCAATTGCTTGATGGCGATACGTCGCCCACGCGTGGCTAGCCAAAGATGTTCGGTATCAAACTGTGCCGTCAGCGGTTCGGGTCCGAGCTCCCGTAGCAGTGGATGCTGTTGCGGGTCGCCGTGTACGAGCAGCAGGCAGCCGAATCGTCGCGGGTCGTTAAAGCGCAGCGTGAGGCCGGAATCGAGCATGAAATCGAGATGGTCATGTTTGAGGTGCGGCGCGTTACTCGACAGTACTCGAAGATTGCCCGACATCCCGAGATGCAATAGCAGCGAGGCATTGCAGTCGAGCTCAAAGATCAGATACTTGGCTCGTCGATGCACCGCCAAGATACGCTTGCCGCGAACTTGCTCGGCCCAAGTTCGTAACACCGGCCAGCGCAGGCGGGTTTCGTGGATCAAGAGCTGTTGCAAGACACGACCACGCACCGCGGGCTCTACACCGCGGCGCGTGGTTTCGACTTCAGGGAGTTCCGGCATGACGGCAGGCCGTCATTCGCGCAGGATGCGCGAGCCGGTTACTTGATCTTGGTTTCTTTGTACGAAACGTGTTTGCGCACGACCGGGTCGTACTTTTTGACGTCCATCTTTTCGGGATGCAGACGCTTGTTCTTCATAGCCACGTAGAAGTGGCCCGTGCCGGCGGTGGACAGCAGCTTCACTTTTTCGCGCATGACGTCTTAACTCCGGCTCAGATCTTCATGCCTTGGGCGCGCAGTTTTTCGACAACCGCGTCCAGGCCATTCTTTTCGATGGTACGCAGGGCGGCCGTGCTGACGCGCAGCGACACCCAGCGCTTTTCACCTTCCAACCAGAAGCGCTGGGTGCGCAGGTTCGGAAGGAAGCGACGACGCTTCTTGTTGTTCGCGTGCGAGACGCGGTTGCCCGTGGTGGGGCGCTTGCCAGTGAGTTCGCAGACGCGGGACATCGTAGGAAGCCTTTTAAAATCAGTGGTTTACGGTCACACAGGTGCCTAGGCGCCCGTGCAAAGGGCCGCTTTTATACCAGTCTGTCGCCGCTGCAGCAAGAGGCTTCGGGTTTTACAGCACGCCGCGCTCGGCCAAAGAGACCACTTGCGGCCCCGCCACGATGAGGTGGTCGAGCACCCGAACGTCGACTAAGGCCAGAGCATCGCGCAGCCGCAGGGTGATGAGTTCGTCGGCCCGGCTCGGCTCGGCGACCCCCGAAGGATGATTGTGGGCGAAGATCAAGGCGCTGGAATTATGGATCAAGGCTTGGCGCGCGACCTCTCGGGGGTGGACGCTGGCGCCGTCCACCGTCCCTCGAAACAGCTCTTCGTACGCGATCAGGCGATGACGGGTGTCAAGGTGCAGACAACAGAACACTTCGAACGGCAGATCACGGAGTTTGGCGGTCAGAAAGCGCGCGGTGTCGGCGGGTGAACCGAGTGGGTCGCCGGCTTGTACCGCGGCCTTGAAGTGACGCTCGGCGAGCTCGAGCGCCGCGTGTAGTCGGCGTGCGATGCGCGGATGAGGTCGAGGGGCTGCACGCGGGTCCTGGCGGCTGCTCGCCAGCAGCAGGGCTCTCAAGTTGCCATGACGACGCAGCAGGTTGGTGCCGTTGCTGCGGCTGCCGAGCAAGACCTCGAGCAGCTCGGCATCACTACAGTGGCCGGGGTCGAGTGGGCTGCGGTTGATCGGTGTGGCATCGGGTTTCATGACGTACAGGATCACGAGCTTCGTCACCTTCGGCGAGTGCTGAAACCGGCAGTAATCGGCCCATAACCAGCTGTGGTTCGACGGCAGAGCAGACCATGGTCGATAATTCACCTATGTCCAGTTTGAACGGTCGTCGGATTCTGCTCGGGGTAAGCGGTGGCATCGCTGCTTACAAGGCCCCGGATCTCGTCCGTCGGCTGCGCGAACGAGGTGCAGAAGTGCAGGTCGTGATGACGGCCGGTGCCCAGCGTTTTGTTACGCCGACTACTTTTCAGGCGGTGAGCGGACGCGAGGTGCGTGCCGAACTTTGGGATCCGGCTGCCGAGGCCTCGATGGGGCACATCGAGCTCGCTCGCTGGGCCGATTTCATTTTGATCGCGCCGACTACAGCCGATGTTTTGGCGCGGCTGGCCGCAGGGCGCGCCGACGATTTACTCACCACGCTGGTTTTGGCGAGTGCAGCACCGCTCGCGGTGGCGCCAGCCATGAACCGCCTGATGTGGTCGCACCCTGCGACGCAGTCCAACATGGCGCAGCTCCGGCATCGCGGTGTGCGGGTTTGGGGTCCGGGCAGTGGTGCTCAGGCCTGCGGCGAACAGGGTGACGGTCGTATGCAGGAGCCGCTCGTGCTGGTGGCGGAACTCGAGAGTTATTTCGCAGCGAGTGGCTATTGCCCATTGCAGGGTAAGCACGTTTTGTTGACCGCTGGCCCCACCCGCGAACGCATCGACCCGGTGCGCTACATCTCCAATCGAAGCAGCGGCAAGATGGGTTTTGCTCTGGCCGCTGCCGCCGTTGCTGCTGGAGCCGAGGTGACTTTGGTGGCGGGCCCCGTCAATCTGCCGACGCCGGTCGGTGTTAAACGAATCGATGTTGAAAGCGCAGCGCAAATGCAGAGCGCAGTCGAATTGCATTGTGCGACGGCTGACATTTTCATCGGTACGGCAGCGGTAGCAGACTATCGACCGGCAGCGATCGCCGAGCGCAAGTTGAAGAAAACCGGTGAACGCCTCGAGCTCGTGCTCGAGCGAACCCCGGATATATTGGCGGGCGTAGCGGCCCGCGCAGATCGTCCATTCGTCGTCGGCTTTGCCGCCGAAACACATGACGTCGAAAACTACGCGCTGGGTAAGTTGCAGAACAAGAATCTCGACCTGATCGCCGCTAACGATGTCGGCAACGACCAAGTTTTCGATCGCGATGACAATACCTTGATTGTGTTGTGGAGAGCAGGCCGGCAAGTCATCGGCCCGGCGAGCAAGGATGACGTCGCTCGCAGCTTGATTACTTTGATTGCCGAGAGATTGCAGGAAACCGCATGACGAGACGAGCTTTGAAAGTACGCATCCTCGATGCGCGGATTGGCAAAGAATTCCCGTTACCGCAGTACGCAACCGATGGTTCGGCCGGGCTCGATCTGCGCGCTTGTCTCGATGCGCCGCAGGAGCTTGCTCCGGGCCAAACTGTGTTGCTGCCGACCGGCCTTGCAATTTGGGTGGCCGACCCCGCGCTGGCTGCAGTGATCCTGCCGCGCTCGGGGCTTGGCCACAAACATGGCATCGTGCTTGGCAATCTCGTCGGCTTGATCGATTCCGACTATCAGGGGCAGCTGATGGTGTCCTGCTGGAACCGCGGTTCCGAGCACTACACCATTCAACCGGGTGAGCGCATTGCGCAGCTCGTGGTGGTTCCGGTGGTACAGGTCGAATTCGAAATCGTCGAAGACTTCGCCGTTACCGATCGTGGCGGTCAGGGTTTCGGTAGTTCAGGCCGCGCTTGAGTCTTAAGCGCGCTCGAGGATAGCCGTAACGCCCATCCCACCCGCAGTACATACCGAGATCAACCCGCGTCGCGCACGGGTGTCTGTGGACAACATTTTGGCGAGCGTTGCGATAATGCGTGCGCCGGTGGCGGCGAAAGGGTGGCCAATCGCGATCGAGCTGCCTTTGACGTTAAGTTTGCTTCGATCGATGCTGCCGAGTGCAGCACTCAGCCCAAGCTTCTCGCGACTGAAGTCCGCTGACTCCCAGGCTTTCAGTGTGCAGAGTACTTGCGCAGCAAAAGCCTCATGGATTTCGTAGTAATCGAAATCGGCCAGCGTGAGCCCGGCGTCGGCCAGCATCGCAGGCACGGCATAGGCCGGCGCCATCAGCAATCCTTCGGCGCCACTCGCAAAATCGACGGCTGCGGCTTTTCCATGACTGAGGTACGCCAATATCGGAAGCCCGTTGGCACGAGCCCAGTTTTCGCTTGCCAGTAATACGGCCGAAGCGCCATCGGTAAGCGGAGTGCTGTTGCCGGCGGTGAGAGTGGCTTGGGCGCTGCGCGAGAAGCTCGTGCGCAAGCCAGCGAGCTTCGCGAGCGATATATCAGCGCGCAGGTTGTCATCGCGGGTCAGACCGGCCAAGGGCGTGACGAGATCGGCGAAGAAACCGTCTTGCCAAGCCGCCGCGGCGTTACGGTGACTGTCGTAGGCCAGCTGATCCTGCTCGGCTCGACCGATCTGCCAGCGTTCGGCCATCAACTCGCAGCTTTGTCCCATGGAAAGCCCGGTGCGTGGCTCACTGGCATTCGGCAGCTCGGGAACAAAGTGGCGGGGGCGTAAACCGAAAAACGGCTTGATACGCCCGAGGGCGCTGCGGGCACGGTAAGCCGAGAGCAGAATCTGGCGATACGACTGTGGGTAGACAATCGGCGTATCGCTGACGGTGTCGACGCCGGCCGCGATGCCGCAATCGATTTGCCCGAGCGCGATTTTGTTGGCGATCTGTATCGCGGCTTCGAGACTAGTGCCGCAGGCGCGTTGCAGATCGTACGCTGGAGTCTGTGGGTCGAGGCCGCAGCTGAGCACGCTTTCGCGCGTAAGGTTGAAGTCTTTCGAATGTTTCATCACTGCGCCGGCAGCGACCTCGCCGAGGCGTTTGCCCTGCAAGTCGAAACGCTTGACGATGCCGGAGAGCGCCGCGGTCAGCATGTGGGTATTGTCGAGCCCCGCATAGGCGCCGTGGGCGCGAGCAAACGGAATGCGTGAGCCGCCGACAATGGCGACGCGGTGGATTTTCTCGCCAACCTGCATGATGTGACCTCAGCGAGCTGTCCCGTTTTTTAGGCGCTCGAAGTAACGATCACGCAGCGCGCTGTGCCGAGATTCGAGCGATTGAAGTTTGCCGTTGGCAACCACGAGTTGCGGCAGGCTCGTGACATCGAGTGGATCGCCCGACCACAACACGAGATCTGCCGGACGGCCAACGGCAATGCTGCCGAAGCGGTCTGCAACACCAAAGATTTCTGCCGGGATACGCGTAATGGCCGCGAGGCCATCGTGCCACGGCAGGCCGTGAGTGACTGCGTTGCCGGCTGCTTGGCGCACTTTGCCCGCCTCATAGACGCCTGGGCTGCGCATCGAAAAAGCAACGTTGACTCCTGCGGCACGCAGGCGTGCAGCATTGGTGAGTCGTGCACCGAGCGCATCGAAGCTGTCCGGCAAATTGTCGAGCGGATCGATAATGACCGGCACGCCAGCCGCGGCGATATCTTTGGCCACCCGCCACGCTTCTGCGCCGCCACGGATCACACCTCGGATTTTTTCTTCTTTAATGAGATCGAGGGTGCGGCGAATGTCGACCGCACGGTCGACATCGAACACGATAGGACCCGCTCCACGCAGATAATCGAGCAGCACTTGCCGGCCGGACGGTGTCAGCAAGCGCTCATCGTGGACCATGACGAGATTGGGTGCGCGCGCTTCGACCACCGCCTGTCGCAGCAGCATGAATTGCGCGGCACGACTACCACCTGAGAGATCGTTGGCGTCACCGCCGATATCGATGAACATGGCGCGGTTGCTGCCTGGCAATGTGCCATCGAGTGACGTCGGTGCGCCGAGTCCTGCGACCAGGCTGCCGCCGCTTACCGAGCCCGGGGTCAATACCGTGAAGGTCACGCCATTGCTGCGATGAATGCCGAGCGACATGGACTCGGGGTTGAACGCCATGGTGACGTCAAATTCGGGGCGCATCTGGCCGAGCCGATGCGAGTGGTCGCCGGTCGTTCGTTCGAGCCCAATTTCTTCGAGACCCACTCGTGACAAGCCACCGAAGATGCCCGGCGTCACTGCCCGACCTGCCGCATCGACCGTGCGTACGCCGGCGGGTGCCTGCAGGTTTTTACCGATGGCGGTAATACGCCCGCTTTGAACCAACACATCGGTGTTCTTGAGCGGTGTGACAGCATCGGCAGTGGCCGTGTGCACCGTTGCGTTACGAATCAAAAGATCGAGTTCGGCAGCGGTGGTGAAGCTCATGCCCACGGCAGCCAACATCACGATAGAAATGGATTTGATGAATTTCATGGCAGCACCTCCATGGCGGCGGGTTGCCCAAGTAAAAAGTCTGACTGCGGCGTGGCATGGCGAGCGGAACGCTCGAAGCGTGTGACGCCATCGATCAGCACCGTTTCGGCTAAGGCGTAGACACTAAAAGGGTTACCGCTCCAGATCACCACATCGGCCATTTTTCCGGTTTCGATCGAGCCCGTGCGTGAGTCAACCGACAGCGCTTTGGCCGCGTTACTGGTCAACCACTTAATTGCGTGTTCGGGTGCAATCGCGACACCCATGCGCTCGGCATAGGCCATACCTTTGGCTGCTTCCTGGTTCAGCCGTTGTATGCCCTCGGAGGAATCGGAGTGCACGATTGCGCAGCCGCCTGGCGCCGCATCGACCAGCACCATATTTTCGGGAATCGCATCGTAGGATTCCATTTTGAAGCCCCACCAGTCGGCCCACACGGCCGCGCAAACGTTGTTTTCAGCGAGTAGATTCGAGATCTTGTATGCCTCGGTGGCGTGGTGGAAGGCCGTCACCTTGTAGCCAAATTCTTTGGCCATATCGAGCACGATAGCCATTTCGTCGGCGCGATAGCAGTGATGCTGAATATTGATTTCGCCTCGTAACACGCCAGCCAGCGTTTCGAGTCGCAGATCGCGCTTCGGTGGTCGTAGGGCCGGGTTCTTCTCGGCGGCGGCGCTACGGCGCTCGTAGTTTTGCTGCTCGCGCATGTATTCCTGCGCCTCGATCCATTGCGCGCGCCAACCCGCGACATTACCCATGCGCGTCGAGGGCAGGGTGCGACGATTGCCATAGACCCGTTTGGGGTTTTCACCGCAAGCCATCTTGAGACCATGCGGTGCATCCGGAAATTTCATGCCTTGATAAGTGGTCGAGGGCACATTTTTGACCGTTACTGAGCGGCCGCCAAAAAGGTTGGCTGAGCCCGGTAGCACGTGCAGGGTGGTAACGCCGGCCTCTAGCGCGGCTTCGAATCCCGGGTCCTGCGGCCAGATCGAGTGCTCGGCCCACACTTGCGGTGTGGCCGGTGCCGTAGCTTCGTTGCCGTCCGAGTGTGCATCGACACCGGGTGAAGCATAGACGCCAAGATGCGAGTGTACGTCGATGATGCCAGGCGTCACCCACTTGCCGCGAGCATCGATGACGACGGCTTCGGCAGGCGCTTCGAGCGCGCGGCCGATTGCCACAATCTTGCCCTCGCGAATCAACAAATCGGTTTCTTCGAGCCGCGCTCCGGTTCCGGTCAGGATCGTCGCGCCGCGAATCAACAGGGGCGCAACAGTCGGCGGTGCGTAAGTCGACGGATAGGCTGTTGCGTTAATCGTTGCCGGTGACGCAAGCGGCGCTTTAGTGGTGTTGACGCTGCGCGTGCCCGCGTCGGTGGTGGCACAAGCTGTAAGAGCCGTGAATGCGGTGACTACAGTCACCAGCCGCAGTGGGTGCTTGAGGATTTGATTCAGCATCGAACGCAATCTCCGGGTAAGCGGTCGTCGGACGGCAAGTCTAGGCCCGGGAGGTTGCGCCTGTCACACCCCATGCGGCACGATGACGCCCCCCGGCGTTGGGGGCTTAGCCAAACAGGGGCTGCAGGCCATGAGCTACCAGAACTTCGAAGAGTTCTACCCTTTCTATTTGGGGGAACACTCGGACCGAACCTCGCGGCGCCTGCACGTCATAGGCACCGTGGCCGCTGTGGCGCAGCTCGTGCTAGCCGTCATTTTTTTGCAGCCGCTGTTGTTGCTCACGGGCGTGGTCAGCGGTTACGCCTTCGCCTGGGTGGGGCATTATGTTTTCGAAAAAAATCGTCCGGCGACCTTCAAATATCCCCTCTACAGTTTGCGCGGCGACTTTCGCATGGCGCGCGAAGTCTTGAGCGGCCGCATTCGCTGGTAGAGCACTGACCGCCATGTCTGCCATCGATCGCGTTTTCGAGCGCCGGCTCGCTTCACTCGTCAATTGCGGCGAGCGCGGTGCGTTGCAGGGCGGGCGTCGTGGCGTCGAAAAAGAGTCGCTGCGCGTCACGCCGGCAGGGCATATCGCCACCACCCCTCATCCGGTTGCACTCGGTGCAGCGCTGACCAACGATCACATCACCACCGATTATTCCGAGGCGCTGATCGAGCTTGTCACGCCGACCTTCACCACCAATTGGGAACTGCTGCAATATCTCTGCGACCTTCACCAGTTTGTCTATCGGCATCTCGATGACGAATTGTTGTGGGCGACCAGCATGCCTTGTCTCATCGAGGGTGACTCGAGCATACCCATCGCGCAGTTCGGGACATCAAACGTCGGGAGGATGAAGAGCATTTACCGAGAGGGGCTCGGGTTGCGCTACGGGCGGGTCATGCAGGCCATCGCCGGTGTGCACTTCAACTATTCGTTCCCACAAAAACTTTGGCCCGTGTGGTCAGCAGCTCTTGAGTCCAAGGACGAGCAGCAGTCGTTCATTTCGGCGAGTTACTTCGATTTGTTGCGTAACTATCGTCGCTTCGGTTGGCTTGTTCTCTATTTGTTTGGCGTGTCGCCGACAGTCTGTAAATCGTTTTTGCGCGCGCGCGGTGAGACGCTGCCCGAGTTCACTCGCGGCACGGGATGGGAGCCGTACGCCACGTCGTTACGCATGAGTGATCTCGGTTATCGAAATCGCAGCCAATCGGGTGTCGAGGTTTCGGTTAATAGTCTCGAGGAATACGTTCGCGATCTGACGCGTGCCACGACTACGGTGCATCCCGAGTACGAGCGTCTCGGCGTCAAAGTCGATGGTCAGTATCGACAGCTTAATGCGAACCTGCTGCAAATCGAAAACGAGTACTACGCCTTCATCAGGCCGAAACGCGTCGCTCGCTCGGGCGAACGGCCGACTCGGGCTTTGTCCCGAGCTGGCGTGGAATACGTGGAAGTACGCGCGCTCGACGTCAGTGCCTTCGATCCTGTCGGTCTCAATCAGAACAAGCTGCGTTTCCTTGAAGCGTTCATGGCATTTTGTCTGATGCGTGAGAGCCCGTTGATCGACCGCAGCGAACAGGCTGCACTCGATGATAATCATGTCATCGTCGCGCGCCGCGGGCGCGAGCCAGGCTTGTTACTGAGCCGAGATGGACGCCAAGTGTCTATGCATGCCTGGGCGCGCGAGATCATCGATCAAATGCAAGGCGTGTGCGAACTGCTTGATGAGGGCGATCCCAACAAGCCTTACGCGGCTGCGCTTGCCGTACAGACGGCCAAGCTTGATGATGCGGCGCTCACGCCATCGGCGCGGCTCATAACCGAGATGCGTTCGAACGATGAATCGTTTTTCGATCTTGCGTTGCGTACGTCGGCCGAGCACAAGGCTTATTTTCTCGACCTGCATCAGCCAAACGAGGCGCGTCTTGGCGAGTTTGCCAGCGAAGCGGCTGAGTCACTCGAGTCGGCAGCGGCGCTTGCCTCTGCCCCTCAGGGCGATTTCGATCAGTATCTTTCCGACTATTTTTCGTAGATCGCTATTTCTCGACGCCCGCTCGAGTCGCGCATGCCGCGGAACATTCCTGGACTGTTGAATTCGAGAGCGACATTGCCCGCAGCATCGACAGCGATGATGCCGCCCTCGCCACCGCGTGCCACCAATTTTTCTTTGACGACGTGCCGTGCCGCCTCTGCCAACGAGAAGCCGCGATATTCAATGCTCGCGCACACATCGTAGGCCACGACCGAGCGAATGAAGTATTCGCCATGTCCGGTGGCTGATACGGCGCAACTGGCGTTGTTGGCATACGTACCGGCGCCAATGATAGGTGCATCGCCGATGCGCCCCCAACGTTTGTTGGTCATGCCGCCGGTCGACGTCGCCGCCGCAAGATTGCCCGCAGAGTCGACAGCCACGGCGCCAACGGTTCCGAGGCCCGATAGCTCGTTACGCGGTTGTGTGGCGCCGGTGAGTACGCGTTGTAATTGACGCTGCCGCTGCGGCGTGATGAAGAACGCGTTATCGACGAACTCAAAGCCGCGACTGGCAGCAAAGTTCTCGGCACCTTCGCCGTAGAGCATCACGTGAGGTGAGTCTTCCATGACTTTGCGTGCGAGATCGATCGGGTTACGAATGCGTTTGACACCTGCCACGGCTCCAGCCTTTAAGTCGTGTCCGGTCATGATCGAGGCATCGAGTTCGGCGGTTCCCTCGTGAGTGAGCACGGCACCACGCCCGGCGTTGAACAGTGGTTCGTCTTCGAGCAGACGTACGGCGGTCGAGACCGCATCAAGACTGCTGCCGCCGCGTTCCAGCACGGCGTAACCGGCGTCGAGTGCCAGCGCGAGCGCAGCACGATAGTTTGCGCCGTCATCAGGACCGAGTTGCTCGCGCGAAATTACGCCGGCACCACCATGGATAGCGATGGCGATGGGTTGCCGGCGTATTTCGTCGGCACGGGCAGTGCCCTGGCTGCAAGCGATAATCAGCAGAGCGGCAGCGGTCAGTGGCAGTCTCAGCATGTTCGACGGTTCCTTTCAGATATGGCTATGATCGGCACGACGCCGGCATTGTAGCGATAAGTCACGGGGGGACGATGCACGCGGAACGTCTGCATTTTGATCGGCGATTTCTTGCAATCGCCCTAGTGTTATTGCTGGCAACGGCGCTGGTCGCACCGCTCTTTCGCGGTGCGATGATTGCGCTCGCGATTGTTGCGGCGGTGCTCGCGGCATTGCCGATCGGCACCCGGGGCGTGGTCTTCGCCACCATGGTCGGTCTTGCCACTGGCATCGCCTCGATCAATTTGTTCGCCATCGGCATCTTTCAGGGGCCGATCACCGCAGAGTTCGGCTGGAGTCAAACCGAGTACGCGGTCGTCACATTGGTCGGCACTGTCGTCACGGTGGTTTCATCGCTCTACATCGGGAAGTTGTTTGATCGTCAGGGCGTACGCCGCTGGGCGCTGATCGGCATTGTATTGTTTGCTTTGGCGTTGATCTCGCTTTATTGGTTGACGGCTAATCTTTGGCATTTTTACCTGGTTTTTGCGCTCATTCCGCTTATCGGCGCAGGAACATCTTCGGTCGCCTATTCTCGCGTTGTGGCGGCTTGGTTTGATCGGCGTCGGGGTCAGGCTTTTGGTGCTGCACTTGCAGGCATCGGCATCGGCGGTGCTGTGCTCTCGTCGGTGTCGCAGTTTTTGATCGATACAGTGGGCTGGCGCGGCGCTTACGCGGGGCTCGGTATTTTGACGTTGCTGGTCACCTTGCCATTGGTGTTTTGGAAGTTGCGCGACTCACCGGCTGAGGTGGGTCTGGGGCTTGATGGGGGTCCGCTGCAGCCGCGTGCAGATACGCCTGCTGCACCACCGGTCAAGCTGGGTTACACGGCTGCAGAGTCGCGTCGTTCCCCACGTTTTTGGCTGATGTTCGCAGCGTTCGTGTTGTTGGCATTTGCGATTGGCGGTGTGTTGATTCCGCTCGTGCCGATTTTACGTGCTCGCGGTATCGACCCTGCGCAGGCAGCTGCTTTGCAGGGTGCACTTGGACTTGCTTTGATCGTAGGTCGTGCGTTTGCCGGTTTACTGATGGACCGATTCTTTGCGCCGTATGTTGCCGCTTCGATCCTGATTTTCCCTATCGTCGGCGTCACGTTACTCGCGCTTGATGCGAGTAGCACGACGGCGTTGATTGCGGCGGTCTGTATTGGGCTCGCCGCCGGCGCTGAGCTTGATGTCATCGCCGTGTTGATCACCCGTTATTTTGGCAACATCGCCTATGCCGAGAACTATGGCTGGCAATATGCAGCTTGGACTTTTGGCTCGGGGACAGCCGTGATCGCGACCAATAAGGTTTTCGACATGCTGGGCACGCATACGCCTGCGCTTTGGGTCTATGTGGCGCTGTTCGTGATCTCGGGCATCATGTTGGCCCGCCTTGGGCGCTACCCCGAATTGCCGGTGCGTGACGGCTGAGTCGTCTTAGAGCCTCAAACGCAGTCTTTGAGCGGGATACCGATGTCGGCGAGTTTGTCGACTGCGGGGCGCATACGGGCGGCAATCAGCTTGCGTGCTGCCATTTGGTCCTTAGCCATGTTGACCGTATCGATGGCGATCAACTCACCAGCGCGCAGGTAGCAGCAAGAAAAAGCGTGTTGAACAGGGTCGCCGCGCAGCACCATCTGGTCGTGGCCATCCGCAAGCCCGACGATGAGCAGCTTGTGATGATATTGATCTGACCAAAACCATGGGATGCGATCGTGTTCGATCGGTGCACCCATGAGACTTGCAGCAGCCGTATTGGCCTGCTCAAAGGCATTGTCGACAGATTCGAGCCGGATGCGCCGCGAGTAATGTTTGGAGTAATGGTTGCTGCAATCGCCGATGGCATAGATGTTTGCATCGGAAGTGCGACAATGAGCGTCGACCTTGATGCCGTTGTCACAGTCGAGTCCGGCGGCTTTCGCCAGTGAGTCGCAGGGGTTTACCCCAATTCCCACCACCACCAGATCCGTACCGATCTCACCGCGGTCCGTATCGATCGCGGCGACCCGAGACTGATCGTTAGCACACAGGCCTAAAATTTTGATGTTGAGTTCGAGGCGGACACCATGGCTTGCGTGTTCGCGCTCGTAATAGTGAGAGACCGGTGGCGCGACGACGCGGTTCATGACGCGATCGGCCATCTCGAGCACGGTGACTTCCATGCCGAGTTGACGCAGCGTGGCTGCGACCTCGAGACCGATATAGCCCCCACCGATGATGGTCGCCCGTTTACCGACTTGTACCTCGCTGCGCAGTCGATCGGCGTCCGCGAGGTTACGTAAATAGTGGATACCGGGCAGGTCGGCGCCATCGAGCTGGAGACGCCGCACTTCGCTGCCGGTTGCGAGCACCAGCGCCTCGTAGCCTAGGCGTCGTCCATCCTCGAGTTGTATTTCGCGGGCTTTGCGGTCGATGTGTAGCACCCGGTGACCGAGTTCGAGATCGATGCCGTGCTCCGTGAAATAGGCGGCGTGGCGCAGCTGCAGGCGATCGAGACCGAGTTCTCCGGCCAGGTACTTTTTCGAGAGGGGTGGTCGTTGGTAAGGCAGACCCTCATCGCCGACGAGGGTGATGCGCCCGGTATGACCGCGCCGCCGCAAGCTGTCGATGAGTTGGGCGGCCGCCTGACCCGCTCCGACGATGACGATATTCATGACAATCGACAACTTAAGACAAAAGCGTCTTGCGCACCACCTCTGCGCGCAGGATGGGCTGAACTGCGCCATAATGGTGCGCTTAATCCCGTCACTGCGAGCCAGAGCGCCGAAAAACCCGCCACAGAAGCCCTCGCAGCCATGGCATGGAAGGTGCAATATTCGGCCAGCCGCTCGGCGTCACGTATCGGGAGTAGAAAACTATGAAACTCGTCACTGCCATCATCAAGCCATTCAAGCTCGACGACGTGCGCGCTGCGCTCTCGGAAATCGGGGTGTCCGGCATGACCGTGACCGAGGTCAAGGGCTTTGGCCGTCAGCGCGGTCATACGGAGCTCTACCGCGGTGCTGAATACGTCGTCGATTTCGTGCCCAAGACCCGTATCGAAGTCGCGGTGCGCGCTGATCTCGTCGATCAAGTGACCGAGGCGATCGTCAATGCGGCCAAGACCGGTAAAGTCGGCGACGGTAAGATTTTCATTACCAATATCGATCGCGTCATTCGCATTCGCACCGGCGAGACGGACGAGTCCGCGCTCTGATGCCTAAGGCCATCCGATTAACCGCAGTCGGCGGGCCAGAGGTTTTACGCTACGAAGAGTTCACGCCGGGGCCTCCGGGCGACGGTGAGTTGCAGCTGCGGCACACTGCGATCGGTCTTAATTACATCGACGTTTACGATCGCACCGGTCTGTACCCCATGCCATTGCCTGGTGGTTTGGGGCGAGAAGCAGCCGGCGTCGTGACCGCTGTCGGTCGTAAAGTCAAAGGTTTCAAGAAAGGCGACCGAGTCGCCTATGTGCACACCCAGCCTGGCAGTTACTCTGAAGAGCGCAACGTGCCCGCGGCGCGCGTCGTCAAGATTCCGAAGAACATCAGTGACGAACAAGCCGCAGCCATGATGCTGAAAGGTTTGACCGCACAGTATCTGTTGCGTCGAACCTATCGTGTGCGCAAGGGTGATTGGATTCTGGTGACGGCCGCGGTGGGTGGCGTTGGGCTCATTCTTTGTCAATGGGCCAAGGCGCTCGGTGCCAAAGTCATCGGTGTGGTCGGCAATTCGTCCAAGGTCGTGATGGCCAAGCGTAACGGTTGCAAGCATGTGCTCGTACTTGGGAAAGATGATCTCGCGGTACGGGTCAAAGAAATAACCGCTGGCGCGGGTGTCGCGGTGGTCTATGATTCGGTGGGTCTCGAAACCTTTATGACCGCGCTCGATTGTCTCGCGCCGCTTGGCATGATGGTGACCTATGGCAACGCCTCGGGACCCCCGCCGGTCATTTCACCGATGGAGCTCGCCAAGCGCGGCTCGCTGTTTTTGACCCGACCGTCTTTGTTTGCTTACACCGCCAAACGCGCTGATCTTGATGCCGGAGCGCGCGAATTGTTTCGCGCGGTGTCCGGCAAGAAGATCAAGCTGCACATCGGTCAGCGTTATCCGCTCTCTAAGGCCGCCGAAGCCCATCGCGATCTCGAGTCGCGCAAGACCATCGGTTCGACGGTTCTTATTCCTTAGCGCCGGTCGCCCGGTCACTGACCGGGTTTCAAGATTCCGATCAGTGCCGAGATGGCAACACCCGCCCAAATCAGCAGAACATAAGGGCGGCATGCGCCCATGCCGTCGATCATTTTCTGGTCGCTCTCGGGCGTGGGTCCCGTTGCAGCCAGAACCTTGAAGCCTTCGATGAAGGGCGGAATTTTCAGGCGGATCATGAAGCCGCAGAAAATCAGGAAGGCGAATATCAGCAGTTTGGCTGCTAACCACGGGTAGGGTTGCAGCGGTCCGGTCACCCAGTGATAGCCCACCGAGCCAATGATCGCGATGATCATGAAGACGCGGAACCGGCGATCCCAGTCGGCCAGCGTTTTGGCAAAAGCCGTGCCTTCACGAGCGTGGATGGTGTGCACCACCCAAACCCAGATTGGACCCAGCGCGACAATGGCGATCATCTGCCAGAGTGGATGTTCGTAACCAATGAATGCAGCGAGTAATCCGCCGACCGTGAGCATCAGCGCGAGACAGTAGCGCGGCAGCATGTCGAGATTGATGAAGATCTTGAAAGCCGTCAGGCGCGCGTCGCGCGACAGATTGGTGTTGGTGACGAACTTGCTTGAGTAGAACACGCCGGCATCGCCGCCCAGCCAATAGACGAACAGCAGGATGTGCAGATATTGCAGCAGTCCGTGCGCGAGACTGACTTCTTGCATGATGGAGCCCCCCGTAAAACGTGACGTCGTTAGATTAGCAAAGCGTATACAGACAAGCCGCAGGACTTAAGGCGGTGGCCGTTTTCCACTACGAAACGACTGGTTGAGCGCAACGAGTTCGCGTTTATCACGCTGGTACGGGTCAGCCTTGAAGACGATGCTGCCGTCCTCGTCTTGATCGGCGGTCCAATAGATGAGTAGCACCGGCAGAGGTTTTCGCAGGTTGATCGTGCGCGTCTCGGTGCGGGCAACCAGCTCATCGAGTGCATTGCGACTCCAACGCAGAGGGTCGGCGAGTGCGAGGACGGCCAGATCAAGCGCGTCTTCAGTGCGAATGCAGCCCGAGCTGAAGGTACGCACGGTTTCATTGAAGAGTGACTTGCTTGGCGTGTCGTGAAGATAGACCAGATGCGGATTGGGGAAAGTCAGTTTCACAACGCCGAGCGCATTGTCTGGACCGGGCGCTTGCCGCAATACGAAGGGAAAGTTTCGCGCCGTGAGCACCCGGAAGTTGACGCTGCGCGGGTCGACCACGCGGCCATTTCGATCGAGCATGGTCAGCTTCTTGCGCTCGAGTACTCCGAGATCCCCGCGCTGCAGAAACGGCAGGATATCTTTGGCGAGTATGCCGGGTGGCACCGTCCAGTCTGGATTGATGACAACCTGCTCGATCCGTGCTTTAAAACTGGGTGTTGCCCGAAAGGGTTGGCCGACCACTGCGCGCGAAATCCAGCTCTTGCGCCCGCCCGAGACGAAGTGCACTTCAAAGCCCGCGATATCGATGACCACGAGATCATCATCGGTGATCTCATGTAGTACTTGACGACCACGTTCTAGGTTGACGCGCAGTTGATCGATGCGCGACTCGACTGAGACATTGAGCGCTTGCAACGTTGCTGCGCCGAGAATGCCGTCGGCTTCGATACGATGTCGCCGTTGCGCACGGCGTACCGCCGCCTCGAGCTCGGCATCGAATGCCGTGTCAGTATGGGCGAGTGTGGCTGGTAGATCTCCCGTCATTGCCAGCCGCCGACGCAACGCGGGCACGCGCGTGTCGCTCATGCCGGCTTTGAGTGGCGGACCGCTCGGGATGCGCGGCCACCCACCGAGTTCGGCGATGCTGCGATATTCCGCCAACGCTTTCCGGCCGGCCGCATATAGCCCATATCGCGGCCTGACCTCGTCAAGACTCGCGAGTATGCGATTTCCCACGATAGCTTCGTGAATGAAAACAGTGCTTTCGAGCCCACGGATATCCCGTGCATCGAAATTCCAGTGAGGATTGAGCGACAGCGGGTCAACCTTGCCGCGCGCTAAGTGATAGAGCGCCAGCGCATAGGCATCGGAGGCCAGGATATCGAGCGCGCTGCGGTTAACGCGCGAGGTGTCTCTATCGGCGATTAGACGACGCAGTGTTGCGAGGTGGTAATCCTCGGGGTCGAGTCCATCGTCGCGCAGTGAATCAAGTGCTTCGAGCAGGGAGTTGAGTCGCAGCGCGTCCCAATAAGGTTGATAACCATTCTGTTCATAGAGTTTGGGTAATGAGCGCGTTGCGACGATACGCCGCCCTTCAAGCGTCAACTCGCCGCGACTGACACGCTCGAGTTGAGCCCGAATCGGATTAGAGGCTTCAGCTGTGTCACCCCAGGTCGCCCGCGACGCGATCACCATCAGGAGCATCGCCAGCAGCGTTATCGTCTTGCTCATGAGCCGTATCGTGCAAGCTGCTGTGAGCGACGTCCAGCTTCTGTCGCAGCTGCTGCTCAAACATTACAATGGACCGTGTGGGTATTAGCGTCGTGAACGAAGATCGTGCCATCTCGCTTTTTTCGAGTGATCTTGTCGCTTGGCATGCGCGCGCTGGGCGTCATGATCTACCGTGGCAAGTCGACCGCACCCCCTACCGCGTTTGGGTCAGCGAGATCATGTTGCAACAAACCCAAGTTACAACGGTGATCCCGTATTTCCAACGATTCATGACGCGCTTTGCCAATGTGATTGAGCTGGCTGACGCGCCCATCGACGAAGTGCTGCATTTGTGGACGGGTCTTGGGTACTACGCGCGAGCTCGTAATCTACACCGCGCCGCGCAACAAGTACGTGACCTGCACGATGGCATATTCCCGCTGCACTACGATGCTGTCGCGGCTTTGCCAGGCGTCGGGCGATCTACCGCGGGCGCCATCCTTGCGCTCTCTACGGGCAGCCGCCAAGCCATTCTTGATGGCAATGTCAAAAGAGTTTTGTCACGAGTGTTTGCGGTCGATGGCGACCCGAGCAAGCGCGCTGTACAGGATCAATTATGGGCGCTCGCCGAGCGCTGTACACCGCATGAGCAGGTCGCAACCTATACGCAGGCCATCATGGATCTCGGCGCCACCTTGTGTACACGACGCAAGCCGGTTTGCGGACTTTGCCCCTTTATGAGCTACTGCCGCGCACAGTTGACCCATCGCCAATCGCAACTGCCGGCGCCTAAGCGGCGCCTCAGCAAAGCGCTGCGACGCCATCGTGAAGTGTGGATGCCCGTATTGCGCGACGACAATGGCGCCGTGCTGCTCGAGCGTCGTCCCGAGCGTGGTATCTGGGGCGGCTTATGGTGCTTGCCACAATTTGACAGCCCAACTGCAGCCCGCGCTTTTGTCGTTACACAGTTTGCGACGCCGCAACAGACCCGTGAACTAGGTGCAATCTCGCATAGCTTTACGCATTTCGATTTGACGCTGCATCCTATCGAGATGTGGCTGCCACCGATATCGCTTGCGCGAGTCATGGAGACCGAAGTAATGCTTTGGTATAAGCTCGGTCGCGGTCAGGTAGATTTGAAGTTGGGTTTGCCGGCACCCATCAAGCAATTACTCGATTCTTTGACTGAAGGAATGTTCTAAATGTCGCAAGCGGTACGCATGGTCCAGTGTGTGGTCCTCAAGAAAGAGGCTGAAGGCCTTGATCGCCCGGTTTACCCTGGCGAGCTTGGCGCACGGATTTGGCGACAGGTTTCCAAGGAAGGTTGGCAGCGCTGGGTCGCTCATCAGACCATGTTGATAAACGAATATCGCTTGGTCGCCATCGAACCCAAGGCGCGAAAGTTTCTTGAAGCTGAGATGGAAAAGTTTTTGTTCGGCGAGGGTGCCATCAAGCCTGAGGGCTACGTTGCACGCGACTGATCACTCGCGCTGTCGCAGATATTCGGAATCTTCAAACAAAAACTCTGTCCAGTTTTTCGTATCAAAAATCTTGGGCACGTAACGTTTTGCACCCACGTAGACATCGGTCGGCAGCGCCTCAAGACTCGAAATCTTTGATCCATAGCCACGCACCACGGTGCCCCCGGGGTGGTCATCCATCCCCATCCATGGCGCCCAGCGTGTTTTGTTTTGTAATTGCAGATGTGAGGCTGCACTCAGCACGCGTGGGTCGATCACGGCGGCAAGGGGTGCCGAGAGTGTCATGAACGAATTGACGTATGTCGTTTTGCCGGGGTCGAGCATATCTGGACGACTTTCGATGGACTCGGTGGCCACGAACACTCGATCACCGATCACTTCGATCGGCAGTATCTTGGGAGTGAAGCCCATGGCGATAACCCCTTGCGGGGTGTAGACCCGCGGCACGGGTCCGAGCAGAAACTGATGGATAGCATGACGCTTGCCGGTGACGGGGTTGTCGAAGTGCTCGAGCGGCTCTTGGCTGCCATGGCGCGTATAAAAACCGACCTCGTACTTTCGCATCTCGTATTGATCAGCGCCCTGTGGCTGCCAGTAATCGACGAGAATATTGTTAAGCGTAAACAGCGGCAAAAAATTACCCACGCCGAGATCGGCGTAGACGTTCAGGCGCATAAACGAATAGATGGTTTCGTGTCCGAGACTACCGACCAATTTCACGTGGGCGCGTAGCGCCGTGATCGGATCGCTGAAATCGGGCGGGTTGCTCGGTGCCGGCGTCGTCGGTGTGGCATCGAGGGCGGTTGCCGCGATACCGGTTGCGGCAACGAGAGCCGTACGTCGTGTGTAGCGCTTCATGTCCGCCAGTCTAAACGGCAATTTTCATTTGGCATTCAGCTATTTAGCAGCGTTGTCGCTTGACGGACAGCGGTCCTGCCGGTCTAATACGCCTCCCCCTCGCGGGGCGCCCGTTGTGGCAGTGGCCGGATAGCTCAGTTGGTAGAGCAGCGGACTGAAAATCCGCGTGTCGTTGGTTCGATTCCGACTCCGGCCACCATTTTCTTACTGTCCGTACCGATCACATGGGTAACACCCGTACATGAGCATGATTACCCGAATTGAACCTGGCAAACGCATGTCGCAGGCCGTCACCGCTAACGGCTTTGTGTTTCTGGCAGGGCAAGTTGCCCATCACACTGCGTGCTCGGTGGAAGAGCAGACTCGTCAGGTTCTCGGGGAAATCGATCGATTACTCGAAGCCGCCGGTAGTGCCAAAGACAAGATTCTGACGGCCAATGTCTATCTTGCCGACATTGCTGATTTCGCTGCCATGAATAGCGTCTGGGATGCCTGGGTTCATCCCGAGCAAAAGCCTGCGCGAGCAACCGTCGAGGCACGGCTCGCTACGCCTGACTATAAGGTTGAGATTCAGATCGTCGCTTTGAGCGCGCCGGCAACGCCAGTCAAATAGTCGCAGCGAGTTGCCGCAGCAGTCGTTGCGAAGCGCTCTCGAGCAAATCTAGAACATACTCAAAGCCCTCCATATCGCCGTAGTAAGGGTCTGGCACGTCAGTGCGCTGTGTCTCTCCTACAAACTCAAGAAAAAGTCGGGCCTTTGTCACGTATCCTGCCGGGGCAAGTTCGTGAAGTCTGACGAGATTCGCCTGATCCATGGCGAGCAACCAATCGAAACACTCAAAATCACCGCGCTCGACCTTGCGAGCTCGCAGGGGCGCGAGGTCGTAGCCGCGAGAACGTCCGGCTGCAATCGAGCGTGGATCGGGCGGTTCGCCGATGTGATAGCCGTGCGTACCGGCTGAATCGATCGATAGCTGGAGTTGCGGAAACTCGCGCTGCGCCAGCTTACGGAGCACAGCTTCCGCTGATGGCGAGCGACAGATGTTGCCCATGCAGACAAACAAGATACGAAATTCACGATTGGGTTTTTGAGAGAACGCCATAGCCCGATATTTTGCCGTGGAACGCTTGTGCGCTGTGCGAAAACCAGATTTGGCTGTTGCGTGGAAACAGCGTCAACGCTAAGTTAATGCCGATACCAAGCAGTTTTACGAGCGGCTCCTCGATCGATCCAGCGTTAGTGTCGCTGGTTTTTCCGGGAGGTCCCATGTCGCTTTCAACATCGCTCTATGCTGCGCTCACTCAGGTCAATATTCCGGACGATCAGGCCCGCGAGGTCGTCGAGGCACTTGAGAACGAAATGACCCGCGACTTTGCCACCAAAACCGATATCGCCTTGATTAGGGCAGATATCGCTATGGTTAGAGCTGATGTCGTAGTCCTAACGGGTCGCCTAGACCGTCACGAAGAGTTGACTAAGGTAAACTTTTCGGTGCTCAGAAATGAGATGAAGAGCGAGTTTTCGGCAGTACGCGGTGAAATGAAGGCTGAGTTTGCCGCGATACGCAACGAGATGAGTAGCGAGTTTGCCGCGATACGCAACGAGATGAATAGCGAGTTTGCTGCGGTGCGCAACGAGATGAGTAGCGAGTTTGCTGCGATACGCAACGAGATGAATAGCGAGTTTGCCGCGGTGCGCAACGAGATGAGTAGCGAGTTTGCCGCGGTGCGCAACGAGATGAGTAGCGAGTTTGCTGCGGTGCGCAACGAGATGAGTAGCGAGTTTGCCGCGGTGCGCAACGAGATGAATAGCGAGTTTGCCGCGGTGCGCAACGAGCTGCGGGGCGAGTTCACCGCAGTGCGTCACGACATGATCACCCTGGAAAATCGTTTGATCATCAAGCTGGGCGGTCTCATGGTCGCGCTTGCTACGGTCTGGACGGCGCTCTCGTCTTGGCTGGCTTGATCTGAGAGCTGAGTTGCAAAAGCTCAGAGCTTTGGCACTGCTGATCGCGGTTCCGCTCTGCTTCGCCATATCAGCTGAGTGCGCTGACCTTTCGCCGCCGCCCGTTGACGAGATTGTCGTTTCCGCGGCTGAGCCACGTTACGTTGCTCCGACGTTGCGCGATCGTATCGGCCGCATCTGGGCGCCGGTTTATATTGATGGGCAGGGGCCGTTACGACTTGTGCTCGACACTGGCGCGACCACGGTAGCCTTGACGCATGACGCTGCAGGGCTGCTCGGCTTGCGCTTGGACCGTGCACGAGCAGTGCAATTGCGTGGAACGACAGGTTCAGCGGTCGTACCGCAGGTCGAGGTCCGCGAGATCGAGATTGGCGACTATCTCGTCGAGAATCAGCGCGTCGTTCTGGTTGATGATGCTTTTGGTGGTGCTGATGGCGTGCTGGCCACCTATTTGTTGCGTGATCGGCGCATTCATGTCGAGTTCCGCAAAGATCGAATCGAAATTACTCGCTCTCGCGGTCAAGCAGCACCCGCTGGTTTCTCGACGATCCCTGTGAAGTTTGCCGCCAGACGAGTTCCCTGGGTTGAAGCTTGGATCGGACCCGTGAAGGTCAAGGCGATCATCGATACGGGCGCCCAACAGACCATCGGCAATCTTGCGTTGCGCGCAGCGCTGGTTGAAGCACGGCGCCGGACTACCGAGTTGCGCAAGGAAAACGTTGTGGGTGTGACCGGGGACGTGCAGGAAGGTCAGAGCGCAGGTGTGCCCACCATCCGAATCGGCAACGTCAAAATCAGCCACGCGCGGGTCAATTTTGTTGATCTCCACATCTTCGAGCATTGGCGTATGCAGGATGAGCCGGCGGTACTGATCGGTATGGATGTCATTGGTGTGCTCGACACCTTCATCCTCGATTATCGACGCCGCGAACTGCAATTACTGACACGCAGTAATTGATCGCTTGCAAGCAGAGCGCATCAAGAAACTAGTCGTGGCGAACAACGATCTTGCCGACGTGTGCGCCCGATTGCAGGTAAGCGAACGCCGCTGCCGCTTGTTCGAAAGGGAACACTCGATCAATTTTCGGTTTCAAGCCGTGATGGGCGCTGGCACGTAAAAGATCACCCAGCATGCGCTTGCTGCCGGATGTAATTCCTTTGAGCGTGATGTTGTTGAGGATCAGCGCGCCGAGCTGGGTAGATCCAGCTGCGGGTCCGCCGAGTGCACCCAGTAACCCGATCCGTGCGTTTGGTGCGCAACAGGCCAGCGATTGCGCCAGAGTAGAGATGCCGACAGTTTCGGCCACGATATCAACGCCGCGGCCGCCCGTTGCTGCACGAACGGCGTCCTGCCAAGCCGGATGCTTACGGTAATTGACGGTAATATCGGCACCGAGCTCGCGGCATATCGCAAGCTTGTCATCGCTCGACGAGGTGATGGCCACACGGGCGCCGTTGAGCTTCGCGATCTGCAGCGCCAGTACGGCGACCCCTCCGGTTCCGAGCGCCAAGATGGTGTCGCCCGCTTTGATTTGACCCAAAGTTTCGAGCACGTGCCACGCGGTGATACCGGCGGCTCCGAGACTGGCTGCCTGCTCGAAACTCATGCCTTCGGGCACGCTCAACAACGCGCTCGCGGGCAGCATGATCTCGTCGGCCAGCCAGCCATCGCGAGTGTTGCCCGCATCTTCGCTGAAAATGCTTGGATCGTAAGCGCCGTCCTGCCAAAGAACAAAATGCGGTGCCGTGACGCGATCGCCCACTTTGAACGCGGACACTCCGGCACCGACTTCGCGTACCACTCCGGCACCATCACCGACGGGTATACGGTCTGGCGCTTTTCGTGATCCGTATTGACCTTGAAGAATACTGAGGTCGCGATGGTTCAGCGCCGAGGCGCGAACCTCGACCACGACCTCACCGGGGCCGGGGCGTAGCGGGGGGCGAGTCGCGAGCGTGAGGGAGTCCAAGCCTTGTTGATTGCCGATCTGGTAAGCGCGCATCGTGGTGCGGTGCTCGGCTGGGGCTTTCGTGACGCCGGCACCTACGGCCAGTGGTGCTGCGGCTAGGGCGGCAACGCCGGCGGTCAGGGCGCGTCGGCGGCGAGGGTCGAAGTTGCGCATGGGCTGATCTTAGCGGACATCGATACAATAGCTGACTCAAATTCACTGTGCCCCGAGGTCAGCTCCATATGTTTCGTCGCTTCATCGTCATGGCTTTGATGTTGTCTCTCGTCGTATCAAGAACTGCTGATGCCGATACTGAGCCCACGGCAGCCGCTTTGTCTGCGAGCATGGTGTGGCTAGAGAAACTAGATGCGCGCGACTACGTCGCCACATGGCAGTCCGCTGCATCCACGTTCAAGGCGGCATTGTCAGTCGAGGCGTGGCAACAGGCGTCTCGTCCGGTAATGGAACCTTTGGGATCTGTGAAGAGCCGCAGCAAAGCGTCTGCCACGTATACCAAAACGCTGCCCGGCGCTCCGGATGGTGAATATGTGGTGTTGCAGTTCAACTCTCGCTACGAGAATAAGGCGGAGGCGCTCGAAACGGTCGTAGCGACATTGGACACCGATGGCCAGTGGCGCGTTGGGGGTTATTTCATTAGATAAAAACGATCTTGCTACTGGCCAGGCTGGCCGACGGCGTCTTATCAGTTCTGAGCCCACTCTTGTCAGTCATACGTGCGACTGGATAGGCTCATCGCCCCGTAGTTTCTTTCGGAGCTCTCCGATGTCGCCTTCTGCCACCTCCCAAGCGGGAGGTCTTCGCGCTCTCCTGCAGATTTGGCTCGAACAGCCATTTGTTCAGCACTTCATTTTGTTGTTGATCGTCGTCAATGCGGTGGTCCTGGGTCTCGAGACCTCTGCATCCGTGATGGCAGACTACGGGCGTACTTTGCTTGCGGTCGACGCTGTCATTTTGGCGCTGTTCGTCGTTGAGATTGCTGTGCGCATCTTCGTCTATCGCGGCAGCTTCTTCCGTGATCCTTGGAGTCTATTTGACTTCACCGTTGTGGCTATCGCGCTGGTGCCCGCGTCAGGGCCGCTTGCCGTGCTGCGTGCGCTACGCGTACTACGCGTCTTGCGCGCTCTGACCTTGTTGCCATCGATGCGGCGCGTCGTAGGTGGTTTGCTAGCCTCGATCCCGGGAATTTCATCGATTGCCCTTGTCATGGGCATCATTTTTTATGTTTTTGCTGTACTAGCCACGACGCTTTTTGGTTCGGCCTTTAACGAATGGTTCGGCAGTGTAGGCCGCTCGCTCTACACGCTGTTTCAGGTCATGACGCTCGAGAGCTGGTCGATGGGAATCGCCCGCCCCGTCATGGAAGTGTTCCCGCTGGCGTGGGTATTCTTCGTGCCTTTCATTTTGATTGCGACGTTTACCATGCTGAATCTTTTTATCGGCGTGATTGTTAGCGCAATCCAAAGCTTCCACGATGCCGATGTTGCTGCTCGGGTCGAGCATGGCGAAAAACCGCCGGCCTCGCTAGATTCAGTTCAAGCGGAGTTGACTGCTCTGCGCAGTGAGATCACTGAGCTTCGCGATCTGTTGCGTCAATCGGTCAAATAATAGTTGATGAAATTATAGTCGGGTAGCTGGCGTTACCCAGTTAGTGAGGGAAAGATCATGTTTAAGCGCATTTGCCAAAGTTTGTTCGTCGCTGCGGCATTGTCCTTGATTCTGCTGCCTTCTGAGCTGGCAGCTCGCGCGATCGTCTCGCCCAAGACGGAACCCAGTATCTATTGGCCAGGCGCTGACTACGACCCAGCTGTGCCTACGGTGCGCGGCGTGCTGGGCTTTGAAATCGGTAGTGAAATGGCGCGTGCTGATGAAGTGCGTCGTTATTTCGATACCTTGGCGGCTGCAGCGCCCGATCGCATGAAAGTGCTCGAGTACGGCGAAAGTTGGGAAGGACGCAAGCTGATCTATGGCGTTATTGGTAACGCAACGAACATCGCTCGCCTCGATAGTGTCAAGGCTGCCATGGCAAAGCTTGCCGATCCGCGCAAGTTGCAGAAAGGAGAAGCCGAAGAATTGCTGCGCTCGACGCCTGCGGTCGTGTGGCTCGCCTACTCGGTGCATGGCAATGAACCAGGCACCACCGATGCGGCCCTGCTGACGGCTTATCATCTGCTGGCTGCGCGTGGTGATGCTCGAGTCGACAAGATGCTCAGCGAAACTATCGTGGTCATCGTGCCGCTGCAGAATCCAGACGGCCGCGAGCGATTCATCAATAGTAATCGTGCAGCGCGAGGCTTAGAGCCGGACCCCTCGCCCCTCTCTGCCGAGCGCGATGAGCCGTGGCCGGGTGGACGCATGAACCATTACGTTTTCGATATGAACCGTGATTGGTTCACGCAGACTCAACCCGAGATGCGTGCTCACGCGGCTTTGATGTTGGAGTGGATGCCCGTCGTCGTGGCTGATGTGCATGAAATGGGTACTAACCAAACGTACTTTTTTCCACCCGAGGCTGATCCGCTCAATCCGAATTTGACCCAAACGCAGTTGCGTAATGTCGAACTCATCGCACGCAACAATGCGGCTTGGTTCGATAATTTTGGGCTGCGATACTTCACTCGCGAAATCTTCGATGGATTCTTCCCGGGCTATGGTAGTGGCTGGCCTAACTATCAAGGCGCGAGCGCGATGGTGTACGAGCAGGGTTCATCACGCGGTTTGGTGGCACGACGTGCCGACGGTTCTTTGCTGTATTTTTCCGACACGGTTAAAAGCCAGTTTATTGCTTCTCTGTCGGCCGTCGAGGTGGTGGCAAATAACCGAGCAAAGTTTCTCGGTGACTTCACGGCATTTCGCGCTACGGCCGTCACCGAAGGGCAGCGAGAGTCGGTCAAGGCTTATGTAATTCCGGTGATGCCGGACCCCGACATGGCAGCACGCTTGGCCGTCACGTTGGCACGCAATGGAATAGAGGTACAACGCATCTCTGCGTCGTTTGCCGCATGTGGTCGAAACTTCGAGGCTGGTAGCTTTGTGGTCTCGGCAGCGCAGCCCACCAAACGTTTGATTCGCACCTTGCTCGACGTCAAGACTGAAATGGATCCGGCGTTCGTCAAGCAGCAGCAAGAGCGCGTCGATCGAGGTCTACCGGATGAAATTTACGACGTAACCGCTTGGTCTCTACCTTTGATGTTCAATGTGCCGGTGGCGACTTGTACCACGGCACCGCAGCTCGTCGGTGAGATGGTTGAGCCGAACTGGGCTCTGCCCGGTAGCGTCACGGCAAGTACCGCTACGGTGGGCTACGTGGTTCCCTGGGGCAGCACGGCCTCTGCGCGCTTTCTAACCGCTGCGCTGCGTGCTGGGTTGACGGTCAAGTCCACCAACAAGGCATTCTCGATGGCGGGGGTCAAGTACCCGGCTGGTTCGCTCTTCGTGACGGTCTCCGATCAGTCGCGCGACACGCTCGTCGATATCGTGCGTGAAAGCGGCGCGCGTGCCGTCGCCGTCAACGATAGCTGGGTTGAGAATGGCCCGGGTTTAGGCTCGCCGAATATGTTGCACATGCCGCTGCCGCGCATCGCGTTGGCTTGGGATGAGCCGACCGAGCGCTATTCAGCTGGGCACACGCGATTCGTTCTGGAGAGACAGTTCGGCTATCCAGTTACTTTGGTGCGGACACGTCGTCTCGCCAATGCCAATCTCGATGGCTTCGACGTCATCGTGCTGCCGGCTGAAGGCGGCAGCTATGCCGCGGCATTGGGTAAATCGGGTGCCGACAATCTTCGTAATTGGGTGCAACGCGGCGGGGTCTTGATTGGTCTTGGCACCGGCACTCGTTATCTTGCAGAGAAAGGTGTCGAGTTGCTGCCGTTGAAGCTCGAAGCTGCGCTCGTTGCAGATGAAAAGGCCACGGCTGAGAAAAAGCCGGCACCTACGACATCGGTGACACCTGAGTCGGAGGCAGATCGTCGAGTCGCAGGATCCGAGATCAAAACTGCTGCCGAGCTTGCTGCCGCTGAACGCCCGCTCAAAGACCCGCCGCGGCCCGTCGCCGGTGTGTTGGCCCGTGCTGATGTTCAATCCGAGCACTGGTTGACCGCGGGTATTGCCTCACAGTTGCATGTGCTGGTGACGGGTAATGACGTTTACGCCCCGGTGCGGCGTAATGATGCCGATACGGTCGCACGCTTTGCTGCACCCGATCAGGTGTTGGCTTCAGGTGTGATTTGGGAAGAGAACCGCCGACAGCTTGCTTATAAACCATTCGTCGTCAGTAAGCGCACTGGTCGCGGTGTGGTTGTGGGTTTTACGGCCGATCCAAACTTTCGCGCTCATTTGGCCGGGCTCAACCTGATCTTTTTGAATGCGATTTTCCGCGGCGCAGCCGTGACCTACGACGCCAATACGCGTCAGTAAGTTCGGTCGTTACTGGTCCTGTAGTGTGGCAGCCCGCAGCATAATGCTGCGGGTTGCCAGCGTGCTGATCAGCCGTTGATCATGACTAGCAATCAACAGTGTGAGCCCGCTATTTTCGAGGATCGATAGTATTTGTTGCGACGATTGCTCATCGAGTGCGACCGTTGGTTCATCGAGTAAGAGTAGCTTTGGTTCCATCGCCAAAAGACCGGCGAGCGCCACGAGTCGTTTCTCGCCACCTGAGAGTTCATGTATCGGCCGGTCGGCTAAATGGATGAGCGCGACTTGCTCCAGGGCAGTCTCTGCGGCGACATGCGCATCGCCCGCACTCCAGCCGAGGTTGAGCGGACCGAGTTCGACATCTTCAAGTACGGTCGGACCAAGCAATTGGTCATCTGGGTCTTGGAACAAGAGCCCGACACGCCCACGAGCCAAGGCGAACTCAGATTCTCTGCGACAGGGAGTTCCAAGCAGTTCTATTTCGCCATTTTCGAGTGGCAAGAGACCGAGTGCTGCGAGCAGGAGCGTGCTTTTTCCGGCGCCAATCCCGCCACGCAGCACAACACGCTCGCCTTCGGCGACCGACAAGTTGACTTGATCGAGTACCAGGCGATTGCGCCTATGTACCGTTACGTTTTGTAAGCGCAGCAAGGCAGTCATGATCGTTTTAAAATCTCCGCTGCTGCGATTGCCGTGATAACGGCAAGAGCGGTGCCCGCTAAAAAATACCATTCAGATCGGGGCAGCAATCGCCACGGCTGGGCAGGGCGCAGCAGCACGGGGAATGTATCAAGCCCTCGCGCCTTGAGGCCAAGCTCAGTCCGTTGTGCGCGCAGTAAAGCATGAATAATGAGCCAAGCTACTTGCTGTGCACTGACCCGTATCGTGTGCCAATGAATACGCGGCCGATACGCACGAGCGCGAATTGCCAGCTGGATTTTTTGTTGAGTCTCACCAAGAAGCGCGATCTGTCGTATCGACATCGTGAGCAACGACCCTAAAGCCCTCGGAAGTCCGAGGCCGCTTGCAGCACGTGCGAGGTCTAAGGCAGTCATGCCTGTCAGTAACAGCAGGCTCGCGAGCGTGATCAGATTTATTCGTAGCGACAGTTGCGTCGCCAAAGTTATACCCGATGGTGTAAATGTCATGCTGCGCCAATCAAGTGCCACGGTCAGCCAGATCAGTACGACAAACATATTGACGACCAGCATGCGCCGGATGAGTCGAAAGCTGTTGTTTGGTCGTACTGAGAGCAGTATCACGCTGCTGATTAGTGCGAGTGCCAGCATAAGCGAGAGCGTCAGAGTTGATGAGGCGAATGATGCAGCAACACTGACGAGCAATACGGCGACCAGGCGCAATCGTCTGTCGGGGCGGTGATGGTGACTCATGCGGGCGTGATGACTGGTTGATGGCGTTATAGGCTCAGCGCTTCTGGGAGTGCACGCGCGAGCATGGTGACGACCAAGGCGCTGACGGCAGTGTCAATGAGCCAAACTGGCAATTGCGCGGCGGCGAGCACCCCGATAAGCCCGTTGAAGGCGTCCTGCCCCGTGCTCCATAGCATTAGTGCTGCGATCAACGTTGCGCCTCCGATACCGATCGTCGCAGCCATAGAGCCGGCCAGTAGCTGTCGATTTGACGACGTCGGTTGGGTTTTTAGCAGCGGACGAACGGTGTAATGCACGAGTACGGCCGGCGCTGCCAACAACAGCGTGTTAGCACCCAAAACAAAAAAGCCGCCGAAGGAGAACAGCAGAGCTTGCAAGCTGAGCGCGATCAAGATCACCGGGAAAGCGAGCCAACCGAGCAATAACCCGATCAGCCCGTTGAGCACGAGATGCACGCTACCGAGACCGACAGGAATATGAATCGTGCCAATCAGAAAAAACACTGCGGCAAATAGCGCGGCGATCGGCAGCGTACGGGTCGTCAGTCGACGCATACCAATAGTCACTCCGACTGCCGTGCAAGCGGCAGCCGTGATCAGCGTCGGAAAACCAAGTACGCCCTCAGCTAAATGCACGTGCCTAGCCGCCGGGTCGATGGCGTTGGCGACGCGCTAGCCACCATGATGCGGCACCAAAAATGCCAAATAGGTAACCAAGACCACTCAGCCATTTTTGCCACTGGCCGTGTGCATGGCTGTGTTCGGTGAAGTGGACTGCATCGGCAGTGCCTTCAAGCGGTGGTGTGGGTACTTCGATGTAAGCTGTGCTGCGATGTCCAAGGCCGTCATCAACGGTCAGCTGATAGTTGCCTTCGCGGCGTGGTGTTGGAAAAGCGAATCGCCCATCACTATCGGTGAGCGTCTTGGTGCGGAACGAATTAAGGTTGGATGGATCTACGAGAGTGATTTCGACGCTGATCGCAACAGCCGGAGAACCATCCGCGAAAAAAACACTGCCTGTCACGGCTGAGGCATTAACGATGCCGGATAATTGCAGGCCGTGTGCCGAGGCGACTTGGGGCGCGGCGAGCAGCAGCGAGAACAGCAGAGCTGAGAGCGGACGCAAAAACATGTATGAAAAATATCATGTTTGTCATACGCCAGACATCTTGAGCCTCGGTATATTGAAGGCTCTTTTAGGTAACGCCACTCTGTGGGGAGAGCGGTAATGCGGCGAACAGTCTCGGCTCCACACAATAAGACGATCGAACAGTGTCTCGGCGAGGCCGAGTCGACCGTGGATGGTTTGACCGACGCCGAGGCCGCACACCGCTTAACCGTCGATGGGCTCAATCGGCTGCCGCAGGCGCCGCAAGCGAGCAGCCTGCGTAGATTTCTCGGGCAGTTCAATAACATCTTGATCTACGTTCTGCTGGCAGCGGCGGTCGTGACCGCGCTGCTGTCACATTGGGTCGACACGGGGGTCATCCTCGCCGTTGTATTTGTCAATGCCCTCATCGGGTATGTCCAAGAGGGTAAAGCCGAGACGGCAATGGCGGCGATCCGCGACTTGCTGGCACCGCGGGCTGCGGTGCTGCGCGCAGGACGGCGGCTTGGCATCGAGTCCGCCGATTTGGTGGTCGGCGATGTTGTCTTGCTAGAAGCAGGCGATCGAGTTCCGGCCGACCTGCGCTTGCTCGAAGTGCGCAATATGCGTGTTGACGAGGCCATCCTCACCGGTGAGTCAGTGCCGGTCGACAAGACGTTGGCGATTGCCGCGGTTGATAGCCCGGTCGGTGATCGCAGCTGCATGCTGTTTAGCGGGACTTTGATCATGACAGGGGCCGCGCGCGCCCTGGTCACGGCAAGTGGCGAAGCCACTGAAATTGGCCGAATCAGCGGCTTGTTAAACAAGGTCGAAACCTTGACCACACCGCTGGTCTTGCAGATGAATCAGTTCGCACGTTTGCTCACCGCCTTCATTTTGCTGATCGCAGCAAGTTTGCTGTTATTTGGCTATGTAGTTGGACATCTACCGTTCGCCGATCTGTTCATGGTTATCGTAGGACTTTCCGTTGCCGCAATACCTGAAGGTTTGCCTGCCGTCTTGACGATAACGTTGGCAGTGGGCGTTCAAGCCATGGCGCAGCGCAACGCGATCATTCGTCGCCTGCCCGCGATTGAAACGATCGGTCGGGTATCAGTGGTCTGTTCCGATAAGACCGGGACGTTGACGCGCAATGAGATGGTCGTGACGCGTGTCGCCACGTCAAGTGATGTCATTGAGGTAACCGGTGAGGGATATGACCCGCAGGGACATTTGCAGAATTCCCATGGTCAGCGATCGGTCATCGACCGGCGTCTGACTGATTTGGCGCTGGCGGCCTCGTTATGCAACGACGCTGAGCTTCACAACGACGACAAGGGCTGGCGTGTAGAGGGCGACCCCATGGAAGGGGCTCTGCGGGCCTTTGCAGAAAAAACTGCAGCGGCTGTCGATGGACCGTCGCTCTTTGACGGCTGGCAGCGCCGCGATGTCATTCCTTTCGATGCGGCGCATCGTTACATGGCGGTTTTATGTGACGCACCCGGGCGACCCTCAACTGTATTTGTCAAAGGTGCGCCGGAAGTCGTGCTCTCGATGTGTCGAGAGCAACTGGAAGCGGACGGGGTGGCCAAGGCGCTCGAGAGCGACTACTGGCTGCAAGCAATTGAAAATTTTGCCAATCAAGGCCAGCGAGTGATCGCACTTGCGGCTCATCAAAACCCACCTTCAAATGATCAGCTGCAAACTGACGACCTCGCCGGGCAGTTGACCTTACTGGGTCTGGTCGGTCTGATTGATCCGCCGCGCACCGAGGCTATCGAGGCAGTCTCCGAGTGTCATCAAGCCAGCATCGGCGTGAAGATGATCACCGGGGATCATGCCGCGACCGCGCGAGCTATAGCCCGCCAAATTGGCTTGAAGCGTGTTGATCGAGTGCTGACGGGCGCAGATATTGATCAATTAGATGAGATGGCTTTGGCTGAAGCGATCATGCATGTTGATGTCTTTGCGCGCACTTCACCGGCTCATAAATTGAGACTCGTCGAAGCGCTGCAGGGGCACGGTCTTACGGTTGCAATGACTGGCGATGGCGTGAACGACGCGCCGGCACTCAAGCGCGCTGACATCGGAATTGCGATGGGTAAAAAAGGCAGCGAGGCTGCCAAAGAGGCCGCAGAGCTGGTGCTCGCCGATGACAATTTTGCATCGATCGTGGCGGCAATTCGTGAGGGCCGAAGAGTCTACGACAATATCAAAAAAGTGATTAGTTGGACGTTGCCCACGAACGCAGGTGAAGCACTGACGATCATTGCTGCCTTGTTGGCAAATCTCGCGCTACCGATTACCGCCGTGCAGATTTTATGGGTAAATTTGATCACGGCGGCCACGCTCGGTATTGCACTTGCTTTTGAGCCCACCGAAACGGGCACGATGCGTCAACCACCGCGTGCGCGTAATCAGGCTTTGCTTGGTGGTGGTTTGATTTGGCACATCGTATTGGTCTCCGTGCTATTTCTTGCAGCAGTCTTCGGTGTGTACACCTATGCGATAGACAAGGGGCACTCAACTGAACTTGCACGAACTATGGCGATGAATACTTTGGTAGTGCTTGAGATTTTTCACTTGTTTTTCATTCGCAACATTCATGGGACTTCGTTGACGTGGCAGGCCGTGCGTGGTACCCCGGCGGTATGGACTTGTATCGTTATCGTCACCGTGGCGCAGCTTGCGATAACGTATTGGTCGGTGCTCCAAGGAATTTTCGGCACTGCAGCAGTGCCGTTGTTCGAAGGATTCATCATTCTGGGTATTGGGGTGGTGTTTTTCATGTTGGTCGAGATTGAAAAGCAAATGCGTTTGATCGTCGCCGCGACGAGGCGTGTCGAAATAGCTGAGACCGATCGATGAGTTTCGTCCACGGTTTACTGGCCGCTTTTGGCGTCCTGTGGGTGGCGCTTGCCATACGCCCGCATGATCGAACGGTATGGATTGCCGAAAACACACTCTCGGTGCTCGCGGTCATCGCGATTCTTTGGACTTATCCAAGCTGGCCACTCAGCAATCTCTCTTATCTGCTGATCGTCGTATTTTTGGTGTTACATACTATCGGCGGACACTACACCTATGTGCGCGTGCCTTATGAAGACCTGGCGCGGGCCGTGCTCGGCCTTGAAGTCAGGACACGATTTGGCTGGTTGCGTAACCACTACGACAGATTAGTTCACTTTTGTTACGGCTTACTTGTGGGATATCCGTTATTCGAGCTGCTCGAACTTTATGCTGCGCCGAGCGGCTGGTGGAGCTATGCCTTGTCGCCGGCCCTGATCATGGCAAGCAGTATGATTTTCGAAGTGATCGAGTGGTGGGCGGCGGCGCTGTTGGGCAAGGGTTCGGGTGCGGCTTATCTCGGTTCACAAGGCGACGAGTGGGACGCCCAGAAAGACATGGGGCTTGCGGCAGTCGGTTCCATTATTGCAATGGTCATTGCTGCCGGGCTTCTTTGACGCGTCGCCTCATCGCGCCGAGACTGCCAAGATGATCATGGCGCCTCGTCATTGGGTTTTTCTGTTTCTTTCTGCGCTAGCCTGGCTCGCTTTCACACCGCTATACGCTGAGCTTTTCTCGTGGGCTGCATTTTCCGAGTGGATTAACTGGCTGTATCTGCCGCATGGCTTGCGGGTGCTGTTGGTGCTTCTCTTTGGGCTCGTCGGTGCAGCGGGTTTCACGCTCGGCGGGTTGTTATTTCGACTATTCGTGCAACCTGGATATGAGCTGCCGCTGGCGCTTGATCTGTCGCTTGCCCTCATGCCCGCACTCGCGGCCTGGGGCGCCTTATGTCTGACCTTTAGAGAACAGTCATGGCGGCAGTTGCTCGGCGGGGCGCCCGACTGTGTCGCCCGGCTCAATGGCCGCCAGATCACACTGCTCTCGGTATTGTCGGCGCTGTTCAATTCGGTCGGTCATGTCTCGCTCTGGGGGCTATTCCACCCCGAAATGCAGGCCGCTTTCAGCCACTATTTGGCGATGCTCTTCGGTGACCTTTGTGGCGCGTTTGTTCTACTCTATGCACTCAAGTTCATGCTGAGTCTCTTTCGAAAAGCGCGGCATAGGCTCTGATCCATCATGAGCGAATCAAATTCCGATAACGATTCGACCGATCTTTACCTGCGGTTTCGCTGGCTGCTCAACGGTCTGGAAGATTTGCCAGCTATCGATTTGCTCAAGATGCCGCATCTCGAGTCGCTGTTGGCTGATATCGCCCAAGCCTGGCAGGCGGGTGCGCCGTATGCCATCAGTACCTTGCTGGTGCGTAGCGATCTCGGTCACTCGAATACCGTGCGTAAGCGCTTACAGCAACTGGAAGAGGCGGGGTTTGTTGACTTCGAGCGCTCAAGCCAGGATTCGCGGGTGAGACTGGTTGTACCCACTCAACAAGCGCTGCGATATTTCCGCGAATACGCCAATCTGTTACGCCAAGTTGGTCGCTAAACGGGCGATACCTCGCGAGTCAGCTGCTCTCCGAGTCCATCCAATTTTTTGAGCGTTCGATTGCGCGGGCCCATTGTGAGAGACGCGCTTCGGCAGCATCGCGTGACATCTGCGGCTCAAAGCGATGATCAACTCGCCATCGGTCAGCCAGCTCGTCGGCTGATTGCCAAAAACCAATACCGAGGCCGGCGAGGTACGCAGCGCCAAGCGCGGTCGTTTCGGTGACGGCAGGCCGCACCACAGACACGCCGAGCAGGTCGGCCTGAAATTGCATCAAAAAATCATTATTCGCAGCGCCGCCATCGACGCGCAATTCTCTGAGCGCGAGATTCGCATCCTGTTGCATGGCGCGTAATAGTTCAGCACTTTGAAAGGCGATGGATTCGAGTGCAGCACGAGCCAAGTGGCCTTTGGTGGTACCACGTGAAATGCCGACGATCGTGCCGCGTGCGTGCGGGTCCCAATGTGGGCTGCCGAGGCCTGTGAACGCGGGCACGAGGTATACGCCACCGTGATCGTCGACGGTTTTCGCCAGCGCCTCGATTTCAGCGGAGCTGCGGATGATTCCGAGGCCATCGCGCAGCCATTGTACGACCGCGCCGCCGACGAACACGCTGCCTTCCAGAGCATATTGCAGAGGTTCATGCGCGCGATTACAGGCGAGTGTTGTGAGCAGGCGATGCTGTGACATCAGCGGTTTATCACCGGTGTGCAGCAACATGAAGCAGCCGGTGCCATAGGTGTTCTTCGCCATACCCGGCTTGAAACAGGTTTGACCAAAGAGCGCGGCTTGCTGGTCACCGCCGATGCCCGTGAGCGGAATTTTTTCGCCCCCTGCGTGAGCCACGATGTCGGCATTGAACGATGAGGGCATGATGCGCGGCAAACAGGCCCTTGGGATGCGCAGCAACTCGAGCAGGTAGTCGTCCCAGTCACCGGTTGCGAGATTAACGAGCAGCGTACGGCTTGCGTTGCTGACATCGGTGATGTGGTGCTGGCCTTGAGTCAGTCGGAATGCGAGCCAGGAGTCGATGGTGCCAAAGCACAGTTCGCCACGTTCGGCGCGCAGACGGGCGCCTTCGATGTTATCGAGCAGCCAAGCGAGTTTGGTTCCGGAAAAATAAGGGTCCAGGACCAGCCCGGTACGACGTGTGATCTCGGTCTCATGGCCTTCCCGGCGCAAACTTGCGCAGAGATGGGCCGTACGTCGATCTTGCCAAACGATTGCGGGGCCTATGGCCTTGCCGGTGACGCGGTCCCAGAGAACCGTGGTTTCACGTTGGTTGGTGATGCCTAGCGCTGCAATGTCGCCCGGGCGCGCTGCCAAGCGCAGCAGCACCTCTTCGAGGGTCGCAAGCTGCGATGACCAGATTTCCTCGGCATCGTGCTCCACCCAGCCCGAGGCTGGGAAATGCTGAGTGAACTCGCGTTGTGCAACATGGGCGATCTGCCCTTGTTCGTCAAAGGCGATCGTGCGCGAGCTGGTCGTGCCTTGGTCGAGAGCGATGAACCAACGGCTCATGTCACTGCATGCATTACTTGGGTGGTGCCAGTAGCATCGTTCGCGGGCAGGGCAGGCGGCGGTCCTGCATGATGATCTGCTCGCGACCGAAGACGTCGTAAACGCAGTTTTTCTTGGTGGCCTCGGTCGGCACTTCACGCTTGAGATGGCCGATCTTGCGGTCTTTGTCGGGGACTCGGGCGGCCTCTGCAATGCTAAGGGTCATGCCGAGCATCACCACCGTTATGATTGCAGTCACTATTCGCATGGTTTCTACTCCGGTTGTTTGAGCTAAAAGCCGTAAACAAGATTAACCGTCGTGAGTGTATCCATTTTCTTTCGTTGTTGAGGCGGACTTGAGTTGTACCGCAAGCCGAGTCCAGCCGCTAGTGACAACTTGGAATTCATCTTGACCTGTACCGAAAGGTCATTTTTGATGAAAGTGTTGGAATCACTGCTTTCGAGCACAAGCTTCTCGATCAGTGTTGTTGTCTCAGTGAGCACGCGATGAAATCGTAGCTCGCCGGTCCATACGAGGTTGCTCTCGGTTTGCTCGGTCACGTTGTTTTCAAGGCGCTTGTAACCTGCACCGACTTGAGCCGTCAGTTTGGTTGTTTCGTCATCACGAAAGTGACGGCCCAAACCGAAACTGGCACTCGCCTGATAATCGAAGCCGCTGAAACGGTCATCTTCGTATCGGGTGTTGCCGAAAGCAAAAAGCGCATCATCAAACTTGTAGTCCGTCTGCCACGAAAATGCATAGCGCTCGGCGCTCTGCGTGCCGTCGCTGCTTGCGCTAAGCGCCGCTAGAGAAAAGCCGTTTTTCCAGCGCTCGCTTTCCTCTGCCAAATCCAGTTTTGCGTTCAGGGTGCTTGAGTCGGAGTTGCCCTTGGCCACCACGACACCTATTTCACCCTTGCCACCCCAGCCCGAGGCGATTGCGGCAGGAGATAGCAGCATCATGGGGATCAAGAGCGAAATGCGACTCAATGTGTGGCGCGTCATATCTATACCTACAAGAGCTTCCAAGCGGGCATTTTAACGTGCTGCGGAGACTCGTGCCGTTATCAGCTTGAGTACGGCACCCACATCATTGAATACGGCTGACTCAGTTTCATCGAATACGGGGGTCGCTTTGCTGATGGAGCGGTGCATATGCTTTTTACCCGCTGTGGTTCTTAAAAGTGATGACAACCGAGATCAGTATAATCGTTGAGCCATGAAACTACCTGCTCACCCGGCCCATCACACCGTTGAGCGACTCGGTGTATTGCTTGTTAACTCCGGCACCCCCGATTCGACATCGACGGCAGACGTACGGCGCTTTTTGGGGAAACTGCTCGGCGACCCGCGAGTGGTGGAGCTGTCGCGCTGGTTGTGGCTGCCGATATTGCATGGCGTCATTCTGCGTACGCGCCCTCGGCGTAGCGCGCGAAAATATCGCAAGATCTGGAGCCCGCGGGGTTCCCCGCTTGCAGTGCACAGTGAAGATTTGCGACTCGCTATAGCGACCGCGCTTAATAAGCATAGTGTGGCGCCTTTCGAGGTGGCTGTTGCGATGCTCTACTCTAGCCCTAGTGTTGCAACGGCTTTGCAGCACCTGCAGAAAAATGGCGCCCGACGAATTTTGATTGTTCCGATGTTCGCCCAGTATTCCGCTGTCTCTACGGGTGCTGTTTTCGATCAGGTGACAGTAGCACTGCGACGCTCGCGCTGGTTGCCGGAGCTCCGATTCATCAATGAATATCACGATGATTCGGCCTATGTGTTGGCGCTCGCTACGAGCATTCGACGCCATTTTCATGGCAGCGGAAAACCACAGCATCTGTTGATTTCATTTCACGGAATCCCCGAGCGTTACCTCATGCTGGGTGACCCGTACTACTGTAAATGTCACAAGACGGCTCGCTTGTTGGCTGAGGAGCTGGGGTTGCCCGCTGGCGGGTGGTCGGTTAGCTTTCAGTCACGATACGGCCCCGGGCGTTGGCTGCAGCCCTACACCGATGAAGTATTAAAAAGTCTGCCGACTCGCGGCATCAACGAGGTCGCCGTGGTCTGTCCGGGCTTTGCTGCCGACTGTCTCGAAACGCTGGAGGAAATTGCAATCGAGGGTCGTGATCTTTTCCTTGGAGCCGGCGGTAATCGCTTTGATTACATTCCGGCGCTTAACGCCGAGCCATCCCACACGGAAATGTTCGTTCAGCTGATTCTTCGGCACGTCGCTGGCTGGGTTCAGCCGGCTTCGGCAGATATAGCAACATTCAAGGAGTTGCCATGAGTAGTGATGAGTACATCCCGCCTGCCGTATGGGTTTGGAATAAAGACAACGGCGGTAAATTTGCCCACATTAATCGGCCGGTTGCCGGGGCGACTCACGAACAAGCACTGCCGCGCGGCGAACAGCCGTTGCAGCTCTATTCGTTGGGTACGCCTAATGGCATCAAAGTACTCATCATGCTCGAAGAGCTTTTGGCGCTTGGGCACGAGGGCGCAAGATACGACAGCTGGCGCATCGATATCCAAAAGGGCGAGCAATTCGGCAGCGAGTTCGTCGCCATCAATCCGAACTCCAAGATACCCGCCTTGCTCGATGTCGGCGTTTCGCCTGCAATCAGGGTTTTTGAATCGGGCGCGATACTTTGCTATCTGGCTGAAAAGTTCCGCTGTTTCTTGCCCGCACTCGAGCAGCCCGCCGAACGGGCCGAGTGCATGTCTTGGTTATTGTGGCAAATGAGCTCCACACCGTATGTCGGTGGTGGCTTCGGTCATTTCTTTGCTTATGCACCACAGAAATTTCGTTATCCGATCGATCGCTACGCTATGGAAGTCAAGCGGCAGCTCGACGTACTCGATCGTAACCTTGCCGAGCGACGGTATGTCGCGGGCGACCACTATACGATTGCCGACATCGCTATTTTTCCGTGGTATGGCGGGCTTGTGCAGGGGTTGCTCTACGGCGCGGCGGAGTTTCTCGCCGTCCGTGATTATCAGCATGTTCGTCGCTGGGCTGACGAGCTCAGTCTGCGCCCGGCGATCAAGCGAGCCCGATCAACTTGAACTGATCAACTCGACCGTGATTCGGTGATTACCGTGACCTCAACTGGAACCCCATTGAGTGCTGCGTTGCCACATAGCTCGTCAATGTATTGTTCGTCAGTCAGGGTGTTGGCGCTTGCGCCGCCGCGCGTCGCGGCAACGTGTAGCTGCGTTCCCTCGCGACCATGACCCCAGCCATGGGGCACGCTGACCACGCCTTGCATGATATCCAGGGTCAAAACGGCGGTAACTTCAATGTGACCGACACGGGACTCGACTCGTACTTTAGCTCCGTCCGCAATACGACGTGCTGCCGCGTCAAGCGGATGAATGAGAACTGAGCAGCGCTCAGGTCCTTTCAGCATGCGTTTGCTGTTGTGCAGCCACGAGTTATTGCTGCGCAGGTCGCGTCGGCCGATGAGTCGCAGCGTCTCAGCGGGGCTTTCAGGCGCACTTCGATCGCGTTCGAGTCGTGCGAGATCATTTGTGAGCACGGTCGGGGCGAGCTTGATTCGGCCGTGTCCGTGACGCAGTCGCTCGCGAGCGACGCTTGCAAGGGGTCCTAAGTCGACGCCGTGAGGGCGTCTTGTGAGCTTGCTCAAGGAAAGCTTGCCGCTAAAAGGGTTCCAGCCCGCGCCGTGAGGCCCAAAACGGATGCCAAGCGCCAGTGCACGACGCGGTGTCAGCCAGCGCGCGCGTAGGGTCTGCAGAAGTGAGCGGCGTCGCGGTTTGTCGCGAGCTTCAAATGCCTCGACCAGACTTTCAAAGATTTCCCAGTCAGCGCGTGTGTCGGCCACTGGTGGGAAAACGGGCGGTGAGTACTTGGTCGTATTGCGAATGGCAAGCGTATGAAATATCAGATCGTAATGATCGCGCTCGAGTGCAAAAGTGGGCGGCAAGATATAGTCGGCATGACGGCTGGTTTCATTGAGGAAGATGTCGATTGACACCATGAAATCAAGTTGCTGCAGCGCACGATCGAGCTGCTCACCATTGGGCGTCGAGAGCACCGGATTACCAGCCGCCGTGATCAGCGCGCGAATCTGCCCCTTGCCCGGCGTCAAAATTTCTTCGGCAAGCGCCGCCACCGGAAACTCACCGCCAAACTCCGGCAAGTTGCGCACACGCGTGCGGCGGCGATCAAAGGCGCCGCGCTGCCCCATCGAGGTTGAGAGCGCGAGCATGTCGAAAGCCGGGGTCGTGAACAGCGCGCCACCCCTGTGGTCGAGATTGCCGGTGACGATGTTCAGCGCTTGAACCAGCCACTGGACTAGCGCGCCGTAGCGCTGCGTTGATGCCCCCATGCGTGCATGGCAGACGGCTGATCGAGCTTGGGCAAATTGCCGGGCAAGGTGTTCGATATCGGCTGCTGCAATACCGATGATGTCTGCTACTCGATCGGGTGGGTAGTCGCGCGTTATTTTTTCTAGCTCCGTGAGATCGTCGACCAGGTCTGCGAGCGGGCCAATGGCTACGAGCTTGTTCTGGAATATGACATGCAGCAGGGCCAGCAGTAGCCAGGCATCTGTTTCAGGCTTGATGAAAAAGTGCTGATTGGCGATTTTCGCTGTTTCGGTACGACGCGGATCGATGACAATGAGCTGGCCGCCTCGCTGACGTAAATCTTTGAGTCGTTGCCGAATATCGGGCGCGCTCATCAGGCTGCCGTTTGATACCAGCGGGTTGCCGCCGATCACCAGTAAAAAATCGGTGTTGTCGATATCGGGAATCGGCAGCAACAGCTGATGACCGAACATGAAATAAGCCGCGAAGTGGTGCGGCAATTGATCGACGGAGGTTGCCGAATAGCGGTGCGCGCTGCGTAGGCTGCGTGCGAGGGCGGCACCGCCCAAGAGCGCGCTGTAGCTATGGACCTGAGGGTTGCCGAAATAAGTGGCCACCGAGTCGCGCCCATGCTGAGCCTGCAGTGCAACGATGCGATCGGCAATCTCGGCGTAGGCCACTTCCCAACTGACGCGCTCCCAGCCGTTCTGCGTACGGCGCATCGGGTGGCGCAGGCGATCAGGGTCTTCGTGTACATCTTTGAGCGCCAGCGCCTTGGGGCAGATATGGCCGCGGCTAAACGGGTCGTCTTCGTCGCCTGTAATGGCGAGTATCTCTTCGCCCTGCGTTTTGATGACGATGCCGCACATGGCTTCACAGAGATGGCAATTGCGGTGATGCAGTCGCTCTGTAGCCGAGGCCGTCATGGGCTGCAGTCTACGCCGTGATCGGTGAGAATGGGGCGATGAATAGTCTGCTCACTATTGCCCCTCGGTTGTCCTGTCTCGCTGCGGCTCTATTGCAGGTGGCTTGTGCGCCGCAGCCAGTGGCGGATCTGCCTGACGCTGCTGCATGCGGCGGCGCCATGGCGATTGGCCAAGTGGTTGCCATCGAAGCTGGGTTCGTGCAGCGCGGTAACGCGGCATTTCAGCCCGAAGAGCGGGTTGGCGGACAGGGACGCGTGACTGAGTTCGACATCGACGCCACGGAAGTTACCAATGCCCAGTTTGCGCGCTTCGTGGCGGATACCGGATATATCACGGTGGCCGAGCGCCGTGATGCTACCGGCGCAACTTTGGGCGCTGCGGTCTTCGATCGTGGCAGCGGCGCTTGGCGAATCGATTCCGAGGCAAACTGGCGCCAGCCCCAGGGTGCAGGGTCCAAGGCGAGAGACGACGCACCGGTCGTCGCAGTCGCCTACGAGGATGCCGAGAGCTATGCAACTTGGCTTGGGCGCAGCCTGCCTAGTGAGCTTCAGTGGGAATACGCAGCGCGTGGGGCATCGACGGCGTCTGCCGACATCGAGGCCGAGCGTCGTGATGCGACCGGTCAGTGGCTGGCGAACAGCTGGCAAGGGTCTTTCCCACAGAGT
>Ga0169931_10000289_pt1 | contig 82288 bp, 63 predicted proteins | sample Kivu_15m_20L_FD_129675 | JGI IMG/M metagenome (GOLD analysis project Ga0169931, IMG submission 129675) | Freshwater microbial communities from Lake Kivu, Western Province, Rwanda to study Microbial Dark Matter (Phase II) - Kivu_15m_20L... | ecosystem: Environmental > Aquatic > Freshwater > Lake... | reverse complement strand
CTCGCTAGTTATCAACTTGTAAAACCATCCTCTTGACAATCAATCTTAATAGTAATATTTATAAAAAAAACAAGGAAGGTAATTGTGAAAAAGCAGACTAAAAAAACCGCCGGGAAGCAAGAAGTTGCTCAAAAGAAAAAAAGGGGGGGGAATGAGGGGGGCTACTGCACTACTTCAAATGAAGGTGATTGTTCTTGTAAAGTTCGTGCCAATAGGCCACCTACTCATCCCAAAGTTGGGGAGGAAGAGAATAGCTAATGAATAAGGGATTTGGGCTACGCAGCAAACGACCGATTCTGGAGTGTCAAAGTGTGTAAATAAGGCGCCCGAACGGAATAAAACATTTTAGTTTACAATTATATTTACAAAAAAAAGAGGAAAAAAGGTGAAAATTGTGAAAAAGCAGACTAAAAAAACCGCCGGCAAGAAAAATGCGGCTAAGAAGAAAGTTTTTCGAGGTGGAGAGGAATTCCATGTAACCGGATGTCAGAATCCGAATTGTAGTACAAATGATACTAGTCAATCAGTTCAAATGCATGTAGAGTAGGTTAAGAGTCAAATTTTGATCTAGAATTCATCAATCGAAAAAAGAGGAAAAAAGGGAGAAAATTGTGAAAAAGCAGACTAAAAAAACCGCCGGCAAGAAAAAAGCAGCTAAGAAGAATCTTGCGATCGATCCTAGGTTTACGGGTACCAATAGAGTTTTCTGCCCTAAAAATTATGATTAATAAAAAGAGTTCCTTGGGGCGATTTGTATTTTTGGCTATTGCAGCCTTGAAACGCTACTTAATAGGGCTTTTGTGTAGACGTGTTGCGGATTAGAGTAGATGTTCTCACTGTCTCCTTTCTCCACAATCTTTCCAAAATGCATGACGGCTAAATCGTCGCACAAATATTTCACCATCGCCAGATCATGGGAAATAAATAGGTAATTCAATCCTAGCTCTGCTTTGAGACGTTTAAGTAAATTAATAATTTGAGACTGAATGGAAACGTCTAGCGCTGCAATAGGTTCATCGCAGATGATGAGCCTGGGATGCAGAGCCAAAGCTCGAGCTATAGAGATTCTTTGCCTTTGACCTCCGCTAAATTCATGAGGAAGGCGCTGTGAAAAATTAGGATCAAGCCCTACAAGCTCCATAAGGTGCAAAACTCTTTGCCTTTTCTCTGTAAAGCTCAAGTTTTTCATAAAAATCTCCAAAGGCTCCATGATCACCTCTTGAGCTGTCATACGGGGATTCAATGCTCCATAAGGGTCTTGGAAGATTACCTGCAGCTCCATCCTCACATCCAGCATCTCTTTACGGGAAAGCTTTAAAAGATCCACTCCTTGGAAAAAAATTTCCCCTTCATCAGGTTTTTCTAAACGTAAAATCAGCTTGGCTAATGTCGATTTACCCGAACCGCTTTCTCCGACTAACCCCAGTGTCCTATCTTGATAAAGATCCAAACAGACCCCCTCAACAGCGGTGATGGAGTGTTCTTTATGAGTAAAGGTTTTTTTGAGATTTTTTACACTAAGAAGAGGTGAAGAGCTCATACTTTTCCTTAAATCTAGGGTCATACAACCAGCAGGCGACACGATTGATCATCGGCGGGGAGGTAGAGCCGCATTGGGGTGTTTTAAATCTACAGCGGGGCTGAAAAGGGCATCCGTTAATCGGCTTTGACAAATCAGGGGGATTGCCCTCAATCACCTCAAGGGGAGATGTTTTGGGGAGATCTAGCCTGGGTATTGAACGCAAAAGAGCTTTTGTGTAGGGGTGCTTGGGATGTTTAAAAAGCTCGTGAACATGAGCCTCCTCCACAATTTCCCCTGCGTACATCACAAGTGCTCGATGACAAAATCCAGAAAGAAGAGAAAAATCGTGCGTGATAAAAAGAATACTCATCCCAAACTGCTCTTGTATTCTTTTTAAAAGGTCAAGAATTTGAGCCTGGATAGTCACGTCTAAAGCGGTTGTGGGCTCGTCCGCAATCAGAAGTTTAGGATCGGGAGCCAAGGCGAGAGCGATCATAACCCGTTGGCACATCCCTCCCGATAGTTCGTGAGGATATTGCCCAAAAGATCGTAAAGGATCTTCGATTTGCACCAATTCCAATAATTCTAAAGCTCTCGATTCAGCCTCTTTTTTTGTAGAAAGGGGATGGTGATCTTTATAAGCCTCGACAATCTGATCCCCCACCGTAATCAAGGGGCTCAAGGAGGCCCTGGCATCCTGAAAAATCATCCCAATTTCCCGCCCTCGGTAGCGTCGCATCTCTTTTTCGGACAAACTAAGGAGATTGACCCCATCGTAAAGGACTTTTCCCTCCTCAATTTTCCCTGCGTGGGACGGGATCAGCTGGACAAGAGCTCTTGCCATTTGACTTTTCCCGCAACCCGACTCTCCCACTATTGCAACCCTTTCATTTGGCTTAATATTGAAAGAGACACCTCGGACGGCCTGCACTTTTCTCCCCTTTGGATAAAAAGTCACACGTAAGTTTTGTACTTCCAGTTCAGCGGCTTTCATCTTCTGGTTCCTGAGGCTCGGGGTTGAATGCTCATCGGCGCAACCTCGGATCAAAGGCATCCCTTAATCCATCCCCTAGGAGATTAAAAGCAAACATCGTGATACTTATGAAAAACGCCGGAAAAAATAAACGCCAAGGATAAAAACGTAAAGCCGGAAGCCCGTCGCTTGCCATCGTGCCCCAGCTTGCCATAGGAGCCTGTACTCCAAGCCCAAGAAAGCTTAAAAAAGACTCGGTAAAAATTGCACCGGGGATCGTGAGCGTCACCGTCGTAATGATAGAACCCACAGCATTTGTGATCAGATGATGGGTCAAAATACGAAATCGGGATGCCCCTAAAGCTTTTGCTGCCATCACAAAATCGAGGTGCTTGATTTGATGGATGTGCCCCCGGATGATGCGGGCCATATTGATCCAACCGGTGAGAGTGAGCGCTAAGATGATTGTTGTGAGTCCCGGACCCATGAGAACCAACAAAATGATCACAATCAGAAGCTGCGGCAACGAGTTCAAAATATCACAAAAGCGCATCATCATCTCATCTATTTTCCCCCCGATAAACCCGGCAAAAGCGCCATAGATCACACCTATGATCATGTCGATAAACGCAGCAGAAATTCCCACAAACAAAGAGATTCGCGCCCCAAGCCAGATTCGCGAAAAAACGTTTCTGCCCAGCTCGTCTGTCCCAAACCAGAACTCTTTTGAGGGGGGATAATTTTTTAGGCTAAGATGGGTCTCATAGTAGTTATAGGGGGTAAAAAAAGGGGCTATTATTGCTGCGATAAATAAAAAAATGAGAAGCCATAAACCCACCATTGCAGCCCGATTTTCTTTCAAACGAAAGATAGATTCTCTGAAATAGGGGAGTGAAAAGGTAGCGGTGTTCATGGATTTCTCCTTATGCGTGGATCGATCGTATAAGACAACAAATCCACAATAAAAACGGCCACCATTAGGATGGCGCTATAAAATAATGTGATCCCCATAATCATCGTGTAATCACGGTTTGTGATGCTCATGACAAACCAGCCACCAAGACCCGGGATGCCAAATATTTTCTCGATCACAAAACTCCCCGTAATAATATTCGCAAATAGGGGGCCAAGGTAGGATAAAACGGGTAATATGCAATTTTTTATCACATGCCGTAGCAATATTTTTGAGGTGCTTAAACCCCGGGCTTTCGCCGCAACGATATATTCTTGCTCTAAAATTTCCACCATATTATTGCGCACAAGTCTGGCAATAAATGCAGTCGGGAAGGCGCTTAAGGAGACAGCGGGGAGAATCATATGCCGAAATTCCCCCCAGCGGGCGATCGGCAGAAGATTAAATTTCATTGCAAAAATGTATTGCAAAAGAGTGGCTAAAATAAAACTAGGCACACTCATTCCAATCACCGCCATCAGCATAGACGCCCAATCCTGCCACTTTCCCCTACATAAAGCTGCGAAAGAGCCCATTACCCCGCCCGCAACAACGGAAATCACCAGCGCAAAGGCACCTAAAATAGCAGAAACACCGAAACCCTCACGAATAATGTCTTGAATCATCCTACCCTCATACTTGAAGGAGGGGCCCAGGTCAAAACGCAATAACCCCTCAAGATAATGGACATACTGCTTGTATAGGGGTTGATCCAGCTCGTAATGGGACATTAGGCTTTTCAAAATTTCGTCCGGTATAGTCTGCTCTTGAGAGAAGGGGTCGCCCGGAATCACATGCATCAAAACAAAGGTAGCTGTTGCCACTAGAAACAAAGAAAATAGCAAGGTGAAAAATTTATAGGTGAGGTAGTAGGCCCAGGACATCGCTCCCATTTTCACCCATTTAGAAATAAAAGGGAAGGTGTGTCCTTAAATAGAGGTATTATGCTATCCTTGATCCTGGTTTAAAGGATTTTTTTCTCTTTTCATCGGGGGAAACAATTAAAAATTTATGATTAAAGAAGTTTTTTTCAAAGTCGCAGAGAATGAGGTGGAGCGTTTCACCGATAACCTTATGGATCTGGGGGCTCTTAGTGTTTCTATTGAGTGCATAGAGGGAGCGGAGATCATTAAAGACGAACAGAGCTTCACAAATGAGTACTGGGATTTGAACAAAGTGGGGGCATTGATTCGGGCTGAAGACGAGGAGAAATTTAAGCATCTTGAGCCTTTTCACAATGAGGAGGTGGCGGAAAAAGACTGGGTTCTTGAGGTGCAAAAAAATACCCCAATTCAGGTCATCGGCGATACACTTTGGATTGTCCCTAGCTGGCATAAGGTCCCAAAAGAGGCGAAAGAGGTTCTCTTGCTAGACCCAAAAAACGCTTTTGGCACTGGAGACCACCCAACCACCCATTTATGTCTAGATTGGCTCGTTAAAAACCCACCCAGAGAAAAAACTGTGATTGATTACGGATGCGGCTCGGGAATCCTCATGATTGCAGCCAAAAAATTGGGTGCCAAAGAGGTTTTTGGGTATGATATTGATTTTAACGCAATGAAGGTAGCTCGCCAAAATTGCGAGGAAAACGGTCTTTTAGACCCGATTGATCTACAAAACGAGCCCGCAGATCTTGTTTTGGCAAATATCCACTTAGGCCCCCTCTTGGGTCTTGTAGACACTCTGTATCACCTGTGTAAACCCCAAAAAACCCTTGTTTTAAGTGGAATCCTCCCTTTTCAGCTTCATGAGCTGTTATCCATCTATCTCCCTTATTTTGAACTGGTAAGCGTAGATACTCTCAAATCTTGGATGCGTGTAGTTCTTGTTAAAAAGATCTTTTAGCGGGGGAGGTTCCCCCCTTTTTGAATTTTTTTGTCTCAAAATTTAGTAATAAATGTTAAAATATTCTGGTTATTATGCTTCAAGACACACCGATTGTGCCCTCTATACTAGGGGCAACCCCTCTGGTTGCTATAGCGGAGGCGATGCCCAACAGAGAACTTTTAGGAGAGGTTCGACTCAAACCGGGGAGAGAAAAGACCCTAAAATTGGGTCATCCCTGGATTTTTTCACAGGGTATTGAGAGCTTTACCGGAAAAAATGGCCACCTCGTTGAGGTATTTTCTTCCAAAGGGGAATCTCTTGGAATAGGGTACGTCAATACCCATTCGGAAATTCGGCTAAGAATGCTCGGTTTTATGGAAAAAAAAGCTGAGGGGCTGGTCTATCGCCTGATAGCCCATAGCCTGAAAAAAAGGAGAGCTCTAAAGATCGAATCGAACGCTTTTAGGCTAATCAACGGGGAAAACGATGGTCTTAGCGGACTTATTGTCGATGCTTACGGGGATGTTCTTGTCGTGCAATTTGGCACTTTGGGTATGGATCTTTTGCAAAAAGAAGTTGTTGAGGCTTTGACAATACTTTTTCAACCAAGTGCTATCTATGAAAAATCGACCTCTATCTCAAGGCGCCAAGAGGCTCTTTTTCCAAAATCGGGATGGTTGACTGCGCATCAGCCTAAAGAGCCCATAGAGATTTATGAAAAAGATGTCCGTTTTTTAGTGGATGTAGTCGAAGGTCAGAAGACCGGATTCTTTTTAGATCAGAGGGAAATGCGCTTCTGGATCCGCGACAAGGTTGTTGGAAAAACGGTATTAAACCTCTGTAGTTATTCAGGGGGATTCAGCCTTCATGCCTTAAAAGCGGGGGCAAAAAAAGTTGTGAGTGTAGATATTTCAGAGGAGGCTTGCCGCCAGATGGAGATCAATACTGGTCTTAATGGGCTTAAAGGGCACGAAATCGTTGAAAGCGACGTCTTTGAATACTTAAAAAACTCTGAGGAGCTTTTTGACCTCGTAATTTTAGATCCCCCTGCATTTATCAAATCTAAAAAGGATCTTCCCAAGGGCTCTAAAGCGTACCGCGAGTTAAATCGTTTAGCTTTAAAAAAAGTTGAGCCTAACGGGCTTTTCATGACGAGCTCGTGCTCCTACCATATGAGCCCCTCTTTATTTGAAACGATTCTGCTCGAGGCCACCCTTTTAGAAAAAAAACAGACTCAGCTTATACAAAGACATATACTTGCATCTGACCATATGAAAAATATCGCATACCGCGAAGGGGAATATTTAAAAACCATGGTACTTTTATGTTCAACTCAGCCCTAGGTGCCTCAGGAGGGCATCCCGCAATTTTTGAGCCTGTAGGCCTTGAACCTATGAGCACCCCCTACGCAGTTCCCTTAAACTCCTGGCAAAATGATCACCTAAAAGCTATTTTAGAGCGTCCGATCACCCTCACATCTAAAGATCCCCAAGACCCGCAGATTCAATTTTCATTAAGGGAATTTGTCACTCATATTTTTGAGAAAGGCTTTAATCCGGTTCTTATTGGAGGTGCTGCTCAATCGTTTTTTAGTGGTGCCCCTTTCGGAGATGTGGATCTTGCTATTTTTTTTCATTGCAAGCCCCATCCCGATTATTTCACCGATGTTTGTGCCTCCTTTTTTGCCTCAAAAGTCCCCAGTATCAGAGTCGATGAGATCAAAAAATACGTCAATTGGAATATCTCTCACCAATCTATGGAGACTAAAGAGTTGGATTTTAAGTTTATGTCCCTTGAGACAGATCTCACCCATCTTTTTGACCATGATGCCCTTTGTATCTACCTTGAACAGAACCCGCGCCGTGAAATTTCTGGAATCGCCTCTTTAGTTCCCCAAGCCAGGATGGGAGTAGACAGCAAAAGTTTCCACTCGGCTATAGATGCCCTTACGACGAAAAAATTAAGGTTAACCACCCCCGAATTAGTAAACAAAACTCTCTTTAGAATTGTAGGTGCTTTGACCCGCGGTTTCACCCCTGAATTTTCTGTTTTGGAACACTTAAGAAGCGAACTTTTATCCTCTCCATACAGCCCTGAAGCCTTCCGAAAGTCCTTGAATTTCTTTATAGAAGGGCATGTGACTGAACAGCAAAAACCTCTGTTTTTGGCGAATTTGGTGACCCTGCTGAGACAGATGGAGGGAAGAGGGGGCGCAAAAGGGATGTGCGAGCTCTTGGAAACCGAATTAGGGGGGGATTTCCCTGTCAAACTTTTGGTAGAATCTTTACTGCAGCCTGGTAGCGGCCCTTTACAAAAAGAGACTTTTTTTCTAGAGCACGGAGCTCTCATCCGTTCAAAAGATGAGCCAATAGAGGTAGAGAGGTTCTTATCAAGTCAGGAAAATCGATTGGAAATTCTTTTTGCCTTGAGAGAGCAGCGCTACCCTCATGTTAAAGAGATTTTGAAAAATTTTCGTCAAAAAAAGATCCTTTCCCTTGAGGAGTCTGTTGGTTTTTTTATTAAGGAGGTATCTCAAGATACTGAGGCTAAAAAAAGGCGTCTTTTCAGACGAGTTAAGGAGAATTTCCTTGAAAAAGGGGAGGACGTATTTCCCGATCTGGAGAAGGCGATTGCCCTCATTCTGCAGAACGCCCATCCCACCCCATTAGATCCCTCTTTTTTGAATTTAGCTTCTCGTATAGAGCCTTTTTGTAGAGACCCTGCCTTTTTAGAGGAAATTCAAGGGAAAATCGGTCAATCTTGCGATAAAGAAAAGCTCGATTTCAAGCAAAGATTTGCCCTTCTTGAAAAAGGACGTATTCCCGTTGAACAGGGTTTAATGGAAATCCGTTTGGCTCTGAGTGACCCTTCTCTCCAAGAAAAAGCCCGCGCTCTTTTTGATCAGCTTTGTTTAAAAGATAAGAGTATTGTGATGCAAGAGATCTATCTAGAAAACGATGAAAAGCTTTTTATGTCTTTTGGCTTAGAGCTGATTTTAGAGGTCTTTTCAACATGGCAAAGCCCCCTTTTTCTTACAGATACTGAAGAACTTCACCCAATTTTGGAAAGAAACGGGGTACTTAGAGAGCTCGCGTTAGAAACCCTACATTCTGATGTGATCGAAAAAAACAGTGTTTGCTTGAAGAGATTCCAAAGATTTCTTCCACCTCTGAAAAAAGAGCTCCTATTTTTTAAAGAAACATTTAAAACGCTTCCTCAAAAAGAAGTGGAGGAAATTTTATCTAAAATTCCTTTATCGCTTTTTAGTTCAAGCGAAATCTTAGATCTATTCACGCATCAAACGAAGGGGAAAAAGCGGATTGAGGGGATAGCGATTTGTTTACTTCAAAACCTTATTGAGCGGCACAGTGAAGAGATGCACTATCCGGCACTTTTCGAGCGTTTGGGGCTAGAGCTTTTGGCTTTTAACGAGCTCCCAGTAGACACCTGCAAAAGGGTTTTAGATCTCTATTCAAGCGATGATAAGAAGGGGTGCCCTGACTGGATAAAAGCGGTATTTTTGCGATTTTTTGCTAGTAAATCGGGAGCTTCTACTCCTTTAGCTGTTTTGGAAAAATTTGCGTCGCAAAAGCCCCTTTCCCCCCCCTTCAGTGAGGCGATAACCCCCTATAAAAGCTCATTTTTCACCAGAAGCTGTAGGTCTCTGATCTCTTCTCCCCCTTGTGAATTGAAGATCGATCAAATTTACCGTTTTTGCTCTATCAATCAAAAGGAGGCGGCAGCCTCTTTCAAGGAGATCCTTTTCCAAACCGCTACACACAAGAATATCTCAAGCAAACTTTTTGATCTTCTAGCTTTTGCAGAGCAGATCGGGGAGACTTCGTTTCCTGTTTCTGTAAATTGTTATGAGATCTTGGCGAGATTTATAAAAGAGGGATTTGAACAGGGTGAGCTCTATTCTTTTGATGAAGTGTTTGAGCCTATAGCACAAAGCCTGGTCAAATCTGCCCACCTTTTTAGACAAAATCCCGATACAGGACTAAATTTGAGACGGATTTTCTCATCAATAATACCTGCTGTATATGATCCGAAAGACTTTAGGCTATGCGCTTGGTTCCATTTCCAAAAGGAGCTATTTAATCTAGAAATCGGCGATGTCGATTACCCTCGCTTTCTCGACTCTCTTTTAGTGACTCTGGATGATCACGCAAATTTTATAGATATTTTGACCGGTATGTACGGGAAGCTTAAAAAGAACAAGATCTCTTCTGATGCTTTAGTTTCGCTTGGTCTCATGGTACAAAGAATAGAATTCCTTTTACAGTCTTTGCCTGTGGAAGAATCAAGGGTTCAAGCGCTTTCATTAGTTGAGTGCCTGGGAAATTTGTACATGAATGTGGTTCTTACCCATCAAAGCCTTGATCCGCAGATTACCCCTCTTTACTTGAACCGTTTAATCGAAACGTTCAAAAATATACTCTCTACTGTTACCGCAAATGGTTTGCACCATTTAGATCCTCGCTGTCATGAGGAGGCTGCTGTGAAGCTATTCTCCGCCTCTATGGTAGGCATTTTTCATTTGATCTTGGAGATCAACAAATCGGTTGAAGCAGTTTTAAAAGAAAAAGAGATGTTCCTGGATGCCTTTGAAGTGGCGATGCAGCTTGCATTGCACCTCCCACAACCAGAATCTCTGGCTATGGTTGAAACTTCGTGTTTAGGCGCTCTAGGGATCTTCGACGAGATCTGTTGGACAAAACAGGACCCCAAAAAAACGGATTTTTTTAGTCATTTTGTTAGCAAGTTGGAAAATTTGACCCAAATTTTCCAAAGGCTACCCAAGGGGGAACTCCAAACTTCGTATAAAGATTTTCTCAGCTCATTTGGGTCTTTGCTTAACAAATGGAGAAACTTAACCCCAGACGTGGCTCTCAAAGAGCAAATCAAAGGGGAATACAGAAAAGTCTTGGGATTGATTCAACTATTGCGTTAAAAAAATCTAAAGTTCAACCAGTCGTCTATTTTGCATTTCTAATCTTGCGCCGCCCACTTGTTGCGTCATTTGAATGCAACAGTCGAGCATTTTTTCTGCCCGTTCCGTATAGGGGTTTTTTCCAAAGGTTAGCTTAAGGAGCTTTTTTTTCAACCGTGTTATCTGATAAAATTTCCAACAACATTTGAGTAAATAATAGAGTGGCAAAAAGCCGCAAGAGACGATGCTTAGGAAGATTTTAGTGATACTAAACCTAGTAGATTCTCCATGCATTTTTTTTAGCTCTGTAAAAAATGGGGCTATAAGGGGAGATTGAGGCTGTAATTTTTTTAAATCCATATGGTTGTCGGAGCAAGGCTTGCTCAAACATTTCATCAAGCTTGTGGCTAAAAATCTTTGTGTAGTCTCCCTTGAATGGAGGATTTGGGGATTTTGGAAAATCCTAGGTTCAAAAGCTACTAGCGCCCAGTTATTTTCCCCCTTGGTCAGGCGGAAATCATCAAAACTTAATATGCTTAATCCAATTTCTGTTGCATAGGCAAGAAGACTTCTCGCAAGATTTTCTTGCTCATCATCACTTTGTTCGCCAATTTTTTGGATTGTTTGTTGACTAGATAGGATGTTTTTTCGCCTCGATGTGTCTTTTGGATCCAAATGGGGTTGAGGGAGATCAACAAAAAGGCGCATTTGGCACGCCTTCAAACAAAGATGTTTTCTCAAATCATATTTCAATAAATCTTTTGTCGGTAAAGAGGATACAAAAGTCCCATTTTCAGATTGAGAGAACCATTCAACACTTATTTGATGGAATTTTTGGTCTATTTGTTGGGGGATTTTCACCAATGGAAAGGGGGATAGAGGGGATTCTTGATAGAACTCGGCCCAAAAAAGCTCCTTAAAACTGATGGATACCATAAATATGCTCTTTGCTTTTTTTTAAAAAAACTTCTATGGATACTGCCAGTAACACTCTTTTTTTTCAAACCTACGTATTTTGGCTTACCCTGCAATCGAATAGAGTCGAAAACCTTAGTTTGTTTTTTTTGTAGAATTTGATAAAATATTACGCGAATTAACCCGTTAGGATTCCTCTTTTGTCTATCCATTACCCCCATCAGTCGCTAAGCTTTGTGTCTGGGCCTAGCGGTGCTGAATCGAACTCGAGTGCACCTTTGGATTTTGAGGCTTTTGAAAAATATCAAGAGATCCTCAGTGAACCTGTAGGTTTTTTGCCGTGTTCCAAAGGGGAACTTCTGGAGGTCGCAAAAAATATTATGGGTCGGTTGGCCCCTTTTCAGATGTTTATCATTGGGGGAGCTGCCCAAAAAATTCTTTTTGATTACCCCAAAAATGATTTGGATATCGCGTTCTACGCTCAACCGGGGAGTTTTGAGCTCTTTACCCACCAGTTTCTCCCTTATCTGCACTCTTTGGGTCTACAGACTGGGGATCCTAAAAGTCCCGGTTTTATACGAATCAATCCCCATCACCAAATTCTCTCCTTTTTTGACGTGGATATCAAATTTCCCTCAGCTGCAGACAGAAGTCACCTTTTTGATGATAATGCTCTGGTAGTAGATGCAACTTTACCGCAGGTTAAAATGACTCTGGTTCCAGGTTGTATTTTTGGACAGGGAAAAGAGAATCTAGAGTATGCAATAGCCTGCAATAGGGAAAAAACCCTTGTCCTTTCCGATCCAAATGGGGTCAAAAACTTCTCTTTAAGAACGATTCTAAGATGTACACAAGGTTGGAGCGCTAATCCTTTCCTTTTAAAAAATGCTTTGACTTGTCTACAACAAGAAAGCTTAGAGACATTTCAGCGGAATTTAGATCTGTTTTTACTAGGACACGGATCGCAAAATAGGCCCCTATTTCTCATAAATCTCCAAAATTTACTAGAACGATCCCAAGGGAACGAAAATAAAATCTCTTTCATTCATAGGGCTTTTTTTGCAGACGGACTGCCCCTAATTGACCCTAAAAAAGAGATCCATTCACTTGTGATTTCAGCCCTTCGCTCGGGGATGGACTATGACGAAAAGCAGTGCTGCTTTTACCTTAATGGGGAATCCTTTTTTTTGGCAAAATCTCTTGAAGAGACTTTTCTAGAAATCTGTAACACCTCCTGCTACGGACAAAAAGATGTGACCGATATCCTCAAAAACTGGATCGAAGCTTCCACTAGTAAGGGGAGGATATCCCCTGTTTCTAATCCCACACGGGCAAGGGTGGGGAAACACCTTCTAGAGGTGCTCTCTACTGTGGAGCATAAAGAGGTTATTGAGGAGCTTTCGGCCTATTTTAGAGCCAAAGAGGAACATGAGCAACTCCAATTTTTTAAAAGGCTCTCGCCGGCAGGGATGGCAAAAGCTATCGTTGAAAACGGGACTGCTAGTGAAAAAGAGTGGGAACTTTTACGCTTCAAGCTGAAAGAAGCTCTTGAAGAGATCTCGTTGAAGGATTTGCATGCACTCGCATCTATCCTCCAAGGAATAAACGATTTTAAAACGTGTAAACCCCTCTTTTGGCGCGCTCTTTTCAAACAACAGCAAATCGACTTAGAGCAACTCTTAACTACTTTATCCGCTTGGGATTGTGAAGAACCCACCCTTTTTCTTTTAGATCTGGTACATCAGCAACAAGATTTAGACGAACTTTTGGTTAAAGAATACCATTCTAGTCACCCCTCAGGGCCAAAAGCGCAAGATTTTTGGTGTTTAGCTCTGAAGAATCCTAAGGTTCAACGCCTTTTAGGACTTGAGGGGTTGATTTTAGATCCTCTCTTCAAAGAGGCATTCCTCCCTTTTCTATTACAAGGGAAAAACCTTAAGCTGGATGCTTTTTTAGAAAGGACAAAAGAGGAGTGGTCGTCTAAGGTCTCTTCTTGGACTGCCCAGACGTTGCAAAAGGGGGATTGGCAGATTCTTTTAGAACGAATAGAGGATTTTGCCGACTGCTCTAGCCATCCTTCCCAAGTGGGGTTTTTTTTGAAAAAAACTCAAATCTTCTTCTCGATGCTCCAACAAGATCTTTCAAGTTGCCATAAAGAGTGGAAAACGTTTCCTAAAGCTCTCCAGGAGTGTCTTAGAATTCCCCTCTATGAACAGGTTTTTTTGACAAAAAAAGGCTCTTTGGAGTTTTTTAAAGGGGGGAGTCAAACCCCATTCAAGGATGCAAAATATTTTGATTTCCTGTTGACTCACTACCCCAAGGGGATCGGGGAGGGTTATATGGAATATGCCCTCGAAAATGAAACGCAGTTTGAACCCAATAACAGCCCTAATACCCGCTATCTGCAATTTTTAAAGCAAGCTATAGTCGTTGCAAAAGGGCCCTTACGCTCCATTTTGCTCGATCGGTTGGCCGATTTTGAAGATTTTGAGGGTGAACCTAGCCCAGAGGTTTTTACTTTAAGTTTGGCAAAAGGGAAGATCCCCCCACAGAAAATGCAAAAATTTCTCCCCTTCGTTTTGGAAATTTCGGATTGGGAAAATCTGGACAAAGAGCTTTTAGCTCCCTTATTTGAACCATCTTTCCTTTTGTCTTTAGATTTTTCCCTTCAGCTTAAGCTGATAGAAAAAGCAAAACTTTTTTCTGTGGAGGATCTAGCTCTTAGAACCGAAATTTTGCAAAAAAATGGAGCTCATACCTCTATTGGTTTGGTGCTAGTTGAAGGGGCTCGCCAGGGTTTTTTTCTCGATTTTCCAAAAATTATTGAGAAAAGGGCTTTTTTTATAAGAGCTGAGGATTTCGTCCTTTGTCTTCCGTGGTCTGATTCCCAAAAGATGAAAAAAGCCTTTACGTATGAAATTTTTTCGGCCCTTCTAAAGGACTCTTGCGCTTTAAGCCAGGAAAAACAGCAGATTTTGATCGAAATGTCTTTTGGGTTTTTGGCAAGGTTGACACCATCAGAGTGGAGCTTGCTTGCAAAGCTTTATGTAGAACTCAGTAGCCAGGCATTGGATTGGGAGAGAATCGCTAATGAGACTATATCAGGCCCGTTTTTTGAACTAAAGACACCTGAAAACGTTAAATTGATACACTGTTTGGCCGAAAAAGTCCGCTCTAAAAAGAAAATCTACGAGCCTTTAAAGGCTCAACTTATTGGGGTAGCCACCCAAAGAGAGGAGCTAGCCTTTCTTACTAATAGGGAGTTGATTGAGGCGATCAAAAAAAATAGTGTTGTCATTGAGCTTCTGCTTATTGATAGAGCCTATGAGGGGCAGTTAACCTCTAAAGATTTTTCCGAAATTTTGAAAAGGGGGGGGTGGAGCAAAAGTTTGATCGCATCTCTTTTGCAGGGCCTTGAAAAAAAAGAGTCTATGGCAAAAATCTCACAAGAGATTCTCCTCCTCTCCATCGTTGATGAGCAAAATTCTTTAGAGCTTTGTAATAAGTTTAGTTTTTTTGAAAAGCTTTCTTTAGAAGAATATAAAAGATACGCACCTTATATCGACAAAGCGCTTGAAGAGCACCCCGATTCCACGCAGATTTATTGCAACTGGTTGCTGTCGTGTACCGGAAGTAGAAGCTACGATATAGAGGGGCTTAATGCTCTTAAAGATAAAATACTTCAGGCAAAAGAACCCTTAAAGGTTGCCTATTGGATTAAAGAGCCCCTATGTAAACTCTCGAGTTGGCCTACCCCTTTTCTTTTTTTAATGAAGGAATTAGCTCACCAGACCCAAGACGCGTCTTTAATGGTTAGGTGTCTATTTGAAATGAGAGATAGTCCCCATTTTTCAGAAAATTTTATTTTGCATCTCTGGGCCTTGAAGCATTTAGCGCAGCAAGAGCCAATCGACTTTGATCTTCAAGAGAATCAAATGGGTTGTGCTATTCTAAGACACTATTGGAGGGAAAAATTCCTAGACCCTGACGCCCTCTCTTATAATATTGTCGAATTTCTCCCCCTTTTCCCTAAAGACGCAAACGAGCGTTTTTTTGTTCAGCTCGTAATGCTTTTAGAAAACTTTTCCCAAAATCTAGAATCTTCGATCGATCTGGAAAAAGATTATTTAGAAAATTTTGGGGAAAATCTGAAGCTTTTTATGGGTTGCTCCCTAAGGGAGCCAAAGGTGGAACTGATCTATCCTATTTTGGATCAGATGGAAGATCTATTGCAAAAGATTTCAGGTAGGGCAAGTCTAAAAAATGGGTCAATAGAAGCTCTTAGGAACACCCTTTTTAAAAATATTTTTTTTATAAAAAACCTATGCGTTTTTGCTGCAGAGGATCTTATGAAAAAAGGGGATTCTCCCTTGATTGCATCGCTACGCCAAGAACTGGGGCAAAAAACTACTTTCATTATGATGGAGATTCTCCCTACAGTTTTAGATCTTGAAAATGATTTGATACTGATAAACGGGGTCTTTTGCTCAAAAGAGCTTCCTGTGAACACTGTTCAAAACAATCTTCTGTATATCAAGGCCTACTTTCTTTTGGGACAAAGGCTTTTTTTAGAAAGAGGGCAAGAAAAAATAGAAAGTCATCTAACGAAGATTTTTTATGAGGTTTTATATGGTATGATCGATAAAGCCATACAAAATCGGCAGCTGGATAGAGAAAGTTTTCAAGAGCTCCTTTTTTTTCACAACGAGATGCTTGCCCATTTTGATCATCTCAAAAAGGAGATCCAGATTGGTGCAATCGAACTCTTCACAAAACTTCTTAGTTGGGGAATACAGCAAAATTCTGTTGGATTAAACGCTACTTTTAAAGATGACCTCCCTTTTTTAAAGCAGATAACTCCTACAATTTTTGATCTTTTAGCAGACGACGAGAAGCTGCACCATTTAGAAAAATGGACCGATTCGCTTACAGCGCTTAACCCTGAAGATAAAGAGATTCACGATTTTGTCTCCATTTTACATGCGAGGAGAAGAGCATCTCTCATGACTTTTGTTTTTGAAACCCCCGATTTAGAGACTCAGTTCAACCTTTACTTTGCCATGGTGCCGCCAGAGGGTCGTTTTCCGGTGCTTATGGAGCTGATTGATTGCCTAGAAAGGCGTTTATCTACAGATCAAACACCCATAGCGAGGAGCCCCTACACGCAAAAAGCTCTCTGTTTTTTAGCAAAAGAGATTTTGAAGCCCCCATTCCAGGAATTTTTGTTCGACAAACAGCCTCAAAGGAAAAAAAATACCGAAAAGCTGTTGTACCGTTTTATGGATATATTAGCTAATCGTTCTAGCTCTTTCGAAGTTAAAGAGAGTTTTTGTGATCCTCAATTTCCCCTTATGCCTCTGTTTGATGCGTTTGTTTCTTTAGAATTTGATCCAAATAACTTAGAGGAACTTTTTCGTAAAATTTTCATTCCGCTTATCCGCAATTTTGGTTACATTTTCCACCCAAAAATTCTTGGGTCTAAAATGGATGCGCAAGCTTTTTTAGATGAAAAAAGAAAGGGGGAGATGATCCTTTCGTGGCTTGAAAAATTGGAGTATATGGAGGAAAAAATCGCCGCAAACCTCCAATTCTTTCAATCTTCTGCTTTTCGAGGAGAATTGCAGGATACAGTCGTCTCCCTACTTGCCCGTTGTGAAGTGAAAAAAATCCCTCAGATTCGTGCTCGGATAGAGCCCCATTTCGGGTATTTCAAAACAGCCCTTTTGCAGCGTATCTTCCTGATCAACCATAGAAATGCGCAAAATCCCCCTGAACTGCAAGCGATCAATCGTCGACGAGCGAGTATCATGATAGATGTCTATAAATATCTCGCAGGTTGCGGATTGCTTTTTGATAAAGCACAAACTCAAGAGATCCGTGAAATCAGAAGATTCTACTTGGAAGAGCCCCCTTCAGCAGATGGCGCTTGCGGGGATGGGGCAAGATAGTTTCACCTCTTGAACTTTGGGAATGTCTTTTTGAAAATAGTGGATTAGTCTGAGATAAAGATTAAGCCTATATTTCATTTTGGCCTCTTTAGCTTTTTTTTCTGGGTACGGAACGTACTGATACAAAATAGCTCGATCAGCATGCTTTTTTTTGAGATACATGTACTTGTCTGTCAGAAAATGGAGCACCAAATGGATAAAAAGGGAATGTATTGCCCATAGAATGGGGAGCACCCCAAAACTTAAAACTGCAAGAGCCTTTTTTCTGCTTGAGGGCTTTAACGAATAATCCTGATCAATCATCGTATCGAGCATCTCTTTAAAACTTTCATATCCCTTGAAAGCCACCTTTTTTCCATCGGGTGTGGACAAGCTCTTGTCCAGGAACTGATCGCGTAAAAGATGGAGACCGATACGTCCGCTTTTTTCTAGCGTCCCCTGGTGGCCGTAACCGGCCCAAAAAGGTTTGGGAAACTCTCCTCTCTCTTTTAAAAACCCGGCAGGTTCCGTATCGATAATCGCTATTTCTCCGCTAGGAGTGAGGCGAATATTATTTAAAGAGGCGTCTAAAAAACCTGACAACTGGATCAATCTGCCGATGCGATACGCTAAAAGACTTTGCTGGGATGTACTCATAGATTTTATCATTTTTAACGTGTCTTGAGTGCTCAGGACGTCGAGCTTTTCTGCGATAACAAAGGTATTTTCTAGCGGGTTCTCTTTATTGCAAAAAGGGATTTTAGCGTAAAATTTTTTCGGGACTAATAGCGGTATATCCTCCAATTCAGCTATTTTGCGTATACGCTCTTTCATCGGAATTCTATACAGCCCATCGTAGGGGTGGAAGTAGGCCATATCATTGAGAGAGTTTGCAGGCCCTAAAATAAATCTAGAATCGGGAACCTTGCTGCTGCAGGGCTTTAGAACCCACCCCGGCAGTCGAGGATGTTCTAAAGCCGAATAGAAGGGGAGTGTATCACCCTCTCGCGTTCTTCTTGAGGCTAGAAATGTGAAATGATTTTGTTTTAACTCCTCCACATTTTTTCTTATTTTTTCCTCTTCATAACTGAACGGCTCACTAAAGATGGTGGAAATTTTAGCTTTTACAAAAATACTCTTCAAAGGAGCGGCCAATTCTGGATGGTGTGTATCAAAATCATAGGCTTCAATCCAGCTCTCCACAGGATCCTCTAGAAAACAGTAGGTTTTTGGAAAAAATTGGGACCGAAATACATCCATAAAAGTTGTTTGCATGGGACTCTTTGGGGGTTGTAAAGAAAATATTAATTTGAAGTCAAAATAGATTCAATCTTTTTTAAAATAGATTTTCTTAAAGCCATTTGCATTCGGTTGGGATTTTGCATCTTAAAAATTTATACAAAAAATTGAACAATTTAAACAGTTCTGGTATGTTTTAAGCCGACAAATTGCAAGTTCATGACGCATCCAACAACTGTTTCACCACTTTTTCCGTTTCTTGAAGACCCGTTTTCTTTACAAAATTTAAGAAGCTCTTTTGTTTTAGATCTAGCTCAGATAGGTAGGCTCGAAACTCTTTTAAGTACACAATTTGTACTTCAACCAAAAAAAGAATTTCAGCAGGAGTTTTGTTCTGTTGAGCGGGGCATGGGGGAGCTTTTAAGCCATTTACTCTCTTTGACTGCCAATGGTGAACTTTACCTGATTGGAGGGGCAGCCGGACATATAGTCAGTGGAAATCAGTCTTATTGTGATATCGATTTCGCCCTTTTCGAAGAGCAAGATCCGCAGAAATCCTATCAAACATTCAAAACATATATGGTGGATTTGGTGCGAAATTGGGTGAATTCAGCCCGGTCGCCACGAAAAAAGGCTTTAAGTTCCCAGGAGGTTTTTGATGTCTATTTCTACAAATCCTCCGACAGACACTTGTGTCTATCTTTTGGAAATGTGGATGTAAAGATTTTGGTGCCAGGCGCTCGCACCCATTTATTTGATGATGATAGCCTAGCTGTAGAGTTAAGACCCGGCCCTTTGAATAATTGCAGCATAAGCCTTGTACCTGAGGCTCTTAACCCGGATCTTGAACATGTTTTAGAGCTTTCCAGATACAAAATCCTTAATCTCTCCCAGCCTGAAACCGCTTATGGATTCCATTTCAGGGTTTTTAAAAAGTTTAGCCAGGGCTATCTTGTCCCTCAAGAATTGATAGATCTTGCCCTTCATCACTTGCAACAAAGCTTTTTGCAAAATTCCCATTTCAAAGAGAGTTTACGCTTTTTTTGTTTAAACCATCTTGAAAGGGTTAATGTCCTTAATTTCAAGTTGAATCTCCACAATGCTCTCTTCTTTTGTAAAGACATACCAGAGTCAGCCGCAGAGGTAATTCTTGCTGCAATCGACGAAGAGCTTGATCCATTTTTGGGTTACTTTCCGCATGCTGTAGCCTGGGATCCCTATAAAGAGCTATTAAGTGTCTTGTCGTCTGCTTTACTGAATAGCCCGGAAAAATTAGTGATTAAAAAGAATGCATTTGCTCTTTTGAACCATCAGTTTTTTCTCCCCAAATCGTTTGAGGCTTCGGTGGAGGATATCTGTCATTTTCTTCCTCAAGATCCGCAAACCAGCCTAAAAGTTTTTTCCAATGCCCTCCTACTGTACGCTGCCGAACCGGGGATCTCCGCTGAAAAAGTGGAGACTTTTTTTGAAAAACTATATGAGCTTTACCTAGAAAAATACCCCCTCACAGAGGAGCAACAAGCCGAATGGGAAAAGATTAGAAAGAACCATAGACTCCCCCCTTTATCGCAAAAAGATCCCCTTGACTATCTTAAAAATTTGAATAAAACCCATCTTCTTACCCAAGAGGTTTTCCATCAGCTCATGCCAATTTGCATCCTTAAGGGGAGATATTCTGAAGAGGAGTTGAAACAATTTCTTTTTGAATTCCCCCCCGACAAAGCGCTCGAAGAGAAGAGGATGTTCTTGAGAAAATTTACTCTCGATCCGATTCAAAGACCCACATTTCTAGTTATGGAGCATCTTTTAAGGAAATTTTTCGGCGGGAATTTGTATGAAGAGTTTTTGGACTTATACCCCAAAACTTTTTTTGATCAGTGCTCGCGCTTTATTGAGGATGATGTGCTTTATGTTGAAGAAAAACTCCCCCTTCTGAATTGGATAGAGTCAAGAGGGCTCTTTTCAAATCTTTCTTGGAAGGCTTTGGAAAGGTACGAAATTTATGCATTGTCGATGCCTATGACTAAAGCGGTCGGTCTTTTTTTTAGAAAGGGGCTTACCACCCGATTTTTTCCCTGGATACAAGACGCATATGATCATAGCCCAAATAAAGACAGGTTTTTTGGAGATTTGAAGAGTGAGGCGCTCAAAACAAAAGATCTTCTCCCTTTAACACTTCTGATTTTGAGTTTAGAAACCCGACAACCTTTTTCGATCGATGGATTGGAAGCTCTTTCAACCCAAAGTTTATCTCCCCTAGCAAAAGAGGCTTTCTCCTTTTTAAGAATTTATCATTTTTCTGAAAACAGAAGTGAAGAGGAGCTAATAGCCGATCTATCGGTTCTGTCTCAAGACGAGATATTTTTGCTCAAAAGGCCTCTTTACGCCTATTTAGTGAAAGCAGCTCACGAGGAAAAGCCCGTTTGTCCCTGTATACTGGGGTCGCTTTTCAAAGATTTACAACTTGAAACTGTTTTAGCTGAGATCTCAGACGAACACCAGGATTTGGCTGCGGATAGGGTACTCTATTTTTTGAAGGACAAAATCGAGTATCCCCACCCAAAAAACAGAGATCTGATCCCGCTGGGTTTGAGGTTTCTAAAGAAATGCCCCTCTATTTTGCAAAAAGACCCCGATTGCCGTTTGGTAGAGAACCTTTCTCGCGTTCTGCAAGAGGGGCAGCTACTCGAACTCAAAGGGCAGCTGGAAGAGAGCGCATACTTCACGCTAATCCTTAAAAGGGGATTGAAAACAAAATTTTCCGGCTCTTTGGAGCTAAAAAAAGAGTTCCTTCAAGCTTACCTTAAAGTCGCCGATGAGGGATTTGAGGTTGCGGAGATCTTTTCTATGGTGGAGGAATTAACCCTTCGCTACGACCAAAAACCCCCTACTATCCCTTTCTTGAGTACTTATGGGAGTCGATCTAAAAAACAGGCGCTTGAGGTTTTTGAGCTCGTGGCCAGACTTGACAGCTGCCCTTTAGAGATGCAGCAATTTCTTGAGGTGCTACTGAAAAAATATCCGGATCTGAAATTTTCTCACGAGGTTAAGCTGAAACTGAGAGCTCTTTTCCAGGGGCAGCGCTTAGCCTGTTTTTTTGAGGCTTTCGAACTTTTCAATTCGTTGAAAGAAGGGCTAGAGGTTTTAAAAAATTCGCCTGCGGATCTTCTACGAAAAGACCCAAGAGTCTTGAAAACCCTTTTGGAATGTCTTGAGGAAAAAGCTGAAAAGGGGGAAATCGAGGCTCTTTTGCTCCATTTGAGCTCTAATCTTTTAAGTTCTCAGGACTGTAACTTGGGTGCTCTTCTAGCAAAGCTTTTAGAAAAAAAAGAGCTTTTTTCACCAAAAAGTGAAAATCTTTATTTGCAGATTCTAGTAGGGCTTTTAGAAAAAGATTTTGATGCCGCTGTAACTCTTTTTCAAGAAAGTGGTGATTTTTTCCCATTTTTGGATGCAAATTTGATGCAAATCTCTAAAGTCCCCATACGATTGGCGGTATTTAAGACTCTTTTGATGAGAAAGGATTTTAGTTTTGATCCCCGTCATGCGGTCGTTTTAAACGCTTTTTTAAATAGGAAAAACAGCGAGATCTTTTTCAGAGATTTTGTAGAGGATAAGATATTAGCAAAATGTTTTGCTCTCTGCCAAAAAGCCATTAGCCCTGAAGAGTGTTTTAAAAGTTTTTACCCTATTTTGTCGCACCACGCTATTTTGGAAAAAGTCCGTACCGAGACTGTTGCACAGGGTCTTTTGGCTATTTTTCCTTTGAAAGAGTTCAACCAGCTCCCCCTTTCTAATCAAATAGATCTCTATATGCTGTTTGAAAAAACTCATAATGAGCTTGAGGCGACCCTTTTCAGAGGTCTTTTAGAAAATAGAGAATGGACCACAGTTAACCCCTCTCAAGTCTCCTGGTTGGTAGACCATTTTTTTGCTTTGGAAACGGAGGGTGTCGCCTTAGCAAATGTTGGGGTTCAGTTCCTTGAAAGCTTTCTTTTCAGCAGAGAAAATCTCCCTACGGTTTTAAAGGTGCTCGAAAGTTTAACCCACCAAGTACACCTAACTGATGCAGAGGCAGAGCGACTGGCAATACTCGTCATGCGGCAGGAGCTGACCCACCCCGATTTGGTGGATGCGATGACGAAGTTTCTAGACCGCTACGAAGCGACCCTTTTTTTTCCTGCCCTCTCCAAATCAAGAGATCTCGCTTTTTTATACCTGCTATCTCAACGAGCGCCTTCAGTCGGGATTTATGAAAAAATGCAAAGCCGTATTGGGGTTTATCTTCAAGATTTAAACGGATTAAAGGGAGAGTGTCTTGGAAGAATTACAGATAAAATTGTCGCCTCATACGCTGCTAACCTGGGATCAAAACCTATAGAGGAAAAAAAAGAGCTCTTTAGTGCCCTTTTAGCTCCGATTGCAAAAAAAAGATGCTATTCCGCTAGTTGGCTCAAAATATACATTGAAGACTTAGATCTTGTGTTCCCCAAAAAAGAGAGGCTTCTTTCCTTTAAAGAGGATGTTGCGGATTTAAATCCGCTACAAATTTCCAGCCTCCTTCAGTGGAAATGTCATCTTTTTAAGAATAAAATGGAAAACCAATCCGACACTTTTTCGGGGCTGGAGATTTTGCGCAAGTGCATTCTCATGAATGAACAAGAGGGTTTTTCCAGATCTAAACAAAAAAAAGAGATCGTTTCTACTCTTTTGGAAACCTTCCCTCTTGAGGGCCCTTCGCTAGTTGCTATCTACGAAAAGTATCAGGATGGGCTTAATCATCCCGAGTGTTCCCATTTTTACCTAGACACCCTTTTTGCGGATATCTGTAAAGGGATGGATTGTTTGAAAAACCTTTTTTTAAAAGCTACTAACGAACAAGAGCGGTTGAAAATTACCGAAACCCTGGCGATTTGTCTGGATACCTACGTGGTCTTAACTCAGTACGATACCAATACCCTTAAGCTCGATTTTAAAGTCGTAAATTCTATTTTAAGGGATTTTTTAGGGGAACTTGATGTGGACCGTTATTTTAAAATCGTCGATAGGGTCTTTAATTCGTTTGTCGATTTTTTAAGAATATTCCCTGAGGAGTTCGATGCACAAAAAGACGAGCTTGATCCCTTTTTCAAAATCTTTGTTCGGCAACTTTTTTACAAAAGACTCGGAGATCCTGAAATTCTGAAAGACTTTTTTAGATTTTTTGGAAATGCGGCCCGGTTAAAAAACGTCTATCTTGTCCACATCGCCGCAGACCTGATAGGTTCTTTCTTTTCATCGAGTATGGATCCACAAACGATCTTAATGCAAAAGGAGTTGATTCAAGCCCAAGGGGATATTTTTTCAATCGCGTACGAATCTACCATACGTTGTCTGCTCGATTTTTATGATAAAAACCTCTACAACAAAGCCCGCTTCACCTATGAGCAATACAAACTGGTTTTTCAAAAAGGGCTCCCTTTATTAGATCAGAGATTTAGTACAGATCTTATTTATTACGACTTAGAGGTTAAAGATTGCAAAAAAATCTTAAAAACCTATAGCAAGCTTTTTGAAAAAAAAGGGGAGGGTAGAGAACGACTCCATTTTATGCAGAGAGTCGCAGGAAGGGCTCTATCTCTTTTGGATCATGAAAACGGATGGAAAAACAGGGAGTTTGTTGAGGCGATTTCCCTATTTTATGAGACCCATTCAACTCGTCTTCTTGAAGACAAGAATCTCCTTCATGAGGTGGGGCTCGAGGTTTCCCACACAGTAATGCTCCTCTACGGCTCCCTTTTATCTTCCCTCATGGATAACTCTTTGAAGGCCTCCATGAAAGAGGAGGAAAATAAAAAAGCCCTCTTAAAAGCAACCGAGATCTGCTTTTTGAAAGTAAAAGAGCTTATACGAATGCTCCCCATGCTCTTTACTCCCAGCTTAAGCCCACTCTTTTCAAAAATTTTTCCTAATTTGGAAAAAATGCTCGATATCCAGTTCACTTTTTCTGAAAAAGATCCCGATATAGCACAACAGAAATCCTGGGTAAGAACTCAGTTTCTAGACCTGATGCTGCAAGCAATAGCCACTTTCGATACCTCACGAGTGGAAATCATGGACATTACCAAGCTTTTTTATAGCTATTTCCGGTTATTGGATAGAGAGATTATGGGTGCTAAAACCCCCGCGCAAGGCCGCTTGTATATGCTGGAAAAGTGCCGTGCTCTTGTCGGGTGTGGGTTGCATGACATAGCAAACCAGGCTTTGCAATCAAAAGAGGAGATAGTGTTTTTTATTGAACACTTTTTAGAAAATCTTGATTCGATTCCCTCTTTGGAGGAAAATAGAAAGAATAAAATTCTGACCCAATTTGACTTTTGGATCCAACAGGTAGTCAAAAAGAGGCTTGTGAAGGCAAATAGGGATAAACTGGAGCCCCATTTGGGAAAAATTGCGGCTCGAATCGTAAAAGATCGCTAAAAGGATTTGGATATGCACGGATTTGTGATCATAGGAACTTTAATTTATGTCCTCAATCGGGATCATTCTTCAGTTTTAATGGTGCATCGCCATAAACGCTCTACAGATGATCAGCTTGGTTTTTATAACGGACTTGGAGGAAAGATGGAGGACAATGAGACCATCGTGGAGTGTATGCAAAGAGAGCTTAAAGAGGAGGCCGATATCCAGGCGACGAAGTATACACTCAAAGGATTTGTCCATTGGGAGGGGTTTGGTAAAAAAAATGAGACTTGGATGGGGGCTGTATTCCTTGTAGAGGAGTATGATGGAATTCCCCTAAAAGAAAATCCTGAGGGATCTTTAGAATTTATCCCCATAAAAGACCTTTTTAATTATCCCCTTTTTGCAGGGGATGCAGCTTTTTTGCCTAAAGTTTTTGAAAAAGAATCGACCCTTTTTCATGCCCATTTACGCTACGACAATAAAGAATTTCTTGGAGGAAGGTGCTCAAAAGGGGCAGTGGTAGAGGAGTTTTATTCCAAAAAAAGCTAGTTTATAAAAACGATGTTTTTAATTTTTTAACAAAATATTTAAAATTAATGTTCCTCCTGATAATGAGTAGATTATGATCTATATTATTATCGTTGCAGCCTCTTTTCTAATTGGCTTCAATTTAAGTGTTATTTCAGGAACGCTTGTTTTTTTACAGGATGGGATTCTCAAAAACCCGTTTCAAGAGGAGCTGGTTGTAGGGAGCTTACTGATTGGGTCCTTTATAGGACTTATCTGTGTTGCCTCTTTTATTGATTGGTTTGGAAGAAGAAACTCTTTAGTAATTAGTTACGCACTCTTTTTTTCTGGTGCGATTCTTTTCGCTTTATCGGAAACAATTGACGGTTTAGTAGTCGGCCGGCTCCTCACCGGAGTGGCACTTGGAGCCAGCTCGGTAGTGGCCCCTATGTTTTTAGCTGAAATCAGCCAAAAAGACCAAAGGGGGGGGATTGTCTCTTTGCATCAGCTTTTGATTACCAGCGGTATTTTGGTGGGATATTTATCGAACTACCTGATTTATGAAACGGGGGCATGGCAAACACCTTATGCATTTAGTGCATTAATAGCCGGTCTAGGGCTTTTTGGGGCTGTATTGAGTAAAAAATTCCATTTTACCCACGAGCCCAAAAGAGACACAAAGAATCTGATTACATTTACCCCGGACATTAAAAGATCGCTTGTTTTAGGAATCATCCTGGCCTCGCTACAGCAGGTAACGGGGATAAATGCAATCATTTATTATGCGCCTACTCTTTTACTCCAAGAGGGGATTGCCTCTAAAGATATTGCGTTATTTGCCTCTGTAGGGATTGGAATTGTGAATTTTATTATGACCATTTTCGCCATCTATTTTATCGATAAGCTCGGGCGTAAGCCTCTACTGGTCTATGGTTCGACGGGGATGATTTTAGGTTTGATCCTTAGTCTTTGGGGGTTTTATGAAATCGGAACCCTGCTGTATATCGCCTCCTTTGCGACAAGTCTAGGGCCCGTAGTGTGGGTCTATTTAGCAGAAATCTACCCTGAAAAATATCGAGGGAGATTGCTTACGGTTGCGACATTTTTCAACCTTTTTTTCAATGCGGTTATCGCTTTCTCCACCTTAAATGTTATCGAGCAGATCGGAGTGAATGGTTTATACGGGATATTCATATTCTTTTTGATTTTGGGGATCTTTTTCATTTTGCGTTACTTACCCGAAACGCAAGGGAAATCCCTTGATGATATCGAGCATATGTTCAAGAAAAAAACTTAGCTTTTAAGCCCCTGCAATTTGAAAAGGGGCTTATAAGTAAAAGGCAAATTGGTTCTTTTCGAATTTAGTTAAAAAAAACGGTAGCCTCTGCTATCTTGAGAAAAAATCCAATTTGAGGTGCGAAAAATTCGATGGATAGTAAAGAGATTGAGGCCATTTTAGGTGGAAAAACATTTGAAAAATTGATGCACTATACACCTAGTGTTGCAAAAGAGAAACTGTTTCATCATCCAAAGCACCGGATGGAAGAGATTTATCTACATTCCGATCGTAACCAAAATGTTCTTAATAACCTCGAAAGGATGTATGGAACCGGCCGTTTAGGTGGTACCGGTTACCTCTCAATTTTACCTGTAGATCAGGGGATAGAACATTCAGCCGGGGCCTCTTTCGCACCGAATCCCGATTTTTTTGATCCTGAAATGATCATTAAGCTTGCTGTAGAATCGGGTTGTAATGCTGTTGCCTCCACATTTGGAGTGTTGGGGTTGTATGCGAGGAAATATGCCCACAAAATCCCTTTTCTTGTAAAAATTAACCATAATCAGCTCCTCAGTTATCCAAACCAGCATGACCAGGTGTTTTTTGGAAGCGTGGATGAGGCCTATCAAATGGGCGCAGCCGCTGTCGGAGCTACAATTTACTTTGGATCTGAAGAATCGAATCGCCAAATCACCGAGATTTCACACGCGTTCGCTTATGCGCATGAATTAGGGATGGCTACAGTACTCTGGTGTTATCTTAGAAATCCCGCCTTTAAAGTGGGAGACACTGACTACCACTTAGCCGCAGATCTAACAGCACAAGCCTGTCATATTGGTTGCACGATCCAGGCTGATATCATCAAACAAAAGCTCCCCACATGTAACGGTGGCTATAACGCCCTGAAGTTTGGAAAAACCGATCCAAGATGCTACACCGATCTTTGTAAAGACCACCCGATTGATTATACCCGCTACCAAGTTCTAAATTGTTACGCAGGTAAAATCCCCCTAATCAACTCTGGTGGTGCTTCGACAAAGAATGATAAAGAGGATTTAAGTGAGGCGATCTACACTGCTATTGTGAATAAAAGAGCGGGTGGCGCCGGTCTTATTATGGGGCGAAAGGCCTTTCAGAAACCGTTCAAAGAGGGTGTGAAGCTGATCGAATCGGTGCAAGACGTCTACATGAATCCACAGATTACGATTGCCTAGCCGTTTAAGGGCCTATCCCTGTTCTATCGCAGCAGGGATCGTGGCTTGATTATCCAAAGCATTTTGAAAATCAATCACCATTGTAACATCAGAACTACCGAAAAAGACTCTAGTGAGAGATAGAATCCTTTGGCAGGGATTACCTTCAGGAGCACCTTCTTCATTTATTCGTATAATCGAAAAAGTTCTCGTCGCGGTAACCGTTTTTTCGTTTGTGTCTATGTTTACTGTTGTATCTTGTTCTCCCATCACATGAAATGTATCGAAGGGATATTTATCTATGAGCGCTTGGTAACTTTGGGTTTGATTTGATTGAGAAACGGAGCCATAAAACTTACCTTGGTGAGACTGAAAACCCTCACCGTCCGCTAAAGCAGTGATTCTTTCTGTATTTTCCTGGGGGGTTTCATCAACAAAGAAGCGCATTCGAGAGAAATCAGTAATAAGTTCTTTTTCGGAACATTTTAAAATTTGTTCTGTGGGAATAGAAACTTGATTTGGAAGGGATTTGAAATCTGAACCATTTTGAGAATTTTCCGCTTTGGGAGCGGAAACTGGAATGGGAAGGGATTTGAAAAGGGAGGAAAGAAGAGAGAAAATATGTTTAACGATGTCCCATAAAATATTGCTATTCACAGGATTGGGCACCTCTAAACAGTTGTCTAAATAAATAGATATGTGACCTAAATTATCCCCTAAATACAAACTAAGATCCCCCCAATATATCTTTAATTTATTATATCATATTTATAAAAAAATTTAAATTTATTTTTATAATAAAAGGTTTTTTGTATTACTTATTGAATTTGTGTGTATTAGGTCGAATTTTTTGGATTTGGGGCAGAGGTTTTTTTGTTAAAGGGGCCCTTTTTGGTACCAAGAGGGGGGGCAGGTTAGGGGGGGTACTCCTCTTTGATCGACAAGAAAATCTAAATGGATCTCATTTCCTTTAGTAGCAAGTCTTTGTGAATAGATTTTAGCCGATAAAAAAGCGATAGCGGCAACAATATCTTGTTTTTGCAATTGAATCGTTTCCAATTTACCGCTGTAGCGGATGGGGAGTACAAAGCTTGGGCTTAACTGTTCAATACCAAGGGTTTGTGCCAAAGTGAGACCCGAAATTCCTAGGAAGAGTGTTGTGTCTTTAGTTTTAAGATCGGTCGAGCCCCAAAGAACAAGCCAAATCTTGTTTGCCACTAAAAGGTCGAGTCGAGGAAGATATAAGGTGCCATTGAGTATGCTTAAGCTTGCTGGGCGCTGGTCAAAACTTTGTTTTTGGTTTTCTCCACAGACAGGAACACAATAGATAAGAACATTTCCTTTATAACCCACATTTAAGCTGCTGAGAACCGACTGTGTATTCCCTTCAACCTTTGTTTCCACAACAAAAGGTGAAAAGACAATTTTGGGAACCTGGATCTCCTGGGGTTTAAAGGGAAACAGCGGGATTCTTACATCTCTTGGTGGGATAGTGAAGGGGACCCAGCTTGTTTTTTGCAAAAGTGCATTTCCTACTCGTATATTTCTTATACGCCCCTTAACAGGAGCAGTTAACGTGCAAACGCTTTTATCTACTTTAGCATCCAGATCTATTTGAAAAGTTTCCCCTTGGAGGTGGAGGGCGCTTTTGCCGTTACCTTGCGTGACATCCATAAAGGCTGTTCCGTCAATTTTAGGACCTAAGTAAGCTAAATCCAGCGTGGGAAATTTGTCAAATGTACCAAAAAGATTGAGTGAGTTGGGTTGTAGAGGGTCATAAATACAGCGTAAAGAAGATGAACCCTTTAAAGAGGTGTCTTGGATTTGTGACTGGGAGGTGGAGGTATCTATTTGGATTGTGAAGGGGCCAAAGCCTCTCTTGTCGATGGAAAAATTGGTTTGATCAAAGTAACCGTCTGTGCCCGTTTTTTCATTCATTAACCCAATATTTTTAGCCTCCATCTGGGCAACCAACTCAAGTTTTTTGTTATCTTGATCAAAGGGGAAAAATAGCGATTGGCAATCGATTTTTATTTGCCCACCCTTTGTTATTTTAATACGCTGGTCTTTTAAGAGCGGGAAATTTTCTAATGACGAAAGGGAATAGGTTACAGTCGACTTTTTGAGATTTTTTGAGAGGGTGAAGCCCTCTTTGGTATAGGTTCCAAAAAGCTCTGCTTTGATAAAGGGGTTTTCGAGCCTAAGCTCCCCTTGCGCACTCTCGTTACCCTTCGCGTTGGCATGAATTTCCATAGACCTGCCTAAAAGATTCGTAGCTTGTTCACCAAAAAGCTGCACGGGAAAATTTTTTGCATCCACCTCAAAATCGATCAATTTAAGCTCCCCCTTTTTTGTCCTAAAAAAACCTTCAGAGCTAAAAAAGCCCACGACTTTTTGTGGATCAAAAAAATCGATGTGAGTCTTATATTTTACCGTATCCATCCCTTTTTCCTGCTGATAATTCAGCTGGGCTTTCCCCCCTTCAATTTCTAGATGAAGAGAATCTAGAGTGCTTTTGATGAAATTAAGTTGGATGGAAAGGGTATTGTGATTATCGATATCCCAGCTATAGGAGGGGATAACCCCAGAAAAAGCCAACCCTTGGGGAATTTTTAAAACGAGGGGGGAGGATTGAATCGAGTGGATTTTTTTGCAGTAGTCCTCTACAGAAAATGCTGTTTCAAGATGCCCATTCGGTACTTGAAGTTGAACATTCTCCACGGTAAATTTTTCTAAATCACCCTTGATTTCCCCAAAAATGGAGCCTTCACCAAAGAAAAACTCGCTATAAGGACCTGTAAGTTTATTGAATGCACCAGAAAAGCTCCCCTTTAATGGGGAATTGAGGGATTTTTCTAATTCGAGCTGTTGGATCGTAAAATCAAATCGATATTCTTTGAGTCTTAAGGGAAATTGTGAGTCCTCACCTTTGATTAAAAACGCATAATCCCCGTTTTCTCTGGACAATTTTTCGATCGCATAATTTCCTAAATTAGAGGCGATCTTTGTCGGTTCCATTAGGCTAAATCCTGTATCGGTCAGCTGAATTTTTGTAGCGGGTAGCGTAAGATTCTCCGCTGACAAAAGAAAAGTCAGAATCCTTTCGGTAAGATCCCCCTTTAAGGAGACAAAGGGGCCCAGCTCTTTCAAAATTTCCCCATTTGTAAAGAGCTCTCCCCATGAGGTGGAGAGGTTATTGATTTGAAAAGAGTAGGTATCTTTCAATGTTTTAAGGGTCAAGGACCCTTTTTTAGGTTGGCTAAGCTGGGAGTCTAAACTGAAATTTTTCCATTTCCGATTAAATTGAAACGTTTGTACGGTGAGTTTTGTCTGTTGTGCAGTGCGCAGTTTCAAAGGATTTTTCAGTAGAATAGACCACTCTTCAAGCGATTGAACAGTGCCCCCAATAGAGGCATTATCCTCTAATTTGCAAGGGAGTTTGAGCCGCTCGATAAGTGTATTGGTAAAGACATAGCTCCATATACAGGGTCTTGTGAAAGATAGAGCCTCTTCATCAAAATTAACGGCCATATCTAGGTAAATGTTCGGGGAATCAAGATTTAAAATACCTACAAAAGAGGGATCAAACCTAAGATTTACTTGGGAATTAAGCTTTGTTCCTAAAAGGTCGTTTAAAAGGGGAGACCAAAGTAACGGCAGAGATTTTGATCGAAAGTCGAAAGACCCTTTTAAAGAAAATAGGGGATTTTTTCTTAGGGAGATCAATTCCCTCCAATCTTCATCATACATAAGATCGGTATCTAAAGAGAAATTTCCCTCTACTTGGTCATAGCTCGCATTAGCCTCTAGTTTGCTAGACAGAAAATTTTTCCCCAATTGCACATTCCCATTTATCTCGCTGAAGTCGGCTCCGTTATAGCGAAAAAACCCGTTTTGAATATAGGCTTTGAAAAAAAAATCGTTAAAAACTACAGGTTTTTCTCCCCCCTCTTTGGATGGGGAAATGCTCTCCAATGTGAGATTAGGTTTTTTAAAGGTGATATCGGTGGTTTCTAAAAAAAGGAGCGCCCAATAGATACCTGAGTGAACCTCTATCTCGTCTATGGTTCCCTGCACTTTTTTTGTATTTAATTTCACCTGAATGAAACGCATTTTTCCAAAAGGGGTCAGGGAAGCCTCTTGCATGTTTACTGAACCCTCAAGCAAACGGCTGGCAACTTTTTCTACAAGAATTTTAGGGGTAATATAGGGGAGTACTATCAAAAAAAGGGGGATGGCACAAAGCCAAAATGCCAGACACTTAAAGATTTTTCCGGAGAGTACCTCGAATAGCTTCATCTCCTTGATAAATATCCTCTAATTTAAGAGTTTGTCAAGAACAATAGGCTTTTTTTGCATCATGATACGTGAAATAATTACTCCACCGTAACCGATTTGGCAAGATTTTTGGGGTGATCAATGTCGTGCCCCTTTTCTAAAGCTACGTAGAAGGCAAAAAGCTGCAAAGCTACCGAAAATAGAATCGGCAAGAGCGCAGGTTCAATCGTCGCATCAATGGAGAAGGAGAAATCGGGGGAAATCTCCTCTAAGGGGTGCTGTTTTTGGTGCAAAGCAAAAATTTTTCCCTTGCGCGCCTGGATTTCCTGCACATTAGAGCAGGTTTTTTGGAATGTGGGTCCATGACCGAGAAGGGCTATCGTAAGGGTGTTTTCGTCTACAAGGGCCAGCGGACCATGTTTTAATTCTCCGGCTGGATAGCAGAGGCTATAAATGTAGCTGATCTCTTTGAGCTTCAAAGAGGATTCCAAGGCGGTATAAAACATATACTGGCGGCCCACAAATAGGATACGATCAATTTGGCTCGCTTTTCTTGCAATCTCTTGTATTTCCCTTTTTTTCTCGAGAATTGCTTCTACTAAACTTGGTAGGGTTCTTAGGTTTTGTATCCAGGTATTTCCCTGCGGTAGGGCCCCATATTTGATCTGGGTGAATTCTAAAGTCAAAAGATAGAGCAAAAGGAGCTGGCTCGTGAAGGCCTTGGTTGAGCAGACGCTGATCTCTAAACCTGCCTGAGTCATTAGGTGGTAATCAGACTCTCGAATGATAGAGGAGTGTTGCACATTGGTAATGGACAGAATTTTTGCTTTTCGTCGCTTTGCCTCTCTAAGCGCCCCTATGGTATCAGCAGTCTCTCCCGATTGAGAAATACCGATAACAAGGGTTGTCTCATCGGTTAAGGTCTCTTTATAACGATATTCAGATGCGATGTGGGCGATGGCAGGTATACGGAGTAGCTCTTCGATAAAGTGGGCACAAATGCAGGCCGCGTGGTAGGAGGTTCCACAGCCTACGAGTGCAATTTTTGTCACTGTTGGGAAAAATTGATAGAAACTTTTCGGTAAATTAACCAAAACTCGATCCTGCTCCAGATCATAACGCCCCTCAAGAGTACGCCTAATAGCGCTGGGTTGTTCATGAATCTCTTTGAGCATGTAATGGGAAAATTCCCCCTTTTCATGAGGGGTGTTTTTGATTGTCAGAGGAGCAAATTTCAACGGGATGATCTCCCCATCCTTACCAAAAATTTCGAGGGCATTTTCGTTGATTAGAGCAATCTGATCATCCTCAAGGTCAATGGTCAAAAAGTCCCCTTCATAGAGGGCATTTCTGTCTGAGGTTACAAGAATCTGCCCCTGCTTTGGATCCACAGCTAAAATCAGAGGCTTATCCCTTTTAGTGGCAATTAGGGTATTGGGGTGGTCTTTATGAATACAGGCTACTGCAAAAGAGCCCACCAAAGAAGAGTGCAATTTTTGGATGGTTTCCAAAAGCTTTTGGTCATAAAAATGGGTAAAAAGGTGCGCAATTACCTCGGTATCGGTAGCAGAGATAAACTTTACTCCGCTATTTTCCAAATATTGTTTCAACTCAAAGAAGTTTTCAATGATACCATTATGGACAATTGCCAGAGAATTTGTCGAATCGATGTGGGGATGAGCATTACACTCAACAACCCCTCCATGAGTTGCCCAGCGGGTGTGGGCAATAGAGACCGATTTTAGGTTTTTAAGGTGGGCAACCCTTTTTTCTAAAAGCTCTACCTTACCGCAACTTTTGACAATTTCAATCTCTTTATGATGCATGAGTGCGATTCCAGAAGAATCGTAACCCCGGTATTCAAGTTTCTTCAAACCTGCTATGCACAAATCCACACTTGAAGTGGCAATCTTTCCCGAGATGCCAAAAATTCCACACATAGGGAAAGTTCTACCTTACAAGGTCTGAAAAAGTAAAGAGAATAATCGACAAAAAGAGCATTAAGAATTCTGTTAAAAGATTAAAGGCAAATCGAGTTCTCTTTTTTTTCACATTTGAGGCACAAAAAGAGGGGAAACTCTTTGCGGCATCGGTTTTCCATTTGCGATTTCGCTCCGACACTTGTTTTGTTTGAAACAAGCTCTTCAATCTCTAAAATGTTGAATTGAGCCTGTTTGAGCCACTTACTTAGAGTGGAGAGAGAAAAATGGTGGTGGAAAACCTTTTTTGTCTCCTTTTTTGAGGGATGAATTTCTATGGGGATCAGATTTTCTGTTAGGTAGGACTCAATCTTGCGATACTGCATTTTTTTGTTTTCGTCGATACCCCAACCCGATTGTCTTGGTATGCGAAAACAGGGGTGGTTAATAACGATCCAAAGCTCTTTTTTTGGTTTCAAAAGTTTATAAGCATTCTCAAGAGCGATAAGGGGTTCTTGCATATCTTGTAACGATAGCAAAAAAAGGGCGATGTCGAATTCTTCGGTGCTTTTTAACATAGGGGTCGTGAGATCTTGTACATGGCAAGAATGGATCCCTTTTGCTTTGGCAGCTTGTACTAAAGATTTAGAGGCATCGTAACCAACATAGGTCCAGTTTTTGGGGATTTGAGTGGCAAAAAAAGCCTGTCCACAACCGAGATCCACAATTTTTTTGGGAGTAGAAGAGATCCAGGTTTTTAAAAAGGGGATGATTACCTCTTGGTGGTAATAGTGGCCCGAATCTCCCACCAATTGATCATACCACTTAGCCCCCTCTTCCCACCCTGTATTTTTTCTTTCCATTCGAAAAACTCTTGTCTTTTGAAAGGGCTATTGTAGAGGAAAAAAAGATTCCCATAAACCCTTTTTCCAAAGGGCAAAGCTCTGGGTTAAAACAAAAAAAACAGATCAGTCCCTTAGAACAATCCGTGCATCCAAAATCAAAAATTCTTTTGGCAATGCGATCAGAGGATTGATGTCCAACTCGATTATTTCGGGTCTTGAGGCTACAAAGAGGGAAAACAGACTAAAGAAATCGGCTAATTTTCCCTTATCCACTGGACCCATATTCCTATAGCCGGTCAATGCATGGTCGATTTTTGTTTTTTCAAAGAGCTCCAGCGCCTCATCGGGTGAGAGGGGGGGGATAGCAAAAGCAATATCTTTATACAGTTCTACAGTAATTCCCCCAGATCCAAAAGAGACGAGCGGGCCAGCCATAGGATCACGAATCATCCCAAATAATAGCTCTATCCCCCCTTTCAGATTGCACATTTTTTGGACTGTAACCCCTTCAAAGCCAGTGCGGATTTTCAAGGCGATCTCTTCATAAGCCAGCCCCACCTCTTCGCTGTTTTGCAAATTGAGCTTTACTCCACCCACGTCAGATTTATGTGTGAGGGTTGTGGAGTTTAATTTCACCACGCAGGGGAAACCTATTTTTTGGGCCGCCTCTATTGCTTCTTGTTTTGTTGAGGCTAAAATAGTATGTACTACGGGAAGACCCGCCTTTGATAGTAGCTCTTTGGATTCAAACTCTGTTAAAAGTGTTCTGCCTTTTGTGACGGGTAGCCCAATCTCTTTTTGAAATTTTTTTCCTAGATAGGAGGTAGTTTGGTGCGCTTTTTGAATTTTTTTATCGTGTTCAATAATTTTCGCTAGTATTTTAGCCGCTCGATCCGGCGTAGTGAAGTGGGGAATCTGCTTTTTTTTCAGGTATTTTACACCGTCAAGGGTCTGTTTTTGCCCCACGAAACTGCAACAAACAGGGAAACTCCCGTTAACCTCCTGGAGTACCTCGGCGATTTTTACAAAATCGGTCATTGATTGGGGCGAACCAATCACGATAAGAGCATCAATAGTATTTTTGCTTTTTAACTCAATAATCGCTTTTCTATAGGCTACTTCAGTAGCATCTCCCAAAACATCGATGGGGGGGAGCGCCTTGGCACCGTTTAGCTCGATCGCATCTGTAGTCAAAACACCCATCCCACCCGCATTTGTGAGGATACCTATGCGGTCTCCTTGAGGAATCTGTTGAAGCGAATAGTAGATAAAAAGGTCAAAAAAGTCCTCCATTGTCTCCGCTCTTAGCACTAGCCCCTTGTCAAATATCGCGGCTACTGCCGTATCCGAACCGACTAAAGATCCAGTATGCGAAGCGGCCGCTTCGCTTCCAGCTTCACTCCGTCCCGGTTTTATGGCGATGATCGGTTTTTTAAAAGAGGTGCTTCGACAGACTTTAATAAACTCTTCTGCATTTCCAATAGTCTCCATGTACAAAAAGATCGAATGGGTCTTTGGGTCGTGTGCGAGGTACTCAATACAGTCTTTAAATTCTACGTCGGACATCGAGCCGATGGAGATAAATGCGCTAAATCCTATCCCCAGGTCGTTAGCATAATCCAGCAAGGAGGTGCACATTGCCCCCGACTGGCTTATGAAACCTACCCCACCTACTGCCGCCATATTTTTAGCAAAGGTGGCGTTTAGATTTGAATAGGGGGACATGACCCCAAGGCAGTTAGGCCCTATGATGCGTATGCCGTGAACTTTAGCGATTGCAAGGATTCTATTTTCTAGCTCTAACCCCTCTTTCCCCATCTCTTTAAATCCTGCAGAGATGATGATGACGCTTTTAATATTTTTTTTTCCTAGCTGGGTCAGAGTATCAGGAACAAGGTCGGCTTTGATTGCGATAACTGCCAAATCTACAGGCTGGTCAATATCTAGAACTGAAGCTAAACAGGGGTGCCCTAAAACCTCTTTTCTTTTCGGATTGATCAGAAACAGACGCCCTTCAAATTCAAGGAGGTTTTCCACTATGGCGCGTCCAACGCTCCCCTCTTTGTCGGTTGCGCCAACAAACACGACTCCGTGGGGATGTAAAAAAGAGACTAAAGATTGCATAAATCCCTCCATAGCAAAAAAGGGATTTATTTATAAGATATTTTACATTTTTCTTTATTTGAAAGACTTAAACACTTCCCTATCTATTTTTGGCCTTGATGCTAAGGTTTTTTCAATATACTGCATTGCCCCTTGATACAGCTGGATGGCCGGAGGGGTAACCTGCTCAATAATTTCGCCTATTAATTTGCTTGTATCCCTGGGTGTCGGGGGGGGATAGCGAAACTTGAAACTGTTGTCAATCCACAACTTATGTTTCATGACCTCTCGAATGGTTTGTGGTACAGGGGTATGGATGTGGTACAGGCTTAAGTAGTCTATGGGATGGAAGATTCTGTAAAGGGCCAGCCTGGTGAGAATAGGCTTCGAACAGTGTTCCGGTACAGATTTAAAACGTTCGCTGGTCCAACCGTGAGAGGCTCTGAAAAGAGTTTGGATAAAATCGGGTTCGGAAATCCTGACGATCTCCTCGTCAGGGAGCTCAAAAAGGGGGTCTGGATGTTTATTTACTAAAGCTCTTTGGAGACTTTCAGAGGATCGATCACAAAATTGCACCAAAAACAGATCCAGCTTATTTGCTAAAAAGACACTTGTAATTACCCCATCAGGATCTTTTTGGTAGGTTCTTGAGGGGGGAGTGAGTGGCTCGGGGGGGGAGCAAGAAGTTGTGCTTGCATCGCTAAGACTGTCTCTGTCTAGGAGGTCTTCTCGTCTTGGAGGAATTTGAATAGGATTTGACATATGCTCGATTAAAATTTTAAACAAGCTTAATCAAAATTTAATTTTTATTCAAGGCCCCAGCAGTCAAAATATAGTTCATTGCTTGCTCGATTGTTAGATTGATCGGGCGAATTTTTTCTTTAGGTAAAATTAGTGTATATCCTCCGATCTGATAACTCATGGGGAAATAGATCACCACCTCATTATCCGATCCTATAGGTTGTTTAGGGGATTTATCGGTTAGAAACCCGATTAATCGGAATTCTCCAAATTGCACCTCGACGACAAGGCTCATATTCTCCTCTTTTTTTCCAAAGAAGCTCAAAAGATCTTTCAAGGAGCTGTAGAGGGTTTTAATCAAAGGGATTTTAGAAATGAGCTTTTCCATGTATTCATAAATCAGCCTGCTGAGCCAGTAGTTGACTAAAAAGCCCACGATAAAAATAGAGATGATGATCACAAGAACGCCCATACCGGGAAAGTAGTAATCGGACCCAAAAATAAACTGTAGAGGTTTTTTTAGTATCCCTTCCGCAAAGTCAAACAGCCAAATAATGAGTGCTAAAGTGAGTGCAATCGGGGCCAAAGTAAAAAGGCCCTGCATAAATATTCTTCCCATAGTTATGATGCTACTTAAATCAGATTTTTTTTGGTATCTTGCTTTACGTTTTAAAATAATTTAAACGTTTGAAAAAAAAGAGGTCAAAAAACGGGTGTATTCGAAAAATCGTAGTAGAATTATGAAAGGGGTCTAAAGTATAACTTTAGCATACGAGATTTTGGCGCAATGGGGGAGCTTTTTACAAAAAGCGGGCCAATACCCTCTTTTTTGGACTTAAATCATTTGGAGGTCATGTGAAAAACACTAGTAAATGGATCTGGTCACATCTTATTTTATTAAGCGGAGTCTTTATGTCATTAACAGCTAAACCGATTATTGTTTTAGAGACAAATCAGGGAAATATTGAGTTAGAGCTTAAACCAGAAATTGCTCCTACTGCGTGTGAAAACTTTGAAAAGCTTGTCAAAAAGGGGTATTATGACGGTATTGTATTTCACCGTGTGATTCCAAATTTTATGATCCAATCAGGGGACCCGACAGGAACAGGGGCGGGAGGGGAGTCTATATTTGGGAAATCATTCCAAGATGAGTGTACTTCAAAGGTTCTATTTTCGAAAAAAGGGCTTTTAGCTATGGCCAACCGTGGGCCAAATACCAACGGAAGCCAGTTTTTTATCACAACAGTACCCACAAGCTGGCTCAATGGTAGACACACTATTTTTGGAGAAGTGGTGAGCGGTTATGATGTGGTTGTAAAAATCGAAACAACAAAAACGCGTAATGATCGCCCTATCGAAGAGCAAAAAATTATCAAAGCTTATGTGAAATAGCCTTGCGCTTACCTTACCCCCCTTGTAAAAAAAGGGGGGCAAAGAGCTCCTATAAACCCTTTTTTCGTAGAGAAATTTCCAAACGAGGGTGTACATCTTTAAGAAAAAATGTTAATCAGGTACTTCAAGGATAATTCTAAGGGGATAGTACCGATGCGTTATATTTACATGATTGTGGGGCTGATTTTTATCGGTTTAGGGATCCTCCATTTTATTTTCAATGAAGAGAACGTAAGCCCTTCAAATTGCATCATATGCAGTGGACTATCTAAAAAAGAGAATGCCCTTGTCGAGGTGCGCATCCCGTCTCAACCCCTTGTTGAAGGGCACTATATCCTTTTTACCAATAGACATATAGGAGCATTCGAGGATTTTACCCAAGAAGAGAAAAAGAGTCTTTTAGGTCTTTTGGGTTTGATCGAAAAAAGGTACTTGAGTGAGTTTGGTCTTGTTGGGCATAGCCAAACATGGTCATCTTCCATTTCGGGACATCTTTTTATCGATGTGATTCCAAAAAAAGGGGTACGAAATTTCCTTTTTTTCCAACTAACCAGGCTTGTAAGAAACCTCGGTGTAAAAGGGGGAAGCCTTTTTTTAGACAATCAAAGTCTTGTTTTGGACAGTACCGATCGGTTGGACTAGACTAAAAGAGATGAGGTTTTTAAGCTTTATCAATCCCTTTCAGGTCGGTATAAAAATCGGCACCTAAAACTAAAGATGCGGGATGCTCTTTTGATTTTTGAGATAAAACTTTGGTCAGAATTTCCCGTTTGTCCTCTCCAATGACAAGAAAAAACTTATTCTTACAAATTTTCAAAGCTTCAATCGTAAATGTCATACGCGCATAATTGAGGCCGGGGGCTGTGATCACCAAACGCAGGTTCTCCTCGAGAGCAGGGGAATTAGGGAAAACAGAGAGAGTATGACCATCGCTACCAAGCCCCAAAAGACAAACATCCAAATAGGGTTTGATAAGCATTTCATAGGCATATGCGTTCGTATCAGGATCTCTATCAGCAACCATACGGTGGATATTTTCTTGCTTTAACGGGAGGTGTTGCAGAGCATCCATTGCATTTTTATAATTGCTATCGGGGTTGTCTGGAGCCACTTGTCTCTCATCTGAAAAGAACACCAACACACGATTCCAATCTAATTCGGTCGCTTTAAAGGAGCGATACAAATCCATTGGAGTTTTTCCACCTGATAAAGCGATCCGAAAAACACCCCTCTCCTGAATAGCTTTTCGACCCTCAAACAGGATTCTTTGTTTGAGAGAGAGGATAACCTCGTCTTTAGAGGCACACTCAATCAGCCGTTTATAAGGAATATCGCAGAGCTGCTTCAAAGCTTCAAGCTGCACCTGATTGGTCTGGTCGTACTGTAATTGACGCATTAAACTTAAGCCGATTTGTAAATCGTCTGTTTTAAAACTTGCCGGATCAGAGGTTTTATCACCCGCCTTGATCGAGGTCAGAATTCTATCGGGCTGGGTCTTGTCCCGTTTTAAAAGAAAGCTATGGGTAGGTCCAATCATCTCCAGTTCCATGATTTTCCCCTCCCCCAAATCTTTATTTTGCTCACCCTCCTCGATAATAGCTGTCGCTTTATTGTAAAAAATCTTGGTGTGATTATGGTGATGGATTTTAAATAGAGGATTGAGTTTGGCCCAAATAGCAAGCCATTGAGCCAAATAAAGAGATTGGATGGGGATATCGCTGCATCTGTATTGGCAGGGATTATAGCGAATTTTCAGGGTATGAAAATTATCGATCACCGGAGCAAGCTGGGGAGCTGTTAATTCTTTGATTAAAATTTCCCGAATAGGGAAGGCTCTCGTGTAGCTCAAATCACCCACAGAAGCCCTTTTAGGTACTTGGTGTATATATTTAAGAATCAAATCGGGATCCAGAGCATACTCTGCGTCAAAAATGACCCTGGTAGAAATGTTTTTCAAAGCATCGAAAAAGGGTTTATGCTCGTTTTCTTTTTGCCAAATGACTAAAAACACATCCAGTTTAGGTAAAGCGAATTTACTCAAAGAGGTGGCCAGACGCTCTTTTTGCCCCTTGGTAAACTCGATTTCTATAAATTCGCAGAAACGGTTGGATCCTTTTGTGGTCTCCAAAAAAGTGAGTTTGGCTTTCAGAAATTCCCGTTCCGCATTCGCCTCCTCTTTAATCAGAATATAGCGAGAGGGGTACTCGGTAATAATATTTTTTGTAAAAGACTCTAGGTAATAGAGGTGATCCTCTGGTTTGGCAACAACAAATATTGTCGAGTGCCCCATCGTCCTTTGAGCTGAAGAGGATAAAAGCTTAAATATATCTCTGATTTCGATCCATTCACCAATCATATAACTAAATAGTGCCCCTCTAAAAAGACTTTTTTCATGATTTCGGGCCATGAGCCGGCTGGGTAGAATTCCTCAGCTTTAAGTGGTTCTTTTTTCCATTCCTGAATGATCGGTTCATAAAGCTCCCAGCTGGCAATCAGCTCATCTCTATCGGTAAATAATGAACGGTCTTCGCTCATCGCGTTGAAGATAAGGGTCTCGTAAGCTTCGGGTATCGATTCACTACTGAAATAGTCGTCGTAATAAAAATCGAGCTTAACCGGCTTCAAGCTTGTTTTTGCCGGAACCTTAGTGCGAATGATGATGGAGATACCCTCTTTGGGTTGAATTTGTATGGAAATGATGTTTTGTTGAGAGGATTGAGGAAATAGGGAGAAGGGGGCCTTTTTTAAAACGATATTCACCTCAGTATACTTGCGAGGTAGGGCCTTCCCTGCAAAAAGATAGAATGGGGTGCCACCCCAACGAAAATTATCCACAAAAAGGCGCATCCCTACAAAGGTATCGATATTAGAGGTCTTGACCCTTTCGTCATCGCGGTAGCCATGAACCGCATCGGTATTGATGAACCCCTTTTCATACTGGGAGCGGACGATGGTATCAATTTTGTTGATCGAACGGAGGACTTTAGACTTTTCCTGGTGTATAAATTCTGCCTCATTTTTGCTAGGCGCCTCCATCGCTATGAATACGAGGATCTGCATAAGATGGTTTTGACAGAAATCTCTCAAACAGCCGACCGAATCGTAAAATTCGACCCGGTCTCCGACAACAAGATCCTCTGCAGCGACTATTTGTACCGATTCCACAAATTCAGAAGTGAACAGATGGTCAATAAAATGGTTGGAAAAACGGAAGGCAAATATATTTTGAACCGTCTCTTTCCCAAGATAGTGGTCAATACGGTAGATCTGCTCTTCAAAAAGGATTTTTTTCAATTCAACATCTAAGGCTAGAGCGGACGCAAGATCGGTACCAAACGGCTTTTCAATAATAATATTGGCAAAAGAGGCGCTCCCTTTCTCATGCAGTAATCCAACCTCTTTGAGCTTTTGGGGAACAACAGTAAAATAAGAGGGGGCAACGGCAAGATAAAAGGTTCTGTTTTCCTGTGTGCCTGACGAGGCCTCTTTTTCAGTGAGTAATTTTTTTAATGGAGAATAGTCCCCATCAACATCCAGAGCAAGATAAAAAATTTTATCAACAAATTCCTTTCTCGATTTGCTATCCCCCTTTAAGCGCGCAAATTCTATGAGTCTGTCTTCAACATACTTTCGAAACTCTTGATCTGTATTCGGTTTTCTTCCAAGACCAACGATACAAAAGCGCGAGGGGAGCTTTTTATCTAAAAAAAGGGCGAATAGAGCGGGAAATATCTTCCTTTTTGCTAGATCTCCAGTAGCGCCAAAGAGCACGAAACATTGTGGCTTAGCGACATTTTGCCGAGCTATAAGTTGGGTAAAATCCGTCGATTGAGACATGGAAAAGCTTTATTTAAGGGTGTTTTTTTGAACCTTAAACGGTTTTGGTATTTTGTCGCAATACCCGTTTGCCCCTTTAGCCCTTTTTTCATTTCAAAAAATGTAAAGCTTTGGACTGTGGCGCTTAAAAGTGTTTTTTTCTTTGGAGGAAGGTGTCTAGTATTCCGCAGGCTGCCGCCTGGTCAAGATAGTCTTTTCTCTCTTTGCGCGATAGGCCAACAGATCGGTAGGATTCTTCAGCAATCCTTGAGGTGAGTCTTTCGTCTACTAAATGGATAGGTTTTTTAAAAAAGAGCTCAAGGTTTTTTTTTAGCTCAAGGACTTCGCCACATAAAGGGCTCTGAGTTCCATCCATATACAGAGGCCAACCTATGATGATCTCTTCAATATCTTTTAACCTTGAAACTTGTTCCAGAATTAAGCGCGCTGCCTCAGGAATAGGCCCTTTATGCTGAATTGTGCAAAGGGGGAGTGCCATTGAAGCAACTGTAGAGCTTATAGCGAGGCCAATCCTTTTTTTCCCGTAGTCGATTCCTAGTATGCGCATGCTAAAGCGTTACTTCTTGGTGCTGCAGCCTACATTCTTTATAGAGGGCTGCTGCATCGATAAACGAGAAGAAAAGAGGGTGGGGTAAAAACACTTTGGATTGAAATTCGGGGTGGAATTGCACACCAATATACCAGGGATGGTCAGCGATTTCTATAATCTCTGTTAAGCCCGTCTCGGGATGTTTTCCGCTGATGATCAATCCCGCCTGCTCCAGAGCTGCGGTGTAATCTTGATTCACCTCATAACGGTGCCTATGGCGCTCGAAAATAAGCTCTTTTTTGTAAATGTCGCACACCTTGGTATTTTTGGAAAGCTGGCAAGGATAGCTGCCCAATCGCATGGTTCCACCAAGCTGGGTCACGTTTTTACATTCAAGCAGGCTAAGTACAACAGGGTTTTTGGTCTCTTGGTTCATTTCGGTAGAGTTAGCATCCTCAATGCCTAAAATAGATCGGGAAAATTCGATCGTCATTACCTGGAGCCCAAGGCAAATTCCGAAACAGGGGATTTTACTTTCTCGCGCATGTTTGGCTACCTGAATTTTCCCCTCAAAACCCCTTGGACCAAAGCCTCCCATGATTATAAAGGCGTCAACCTCAGGGATCTTTTCCCCTTTTTCCAATGATTCAGCATCGACTTCGACAAGGTGTACTTTGGTATCCTGATTAAGCCCTGCATGGTGCAGTGCCTCAAATACCGACTTGTAGGCATCTTTGTGCTCAAGGTATTTCCCTACAACCCCGATCGAAACACTCTTTTCGAGTTTGGACTGTCTTTCGAGAAGATTTTCCCAAACCGTTACATGCGCCTGGTTCGGGGGGCTTAATTTGAGGATTTGCGCAAGGAGAAGATCGATCTGTTGGGCTTTTAGACTAATAGGGACCTCAAAAAGGGCCTCTTTAACATCGGGTTGATCCATAACTGCATGGATGGGGACGTTACCGAATTGGCTAATTTTTTTTAAGCTATCGCTGGGTACGGGTTCATCTGAGCGGCAGATCACAATGTCGGGGATAATGCCCACCTGCCTTAAGGCGCTTAACGAATGTTGGGCCGGTTTTGTTTTTGTCTCGCCCGAACTTTTTAAATAAGGGACATAGGTTAAATGGATGTTGCAACAGAACTGGGGGTTTTCGTACCGCATCTGCCGCATAGCCTCCAAGAAGGGGAGCGATTCGATATCGCCTACTGTTCCACCCACCTCGATCACGGTTATTTCGGTGCCAGAGAGCTGGGCTAGCTGAATACGCCGTTTAATCTCATCGGTTACATGGGGAATCACCTGTACGGTGGATCCCAGATAGTCCCCCTTACGCTCTTTTTGCAACACGCTGTCGAGGATTTGTCCTGCTGTGGCATTCGATTTTTTGGAAATTTTACAGTGGGTATAACGTTCGTAATGGCCCAGATCAAGATCGGTCTCAGCTCCATCATCGGTAACATAAACCTCGCCGTGCTGGTAAGGGCTCATGGTTCCAGGATCCACGTTAAGATAGGGGTCTAACTTGATAATAGATACCTTATAACCCATGCTCTCAATAATGGAGGAGATAGAGGCGGCGATCACACCCTTGCCTAGAGACGAGAGGACCCCGCCGGTGATAAATATAAAACGACCTTGCATGGAGAGATCATACCTATATAGGCAGAATTTCGGCAAGTTTCTAAAATTAAACAATAAAATATTTGAGCGGGTTTTGTTTTTATCATTTAAAGATAAGGTATTTGTATCGCAGAAATTATTCGAATGTATATCCTTAAAATTGAATTAGATCCATTCATCTTGAGGAGGTTAAATCATGGACATAGGAAATGCTGTCCCAGGTTTTATTCTAGATTTTTCCAAAAGCGTTGTTGAGGTGTATCGTGAAAAAAGAAACCCGAATCAACGAAACATGACAAAAGAGATTCAAAAAATCATTAGATTTATTTTTGAGGTGGTAATGACAACCACTTTTTATTGCTTTTTAAAGCCGAAAAGTTTTTTGGAGTCCCGAATATCTTTAACCAGAGGAGCTAAATCGGTGCTGTGCCTAGGAGTTTCACGCTCCTCATTTTTCTTGGCTGCCGGCTTGGATCTGATCTTTAATACCTATTTTACCTCACAAAAAGGGGTTGCCAAAATACTCAATTTAGCCCTTAAAGTGGTAGGGGTCTCGTTTATTTTGAACGCGGAGGAGGATGGGGAGAGGTCATTTATGTTTGATTTAGCCCACTCTTATACCCGTAACGTCTCCATCTATTTGAATAAAAAAATATTTCCTAATAGCCCCCCATTAGCTCTCGATTCATTGTAGATTGAGCATCCCCTTTATTTTTCAAAAAAAGGGTAAAATACTCTTGGACTTTTCGTTCAAAAATGGGTTAATATACCTCTTATTTAGTTGGATTGGTAAGGGGCTATTTCAACCCTTTTTAGATCCCAATTTTTTTGCAACGGGGGTCATTTTAAAAAGAGGGGAAGAAGAGCTTTTTTCCCGTTTTTTCAAAAATGAATTTTATGATGGGTGAAAAATGAAAGACAAATTGCGCGTGGGGGTGTTGTTATCAGGAGGTCCTGCTCCGGGCGGCCACCATGTAATTGCTACCCTTTTTGATCTTTTGGAAGACTTTGGAGAGCTTTATGGAATTGAACGGGGTGCTGAGGGGTTGATCGAAGGGGCGGTGCGTCTTCTCAAAAAAGAGGAGGTGGATCATTTTAGGCTTAAAGGGGGATTTGATCTTTTAAAAACCCGTAGAAGAAAGATTTTACCTTCTGATATTCAGGCTATTCGAAACACGCTCGATAGATTCCATTTTGACGCTCTCCTTTTTATTGGTGGGGATGACACGGCAACCAACGCATATAAATTATCCAAAGAGGTTTCTACCCTCATCATTCATATACCCAAGACGATTGATTTTGATCTTGCGGTCCCTTCGTTTGGTTTTGATACTGCAGTTGAGCTTTTGAGCCAACTCATCAAAAACCTCAAGGTGGATGCCAGATCCACAGGCAAGTACTATCATGTTTTGAAGCTTATGGGGCGCGATACAAGCCATATAACTTTAGAGTGCGCCTTAAGAAGCAAAGCAAATTTTACCCTTGTAACAGAGGAGCTGATAACAAACCAGACGACTCTGGAGCAAGTGGTAGATGAGATCTTGGATTTTTTCCAAAAAAGGAAAAAAGACTATGGGGTGCTGCTAATTCCAGAGGGGATCACTCTAGCTCTTAAAGAGCTTGAAGAGGATACAGAGTTAGATTCCCATGGGAATGTTGATCTTTCGGGTATGGAATCCCATATTAAACTTATGCAGCATGTGCAAAAAAGGGCGGCTGAAAAAGGGGTGAAGATTCCCCCTTTAAGATTTGCAAACATGGGCTACGAAGCCCGTTGCCAAGATCCTACTCCGTATGATTTAGCCTACACCAAAAAACTTGGAATTCGTGCATTTCAAGCTATTTTGGAGAAAAAAAGCGGTGTTATGGTAGCCGAAGACGGGGCTCACCCGATAGAAAACTATATGATCCACGATCCCAAAAGGGGGCATGTTGTCAAAAAGATTTCTGTAGATCTACACGGAAAGAAATTTCAACAGTATCAGGGGATGAGAGAAGCTCTGGTCTATGAAGATTAAAACGACACCTGTAAGGGTTGGACCTGTTGTGATTGGGGGAGGGTCCAAAGTAAAAATCCAGTCCATGACAACGGCGAAAACCGAGGATGTAGAATCCACTTTTAAAGAGATTTTAGAGCTTTATGAGGCTGGATGTGAGGTTATAAGATTGACCGTCCAGGGGATCAAACAGGTTGAATCTGTGAAAGAGATCCGTAAAAGGATTGAAGAGAAAGGGCTTAAAATTCCCTTGGTTGCCGACATCCATTTCTTCCCAAAAGCTGCTTTTGAGGTAGCTCCCTATGTGGATAAAGTTCGGGTCAATCCCGGAAATTTTGCAGTCGAGTTTTTTAAAGAGTTAATCTCCATTTGCAAGAAGCACAACACCGCAATCCGTGTAGGGGTGAATCATGGATCATTGGCTGAAGATATTTTATATGCTTATGGGGATACCCCGCTTGGGATGTGCGAATCGGCTTTAAGGTTTTTGAGAATCGCTAAAGAGGAGTCTTTTGATCAAATTGTAGTCTCGCTAAAGTCCTCCAATCCCCTAGTAATGATGCGCTCCTATCGTCTATTTGTCGAAATGCAAAAAAAAGAGGGTCTCTCTAGCCCTTTGCATTTAGGGGTTACTGAGGCGGGTGAGGGGATGGAGGGTCGTATAAAAGCGGCTTTCGGAATTGCCCCCCTTTTGCTCGAGGGGATTGGCGATACGATCCGCGTTTCGTTAACTGAAGATGCTGTTCATGAGATTGGCCCTTGTAAAATACTTCAAAATATCCCCCCTTATCCGGGAAAATTGGAGTATACTGGAGAGAGTAAAGAGGAGGCGATCCTCCAATTGGCAGGATGGGCTGGCACGTTTCTTTTAGAAAATCCAACCACAGACATTGAGGTGAAGACCCCTTTTGGGGAGGCTTTTGACAAAAACCTTAAAGAGGGAATTTTACAGGCTGCCCGTATCAAAATGACCAAAGCCGATTTTATCTCCTGTCCAAGTTGTGGAAGAACGCAGTTTAACCTGCAATCGGTTACCCGCAAAATCAAAGAGGCTACAAGCCACCTTGCCGGTGTAAAAATAGCGATTATGGGCTGCATAGTAAATGGTCCGGGAGAAATGGCTGATGCCGATTTCGGTTATGTGGGCTCAAAACCGGGGTTTATAGATCTTTATAAAAAGTCTCAAAAAGTCATTAGGCAAGTTGATGAATCGATTGCCCTCGAGGTCTTTATTGATTTGTTAAAAAGCGAGGGTGTCTGGCAGGAGCCATCCCAAGCTTAAAAAAAAGGTCGCATTAAGCGACCTTTTTTTTAAGGGGATAGAGCCAATAAACTTTTAGTGCTCCTCCTCTTTGAGAGCGGCCTTTGCCGGATTCCAACTAGGTTTTTTAAAGGCATGAATGATGAGGGGCAAAGCCACCATAGAAACCAACCCAATAACAAGAAAAGAGACATAGGCAATCACAGACTCGTTTTTGAATTGAGCAGGGGGGATGAACACCAAAAAGATACCAAAGATCGAAGTGACGATTCCAAGGCTTGCTATCAACCACATCCCTTTATGGGGATGAGGAATCTGGTAGGCTCTTGGGATATTGGGCCTTGTGTAGCGTAAGCGTACTGCTGCAATAAACATCATCACGTACATCACTAGATAGATTTGGGCGCTTAGGGCGGTAAGAATCCAAAATGCACTGCTGATGGAGGGCATCAAAAGGTACATAAAAGCCGCCAAGGTCACAATAATCGCCTGAAGATATAGGAGGTTTGTGGGCACTTGGTTACGGTTTAATTTTTGAAAAATAGGGGGGAGGTTTCCATGACGAGATGTGGTGTAGAGACCTTTTACCGGTCCAATAATCCAGGCATTGGTTTCACCGACAGCGCCAGCCACAAGTAGCACCCCTAAAAACCCTAAAAGCCAAGTCAGGTTGTAGTTGTCGAGGAAAATTTTCAGCGCAGCCATTAAACCCGACGCAAGGCTTATCTCCTCTTTGGGAATCACCCAAGCGATGGATAATGACCCTAAAAGGAAAAGAACAAAGGTGATTACTGCAGCCATCAAGATCGCTATGGGATAATTTCTTTGGGGATTTTGCACCTCTCCTGCATAGCCGCTTGTTACCTCTAACCCGGCAAAAGAGAGAAAAAGACCACCCAAAAAGACGATGTTATCGAGTCTGCTGAAGTCGGGCAATAGGCTTTCTGTCGAAAGCTGAATTTGTAATGGTTCACCGCTCATTACCCAGGATATCCCTAATCCAATTAAAAAAATGCCGGGGAGAATCGTACCAGCTATAACGCAAAAGGTACTAAACCAGCTCGAGAGTCTGATCCCGGAGAAATTGAAAAAAGTCATACCCCAAAAACTGGCGAGAATTACAGTGAGAACGTAGTACTTATTCTCTACAAAAGGGGGGTAAAATACATATGCGAGAGTCGTGGCTACAAAAGAGAGGATAACCGGGAACCACGTAACGTTGTGCACCCATTGAATCCAAATGGCAAAAAATCCCCATTTATCCCCAAGGGCCTCACGAACCCAGATGTAAATACCGCCCGATTTAGGCCACCCAGTCGCAAGTTCAGCTGCTACTAAAGCTTGGGGTACTAAAAAAGTCAGCGCAACGACTAAAAAGAAAAAAATTGAACTGTAGCCGAATTCTGCTACTAGCGGTAAGCTTCTAAGGCTTGCCATTACTGAAACGTTAAGCATTGCTAAAACAAAGATGCTTATGACCCGTTTTGAATTTCCGTTTGCTATTTCCAAGAAATACCCCTTGAAAGATGAATATTCTCTCCTTCATAGGTTTTCTAAATAGATTTTGTCAATCTAATCTTCAATATCCTGACGCATTGACAATGAATTGGTTAGAGCGGAAATAATCGCGTCAGACTCATAAAGAGCCACGCCATTGGACACCAGACAGGGAACTTGCCCCTTTTTTCCTATTGCTAATAGCTCTTCAAGGTTGTTTGGATCCTCAATGTCTTTGATCTCTACTCGGGATTCCAGGTTGGGTACAGCCCTATACACCTTTTTGCAGTAGCTACAGCTCTCTTTGGTATAGAGTGTTGCCCGGTAGGGTCCTTTTTCGGGTGTTACCCCCCCCACAATTAGATAAAAAGGGAAAAAAAGCGAATAGATCACGATTTTAAGTTAAACAATTTGAAATTAATTTCAAATTAAAAACTGTTTAAAAGCTATTTAGAACACATATTAGAATTTTTTTTAATTATTAATAGAATTTAATTATTTAATTTGTATATTGCAATTAAAAGACCTTGATTTGGGTATAAAAGCTTTTTAAAAACAAAAAAAAGGAAAATAACATGGTTGCAAAAAAGAAAGCTGTGAGAAAGGCTTCCAGAAAGTCTTCAGCTAAGAAAGCTACTAAAAAGCATTCAACAAGAAAGTCCGCTAAGAAAGCTGCAAAAAGACCAGCTAGAAAAGCCGCTAAAAAAGGGGCAAGAAAAGCCGCTAAGAAAGGGGCAAGAAAAGCCGCTAAGAAAGGGGCAAAAAAGTCTACACGTCGTAAGTCAGCTAAAAAAGCTACTAAAACGGCTAAAAAAGCTACACGTCGTAAGTCTACAAAAAGAAAAGCTACACGTCGTAAGTCAGCTAAAAAATCTACAATCAAAAAAGAAATGGGCGAAGTTGTAAGCAAGCTTAAAGCTGCTATCGCTGCTCGTTAATCTTTTAAATAGATTGAGTTACAAAAAAGGGGCCCTAATCCGGCCCCTTTTTTTTGTTTGAATACTTTTGGTTCCAGCTGGGTTTTTTAAACCATAGAATGACAAACGGGGCCAAGCTAAAAATCACAATCCCAATAACTTGAATAAGTTCGTATTGCAATACACCCCCCGTGTCAATTTGAGTTGGAGGAAAAAATCCGAAAACAATACAAAAAAGACTCGATAGAATCCCCATGCTCGAGACGATATACATTCCCCATTTTTTTCCTGGTACACAAAAAGCCCTTGTTACCTCAGGTCGTTTTATTTTTAGAACAATAGCCGAGATAAATAGCAACAGATACATCAATAGGTACAACTGTGAAACCATAGCCGTCATCATCCAAAAGGAGCTGCTTACATTAGGCATGATCAGGAAAACCGTGGCTAGGATCGTAACGATAACTCCCTGTAAGATCAGCATTCCTACGGGAGTGCCATTTTGGTTCACTTTTCGAAAGATCGGGGGAAGGTCTCCGTTTTCCGCTGCTGTGAAGAGCCCTTTTGACGGGCCGGCTATCCATGTGCTTAAACCGGCCAAAGCACCAAAAGAGATCAAGACCGAGATCAGAGGGATATACCCCTTGAGGTTGTAAGCGGTAAGAAAATAGTCGATTGCAGCTACACTACCGGCTATTAGGTTAATTTTTTCCTGGGGAATAACCATCGCAATAGCCAGCGTTCCAAGGCTTGTAAAAATCACAATCAATACAACAGAGATGAGGATTGCGAGCGGGTAGCTTTTTTGTGGGTTTTCCACATCATTAGCATGAACAGCGTTCATTTCGATACCGGCAAAACTGAGAATAACACCCGACAAAAACACTAGTTGGTAGGGGTGGGTTATGGAGGGAATGAAGGAATTCCAGGTCATCTCTATCTCCATAGGTTTTCCCCAGTAAAGCCAAGATAGACCAAGGATAACAATAAGGGCTCCGGGCAAAAGCGTCCCCGTGATTACACCTAGGGTACTGATAAACCCCGAGAAACGGATCCCTTTAAAATTTAAAAGCGTTACGCCCCAAAAGACAATCAGTATGGTAAAAAACGTAAACAGGTTGTTATCCGCTAATGAGGGCTCTATTGCGTAGGCCATCGTTCCGGCAATGAATGAGAGGATTGTTGGATACCAAGGGATGTTTTGCACCCATAGTAACCAGACAGCCAGAAAGCCCATTCTGTCACCCAATGCCTCCTTCACCCAGACAAAAATCCCCCCTTTTTGGGGCCAGCCTGTTGCAAGTTCTGCAGATACCAAAGCTGAAGGGATAAAGAAGGTGATTACAGCCAAAAGAATAAAAAATAGGGAGGAGAATCCGAATTCTGCTGCAAAAGGCCAATTTTTTATGCTGAGAATCGTTGCCAGATTCATCATGGTCAGCAAAAAAACGGTTACGGAGGGTTTTTTCATCCATTTAAGTTACCCGAACCAGCAAGATATTTTCAACCCTTGAACTGATGTGAGGTTTATTTTTAAAAAAGAGAAAGAAAAGGGGGTAAGCTTAATGATTTAAGATGGTAGCTATTAGGGCAAGCACCGGTCATCTTTGAGTTGTTTTGGTTTTAAAGGACACTGTTTACGTCTTGAAGCAACCCAATCATACCAGTGTTGTAAAGTTTTTACAGGGACCATTTTGAAGATCGTAAAGATACCTGTAAACCAGGGGAGGTAATCTAGAAGGTTGAGCAGCGCGATAGCGCCATCAGATTTACCGGTGTCTTCAACTAGGTAGAGTCGATCTTTTTTGGGAGGCGCTTTAAAAAACTTAGCGTAGGTTTCCCCTTCAAGGGGGGCAAAACGCAGGTATCTGTAAAGATCTAAAACCATTAGCGATCGGACAGCTAAACTGCACAAGCCGCAGTTTTGGTCATAAAACAGGATAGGGTTAAAACTTGGCTGGATAAAATCGGCCTCGACAACTGTGTGCTTAGCATAGATTGCGGAAATTTCGGGGGCCGTTTTGTAACCTTTTAAAAGGTCTGTTTGTAGTTTTAGCTCTTGAACTTTTTGAAATTTCCAGGGGGCGTGAAAGACTTTTCCCTCGTAAATATGAGTTTTATTTATTACAAAATACGAGGAACGGTCGCTTATAAAGCTGGTAAGGGGGTCATGGGGTTGCTTTTCCTTTGCTATCTTGGCTTCAATAAGTGTTGTTTCTTTTCTAGAGGTTGTTCGAGACATTTCGAATCGAAAGAGCTCTTTTTTGAGACTAAAACGGATTTTTCGATACCGGTAGTTGAGATGGAAGAGAGCTCTTGCCCCTAACACCTCAAATAGACTTGCAGCGTCAAGAGAAAAAAAGTAGACCCCTGCCTTGCCATGAACGCGTACATAAGTGCGCAAATTACACTCGTAAAAGGAGGGGTTGAAAAAAGTGGAAATTTTTTTAAAGGCAAACCCCTTCATAGTTAAAGGCGCTATGGTAATAAAGGCTTTTTTTTCGAAAAGATCCACCTCCATCCCCTGAGGGAGCATCTTTTGAAGACGATCGGGATCGATAGAAAAATTGATGAACATCAGGTCTTCCCATACCATGGATAAGGGAGGGGTGCCTGGCGCCTTTTTTTTCATGAAATCTCGTCCCATGACGGTTTTTTAAATAAGGTGATAATAAAAGGGGCAACAACAAGGAAAAGGACTCCAAAAATCTGAATCAGTTCGTAGACTCTTAGATCCACGCCTCCTAGTTCACTTGGTGGGATAAACCCGATTACAAGTATAAAGATAAAGACCACAAAACCCACAATATTTGTGAGCCAGAAACCTATGCTTCCTCCAGGAACTTTAAAGGGTCTGTGCACCTGGGGTTGCGCATAACGTAATCGGATTGCGGCTGCAAACATCAGGATATACATGATGATATAGAGTTGAGCTACCATTGCTTCCAAGATCCAAAAGGAGTGGCTCACGCTGGGTAAAATGATAAAAAGTGTACTCATAACCGAGACGAGGATCCCCTGGAGAACTAACATTCCAAGAGGCATCCCTTTTTTATTGGTCTTGTGGAGAAAAGGGGGGAGATCCCCATATTTTGCCGCCATTAAAAGCCCCCTGGAGGGGCCAATAATCCAGGTCGAAAGGCTTGCAAGAGCACCCACAGCGATAAAGATCCCTACAAACGGCGTTAGGTAGGAGAGTCGGTATTTTTGAAAGATATAGGCAACTGTTTCGATACCGCCCGAGGTAAAACTAATGGAGTTTGGGGGGAGTACCATCGCTACAGATAACGTGCCTAAAGTAGAAAATATGGTCAAAATGATCAGGGTGACCAAAATAGCCACCGGAAAGTTTTTTTGGGGGTTTTGCACGTCGTTCGCATGAATAGCGTTCATTTCGATCCCGGAATAGCTCTCTACAAGGCCAGCTATGATTGCAAGGCTTGCTAAGGAGGTAACGTCGGGAACTGCATTCTGTAGGTTCATTGGTATTTCAATCGGATTGCCGGATAGGTACCACCCAAAACCTAACAAGATGATCACCGCTCCTGGAATTAGTGTGCCGATGATGACGCTATAGGATGTAAATATCCCCGATTCTTTGATTCCTCGCAGATTAAAGAGGGTCATACCCCAGTAGATTAAATTGATTGATATGGCAGTAAACCAGGGGTTATTAGACAAGTCTCCCCCTACAACGTAGCCCAAAGCTCCCGCTATGAAAGTTAGAATGGTGGGGTACCAGACGACATTCTCGATCCAAAGCAGCCATACCGCAAGAAAACCGATCTTGTGTCCAAAGGCCTCTTTAACCCAAATATACACACCCCCAGTCTGAGGCCACGCGGTTGCAAGTTCCGCAGAGATGAAAGCAACCGGAACCATGAAACCTAAAATGACCAAAAGGATGACTAAAACGGAGCCCAAACCGAAGCCAGCAGCAAATGGCCAAGTCTTTAGACTTAAGATTGCAGCGAGGTTCATCATCGTGAGAACAAATAAGCTTATAGAGCGCCGAGCCATATTCAAACCTATCGAGTTAAACTGGTTAATTGTCAAATAAATCTTCCCATAAAATTTAGATATTAAAAAGGAAAACTCTTGGAGTCGATAGCTTCTTATCTAATTTTGCCTAGAACTAACGGAATGATTTTTCTGCTCATTTCATAAAATCCTTTGGCGAGTTATTAGGAAAGTTATGAGTGGTATAAAAGAAATATGGCTTGTACGTCATGGTGTGACCCAATGGAGCAAGTCCGGTCAGCATACGAGCTTTTCGGATCCGGATATTTTGCCGGAAGGGATAAAAAAATTACAAACTCTCAACCGTTTTTTGTGGGATAGCCTTTTGATATGGTCTATTGCAGCACACCCCTACCAGTAGTTGAAATGGTTGAGAGCTTCTTCCCTTTAACATTTCAAATAGGCTTAGAGCATCTAGATAGAAAAAGTAGACCGCTACCTTGCCGTGAACCCGTACATAAGTGCGCAAATAACAATCGTAAAAGGAGGGAGAAAAAAAGTCGAAATCTTTTTAGAAACAAACCTCTACATATGCGGAGGCTTTATAGTAATAAAGGCTTTTTTTTCGAAAATATCCACCTCCATCTCCTGAGGGAGCATCTTTTAAAGACGATCGGGATCGATAGAAAAATTGATGAACATCAGGTCTTCCCATACCATGGATAATGGAGGGGTGCCTGGCGTCTTTTTTTTTATGAAATCTCGTTCCACGACGGTTTTTTAAATAAGGTGATAATAAAAGGGGCTGCAACAAGCAAGAGGACTCCGAAAATCTGAATCAGTTCGTAGTCTTTAGAATCCACCCCTCCTAGTTCGTTAGGGCGGGCAAACCCCATTACAAGTATAAAGATAAAGACCACAAAACCCACAATATTTGTCAGCCAGAAACCTATGCTTCCTCCAGGAACTTTAAAGGGTCTGTGCACCTGAGGTTGCGCATAACGTAATCGGATTGCGGCCGCAAACATTAGGATATACATGATGATATAGAGTTGAGCCACAATCACCTCTAAGATCCAAAAGGATTGGTTTATGCTGGGTAAAATGATAAAAAGTGTACTCATAACCGAAACGAGGAGCCCCTGGAGAACTAACATTCCAAGAGGCATCCCTTTTTTATTGGTCTTGTGGAAAAAAGGGGGGAGATCCCCATATTTTGCCGCCATTAAAAGCCCCCTGGAGGGGCCAATAATCCAATTCGAAACGCTTCCTAGAGCACCCACAGCGATAAAGATCCCTACAAACGGCGTTAGGTAGGAGAGTTGGTATTTTTGAAAGATATAGGCAACTGTTTCGATACCGCCTGAGGTAAAACTTATGGAGTTTGGAGGGAGTACCATCGCTACAGATAACGTGCCTAGAGTGGAAAATATGGCTAAAATGATCAGGGTGACCAAAATAGCCACCGGAAAGTTTTTTTGAGGGTTTTGTACGTCGTTAGCATGAATAGCGTTCATTTCGATCCCAGCATAGCTCTCTACAAGGCCGGCTATGATTGCAAGGCTTGATAGGGAGGTAACATCAGGAACTGCGTTTTGTAAGTTCATTGGTATTTCAATCGGATTGCCGGATAGATACCATCCAAAACCTAACAAGATGATCACCGCTCCTGGAATTAGTGTGCCGATGATGACGCTACAGGATGTAAATATCCCTGATTCTTTGACTCCTTGCAGATTAAAGAAGGTCATAGCCCAGTAGATTACATTGATTGATATGGCAGTAAACCAGGGGTTATTTGACAAGTCTCCACCCACAACGTAGCCCAAAGCTCCAGCTATGAAAGTTAGAATGGTGGGGTACCAGACGACACTCTCGATCCAAAGCAGCCAAACCGCTAGAAAACCGATCTTGTGCCCAAAAGCCTCCTTCACCCAAATGTATACACCCCCGGTCTGAGGCCAAGCTGTTGCAAGTTCCGCAGAGATGAAAGCAACCGGAACCATGAAACCTAAAATGACCAAAAGGATAAGTAAAACGGAGCCCAAACCGAACCCAGCAGCAAATGGCAAAGTCTTTATACTTAAGATTGCAGCAAGGTTCATCATCGTGAGAACAAATAAACTTATAGAGGGCCGAGCCATATTAAACCCTATCGAGTTAAACAGGTTAATTGTCAAATAAATCCCCCTATAAAATTTAGATATTAAAAAGAAAAAACTCGTGGAGTCGATAGCTTCTTATCTAATTTTGCCTAGAACTAACGGAATGATTTTTCTGCTCTTTTCATAAAATCCTTCGGCGAGTTATTAGGAAAGTTATGAGTGGTATAAAAGAAATATGGATTGTACGTCATGGCGTGACTGAATGGAGCAAGTCCGGTCAGCATACGAGCTTTTCAGATCCGGATATTTTGCCGGAGGGGATAAAAAAATTACAAACTCTCAACCGTTTTTTTGTGGGAGAGTCTTTTGATATGGTCTATTGCAGCACATCCCTTCGTTCAAGGCACACCGCTAAAATATTAGGATTTGAAGTATCCGAGCTGACGTACGATCTCAACGAGTGGAACTATGGGGTTTATGAGGGGATTACAACGCCCCAAATAAGAGAAATCGAACAAAGAGAGTGGACGGTCTTTAAATATGGTTGTCCAGGGGGGGAAAGCCCAAAAGAAATAAGCGATAGAGTGGATCGGTTTTTGAATCGTATCGAGGGGAGATGTCTGATTTTCACCTCTGGGCATGTAGGTCGCGCCTTAATTGCAAGATTTTTAAAACTGCCTATAGAGGCGGGTGCCCAGTTTGTTCTACAGCCGGGAAAATTATCTATTTTAGGTTTTGAGCACGAATCACCCGTAATTACCGGTTTAAATTTGCACTAAATTTCTCATAAGGCTACATCATGTCCCTTTTTTCCTGTTTGGATGGGACATGGAACTAGGAGAGCCTTTTTCTCTTTTAAAGATTTCTATAAGAGCGTTGAAAGCTTAATGAATATACGATAGAGTAGCCCCCGATTCATTCAGGGATACTTTCATGTCTTATGTTTTGTTCGTATTTTGTCTTGTATTCTCCCTAAACCTACCAGCAAAAAAAATGGAGAAACTTACTGAAGGAGCTCAAAAAGTGTATCTTAAGACAGATACAGTAGGACGAGTCCTTAGGTTTGTGCAGGATGGAGCCGATTGGGCTTACAACTATGATGAAATGGGGAGAATAGAAAAAGTATTCCGGGATAAAAAACTTGTAGTTGAATACCTGCGCAACCATAAAGAATTTGACCTTATTATCCGGTCAGCTAAATTTTGCTATTGGATTAAACGTCAAAAAGGGCGAGTAGATTATGGCGATTTTGTCTCAAAAAAGACAGGGTATCGCCTTTTGGATGAGCAAAACCGCTGCATTTATGAAAAGTTTATGCATGGAGTTGGGGTTGCGTACACGTATCAGCTTAATTCTAGAAGAATCACAATCAATCAAAAAATCGGTTTCGAGCTTTCAAAAGAGAAGGTAGTTTGCGATTTTGAAAATCAAATGAGTTGGTGTTTTGAGGAGTTGCCGATTGAGGGGGCTGTTTTAAAAAAGGATGAGACACATGGTATCGAAGAGGTCGAAATTTTAGGTGAACTCCATCGATATGCCTATGACGCAGAGGATCAACTTATTCTAGAGACTCTTCCAAGCGGAAAATTTACCCATCAATATCTGCCTGGAAGAGAAAAAATCACGTCTGATAATCATCGTTACGGTGTCGTAACTGATGATCTTGAAAGGTGTATATCATTATCAAAAGAGGGTAAAGATTTTTCCTTTTTAATAGACCCTTTTGGGCGTCTTTTAGAAATCAATGAGCCAGGAAAGCCCGGGATAAAACTGTTTTATGAAAACTATGATGAGATTGGTTCGATCGAGGGGGATCAACTGATAGATTTTCGTTTTGTTCAGCATGAGAAGGGCTTTGATGAGCCAAAAACCCTGTTTATATATACGCAGAGCAAGGGGTACAAAGTCCGTAGCGATCTTTTTGGGAATATCCTTGAATTGATCGAACCTGAAACGGGAGTGCTACAAGAGAGGATTGCTTATACAGCTTTTGGAGAATGCCAGCTTGATGATAGCCCCCTTTCGCCGTGGAGATACAGAGCAAAAAGATGGCTAAAAGAGCTTGAACTCTACCTCTTTAATTTTCGTCTCTACTCACCCCATAAAGGGTGTTTTTTGACCCCCGACCCGGCTGGGTTTGACCACACTCTAAACAGAACGTGTTATTGCCTAAACAACCCTTTACGCTTCAGTGATCCAAAAGGAGCTTACATAGGTTTTCATCTCACCAGATCGCAAAAGTATGCCGTGGGTCTTTTTTTGGATTTTTTGGGTAAGCATCTCCCTTTGAGTCTGGCTCATGGGTACAAACTGCAATGTTTCGGAGCCCGATTTATGGGTTTGGAGCAACCCGAAATCTTTGATCAGGACCATGTCTTTGAGATCAATAGTCTTTTGGGTGAAAAAGATACATCTTATCTTTTTGTGAATGGGATATCGACTGAAAAGCCTATCATGGAACATCTATGCTATGACCTTTCTACTATGCTGAATCAAAAAGTGCGTTGTGTCCATTTGGCGGCACAAGGATCCGGCAGAGATCTTCTAAATTCTATAAAGGAGTATATGGGGATCAAAACCCCAGGCGTTTTAATCTTGGAGGATCTTCTACAAACTCTTTTAGAGGATCCAAGTAGAAATGTGGTCATTTTTTCCCATAGTAGGGGGGCGCTCGCAACCGATCTAGCCTTAAAGAATTTATCTTTAGAGCAGAAAAAAAGGATTGAGATTTACTCTTTTGGCGGGGCTATTTTGATTCCTCGCAAAACGGCCAAAAGGGTGATAAACTTTGTTTCGCGAGGGGATCCTATCCCATTTCTAGTAGATTTCAAAAGTTACATGTTTGGAGAGAAGTATTTCGATGTCGATATAGTCAGGTTGGACATCGAAGAGGGGGGATTGCCCTATTTCGATCATGCAATCCTTGGTTCAACTTATAAAACCTGCTTGGATAATCTTGTCAAAGAATATTTAACGCAGTATTCTCAAAAATGAGATGTATAAACATGTTTTCCCTTTTTTTTACGTAGCGCTTTTGTTTCTAGGTTGTACGCAGCCTGTTAATCAACAGATTTCTGTTGAGATGGAATCATTTCTAGGGGAGTTCAATAAAGAGATTTTCGATAGGTATTGTCTTGTATCGACCTCTTTTGGGGGGGATTTTGAGCATAAAATCAAAAAGGTAGTACTCAACTTTAAGTCAGAATATTCTTTGGACCGATCAAAAGCTGTGTTTCTGATACACAGAATTTGTGATGATCTCCTTTTTTATTTGAACCGCCACCAGGATCTTAGGGGTTTTTTATCACCAAAACCTTTCACAAGAAGCCAATTGGAAGTCAATATCGACTTTTTGAATGAAAAGGGTAATGGGTATGTTTCAGCCCCTTTTATAGCAAATATACAGCTGAAACAGGGGCATATTAGCCTGCAAACTTTCGATGAAAAAAACCAAAAACTAGTCCCTTTTTGAATGATACAACTCATACTTTGCGTATTTTCAGAATTTTTTTGTACAGATCCGGATCTTAAAACTATCCGTTCACTTAATAAAGAGGTCATAGGTGAGTATAAAGAAATTGCCGACCGGGGCTGCGGGATCAGGGAAGGGATCTACTATTTACAATTTCAGAGCAACACCTCTTTGACTAAAAAGGAGGGGAAGCTTCTAGCCGGTCGCCTTTATCAATTTCTGGAAAAAAGAAGGGTGCAGTTAGCTAGACCGCTTGAGGCGCTTTTACTATTTAAAAACAGTTCAGATGGAGAATTTTATCAAATCGATCTTCAAAACGATCTTTTCGATTGTATTTTGCTTCCCTAGTCTTTTTGGTGCTTTTTTGGGCACTAAAGACCCCGATATAGACTTCAAGAGAGCCCTTCAGGAGCAGGGGATCGATTTTATCGGATCCGTTGTGTACCACTTGGATTCAAACCTTTTAGGGGGAATCAAAACCGGGGTGGTTAACCAAGGTTTAATCGATCTTGGGCTGTTATTTCACTCTGAAAAAATTTTGCATTACCCCGGAGGTGAGCTTTTTGTAAATTTCGAAGCGCACGTCGGAAAAAATCCCTCTTTTACTTTAACAGGGGATCTTCTCATATTTGACGGGATGTCGGCCCCCGATTTTGTCCAGGCTTCAGAGTTCTGGTACAAACAAAAAATACAGGGTTTTTCCTGCAAAATTGGGCGTGTATCTGCAAATTTGGAACTAGGATTTACAGAAAATGCACAGTTATTCATAAATAACGCGTATGAAGCGCTACCCTTCCTTGCTGGATACCCCATCTACCCATCGGCCGTTCCAGGAGCAATTTTTCGTTACGATTGGGGGAAAGAATTAGGTTTAAAACTAGGGCTTTTTAATGGTCAAGAGAGCCTTTTTGCTTATACACGGATCTATCCATTTGGTATTTGGAGAGATTTCTTCAAAAATCTTCTGGTTATGGCAGAGGTGGATACACATTTTAATCATCGAGGTCGCCTAGCCGCAGGCTTTAGTTACAATAATACTGAAATTTTTTTAGCTACCGGTGCTTCACAAAAAATCAAGTACACAGGGTATTTTATTGGGGAGTACAATTTCTTTGATAAGTACTGCTGTTTTGTCCAGGGAGGATTGGGAAATACAACCGTTCTTTTATTCCCCCATTATCTGGGACTGGGAGTCCAAGTTAAACAGCTTTTGCCAATTGAATTGGAAAATCAACTCGCTTTAGGACTAGCATCGGGTTTTTTTACCACAAAAGCACCTGAGGAATTTGGTATTAAGGGGTCAGAGATTTCGCTTGAGGCAACGTACGTGTTAAACTGGGGTAGCTGTACTATTCAGCCCGATTTCCAATATATCATTCGGCCAGGCGGTGCAGGTCTCCCTAATGCTCTTGCATTTGTGCTCAACATTAAGGTAGCTTTATGAGCACAATACGTATTGGTACCTTGATTGTTTTCCCCGAAAAAATCCCTAGGTTTTTTATCTAAAAAAGCCCCTTGTGAAAAGCAAGGGGCTTTGAATAAAAGCTAACTTGTTTTTTCAGAGGAGAGGAGTCTTGAGATTTTATCGAGGATAAACTCTGGGTAATAGACTCCCACTGCACTTAAAGAGGTTGTTAAACTAATCAAGGGTAACCCTGTGATTAGCGACCTATTTTTAGATAGACGTAAAAAACTTATAACACCAAATGCCACAGAGAGTATCCGGATTGCCTGGTGTTTAAAACCCTCCGTTTTATTTTGGTGCGGATAAACACGTTGGTCGGGGGAATCGATAAAAAAGTTTTGATGAATTCCGTTTGACATCATCTTATCTCTCTTTGGTTTAAAGTTAAGCCATATTAGCTTGAATACAGTCCAGTCTCTCTACATTAATCAACATATATTCAAATACGGATCCTAGATAGTTCGAATGTCTGCGATTAGAACCTAATATGACACATTGACCTGGCTTCCACTGGCGCAAGTTAGATAGGTAGTCGGTATTGATTTGCCAAATCAAACGATTGTTATTGCCGTCCCGTAGTAAAAGTCTTCCTCGATAAACATCGATCTCGTCGATCTCGACACATCCCGGTTTTCCCGATATAGGCCCTAGTGATAGATCTACGTTAACATTTTGCCCACTGTTGAGATTCGAAAAAAAGAATTTTGAACCCGAGAAAAAAGGGAACAGTACTGGGTAAATTACAATAAGATCTCCTTCTCTATAATAGTCTTTTGCCTTGGAAAGGGAGCTATCTAGCACCCTCCAAACCGATCCATCATCGAGTTCAAGAGTGTAACCTGATGGGTCTTTTCCGGTAAGTTTTCGATAAGGTTCAGCTTCTAGAAAGAGGGTAGTAATAGAAAGAAGAAAAAGTATTATGGTTTTTTTCATTTTTGATACATCTCCAAAAAATGATACATAAGTCAGTGTTTGTAAGGGTTTATGGCTATCGGGTAGACTCCTAGAAAATTTCATAGGAACAGATTTATTCATCTACGACAATAACTAACCCAATATATAATCTAGGCTTATAGAGGTTTTTCGCCCTTAAAATCTCTTCTTATGTTAGGTCTGAGAATTATGAAGGCGAAACTCACTCTAGGGAATCCTTTACGCTCAAGGTGTCTAGGCTGGTCTCCCAAACGCGGATCTTGCTTGTGACGTATTTTCGGGGGCGGCAAAAGCAGATCTATTTTGTGTCTCATTAGTTTGATGACTAAAACCAGATTGTTGTAAGAAAGAGAGTCCACCGCTTGCAAAAGCCGCTCGAGCCTCTTGATTTTGCATACCTGAAATAGTTTCGCTCTGTTGACTAGAATTTTTCGACTGAACTACGTGTCTTTGTCCGGGCTGTAATCTCGGGTTTAAAATTGATACAGTCTCTACAGATTCTTGTTCTGCTACATTAAGCTGTGCATGTCTTTCGACTCCATCACTTAAATCAGATTGCACCTGATGCCTTTTACCCCTTAGAGATCTTTGTTGATTTAGACCAAATCTTGGGCTTGTTCTTGATACGGAATGATCCGAGTCAAAATTTACGGATGAAAGTAACGGCTCCCCCTGTGCGAAGCCCTCAACAATTGGCGCTGCAAAGCTTCGGTATGCTGAGGTGTGTGAAAAGGTGGAATCATTAAATCTACCGTTTGATTGGGGTACATGTCTGGACTCCTCATGGGAAAAAGCCGCCTGTGCTCCAGGGTGGGGGGAGGAACAAAATTCTGCGTGTCTGCTCGTTTGGCCTCTTTGCTCATATGAGGGGTGCGATGAAGTAATTTCAATTCCTACATTATGTCTTTGCCCGTAGTTGGAAATTCTTGAAGGAGAGGCGCTATATTGTCTAGATGATTGCCTTAAAAAAGGTTCCGGAACCGGGGCAAAATTTAACCTACTAGCTTCCGTAAATGAAGCCCTGGGTAGGACAAATGTCTGTTGGTCAGCATAAAAGCTACCATCAAAAAACCTGTCATTTGGACGCTCATCCCTAAAAATCGGTGGGTTGATTTCTAAATTAGTAAAGCTGCTGGTGAACAGTCTTGATACAAACACAGAGGCTAACGTACTAAATACCACACTAAAGGGGCGTGTGAGTAAGTGCATGAATACGATTAGAGAAAAACTTTTAAAGATGGCATCTGTGCGTTTTGCTGGGTTAGGATCGTTTCTTAAGCTATTCGTATTTATGATGGATGCACAAAAAAGGATAGGAAGAGATAGAAGTTTGGGGAGGAAAGTATTTTGTTTTAAAAGGACTGAAGCTAGATAAGAGCATGCGCCTACAGATACTAAAGGATAGCGAATCGTATCGAGCTTTTGTGTAAAGGAATCGGATATATTTAAGGGTGAAATCATAAAAACCACATATTAAGTTATTTTCTTATACATTTAGGCTGCTTTCTTAAAAATATATTAAGCTAACCTAAAGATAGTAAAAATAATCGGACATAACACCAAAAAATGCAAGTCCTAATTCTATGATCTTTAGCTTGTTACGAAGTGCTTTGAAAACACCCTCAAAGCCTTTGGTTAATTTAACGGGTATTTTTTCATTTTCGCTTTAAATTGAAAACCCCTAACTTTGATTAAAGTGAGGGGTGTAAAAGAAACAGATAGAGTTTTTAGAGTAAATTTAGCCAGGTAGAAGAGTGTTGGCTGCACCCTTTTTTTGTTTGCGCCAACGATTCGGTTTAAATTTTGCGCTTTGGGCTTTTGCTGCTCCTTGTGAATCAGCTGCTTGGCCTGCTGCAGCTCCACCAAGTCTCTTATTGCTCTGTGAAGAAGCGTCATTTTCTACAGAATCTCCAAACACAACGGACGGAACTTCGTCAGATTCCTGGCCTTTGGGAGTAAAGGGAGCGGCATCAAGAAACGGAAAACTAAAGCCATTTGTCACCATGGAGCTATTTGCACGAGGGGCATTAGGCGTATGGGTGTGGATTTGTTCCTCTTCTTGAGGTTCTTCTGCTAAAGGTGATAGACCTTGAGAAGCAAAAGGGAGGTAATCTCTAGGATTAGATGTATCTAGACTAGGAACAAAAAAACCCTCTGAATCGACGCGAGATAGATCTGCTCCAAAGCCATTCTCAAGTACCCCTTCTTGGTTCTCTTCTTCAGGTTTAGCTCTTGAGTTATCAGAAGCTAAAGGTTGGCTGTATGATTGATCAGCAGAAGATGCTAACGAAGCTTGAGATATCGGTAGAAGGCTTGTTTGATTGGCTAATGATGTTTCTTTATCCTTCTTGGATTCCAAGTTTTGGGCAGCTAGCTCGTTTGCTACTCTGGTAGATTCAGAGCCTAGACCAACAGAGTCTTGAAGCGGGGCTTCTAATGCGGCTTCAGAAATTTTCTGACCCCCTTTTTTTTCTAGCAGTTTCCACAGAACACTCAAAGAGAGGTGGCTGATAATAGCCAAAAGAGGGGATTTGCTCCAAATTTTTACTAATCCAAGATTTCCTAATACGCTGAAAAAGAGCTTTTTATTGGATGAGAGATTTTTGAGTGCCAAAATCTCTTTTTTATCTAGTTCTTTAAGAGACACATTTGAAGCGTTCACAAGGAACGGTAGAGACAGAGCCCTGCAAATAATAGAGTTTTGACGTTTCAGGATATGAAAAGCCAGAAGGTCTGTGATCAGAACTAAAGATGAAGGGTATCTATCAGAAATACGCTCCAATACATCAAGCTCTCTAAAATCGCTACGAATACTTTCCGCTTTATTTTGTACGCGTTCAAAAATTTGAGAAAATTTTTGTTGGGTATTCTTAAAAAAACTGCACGGAGTGCAAGAGGAAAAAGAACTTTGGTTCGAGTTCAGTGGTGCAATAGTAGTCATAGGTGTGTCATTTAACGAGTTTACATTTCATTTTATTGATCATAGCTAGTGGCTTAAAATCCCTTTGAAAGGATATTTTCTGGGCAGAGGGTGCGGTATTCTTAACAAACCAAAAGGTCAACGATCCTGTATAAAAAACATATGTTAATTAGTAAATATTAAAATCCTCTTAACTATGTTTTGCTAACAGGTTGCATTAGTTTAGAAATTTTAGCAACCGAATTATAAAATAAACAGTGGGTATTTCTCTATAAATCTAGAGATTACCTAGGCAAATAAATTGGTGATTTGGGGTTGATTATATCCTTTCAATAATATCGATAATGAGGGCGTCTATCAAGGGTAGGGACCTTGTTTGGGAGATTAGTGGGAGAGAATTTACCATAAAAAATAGGATCTCCCTAAAGGGGTCTTTACCATCAATAAGGAGGTTTTTTTCCTGTTTTACTAAAATGAGCAGTGTAAAAAGGAAAGACAAAATTAGCGATCCACTGAGAACATCTTTTGTAAACGGTGTGTTTTTTACTCTGGAAAAGAGACCCTGTTCCACAATTTTTAATCCTAGAAAAAAACCTCTTGAGGTGAGTGTTAAGCTATGAAGGTAAAGATTTTGTTTCGAGACGGTTCTATCAATTTCGCTTGGGGATTTTTGGATAATTTTTAGAAAAAATCTAAATGTAGGATCAACAGTATCACGAGAAATCGTTTCGAAGTTATCAACGAAACTCTCCTGAATGGTTGCAAGAAGGTTTTTAGGAAATCCCTCATGAGCCAAGTCTTTAAACTCCTGCTTTTGGATCTGGTAGCTATATCTATTTCCTAGCCCTTTCGGCAGGGATTGTAAGATTTCTTCCTTTTTTGGGAACTCCCCCTCAACTACCACCTTTTTATAAAGTGGAGGGGTATCGCTATCAATTACGAGGCGATGTTTACGATTGTTGAACCATTTTAAAAGCTCAGCGTGAGTTGTTTTATCGTATGTCAGGATAACCTCTAGCAATGGGATTAACCCGTATAGTGAGTAAGGGGCTAGAGTGACCCCAAAAAGAAGAGATTTTGCAGCTTCTTCCCAGAGATGCTCTTTCATTTGCAGCATTCCTTGGAGAATCCAGAGGTGGGGGTAGTCCGGTGCTAATACAATCATCAACCGTAAAAGTTCTTTAGCCTCTTCATCTTTTTTCTCATTGAGAAGTTGATGCACCTCGTTAAGGCACAGCTGAAGTGTTTTTTCTGCAATACGAAATGCATCCTGAAGAGGTATTTCCAGAGGAATATTGACGTTCACGATCGTTTGTATAGAGGCAAAATATTTCTCTTGGGATTCAATATTGGTGATGTCAAGTCCAGTGATTGTTAAGAACCTTGAAAGAGTTTCACTCTGAAAAGCTCTCATTGAACTGTGAGACTGTGAGGGGAGATTCTTCAACTGGCTACGTACCTGTGAAAACGCTAGAAAGAGTTTATCAAATTCCACCACAAATTCTTGGATAGAGGGATTTTTTGCTTTCGATAAAGAGAGCATAAAATCGAGAAATTGTTCTACTAAAGGGGTGCCTTGATGTTGCAAAATTAGCCTCAATTGTTAAATTACGATTAGCTAGTTTTTAGATTTATTTGCAATAAGGATCATTAGTATAGGTTTACAGCAACCACATAAGAGGTGGATCGATGATCGTTTTTGCCGAATCCTTAACCCCCTTCCTAGAAACATGATTCTGACGAAGGGGCTAAAATTCACCTCTAGGTGAGGCGGTTAGGGGAGCTAGTAAAGGGAAAAGGGTCTAGTTCAGTTACCAAAACACCCCTCCCCAGACGAAATACCGTTTATCCCGCCTCCTGATTTTGGCTATCAGGATTGCTCACATACTGGTTATACAGGGTGTGGATATATTCATACCGGTATTTTTTGAAATTGTCGTAGGTAAAAAGGGTGAGATTCCCTATACCCACGGGGAAGCTGATCTCTACAAACGATCTCACAATATTTGCAATTCCATGACACGCCCAATCGAGATGTCTGATTCTATTATTGTGATAGTATAAGACCTCCAGATTTTCCTCTTCACGATGGGGGGCTAATTTAAAAATTTCGCATATAGATTTTAAATAGAGCTGTACCCGCTTTAAAAAAGAGGTGTGGATATCAGTGGAAACTCCGAGAATATTCACGGAGTGGGGCGGTTTGCGGGCTGGGGAGGTGGACCTTTCAAGCTCAATAATGTTTTTTGCATCGATGATAGCGCGAAAAATCCCCACAATAGTCTGAGATACCCCTCCTATAAAACGTATGCTGCCGGTATAGACACTTAAAAAAGGGATGTAGCCTAAAATATTTAGGGAGAGTTCCACAGACTCTAGTGTTTTTTCAATATCTTTGGTTGGATCCAAAGGATTGAATTCTAGGCAATGTGTTCTTGTGTTGGGATCGAAAGTGTGTACGCCGATACTCATAGGTGCTGTCTCATTAAGCAAGTTTCTTCAGTTTGTGGATGTAGTCGGATAAATTGTCCCAGTTGCGCCATTCGAACTTTAAACGACTTTTAAGTGCACGGATCTCCTGCTTAAGATGGTTTTTTATCTCTTTGAGATCTTTACCTATCTCTTTGTATCGATTCCCTTTTTGGATGAAATCTTCTAAAGTCTTTGTCAACGCATCAGCCTGTTTGTGTACCCTCTCGATTAGATCCTCTCTTGATTCATTGAGGGATTGCTTAAGATTTTTCAAAAGCTCTTTTTTATGCTCCAAAATGAGCTGAAACTGGATCTTATCATTGTTCATCCGCCGGAGGTTATAAGCTAAACCTACCTTAGAAAAAAGGAAGATTAGCCATTTCGTTGGATCGTAGTGGTACCATTTAATCCCATTTCTGTAGTCATTGGCAAAAGTGTGGTGGTAGTTGTGATACCCTTCGCCGTAGGTTAGTAAGGAGATAATAAAATTGTCTACAGCACTATGCTCTTTTGAAAAATTTTGCTCCCCCCAGCTGTGCGCCAACGAGTTAATAAACCATGTGGTGTGATGAGTTAAAAAAGAACGAAGAAGATAACAAAATACAAATGCGCCAAAAAGATCTGCACTCACCCAGCCAAAGAAAAGAACCGTCAGCACTTGTTGAACAATCAAAAGACCAACGTAATATTTATGCTGAAAGACAAGCATGGAGTTTCGTTTCAAGTCAGCTACCACTTTATCATCAATCGCTGGTCTTAAACGGAAAAGCCAAAGCATGTGCGCATGCCAGAAACCTTTTGTGATGGAATAGGGATCCTCGTCGCTATCCACATGGGCATGGTGCATCCTGTGCTCGTAAGCCCAACGTAAAGCGCTCCCTTGGGTGGCAAGATTACCAAAAAAAAGGAGGATCGCCTCGATTATCGGATGGGCTTTATAGGTGGGATGGGAAAAACAGCGGTGGTAACCTGCCGTGATCCCAATACCACAGGCGAATACCAGACCCAACATCGAAAAAATCAAAAAAAGCGAAGGTGAATGAAAGTAGAGGTAAAGAGGTAAAAAAAGGGCTAAACAGAGGTGGTAACTGCCTATGTACCCTAATGTGACCCAATCGATTTTCTTCATAATAATATCTCTTAAATCTTTTGAGATAGAATAACAAAAAAGAAATTTAAACCCAAGCGTAAGAATAACAAAGTGTTAAAAGGATTAAAGGCTATAGAAACATCCCCCTTTTAGTTATTTTAACATGAAGGGGGAGGGATAAAAAGATTAAGTGGTTGTGGTAAGTGTCGGTTCGTCTGCAGGTTCCGGTTGCGCAATTTTCAGAGCAAACTTTCTGTTAAGCGAGCTAACTGCAATCATCCAGGCTACAGTGGCAATTAGCGTTAGGGGAACTAAAGCGTGAGTCGTAGAAAGCACCGATCCTGTACCCATGATTCCAATCAGAACAAGAGAGATCCAAGAGGCGCCCGATTTTCCTAGCCGTGAGCCCACGATATCGATAGATGCCTTCCCTTTTACTTTTTCGGTCTCAGTTAAGGGGATGTAGGCCATCTCCTTGGTAGGGTCAAAAAATGAGTATTTGGCGATTTTACTGGATATATTGTGGAAAGCTCCTAGGTAAACCAAGAGGAAGAGAGGAGAAGAGCCGATCATTGGAGCTAAAAGGTTTGTCATAGAGGGATTAGAACAGAGCAAGAGGAAAACCAAACCTGTGCCACCAACAATCAGAGGTGCCATCTGTGCTGTGGCGTGCCAGCCAAAGCGTCTAAGGATGGAGCTGCCTAGAAAGGCCGAGATAAAGAAGGCAAAACCCCCAACAAGAGACTGGCACTCGGCTGTGAAGGCTTGAAAATCGGCTTGGTTGGGGAAAGCAAGCTTGAGATTCGCTTTCCAGGAGATCTCTACCAGAGTGATACAAAGCCCATAGCCGATCACTAAGACTGTGATTCCAAGTAGATAGGGTGAGGTGATGAGATGTTTAAGTCCTTGGAAGAAAGAGATTTTTTCTTTTTTAGCGGGGGGGAGTGCCTCTTGAGGTTTTTCGGGGAGGCTGGTAAGAACCTTTTTTTGCACGTAACCGTAGAGTCCAATAATGGTGATTCCAGCAACGAGAACGAAGGTAATGAGGCACTGGACAGTGAAGGAGAAAGCAAAAATAGAGAGTTTTTTGCTGATCCAGTTGACCGCTTTACCTGTAATCAGGGGAGCTAAATTTCCTGCTGCAATATAGATGTTATAGGACCGTTTTGCCTCTGAAACAGTAGTGATTTCGTTCGCAAAACCCCAGAATACCACCAGGATCATGACGCTTCCCCAGAGTTCTGCTACTGCAAAAAATAGGGAGTGCATCCAGTTGCGGTATACCGAAACCCAATGGGATTGATTCTCTCCCAAAACAGAGGTAAGCCAATCGGCGGACTGGTGGGGGATGAACGGCTCGGGGTTAGGGTAGATAAAAAAGGCGTATACGAACAGAAACAAAAGAAAAGAGGCGGTTGTGGTATAGAAAAGGGTTGTCTTTTTGACCAGGCTGGAGAGGCGTGAATAACAAAAAGCCGCGATTAACGCGGCCGGAAAAACAACAATACTTTTAAGGACGGGAATTGCCTCGGCCCCGGAGCCCTCGGAGGTTATGGCAATTGTGTCCTTTAAGCAAAACAGGACGCAATAGATAACGGAAACTAGAAATTTCATTAGAATTAGGGGGAAGAGCTTCTTCATCTCATGGCGATGAAAAGGCCAAAGTCTGTTTCTCCATTTTCCAAAGGGCGGTAGCTGTTCAGTATGCTGCATAGATCCACTTGTTCGAAATTCACAGGATTGTAACACGCGTTCCCTTTTATAGCAACTTTCTAGAGATTTTTTTTGTTAATTAAATATTTTATTTGAATAAGATCTAAAAAAAATTTAAAAAAAACTTTTTCAAAAAGTGCCCAGGAGCCATTTTTGCATCTCCTGGCTTTTAGAGAATCCCCACCTCTGGTACGATACAAGTAAACCCTTATTAATATGCCCATTAAGCGCCTATTTACCCATTTGTCCCAGCCGCAGACAACAGCAATCATCTACATGGTGCTCTCCTCCATGTTCGCCGCTCTTTTCGCTTTTTTTGGTAAAGTAGGGGTAGAGGAGCTCCCTTTCGCCCTCCTGCTCTTTTTACGGTTTTTTATCCCCCTGGTTCTTGTTGTACCCATTTTCTTTTTTATGGGGGTTTTCAAAAAATTTCATGAATTGCATAACGTCGGTTTGCAACTTCTGCGCTCTTTTGTTGAGGTGATCTGCCAGTACTGTTTTTTTGCCTACCTCATTCACGGCACCCTCCTTCATGCCACCCTTTTTTGGAGTAGCGCCCCCCTTTTTATGCCTATCTTCTACAAGTGGTTTCATGGGTACCGCTCTGACAGGGCAAACCTGATGGCGATCATGATCGGACTTATTGGGGTAATTTGTATCATCAAACCCGATAAGGGGATTTTTGACCCTTACAGTATTTTAGGGGTTATGGTTGCAATCACCTCGGCGCTGTCCCAAATTTTGAACGGATTCAACAGGGAAAAGCACTCAAACGAAGAAAATTTAGTTTATTTTTTTACGTTCACTTCGATTATCAGTTTTATCCCCCTTGGGCTATACGGGATCCTTTTTTTGCCCGAATCCTTACGAGCGCAAACAGCTCTAGCTCTTGAGCAGTTGTCCGTTTGGACAGCGCTTTTAGCGATCTCGGTGACGACTATTCTGATACAGACTTTTAGAGGTATTGCTTTTAAAAGGGTAAAACCCCTCTTTTTGGGGCCACTATTTTATCTTGCCATCCCTTTTTCGGGTCTTATTGAGTACTGGATGTATGGTGTTAGTCCCGACTTTCTCTCTGTGGTGGGGTCTGTGCTAATCATTTTAAGCTCCTTTATTAAAAGAGACATGAGGCCGTCAGTTCCCGATTCACAGGAAAAAACCACACCTTAAATAGATAAAATCCAGCTTATTTGATTAAAACTCCACATCGAGAGTGAGGCGTACGACAACCCCTTTTTCTATAGGAGTTCCGATTAGGTAGCCTGTTGTTTTTGCCCCTATGTCAAAACCACACTTACAGTGTGCCTTAAAATCAATAGATTGTCTTACAGTAAAAAGTGCTTGCACTCCTGGCCTCATGGGGCTTTGTTTTGTGAAATAGACACCGCTTGTGGATATATCTCTTATTTTAGGAGCAATCCAGGCATCAAGAACGCATCCAAAGTGGGTGTCGTCTATGGTTTTGAGATACAAATTTTTGTATCCTGCTCCGAGGATACCTCTATTGTTGTAAGGCGTAAATCGTATATAACTACGCTGAGGTTTTGTTCCGATGGAGAAATACTGCTCTACGATCACCTCAGGGCCAAAGGGGGTTAAATTGGGTGACACCGAGGGGACAAATCTAAAAGGCCCTTTTTGAAAAACCGGAATCGGAAGTTCCTTCCCGAAAAGAATATAGGAAAACAAACTGCATTGAGAACCCCAGTTAAACGGATCCAAAAGGGTTAGATAACTCAATTTTTTCAACTGCTGTATTGTTACGGGACTATCAGGATTCAACTGGTTCACGGTTTTTAAGTAAGATTGGATATCGTTTCCGTCGTTTAATGACTCATTGTCCTCTATTTGTTTAGCAGTAGTCTGTATGTATTCAGAGAGGTCTCTATTGGAAAAACCATATAGGGGGGCCAAACGCCCGTCTATGCACCCTTTTTCGAAAAAGTTTTCTCGCATTCTACCAGCAAGAACAGTGTTTGCTTCGGTTCCCCCAAATGCGATTACATTTTCCAAAAACGGCTGCTCAAGGTCGGGTTTGTAAAATGTGGTGGAGGCTAAAACGGAATCGGAGTCGAAAAAACTGTAATGGCTAATTCTATAACCGAATTTTCCGAATTCTCGGACTCTAAAGCCGTGCCCAAAGATCTCATGCTGCGATAGCATCTCTATCATACTTGTCGGTGCCCACCAAGCCACGATGGTTACAAACCTGTATGTCCCAGAAAGTCCTGAGCTGATCCAGCTCTCCTCTTCAGGCTGTACAAACCCCTTGAGAGAGTCTTCAACATCCATTTGGTATTGAGTAGCACTTATCCAAAGATCTGCGCCGGTGTAGGGAGATAGATATCTGTCAACACTTAGTTGAGCAGAAAATATTGGGGAAACACCTAGCAAAAAGGAGGCTAATTTTTTCATGGCAAAAATGGTAACATCCAGAAAATAAAACATCAATTGATAAAAAGTAGTATTTAAAAAAACGGGATTTTTAACCAAATATGCATCAAAATAACAAATAATTATTAATTATATTTAAATATTTTATTTGTGTTTTTTAAAAATTTTTGACTAATAAAATCATTCTTATTAACCTTTAAAACCATTTTGAACTACGAGATTGCTGAGAAATTGTTTATGATGTCGATTTATGCAAGTGCAAAAAGTTTTATCTCTTCAACAGCCGAAGAATTGAATGATCGTGCTAAAGATAGAGTGAACAGGGTGGTAAATTTCCTTTTTGAGAGATTGCATTCTAGGAGAGTTTTGTCTAAAGAGAACAAAATTCTAGATATGCCCAGAGTTTTTTTTTATAGAAATATGCGGCGTGAGGGGTTTTTGGATAGGGAATTCGTGAGCTTGCCTATCCCTACTTTAGCGAAAACGCTTGATCGATTTATGGCTTCTATGGAACCCATAATGGAGGTGGAGGAGTTTTTAAAGCTCAAATCGTTGAAAACTGCCTTTGAGGAGAATGAAGGGATTGAGCTGCAACGCAATCTTTATTGCTATGCTACCTGGCAAAAAAATTGGCTTACCCCGCTTTGGGAGCAATATGCTTATCTGATAGATAGAAAATCGCTTGCTTTTGGGACAAATTACTACGGATTGGGCCCGTTGCAAGAGCCACAAGTAGCTCCCCATCTAGCTCAAAAAGTCGAGTTGAGACACCTTAGGGCTTCGATGGCAATCTCTACGGCATTACAGATGCTTGTTCGTATCGAAAACCAAACACTGAAGGATCCATTTTCACCAGATCCAACGAGTCTAGATCGAGATCAGTTTTCAAGGCTCTTTGGAACTACCAGAATTCCAAAACAGCAAAAAGATGAAATTTATCAGTCAAAAGCCCCCCACTTTATTCTCCACCTGCAAGACTGCTTTGTTAAAGTTGCGTTCGAGCCAGGGAAAGTTCCTCCGCTTCACTGGATTGTGAATACGATCATAACAGTTGAAAAAGGGCTTTGGCCCTCAAGCCACAGTGTAGAAATTTTAACGAGCCTGGATCGTGATACGTGGGCAGAATACAGAAAAAAGCTGATCGATCTGGGAAATAGACAATCCCTTGAGGATATCGAGTCTGCCCAATTTTCTATTGTTTTAGACCCAAGGTCTCCAAAAGATTCCGAAGAGGTTGCTCAGCTTGCCCAGTTAGATTCTACAGGCAAGTGGTTTGATTTGGGTGTGGAGCTAATACTTTTTAAAAACGGTAGGCTTGCAGGGAACCTAGAGCATACACCTAAAGATGCTATCATAACAGCAGCCCTAATCGAAAAAATTGCCGAAAATGAGAAGCTCAATAGCGAAAAAAATGGGGGATATCTCTCATGCGAAGAGGGTCCAGGGGAATTGGAGTTTCAACTTATTCGTTTTCAATTAGATAAAGAGGTTCAAACTAAAATATTTGAGGCAAAGAGGATCTTTCAAGAGACTGCTCAAATGTACGACCTATCTATAAGTACTTTCCCCGATTTTGGGAAAGAGTTTATCAAGTCTCAAAAATTGAGTCCCGATTCCTTTATCCAAATGGCTCTGCAACTTACCTACTATAAAATCCACAAAAAAACTGTTTTGACCTATGAAACAGCGACAACAAGGGGATTTCAGAAGGGTAGAACCGAGACGATTCGTTCGCAATCTATATTTTCAAAACGTTTTTGCGAAGCTATGGAAAATCCTAGCGAACCCTCAGTGATCCGAAAAGAATTTCTGTTAAAAGCTATCAAATATCATAACGATACTAAAATCGGCGCTATGACAGGAGAGGGGATAGATCGACACATTTTAGGATTACGTTTGACGGCGATAGCAACCAAGGTTTCATCCCCCTTTTTAGAATCGGCTGCGGTGAAACAGGGTTTTATTTTGGCCACTTCGCAAACCCCCATAGAGGGTTGCTATGGAGGGGGGTTTTTACCCCTTGAAAAAAGGGGGTATGGAATCTCCTATAATGCCGCTTTTGCCGACAAGCTTGTATTTATGATTTCGGGATTTAAAGAGGAGCAGACTGAACGGGCGAAAGAGTTTTGTTCAGTACTATTTGAGTCTTTAGCTCAAATGCGTACTATTTTTGTCGATTAACCGGTTTTTTGGTTGGATATTTCTCTTTATTTTTTGAAAAAATTTTAACAATAAATTTGTAGTCAAAACATGAGACTATATATGGTTTTATCTCGAAAAAGAGCGATTCATACCAACATTATTAAGATCTTGTAGGACACTCTAAAGAAGTATGCGTAATTTTTTTCTTGGATTTATTCGTTTTCATATCGTAGAATGCACCTGAAAACGAATTAATGAGGTGCCGAGTGCGAGTTAAATATCCAAAGTTAAGCCAGACGCCAGGTTTTTTACTATGGCAGATCAGCATAGAGTGGCAACGTCTTCAAAGAGAAGCTTTAGCTAATTTGGATCTTACACATGTTCAATTTGTTTTACTGGCTACAATCCATTCTATTGAGTCAAAAAATGAGATGCTTAGTCAGGTAAAACTCTCTTCGATCGCAAACGTAGATGCGATGATGACTTCCCATGTTCTAAGAAGTTTGGAGAAGCGCAACTTGGTGAAAAGAGAAAAAAATCCAAGTGATACAAGAGCGATGATTCTCTCAACCACTCAAGAGGGTAGAGATCTTTTGACAAAAGCCTTGAAAATTGTCGAAGAAGTGGATTCTAAATATCTAGGACGCGCAGGGGACGACACGCAAGATTTAGTCAATAAACTCAAAAAATTGACACAAACAGCTGTATAAGTACCCTTCTCAACCAAAAAAATAAAAAGGCAAACCTTAAGGTTTGCCTTTTTATTTAACGTTTTTCTTGTTAGGAAAATGAAAAAAAGCCTTTTAGCTAAAGAGAGTGTAGTTGAATAACGACGAAGCGCATTTCATGGGTTTATCTTTGGGTTTCCATGCCCTGAATATTTCCCAGTTCTTGATCGCACTTAACAATGCAATCGCCAGAATGCTGGTTATTTTCTTTTTAAACGATTTGATCGGGATAGCATCTGTAAATACAACCCTTTTTCTCACTTCGATTGTTATTGTAACCCCATTTTTGGTCTTTAGCATGCTTGGAGGGGCTTTAGCTGATCGTTATCCTAAAGGGATTATGATCCAGTGGCTTCAACTAGTTTCCATAGCCGGAGCACTTATGATCTGGGTTTCGATGGTAGAATCGAACGGGTTTTTTGTGTATGTAGGCCTTTTTTTGATGGCCTTACAGGGTAGTCTGTTTTCTCCGGCGCGACTTGCTATTATCCCCGAGATCGTTATTAAAGAAAAAATCCCTTTTGCCAATAGCATTTTGACCGGCACAGGCTACATAGCCCTTCTTTTTGGGGCTTTTATTGCCTCTTATGGGACGATTCTTTTAGAAAGAAACTTTTCTGTTCTAGGGTTAATCATTTTCGGAATTAGCCTCTTAGCTGGATTTTTTTCCCTTTTCATTAAGTCCTCCCTTAGCTTCAAAGAAAAGGCAATCGACTGGAATTTTGTGAGAACTACTATTTATTATCTAAAAGAGACTTTTTCCGTACCTCATCTTTTTCACACAATTATTTATGGTTCCTATTTTTTATTAGCCTGTCTTTTTACCCAATTAAATATGATCCCTTTAGGGTATCAAGAGTTAAACATCACTGACGCCCAAACTGGATACATCCTTTTGTTCACCTCTCTAGGTTTAGGGATCGGTTCTCTTCTCTATGGTTTTGCCTCTAAAAAGAATATTGAGGTGAGCTATGCCCTAATTGGGGGGCTTGGTACAGCTTTATCGTATTATGGAATCGTGATTTGTCCCCACAGCTTTTCTTCTGTTTCGATCATGGGTTTTTTAATAGGAATATTTGGGGGGTTCTTTATTGTTCCGTTAAATGGATTTATTCAAACTAAAAGTCCCGAACCTATTAGGGCCTCCATTTTGGCCGCTTCCAACACTCTGGGTTTCGTCTTTCTCCTTATAGGGGCTACATTTTTGGAGATCTCTGGCGGGTATTTCAAATTATCAGCGCATACTAATTTTGTAATTTTAGCTACATTCACCCTTTTTATGTGGTTTTTGTATGCTTATGAGTTCCGATATTCTCTGTTTCGTCCTATGTTAGTATTAATCATCAACCTTTTTTACCGTGTAAATAGCAGAATACCCCTTTCAAAACTGTACACTTTTAAAGAGACCACTTTACTCCCCCTGATGGGTCTTATGAGTTTATTTGAACCCTTTTTGGTTATAAAAAATTCACCAACCCCTTCAACGGGGTTTAAACGTCTTTTAAATATGTTTTTCTCCATTAAAGAACTGGATATGGAAAAAGATTCCCAATCGTTAGAAGCGGTAAAAAACGGGATGAATGACGAGGGAGGGATCATAATTTTCCTAGAAAGCCGAGATGAAGCCGGTCCATTGATCCAGTTCCAAAAAAAAGGGCGTCAACTTGAGTATTTTTAACTTTATTGAGTCTTGACACATGATAGAAAATACACCTATTGAGTTTTGAGTAATCCACTGCTCAGCAATTCAGGGAAGTTTAGAAATAGGCGCACATGAGATTGACAAATACCATCGCTTAGAGCGGGGATTAGATCGTATTGGCTCCCATTATGTGATCAAACAGGACGGAACTATTGAAAAGGGGCGAGAAGAAAAAGAGATAGGGGCACACGCTTCTGGATTTAATAAGGGGTCTTTGGGAATCTGCCTTGTTGGTGGAGTCGACGATCTCAATGAGCCGAAAAACAATTTCACGAAAAACCAATTTGACTCACTTTATCGAATGCTAAACCAGCTAAAAGAAAAATATCCTGACGCTAAAATTTTAGGACATCGAGATTTACCTAACGTTCAAAAACGGTGCCCCTGTTTTGATGTGATGCGCTGGTGGTCGACAAAAAAAACGTAAAAACGTTCATGGGGAAATTAGGCTTATCTTCGTTAACGCTCTTTAATCGAACTCAGTATGATCGCGACGATAATTAGACTAAACGATAAAAAAGAGGCTACCGGCAGGGTGAGAAAGACCGAAAATCCCTCGTAGGACTGGGGGAGTTCTTTCAAAAGGGTTGGGATGGTTTCAAAAGGTGTGTCTTGTAAAACGGAGTGGTCATAAGAGATCGTCATCCCCATCGTAGCGGTTATGGTGGACAAAATTTTAAAAAAGCTATGGCTACTCCATACAGGGAAAAGGAGGGCTAAAAGCGATACCATTAGGTAGCGCTGATATAGACAAAGGGGGCAAGGGTCATATTTCAAAATAAATTCAGCAAAATAGCTGGCGGCTACTGCCACCACGCTCAATATCCAGGCGAATCGGATAAAAAAACCACAAAACATACTAAAATTCCTTCAGTAGCTCATTTGATAAACAAGATCTCAGAGATTTTTCAAAAACATCCTGAGTTTTATTGATTCCATTAATATAAATTTCAAGGTTCTTTCCCTCTTCCTTAAGTTCGTAATAACAGACAAAACCTTTATCAATAAATTCGTTTTTGATCATCGAAAGCTGATCGCAAAATTTTTGCCCCTGCAAAGTCGTAGGGTCATAAGAGGCGATGAGTTGAACTTTAGATTGGGTACTCCCAAATTGTACCATATCTGAGGTATCAAAATAGGTTAAATCAGGCTGCAGTTCGTTAAGTACAGCCCACGAAGCGATGAACCCTAGTTGAAAAAGTGCAAAAATCATTTGTTTCATTAATCAGTTCTTTTGTTTAATACTCTAATTTCTGTAAAGAAAAATCGTTAAGATGATTTTTGAACACCTTAAAACTTAAATAAAGAAGCTATGAAAAAACTATTACAAATTCTTGCAATTCTCCCTATCTGGTTCCTCTCTGCATCCATTATAGAGGTGAACTCATTCGAGCAGATTCAAATTCCTGCAGAGAAGAATCTTTTGGTAATCTTGGATATCGATAACACTTTGATGCATCTTAAACAGGATTTAGGTTCGGACCAGTGGTTTTATCATCGCTGGAAAGAGCTTGAAAATCAGGGGATGACAAACGAGCAGGCTTTGAGAAAAGTAGCGTTTGAATTCAACGGGATTCAGACTCTTTCGCCATCGAAAATTGTAGAAGATCCTATTTTAGATTTCGTTGAGAGCTTACGTAAAAAAAAGATCCCGTTTATGGGTCTAACAATACGTAGCTTTGAATTAGCGCTTAGAACACATCAACAACTAAATGACTGTGGAATTATTTTTGACTCTCGATTTTTTGATCCCCAACCCCTTTTTCTAGATAAAAAGAGTCTCCTTTTTTGCTATGACGGGGTGATTTTTACCAATGGGGGAAATAAAGGGCGAGCCTTCGATCTATGGAAAAGCCACTTTAATCTAACATTCGATCACGTGATTGTTATCGATGATAAAAAGGCCCATCTAGAGTCGCTCCAAAAGACAATCGTCGAATTAGGGGCGAAATTCACCGGATACCGTTATGGTTTCCTTGATGAGCACGTCCGAAATTTTTGTCCTAAGAGGGCACAAGAGCAATTTCACCTTATTGAACCCTTGATTGAGGGTAAGCTCCATTCTTGCGAAACAACGAAAGGAGAGTAAAAAGTAAAAAAAGTAAATGAAGGGGCTTTTTACTTTTTACCTATGGAAAGCAAAAAGGCTCTTGTGCAAAACAAGAGCCTTTTATTGCCCGCGAAGGGACTTGAACCCCCACACCTCTCGGTACCAGATTCTAAGTCTGGCGTGTCTGCCATTTCACCACACGGGCTTTTGGTTAGGTGGTGTAACTATAATGAAAAACCATCTTATCTGTCAATTCTTTTGAAATCACAATGCCTTAATTCCGCAAGCTCTAATTCCTCAAGCACAGATGCCAAACCTTGAAGCGAAAAACGTGCCGGATCACCTAATACCTCATCAGCCTGCAATATTCCTTGCAGTTCGTCATCTTCATATACAGGTGTCGGTGGGCGATGAAATTGGGGCAAATTATCGACTAAATCAGTGGGACTAGCGGCCAGTTCGTCAGGTAAGTCCAATTCTTCTAAGGCGTTTAAGGAGGCACAGTTTACGGACGCAGCGTTTAATCTATGGGGATTGTTGAAATCGAAATAGCCAAAGGTAGTCGCAGTCGGCCCGGCCAGGGGTGGCAATTCTGAAGATGGGGTCAAAAAACACCCTGCTTGTAACTCGCGAAAGACACTACCCACACATTGCGCTGTCGCATAAAATGTTGTGTTTGAGGGGCAGTCTTCGGGCAGGCGCAACCGCTTTTTTAAAGGGCTAACTGTCGATTGGCAACCTAGGTAAGGGGCCATTCTAACATTCTCTTTTTCAGGGCTTTGATCAGGTACTCTTTTCAAATTCCTTTTTTCGCCGTAGCTCTGCATAGGATCCGGGGATAACGGGGAGATTGCATGCATAAAATTAACCCATGAAAAATTTCTTACTAAAATATTTTAACATGTTTCCCCCAATATTTTCACTAAATTTCGCTATTTATCGGTTTACAGGGCTTTCAGTTTTTAGGTATGATGTAGCCCTTTTATGAAGCCTAAAGATTTAACGTATCCTTTCTCTTTCAAGGATAGACGCCTCTTAGTCGAGAATGATGTTTTTTATATACCTAATTACCTCTCAGAGTATGGGGAATTTGATCCGCAACTGCCCCTGGATCACCCTAGAGTATTCATCGAATTTTGTAGCGGAAACGGGGAATGGATCATCCAAAAAGCTTTGGAACACCCTAATATTCAATTCTTTGCTGTAGAAAAACTCTTTTTGAGAGTCCAAAAAATCTATAGTAAAAGAGAAAACCTGGGGATAAAAAATCTTTTCATTGTCTCGGGGGATATAAATCTTTTATTAGAACATTTTTTGCCGACTAATTCGGTGGATACCCTGGCCATAAATTTTCCCGATCCTTGGCCTAAAGAGAGACATTCCAAAAACCGGCTTTTTCATAAAAATTTTGTTGCCCATGTCCAACGGATCCTTAAGAAGAGGGGGGCGGTGTTTCTCGTGACAGATGATACCCATTTCTCGGCCTGGGTATCTCAAGCTATGGAGGGGGAATTCACACTTTTGAAAGAGGATTTGAAAATCCCGTTGGAAAATTATGGGAGCTCTTTTTTTCAGCGCTTATGGGAATCCAAGGGAAAAGAAATCTATTACCACCACTACGCAAAAAGGGATCTATGCTCGACGTGAGTTTTTTAAGTAAGTTTGACTGGAATTCAACACAACTCGTCCAAAAAAAACTGGAGGTAGATCTAAAACTTTTTAGACCTAATTTTTCTTTTGAAGACCAGATCCAGTTTCAGGTCTCGGGAAACGTTTTAGAGGCCTTATGCCAAAAAGCTACGAATTGCGATACAATCCGGTTGTACAAAGGGCCTCTCGATTGGACAAGGCTTTATCCATTTTCTTTCAGTTTAGAAAAAAAATATGAAGAGTGGCTCCAAGATACCTATGGGAATACCCGTAAACTTGACGAGAGAAGGGCCGTTTTCGGAGTCAATCTTTTGACCGAATACTTGCATAGGATCGCCTCCTTTGCCCCGGAGCATATCCAGTTTACCCTCCTTTTTGATGATCTTGATTGGTACGCCCCCTCCCATCTTGCACAGCTTTTTTCTAAAATGCGATTTACTCACTTTCAGATTGAAAATGACCCATTTGAGGGCAAAGTGGGTTTTGTCCTTTTTGATGATAAAGATTTTGACGAAAAAAGCTACAAGTTAATTGACAAGGTTTTGAAAGAACATTCTCAAAAGGTGAGGTTTTTACCTCAAGAAATGATCCCGGAGCTCTGGCACAACCTTGATAGCCTTTACGTGGTAGAGGAAAAACTATCGAAGTATGGCAAAAGGGGGATTGCCGGGTTTGAGGCTGCGGAGGGTGTGGTTCATTATTTGTAAAAGAATTCGGAGCAGAGGGATTTGAACCCCCGACCCATTGGTCCCAAACCAATTGCGCTAGCCGCTGCGCTATGCTCCGAATGTGAATAATTTACCAACCTCTCGATTTTAATTCAACAAATTGCGATAAAGGG
>Ga0169931_10000288_pt1 | contig 82801 bp, 82 predicted proteins | sample Kivu_15m_20L_FD_129675 | JGI IMG/M metagenome (GOLD analysis project Ga0169931, IMG submission 129675) | Freshwater microbial communities from Lake Kivu, Western Province, Rwanda to study Microbial Dark Matter (Phase II) - Kivu_15m_20L... | ecosystem: Environmental > Aquatic > Freshwater > Lake... | reverse complement strand
CTCGCTCGCCAACGTCGGGGCGTGCCACCGCTCATCGGAGTCGGGTCTGTCCAAGGCGGTGCGATCCCTGGTCGACACCTACACCGGCGAGGTGGTGTACAGCCACTTCGCCTGTTCGGGGGCGGTGAGCAGCAACCTGTGGAAAGAGCGCTACGAACCCGGGTTCTGGGACGACGTCACCGTCGTGCCCGTCCAGATCACCGAAGCACTGGAGTGGCTGCCCACGGTCAACCGCACCCCGTCGGAGGTCGACGCCGTGGTGGTGTCGATCGGCGGCAACGACGTCGGCTTCTCGGACGTGATCTACGACTGTTTCATCGAGGCCGGCGACTGTAACGACGAAGACGACACCCGAGCGCTCTACAACTCCATCGCCCGAGTCATTCCCAACGCCATGAACGAGGTGGTGGTGGCTGTGCGGTCGAACTTCCCCAACGCCGTGGTCTACTTCACCAACTACACCGACGGCATCAGCGTCAACCCGCGCAGCAATTACGACGAAGACAACGACGGGGTGTGCTCCTACGACGACGACCCCTGGTTCACCAGCGTCGAGTACGACAGCGACGAGTTCTGGGACATCCTGCCCGAGGACGCCGCCTTCGTACGTGACTTCCTGGTGCAGATCAACCGCACCATGGTGTCGACCGTCGAGTCGATCAACCGCCGGGGCGCCCAACTGCCGTCGGTGGCCTATATCGGCTGGCACTCGATGGTGTACACCGACCGCAGCCGACCCCACGGCATCGGTGCCACCCGGGTCATCACATCGCAGTTCGACAACTACCGCAACAACGGGTTCTGCACCGGCGACCGGCGCAACATCGTGTTCAACGACGAAGCCATCAAAAACCAGGGCGCCGACCAGTGGTGGCTGTGGTCGTCGGGCGGATGGCATCCCAACAACAACGGCTACAACTACTACGCCGAGGGCATCTCGGCCGCCCTCATCCGCGACTTCGCAGGTCAGCGTTACACGAACCTGGCGACCCAACGCTGACGCCACTTGCTCCGACCCTGACGACTCTCTACAGTCGCGGTTCGTACGGAAAGTATTCTCGGTGCGAACGCCGGGTGGTGACATCCCCCTAGGAGGAGATCTCGTGATGACTGCGCCTCGATTCCGACTGCTCGCCGTGGGTGCACTCCTCCTGACCGGAGTACCCCTCGCCGCACAGGCCGGTCTCGAACAGTCCGCCGAGGCCACCGTTTCGGTGCCGGCGCCGATCATCCAGGTGACCAACGGCGGTCAACCCGCCACCAGCCTCCAGGCCGGAACCCGCGTATCGGTCAGCGCCACCCAGGGCTCGCCGTCGGGCGCCGACGGTCAGTTCATGGAGACGGTGTGGGAACCGGGCACGGCGACGATCGACGTCAACTCGATCGACGAACCCGAGGGCTTCACGCTTCAGTACCGCACGGGCACCAGCACCTGGTCCACGAATCGGCCCGGCAACACGGCACTGATCACCGGGGTTCGCGCCGTGGGCGCCGTCACCTCGAGCGCCTTCGTGGGCGGCGTGCAGACCTGGCAGACCCTGTCGTCGGGCGAACTCGTCTCGGGTGCCGGTTCGTTCGCCGGCTCCGCCGGTGGCGACGGTTGGGATATTTTCTACGGCTACGGCCGCATCTTCAACATCTTCCACCACGACTCCATCAAACTCAGCGTCGACTGCCATGTGGTCGCGACGAGCCAGAAGTGCTGGAGCCCAGGGGGAACACCCGGCCCCTATTCCTTGAACGGTTACACCACCGGCGCACGTTCCACAGGCCGGGTCGACACCACCACCGGGCGACTGTGGGCGTTGGTGAAGCGCAACAGCGACAGCGCCATGGGCTTCATGTGCCTCGACGTGACCCCGACGCTCACCGTGCCGACCCCCTGTTCGGGGGTGGGTGCTTCAGGCTTCGTGGTCCTGGGGTCAACCGGTATCGGCGGTTACGCTGGCATCAACGATGCCTACCTGTACAATGGCGAGTTCTGGACCAAGAGCAACGACGCCAACTCGTCCATGTTGTGTCTGGACGTTGCTTCGGCCACCCCATGCGCCGGCCAACCTTTCCCCGTCACCGCCTCGGGCTACGCCAGTCCTGCGGGTGACTACACGTCGGGCCGCATGAAGGGTTTCGACGGCAAGGTCTACATCACGTCGGGCAACACCCAGTTCGACTGCTTCGACACGGTCACTCGGATGCGCTGCACGGGGTCATGGCCCAAGACCTCGGGCACGTTCTCGAACCCCATCTTCGCCATCACCTCGGGTTCCACCGGTCAGACCATCGAAGCAGTGTGCACCCACAACAACACCAGCAGTTGCTTCACCCCGGCCGGCACCGCGTTCGCCTACCCCTCAGGCCTTCCGGCCACCAGCAACGCTGCCGTTCAGGGTTGGGGTGACAACAACAACATCGGCGCCCGCTACTACTACATCGACGGCAACAGTTCCTTCGGCTGCTGGGACTTCTCGGCCAACACCACCGGCACTGCCTGTGCGGGCTTCAGCCAGGGTGAGACGCTGGGCAGCTACGTGTACTCCGTGACGGCGGACCCCACGATCAGGGACTGCCTGTGGAGCAATGCCCACGGGGGCATGCAGATCACGCCGTTTCATGCCACCACGGGGGCCTTGGGGTGCCCGGCGCCGAGCAGCCCCGAAGTGACGTTCCCCCAACAGGCAACGGTGCCTGAACTGGCGTGCAGTGCCGCCCAGTCCCAGATGTCGTGGCGCCAGTTCCGCATACAGAACCCCGGCAACATTCCGAACGCCAACCTCACACTGGCGGTCTACGACTCGAACGGCATCCCGATTTCTGGTTGGGACTCCATCAATCTGGGGACCGACCAGAGGGCGTCGACCGTCCATGGTCTGCGTGTCGTGGATCTGACGAGCCTGGCGCTGGCGTCCACGGGAGCCTCTCCTGAGTTCCGCATCATCACGGCGTCGGGGACGACGAACACCGACGCGGAAGCACTGAAGGCCGTGGTGATCTACGACTCGGCCCCACCCCAGTTGTGTTTCGACCTCACGGTCGCCACGCTGCAGTGCCCCATCGGTGTGGGTGTCGCGTCGTCAGCCACCCCGCCGGCGTTGCCCATGTCGGTCACGTCACGCACCGTGGTCACCACCTCGGGTCTGGCAACTGAGGCGTCGTCCACCAACGACGGCGCGATGGCACCGATCAGCGGCTGTCTGGGAACCGTGGTCGGACTGGCGCAAACTCAAACGGGGACGCCCGTCGCCGGTGTGCCCGTACAGTTGAATACGGGATCCACCACCCACGCCACCGTGCTCACCAACGCTGCCGGACAGGCCGTGTTCACCAACGTGTACCCGTTCCTCACCTCCGCCTCGGCACTGCAGTTCCTGTCCTCGGGTGGCTTCCAGACCATCGACCCCGTGACGACGGTCGGTCTCGCCGCACTGACCGCAGGCAGCACCGTCACCGGCAGCGCCATGACCTACGCATCCACGGCCACCGCGGCACTACCACTGGTGAACCTGCCCATTCCCACCACCACGACCACCACGGTGCCGCCCACACCCACCACCACGACCACCGTGCCCACACCCACCACCACGACGACGCCCATCTTCCCCCCGGCCAGCACACCCGGCACGCCACCACCCGGTGTGGAACCCGTCCCCGTGGCCGACCCCACGGGAATTACCGCTCTGCCCGAACTGGTGCCCGGCGAGTCTCAGGTGTTCGACAACGGAGTTCCGGTGAACGTGGACATCGCCGTCGAGAACACCACCGACCTCGTGATGAGCGGCCAGGACTGGGAGTTACGCCTCAAGGGCGACTGCAGCGAACGTCTGTGCACCATCGACGAGATCAACGCCCGTGAAGTCCTCGAACTCGAAGTCGACGGCGCCGCCAACGTGAACGGGTTCGGCTTCAAGCCCGGCACGCTGGTGCACATCTGGCTGTTCTCGGACCCCATCTACCTGGGCTCGCTGCTGGTGGCCGAGGACGGCACCTTCATCGGTTCCGTCGACCTCCTGGGCGTCGAGTTCGGGGAACACACGCTCCAGGTGAACGGCATCAGCTACGACGACAAGGAACGCACCGCCAACCTCGGCGTCGTCGTCTTGCCCACCGTCGACGAAGTGCCGTCGACGCAGCTGCCAGCGACCGGCACCGACCGGACCGGGGTCGCCGTGCTGGCGGCACTGCTGCTTGCGGCACTGGGTACGGCACTGGTCACCCGCAATGGGCGTAGGCAGGGCACAGACCCCCGGTAGGGTCTCGGACTTGTGAACCAGGTCCGCACACGTCTCGCCGCACTGTCCCTGCTCGACCGCGCGCTGCGGGCGATGACCGACGACGAACTGGCGGAGGCACTCGCCGCACTCGACGAGGATCACCGTGACGCCGTGGCACAACTGGCCGAGGTTCCGGCCGGAGCGACCGATGCCGCCACCATCGCCTATGTGCGCGCCGCCGCCCAGCGGGGCCGCATCAACGGTGTTCTGGAGCAGCTGGCGCTGGTCCTCACCGACGTGTGCCTGGCGAAGTGCATCGAGGCCCTGGGTGACGCCTCGGACAACCCGACCGAAGAGCAACTGCGGGCCGTGCTCCCGAGCCTGGTCGAGGCATACGGCCTGGCCGTGGTACGCCTGATGATGGCCTCGGCCACCGCCGGCGAGGCCAACGCCAGCCCGATCCTCACCAGACTGCTCAAGAGCGACGAGACGTTCGCACTGCCCGCTGTTGAGCCGGTGTCGCCGACGGTGGCGCCACGGGCCCCCGAGGACGACCCCGAACGAGAGCGCCTGAGGGCCGAACGCAAGGAGCGCAAGCGCCTGCAGCAGGCCGAGGCTCGCACCCGCCGGGAACAGGCCGCAGCAGCACGCCGCAGGCGCTGATCAGCGAGCCATCACGCGGTGCTCGTGCTCGAGCAGCCACGCTTTGCGGTCCAGTCCGCCGGCGAAGCCCACGAGGCGACCCGACGTGCCGACGACGCGATGGCACGGCACCACGATCGGAAGTGGGTTGCGGGCGTTGGCCCCGCCCACGGCACGCGCAGCACGAGGCCGCCCGGTCCGGCGTGCCTGCTCGGCGTAACTGATCGTGTCGCCGTAGGGAATCGTGCACAGCGCGTTCCAGGCCTGCTGCTGGAACACCGTGCCCACCGGGGCCAACGGCACGTCGAAGGTACGACGGCGTCCCTCGAAGTACTCGGACAACTGGGCCTCGAGCAGGCCCAGAACGCCGGAGCACGACGACGCAGCGACGCCTGAAGCCGCCTCGCCTCCGGCGAAGCGAATCTCGACCACCGCCTCGTCGAACGCCACGCACTCGAGCCGACCCAGTGGGCTGGATACCGTGTGACGAAGAAACGACACGATTCCCAGCCTAGGGCGATACGCCGATCAACACTTTATTGTACCGTGCAAGCATGAGTGCACACGCCGAAGCGGCATCACCGGCCGGACTCTCCCAGCGCCAGATCATGATCGCCCTGGGCGGAGCACTGGCGGGCCTCGCCATGTCGGCACTGGACACCACCATCGTCAACACCGCCATGGCCACCGTGGTGGGCGACCTGGGCGGTCTGGACTCGTACACCTGGATCGGCACGTCGTACCTGCTCACCTCGACCGCCGCCACGCCCCTCATGGGCAAACTGTCCGACGTCTACGGGCGACGACGACTGTTCCAGGTGGCGATCCTCGTGTTCATGATCGGTTCGCTCGCCTGCGGCATCGCACAGGACATGTTCCAGTTGGTCCTCGCCCGCGGCCTCCAGGGCGTGGGCGGTGGCGGACTGTTCGCCCTCGCATTCACCATCCTGGGCGATGTGGTGTCTCCACGCGAGCGAGGTCGCTACGTCGGCTACTTCACCTCGGTGTTCACGGTGGCGAGCGTGGTCGGACCGCTCCTGGGCGGCTTCTTCGTCGACACGCTGAACTGGCGGTGGATCTTCCTGATCAACCTGCCCTTCGGCGCCGTCGCCCTGGTCGTCACGTCACGCGCCCTGCGCCTCCCCTGGACCCGCCAGGAGCGGACCATCGACGTGATGGGTGCCGTACTGCTGGTCGTGGCGACGTCGGCGCTGTTGCTGGCGGTGTCGTGGAGCAGCCACGAGTACGGCTGGGGATCCCCGGTCACCGTGGCACTGCTGGTGACCTCCGCCGCCGTCACGGCGGTGTTCCTGACCTGGGAGCAGCGCGTGAAGGACCCGATCCTGCCGCTGCGACTGTTCCGGGTCGATGTGGTGAGGGTGATCGGGCCGGTCATGTTCATCGCCGGGGCGCTGCTGTACAACGTGAACGCCTTCCTCCCGCTGTTCCTGCAGGCCGTGACCGGCGTGTCGCCCACGGTGTCGGGCCTGCTGCTCATACCTCTGGCGGTGTCGATGGCACTGTGCGGCACCCTGATCGGCCGGCGGGTCGCCTCGACGGGCCGTTACAAACAGTGGCCGGTCCGGGGCTTCGCCGCCATGGCGGTGGGCTTCGTACTGCTCAGCCTGCTCCAGGGCTCGCTGGCCTGGGTGTTCGTGTCGATGGGCGCCATGGCCCTCATGGGCTTCGGTATCGGGGCGGTCATGCCCACGAGCACCGTGGCCGCCCAGAACGCCGTCGAGTGGAACGACCTCGGTGTGACGTCGTCGCTGGTCATGTTCCTGCGCTCCCTGGGCGGCGCCATCGGACTGGCCGTCTGGGGTGCGGTGTTGAACTCCCGCCTGGCGGGTGAGGTGGCCCCCGAACTGCTGCGCCGACCCCGTGACATCGGCGACCTACCCGAACCTCAGCGCACGCAGACTCTCGACGCCGTCACCGACGCCATCACCGGCACGTTCATGATCACCATCCCCTTCGCCATCGTGGGCTTCCTGTTGCTGCTCGCGCTGCCCGAGCGGCCACTGCGCACCACGTCGCCGCTCACACGCAGTCGAGTGGCCGAGCAGGCGGCGTCGGCACCGAGCCCTGCACCCACCGCCTGACCGCCACCAGGCCGGCCAATGCCAGCACCCCCCCACCGGCGAAGGCGGCCCGCTCGTCGCTCAGCGCCACCAGTGGTCCCAGGGCGAGGCCACCGACCACCGCACCGACCTCGAAGAACATGGTGAAGCCCGACACCACCTGTGAACGCTCGTCGTCGGACACCGGTGCCACGGCTGCTGCCAGGAGCGACGGATAGAGGAACGCCGTTCCCAGGGCGATCAGTACGGTGGCCGAGTAGAGGCCCACGGGACTGGCCCACGAAGCGGCCAGGGCCCCGGCGATGGCCAGGCACAACAGCGCGACCGTCGCCGCCCGCCGCAACCCCAGGCGCTCGGGCAGCGTGGCGAAGCCGGCGCGGATCACCAGGCTGACCATGGAGTACAGCAGGAACACCCCGCTTGCGCCCGCCATACCCAGTTCGTCGACGTAGGTGGGCACGAAGACCAGGAAGGTCGTCAGGGCCGCCACCCCGGCGGCGAGCACCAGGCCCGGGCCGACGGCGGCCGGGTGAGCCAGGCGGCGTCGAGGCGCAGGACCGGGCACGACGGACTCGGAGCGGTCAGCGGGTCGGCCGTGCGGGGCACCGAGGGCGATGCCCATCGAGACCAGGGCGAACAGTGCTGCCACCAGGAACGCTCGGTCGAAGCGACCGTCACCGCTCAGCCCTTCACCCAGCAGCGGTCCCAGTCCCAGACCGGCGAACACCGCAACCGAGAAATAACTCGTCCCCTCGGCCCGCCGATGCGGCGGCGACAGGTCGGCGATCAACGTGGCCGCACCCACGAACAGCGCCGCCTCCCCCACGCCGGTCACCGCGCGCAGGACCAGCAGCAGCGCCAGTGAGTCCACGCCGGCCAGTGCCGCCCCACTGGCCGCCGACAGCAGTGCGCCGGCGAGCATGAGTACCCGTCGCCCCGCACGGTCCCCCACCATTCCGATGACGGGGCGCACACCGATGGCGGCCAGGGAGAACGCCGCCACCTGCGCCCCGATCGCCACCCCGCCCCCGCCCAGATCGTCCTCGACGAACACCGGGAGCACCGGATTCAGCATGCCGACGAACAGGAAGTACGCGAACGTCGACAGCGTCACCACCAGGAACGGTGGCGAGATCAGCCGCCCCCTGTCAGGCGCCAGCGTTTGGTTCACGGGGCAGACCCAGGACGCGCTCGCCCACGATGTTGCGCTGGATCTGGCTGGTCCCGCCCCAGATGGTCTCGGACCGGCTGAAGAAGAAGGCCGACATCATGGGGCTGACCGGGTACGACGGACGCCGCCGCTCACGCGCCGTGCCCGGCCACGACGAGTCGCTCCCCGTGTCGACCAGCATGGCCTCGGCGCCATGGAGGTCGAGCGCCAGTTCCATCGCCGCCTTGTGCATCTCGGACCAGAACATCTTGTTGGTGGCGCCCAGGGCGGCGACACCGAGATCCTTGCGCCCGCTCAGCGTGGCCGACAACGACCTCAACCCGTTCACTCGCAGGATCTGCACCTTGGTGTAGTACTCCATGAGGCGCTGGCGCACCAGGGGATCGTCGATGGCGCCGTTTCGTCGTGCGACGGCCACCATGAGCAGGTACTCCTCCTCGAAGCGGCGATAGCCGGTGGTGGCGCTCATGCCCCGCTCGAAGGCCAGCGTCGAGTTCGCCACCTTCCAACCGTTGTTCACGCCGCCGACGACGTTCTCGGCCGGGCAGCGCGCGTCGGTGAAGAACACCTCGGTGAACTCGGCCGTGCCGTCGGGTTGCACGATGCCGCGCACCTCGACGCCGGACTGGCGCATGGGGACGAGCAGGTAACTGATGCCCTTGTGCTTGGGGGCATCGGTGTCGGTGCGGGTCAGCAGGAAGCAGTAGTCGGCATGGTGCCCACCGGTGGTCCACACCTTCTGGCCGTTGATCACCCACTCGTCACCGTCGAGTACGGCCGTCGTCTTCAGCGAGGCCAGGTCGCTGCCGCTGTTGGGTTCGCTGAAGCCCTGGCACCAGCGCACCCGTCCCTTCAGAATGTCGGGAAGGAACCGCTGCTTCTGCTCCTCGGTTCCCCACTGCAGCAGGGTGGGGCCCACCAGGGTGTCGCCGAAGAAGTCGGCGCGCATGGGCGCGCGGGCCCGTGCGAACTCCTCGGCCAGCACCACGCCCTGCATGGTCGACAGGCCTTTGCCGCCGTACTCCGTGGGCCACGTGGCGCAGATCCACCCCCCGCCGTACAACTTCGACGGCCACTCGGCATTGAACCGGGCCCGCGCCTCGGCGGTCATCTCGAAGCCCTCGTCGAACCATCCGGCCGGCAGGTTGGCCTCGAGCCAACTCCGGATCTCGGCACGGAAAGCTTCGGCGTCAGCGGGATAACTCAAGTCCATGCGGTCATCTTGACCGGTGGGTCAAGGATGCGTCCACCCGATCGCGGGCATCGCTGGCAGCGCATTCATCAGTCGTTCACATGCCGGGAACGACCGGGCAACAGGCCCCGGCAACCATGGAAGATGATGAGTGGTGATCCCACCGACACCCGATCGCGAACCGATCGACTGCCCGAAGCCGAACGGGCCGTCCTGACCGTGCTGATGGATCATGCCGGGCGTGTGGTGACCCGGCGCGAGCTCGCACGGCTGGCCGGGTTGGCCGACCGCAGCCAACGGCGCTGCGATGCAGCACTCGTCGTGCTGAGGCGGCACCTGGGGCCCGACAGCGTGCGCACGGTACGCGGACGGGGGTGGATGCTCGAGCCGTCCGTCTTCGAAGCAGCCCGCGCACTGCTCCGGTGACCGTCTCGTCGCGACTGGGCTTCGCGCGAACACGCCACGCACTGGAAACACGAGGGCGACAGTGGAGAAACGCAGCCTGCGTACGGTGCGGCCTCATCCCGCGACCCCTGAGCGGCCCGACGCAGCCGACTCTCTGACTGGAGGAATCATGCGACGAAAGTGGTGGGCAGCAGCGACAGGTGCTGCTGCACTGACCTTCCTGACCGCCACACCGGTACTGGCCCAGGATGAAGGCCCTACGGGTGGTGACGTCCAGGCCGTGTTGGACAACATCTGGGTGCTGGTCGCCGGCTGTCTCGTGTTCTTCATGCAGGCCGGTTTCGCCCTGGTGGAAGCGGGACTCACGCGGGCCAAGAACGTGGTGAACATCATGGCCAAGAACCTCGCTGACACACTGATCGGCATCATCGCCTTCCTGGCCGTGGGCTATGCCGTCGCGTTCGGTGGCAGCAACTGGTTCATCGGTACCGACGGCTTCTTCCTATCGGGAATGAACCCGTTCGAGATCGGGTCGAGCGGGGTGCTGAACCTCACGTCGTCGACGTTCTTCTTCTTCCAGGTGGTGTTCGCCGCCACTGCCGTGACCATCGCCTCGGGAGCCATGGCCGAGCGAACCAAGTTCACCTCATACCTGGTGTTCTCTGCCGTCATGACGGCGCTGATCTACCCGATCATCGTGCACTGGACCTGGGGTGGCGGCCTCATCAAGCGCATCGACATCGGTGACGCCGTCTACAGCGATTTTGCCGGCTCTGGCGTCGTGCACATGACGGGTGGTGTCGCAGCGCTCATGGGGGCGATCGCCCTCGGACCCCGCATCGGCAAGTACGGCCCCGACGGCAAGCCCCGTGCCATCCCCGGCCACAACATTCCCTTCGCCATCCTGGGTGTGTTCATCCTGTGGCTCGGGTGGTTCGGGTTCAATCCCGGCTCGGAACTGGCCGCCGACACGATCGTGATGTGGGTGGCGGTCAACACCCTGGTCGCCGGCGCGGCAGGTGGCATCTTCGCCACGGCCGCCGTCTGGATCAAGACCGGCAAACCCGACCTCGCGATGTCCGGCAACGGCGTGCTGGCAGGGCTGGTGGGCATCACCGCCGGCTGCGGCGCCATGAACCAACTTGGCGCCGTGATCACCGGTGCGATCGCTGGCGTCATCGTGGTGTTCGCCGTGTTCGGCTTCGACCGCATCAAGGTGGACGACCCGGTGGGTGCCGTCAGCGTGCACGGTGTGTGCGGTGCATGGGGTGTGCTGGCCGTGGGCCTGTTCGCCCGCTACGACGATGCCTTCCTGGGCCGCGAGAAGGCCGGCCTGTTCTACGGCGGCGGCATCGACCAGCTCGTCGTGCAGGTGCTCATGGTCGTGATCATCGCCGCCTTCGTCGCCGTGACCACAGGCATCCTGTTCTTCGTGATGAAGAAGACCATCGGCCTGCGGGTGAGCGCCGAAGAGGAGCGCGAAGGCCTCGACGTCCTCGAACACGGCCTCACCGGCTACGCCGCCGACGCGGTCAAGTGACCCGGTCGCTCAGAAACGGAGACCTGCCATGAAAATGATCACCGCCATCATCAAACCCTTCAAACTCGACGACGTGAAGGAAGCCCTGCGCAGCGCCGGCATCCAGGGCATGACGGTCAGCGAGGTACGGGGGTTCGGCCGCCAGGGCGGCCACACCGAGACGTACCGCGGCGCCGAGTACCAGATCGAGTTCGTGCCCAAGGTGCGACTCGAGGTGGTCGTGGCCGACGGTGACGCCGACCGCGTCGTGGACACCATCGTGTCGGCGGCGCAGACCGGCAAGATCGGCGACGGAAAGATCTGGGTGAGCGGTGTCGACCGCATCATCCGGATCCGCACCGCCGAGGAGGGCCCGGAGGCCGTCTGACCTCCGGGTCACGAGAGCGGCATGGGCCGGGCCCCCGGGTCCGGCCCTTGTCGCGTCTCGGGTCCTGATCGACTCACGGTGAGCGCATAGATTCATCGCCATGACGGTCACCGAGTCGGCACCACCCGCCACGCAGCGCTGGACTGCGCAATGGAAGGAACTGTACGAGGAGGTCATCACGACCGGCCTGTGCACGGGATGCGCCGGATGCGTGATCTCCTGCCCCCATGACGTGATCGGCTACGAACACGAGGAGGGGAAGTACAAGCCGTTCCACCTCGAGGACGAGCTGGGCCCTGCGAACTGCCTGCACGGCGAGAAGGGCTGCACCACCTGCACCCGCGCCTGCCCCCGGTTCCGGGCCTGGGAACCCCAAGCCGACCTGCACCTGTTCGGGCGCGTGCGCGAACCCGACGAGATGTACGGGGTCGCTCGCCAGTTGCTCCTGTGCCGGGCCAGCGACGACATGGTGCACCGCATCGGCCAGGACGGCGGCTTCGTGTCGGCCATGCTCATCTGGCTGCTCGAGCACGACTACATCGACGGTGCACTGACCTCGTTCCTCGGTGAGGACGACCCGTGGAAGGCCCGCCCCGGTATCGCCCGCACCAAAGACGAGGTGCTGGCCTCGGCGGGAAGCCGCTACACCTACTCGGCCAACACCCTGGCGCTGAAAGAGGCCCAGGAGGCGCAACTGAATCGCCTCGCCCTCGTGGGCATGAGCTGTCAGACCTCGGTGCTTCCCATCATGTGGAGCCGAAAGGCCGGCAAGGTGTCCAAGCCGTTCCTGTTCAACATCGGTCTGCTGTGCTCCAAGACCTTCGACGACGCGATCTTCGAGGAGTTGTTCTGGGCGAAGTACGGCCTGGCCAAGGACCAGATGGTCAAGATGAACATCAAGGGCGTGTTCCAGATCTGGATGAAGGACGGCTCCTACCACGAGGTCGACCTCAAGGAGTGTCACGCCTGGACGCGTGAGGGATGTAAGCGATGCCCCGACTTCGCTGCCGAGCACGCCGACATCTCGACGGGTGGCATCGGTGAGGACAACGACTGGACGCTGTGCGTGGTGCGCACCGAACTGGGCGAGGAGGTCATGAACCGCATGATCGCCGACGGCTCGATCATCGCCCGGCCCGCCGAGACCGACGCCACGGCGATGAAGCTGCTGCGCATGCTCTCGATCGTGAGCCGACGCCGTTGGGGCCAGGACGCCGACGCTGCGCCCAGCATCGGCGTGCCACCGCCGAAGAAGAAGGCAGCAGCCACGGCACCGGCCGACGGCCACTGACGAGGCGTCGCCATGGCACTGCACCACCAGGCCGCGGGCCTGCTCGAGTTCATGGCCTCGATGGGCGATACGCCGTTCGAACAGCAGACGCCCATCGAGGCCCGTGCGGCCAGGGCCGAGCGTCGGCTGCCCTCGACCACGGCGGTCGCCCTCGTACGCGATCTGCTCCCGGCCCAGACGGGCCTCGGGGTGTCGCTGCGCACCTATCACCCCGTGGACGGGGCGGTCACCGGCGCCACCGTGTACCTGCACGGCGGCGGATGGGTGATCGGCGACCTCGACAGCCACGACGAGGTGTGCCGGGCGATCGCGGCGGCCAGTGGTCACGCCGTGATCTCCGTCGACTACCGACTGGCACCTGAGCATCCGTACCCGGCGGCGCTGGGCGACTCGCTGGCTGCACTGCGCTGGGTGCATGCCCACGCCGACGAACTGGGGGTCGACCCCGAACGCCTCGCCGTGGCCGGCGACTCCGCCGGCGGCAACCTGGCGGCGGTGGTGGCCCACCTGGGTGCGGTACCACTGCGCTATCAGGTGCTCGTCTACCCGGTCACCGATGCCCGGGCGGCCACGGACAGCTACCGGCGCTGCGCCGAGGGACGGTTCCTCACCGCCGCTGCCATGCGCTGGTTCATCGACCACTACCTGTCGGGTGGGCAGGGATCGCCCACCGATCCCCGCGTCTCGCCCCTGCTCGCCCCGGCGACGACGCTGGCAAACAGCCCGGCGACACTGGTGATCACCGCCGGCGAAGACCCGTTGTGCGATGAAGGTGAGGCCTACGCACATGCCCTGCTCGATGCAGGCGTGAGCACGTCGCTGATCCGCTTCGACGGCATGATCCACGGCTTCGTCTCGCTGGCGTCCTTTCTGGACGACGGCCGCCGCGCACTGGCACTCATCGGCCACAGCCTCGCCGAGGCGCTCGCGCCCTGACCGCGGACCTCACCCCAGGCCTGCAGCAGCGGCCGCCCGTGCGATGACCTCGTCGAACATGACCTCGGTGAGGCGGCCGGTGAAGGTGTTCTGCTGACTGGGGTGGAAGGAGCCCACGAGCGTGACCTCGTGCGCCGCCCGCGTCGCCACGACAGTCGCCCCGTGCCCGAAGCGCGGCACCGGACGGATCCCCAGTTCGTGCACCGCCGCCGCCCAACCGAACGCACCCAGGCACAGGATCGCCCGGACCTCGTCGAGCAGTGCCAGTTCGCGCGTCAGGAACGTCCGGCAGGTATCGCGCTCCTGCGGTGTCGGCTTGTTGTCCGGCGGAGCGCACCGCACGGCGGCGCTCACCCACACGCCGGCCACCTCCAGGCCGTCGTGTCGATCCACCGAGACCGGCTGGTTGGCGAGTCCAGCCCGGTGAAGGCCACGGTAGAGCCAGTCCCCGCTGCGGTCGCCGGTGAAGATACGTCCCGTGCGGTTCGCACCGTGGGCGGCGGGTGCCAGGCCGAGCACGAGCAACCGTGCCCGCACGTCGCCGAATCCGGGGACCGGGCGACCCCAGTAGTCCTGGTCGCGGTACGAGGCCCGCTTCTCGGCGGCCACGTGCTCACGCCATTCGACGAGCCGCTCACAGGCCCGGCAGGTGACGATGTCGTCGTGCAGTCGCTGCCACGCAGGGGGCAGTGCATGGGGTCGCAGTGTCTCACCGGGCATGTGTGGACAGTAGGTTGCTGGTGTCCCATGGCGACCACCCCACGTTCCTCCCGCAGCAGACGCCAGCCAGCCGGCCCTCCGCCCACTCTGGTGCTGCTGGTGCGCCACGGCCAGACGCCCACCACCGGCCAGGTGCTCCCCGGGCGGGCAAAGGGTCTCGACCTGGCCGAGGCGGGGGTGGAGCAGGCCCGCAGGGCCGCCGAGCGCATCGTCGGCGTCAGTGGCGTGGCAGCGGTCTACGCCTCGCCCCTGGAGCGGGCCCGCCAGACGGCGGCACCCATCGCCCGTGCTCTCGGCCAGCGTGTGCGCATCGAGCGCGGGCTCGTCGAATGCGATTTCGGCACGTGGACGGGCGAGGCGCTGAAGGACCTCATGAAGTTGCCCGAGTGGTCCACGGTGCAGCGCGCACCATCGACCTTCCGCTTCCCCGAGGGCGAGAGTTTCTCGGAGATGCAGCACCGCATGGTGTCCACACTGGACCGCCTGCGCCAACGGCATGCGGGCCAGACCGTGGTGTGCGTCTCGCATGCCGACCCGATCAAGGCGGCCGTGGCACACGCCCTGGGCACCCACCTCGACCTGTTCCAACGCATCGTGATCAGCACCTGCTCGGTGAGCGCCATCGCCTACGGGACCTCCGGCCCCGTGGTGCTGACGGTGAACTCGACGGGCGGCGGGCTGGCCGACCTGCGACCGTCATGAGCAGACAGGACCACACGCGATGACCGTGTTCTTCCAGTTCGACCATGCCGACTCGTTCATCGCCGCCGCGGTGGGCCGCCCCGGGGCGCGCACGTTCTACGTGCAGGTACGCAGCGACGATCACCGCGTGGTGGTGAAATGCGAGAAGCAGCAGATCGCCGTGCTGGCCGAGCACCTGCGCACACAACTCGCCGCCCTTCCCCCGGTGCACCTGCGGCCCACGGCGCCCGCTCCACTGGTCGAGCCGGTGCAGGCGGCATTCGTGCTGGGCCAGATCGGCCTGGCCTTCGATTCGGAGGCGGCCAAGTTCATCGTGCAGATGGACGAGATGCTGCTCGAGGACGACACCGGCGAGCCGGGTTCGGTGCGAGTGCTGCTCGAGCCCGGTCAGGTCGAGGCCTTCTGCGAACAGGTCGACCTGCTCATGGCGTCGGGGCGACCAACGTGTCCGTTCTGCGCCGGCCCCATCGACCCCGACGGTCACCCGTGTCCGCGTATGAACTGACCCCGCAGCCGGCGTTCACGGCAGAGCGGGACCTCGTCGACTTCCTGGACAGCGCCGACCTCGAGATCGTGGGGCGCATGCCGACGAGCAGCAATGCGACCTACCTGGTGACCGTCACCCTGGGCGACCAGGTGGGCCACGCGATCTACAAGCCCCTGCGCGGCGAGCGTCCCCTGTGGGACTTCGAACCCGGCCTGCACCGGCGTGAGGTGGCGGCCTACCGGCTGTCGCAGGCCATGGGTCTGGGCGTGGTGCCGGCCACAGTGCTCAGAGACGGCCCCTCGGGGGAGGGTTCGGTGCAGTGGTTCGTCGAGGCCGACTTCGAGCGGCACTACTTCACGCTGTACGCAGAGCAACCCGAGGTGCACGAGCAGCTCATGGCGATCGCCGCGTTCGACTTCGTGGCCAACAACACCGACCGCAAGGCGGGCCACTGTCTGCTCGACCGTCAGGGGCGCGTGTGGGCGATCGACCACGGCCTGTGCTTCGCCGCCGACCTCAAACTGCGAACCGTGATCTGGGACTTCGGTGGCCAGCCCCTGCCCGAGGTTCTGTGCCGCGCCGTCGAGCCCCTGACGCAGCAGGTGCCCCTCGAGGTCGCTGCTCTGCTGGCCGACGACGAGATCGAGGCCATCGGCGAGCGGGCGCGGTGGCTGCTGGATCGGTCGGTGTTCCCGATCGACCGCTCCGGTCGGCTGTACCCGTGGCCCCTGATATGAGGGGGGCTTCAGCCCAGGGCGAGTGACGTGACCTCACGGCTGGCGTCGATCAACCACGAAGGCTGCACGCCCACGACGAGGGTGAACGCCACCGCAACCGTGATCGCCAGACCCGTGGCGAAGGGCACGGCCACGGGCTCGCGATCGGCGTCGCCCGGTTCCGGCTCGGTGATCCACATGGCGATCATGATCCGCAGGTACATGAACGCAGCGATCACGGCGGCCACCATGGCGATGATCGCCACGGCGTAACTGCGCTCGCCGACAGCGGCCTGGATGACACCGAACTTGGCGATGAACCCCGAGGTGAGAGGCACGCCGGCCTGGGCCAGGAGCAGCACCGTGAACCCGATCGCCAGCAGGGGCCTGTTCCGGGACAGACCGCGTAGCGCCCCCAGGCCCGTGTGCTGTTCCCCGGTGCGCGCCACCAGTCCGACCACGGCGAAACTGCCGGAGGCCAGCACGCCGTAGAGCAGCGTGTAGAGCAGGGCGCTCGAGATACCGCGTCCCGGATCGTCGCCGGCCAGGTGGCCCGCCGCCTCCACCCCCACGAGGATGAAGCCGGCGTGGCTGACCGAACTGTAGGCCAGCATGCGCTTGATATCGGTCTGCACGGCGGCCAACAGCGATCCGATGACCAGTGTCGCGACAGCCAGGACCCACACGACGGGCCGCCAGTCGTCGACGCGGCTCGACAGTGCCGTCACCAGCACCCGCAGCAGTGCAGCAAACGCCGCAACCTTGCCGGCAGCGGCCATGAAACCGGTGACCGGGCTGGGCGCACCCTGGTACACGTCGGGGGTCCACACGTGGAACGGCACGGCCGACACCTTGAACGCCAGGCCCACCAACAACAGGCCGATGCCCACCAGGAGCAGCGCATCGCCGCCCCGGTCGGTACCTACCTCACCGGCCAGCACGGTGGTGATCTCGGCCAGGCGCGTACTGCCGGTGGCGCCGTACACGAGGGCGATGCCGTACAGGAAGAACGCCGACGAGAACCCGCCCAGGATGAAGTACTTGAGGCCGGCTTCCTTGGACTCGATACGGGTCCGGTGCGAGGCCGCCAACACGTACATGGCGATCGACAGTGTCTCCAGCCCGAGGAACAGCACGATGAGGTCGTTGGCCGACACCATGACCACGCCTCCTGCGGCTGCCAGCAGGTACATGGCGTGCACTTCGGGGCCGTCCGCGCCTTCGCGGCGCAGGTGGTCGTCGGTGATCAGCGTGGCCAGCAGCACCGCCACGGCGATGGCGATCGTGGCGAACAGGGCGAAGTGGTCCAGTGCCAGGGAACCGCCCACGAGGGTGCGCGGTCCCTCGTCGGTGACGTCGTCCCACAGGACCATCGACATGGCGCCCGCGGCACCGGCGACGGCGGCGGTGACGAAGGCGTACCAGCCCTTGGGCCACTGCGGAGTGAGTGCCGCCACCACCAGCAACACCGTGCCGCCCACCACCAGGATGAGCAGTGGTGTCAGCGAGAACCAGGCGACCTCGGGCCCCTGGAAGGTCTGAGCGAGCAGGCCGGACATCAGCCCTTCCCCTCCTCGTGATCGCCGTGATCACCCTGGTCACCGGGCGTCACGACGACGAGCGGCTCGGGCTCGGAGAAGTCGCTGCGGGTCTCGACGTGGGCGATCAAGCGGTCGACGCTGGGTTGGATGCGATCGATCATGGGCTTGGGGTAGATGCCGCAGAACACGATGGCGACGGCGAAGGGTGCCAGCACCATGGCCTCCTTGAGGCGCAGTTCGGGGAAGGAGCGGTTGGCATCGTCGGGCTCGCCGTGGAACACGCGCTGGTAGGCCCACAGCAGGTACAGGGCCGCCAGGATCACGCCCACCGCTGCGGCCACCGCCCACCATCGGGCCGACGCGAAGGCGCCGATGAGGATGAGGAACTCGCCGACGAAACCGTTCAGTCCGGGTACGCCGATCGACGACAGCATGACCAGGGTGAAGACCCCGGCGAAGATGGGTGCAACATGCTGGAGACCCTTCAGTTCGGCGATCTGACGGGTGTGACGCCGCTCGTAGATCATGCCGACCAGGAGGAACAGTGCCCCGGTGGACACGCCGTGGTTGATCATCTGCAGCACGCTGCCGCTGAGCGCCTGCGAGGTGATGGCGAACGTGCCCAACACGATGAACCCCAGGTGCGCCACCGACGAGTAGGCCACCAACCGCTTGAGGTCCTTCTGCATGGTGGCCACCACGGCGCCGTACAGGATGCCGATCACGCCGAGCGTCAGGAACAGTGGCCGGCTCCACACTGCGGCCTCGGGAAACAGGTACAGCCCGAAGCGCAGCAGGCCGTAGGTACCCAGTTTCAGCAGCACGCCGGCGAGGATCACCGAACCGGCCGTGGGCGCCTGGGTGTGCGCGTCGGGCAGCCAGGTGTGCAGGGGGAAGATGGGCACCTTGACGGCGAAGGCGATGGCGAAGGCGAAGAACAGCCATCGGCCCGTCGAGGTGGCGAAGTCACCCGCCTCGGCCAGCACCGTCAGATCGAAGGTGATGTAACCCACGCTGTCCCGTGCGAGCAGCACGGTGGTGATGATGCCCACCAGCATGAAGGCACTGCCCAGCATCGTGTACAGGAAGAACTTCGTGGCCGCCCGCACACGGTCGTCGTAGCCCCATCCGCCGATCAGGAAGTACATCGGCACCAGCACGATCTCGAAGAACACGAAGAACAGGAACAGATCCAGGCTCATGAAACTGCCCATGACCCCCGCCTCGAGCAGCAGCAGCCATGCCAGGTATGGCTTGTCGTCGTGGTGCGGGTCGACCCCGGCGATCACGAGGGGGAACAGCACACCGGTCAGCACCACGAGGAACAGCGAGATGCCGTCGACTCCGACGAACCACGAGATACCCCAGGCGTCGATCCACGGGTGCTGTGACACGAACTGGAAGCCGCTGTCGGCCGTGTCGAACTCGGCGAGCAGCCATACCGCCATACCGCCGGTCACCACGGAGGCGACGAGCGCAGCGAGTTTCACCAGTTCCGGGCGGCGACTGCTGAGCAGAAGCACGGCGACGGCGCCGACGAAGGGCACGAGGATGAGCGCCGTGAGCAGGGGGAAGCCCAGCACCGACGTACCAGCCGACAGCATCACAGCACCCCTCGCAGGTAGAACCACACCAGGAGGGCCACCACGCCGACGCCCACGATGGCGGCATAGGTGCGCACCAGACCCGACTGGGCGCGCCGCACCCACGCACCGACGGTTGCCACGACGCCGCCAGATCCGCGTACGGCCCCGTCGACCACCTTGGCATCCACCCAGGCCGCCGCTTCGAAGCCCTGGCGGCCGGGGCCGCCCATGAAGGCGCTGACGGCCCGGTCGTAGTACCAGCCACGCTCGAGCACGGCCGGCTCCACCGCCTTGACCTTCTTCAGGCCATACACCACCACCGAGGCGACGATGCCGATCACTGCCACGACGGCGGAGATGACGGCCAGGGCGAGTTTGAGATCCTTCGTACCCGAGGACAGCGACCGCTCACCGGCTTCGACCACCGGGTGCAGCCACGACTCGAGGAAGTGCAGGTCCTTGGTGAAGGGAAGATTCAGGCCTCCACCCACGATGGACAGTCCGGCCAGCACCACCAGAGGGGCGAGCATGATCCAGGGACTCTCGTGCGGGCGGTGGTCGCCATGGGCGCCGTGCTCCTCGGCATGGTCGTCCCATCGGGCCTCGCCGAAGAACACCATGATGACCTGACGCGTCATGTAGTAGGCCGTCATGAGGGCGGCCACCAGCACGAGCACGCCCAGCCACGGCGCCCGGTCCCAAGCGAACAGCAGTATTTCGTCTTTCGACCAGAAGCCGGCGAATGGAGGCACCCCGGCGATCGCAAGCCACCCGATGATGAACGTCGCCGCAGTCACGGGCATGAGCGTTCGCAGCGCACCCATGCGACGCATGTCCTGCTCGTGGTGCATGCCATGGATGACCGAGCCCGAACCCAGGAACAGCAGGGCCTTGAAGAAGGCGTGGGTGACCATGTGGAAGATGGCCGCCACGTAGGCCCCCGACCCCACGGCGATGAACATGAAACCCAACTGGCTGACCGTCGAGTACGCCAGCACCTTCTTGATGTCGTGCTGGGCGATGGCGATCGATGCGGCGAACAGGGCCGTCGCCACACCGACGATCACGATCACCGTGGGCGCCCAGTCGTGGCTGTGGGCGAGCACCGGGTTGATTCGGGTCATCACGTACACGCCTGCCGTGACCATGGTGGCAGCGTGGATGAGCGCCGAAACGGGCGTGGGGCCTTCCATGGCGTCGGGAAGCCACAGGTACAGCGGCAACTGCGCGCTCTTGCCGACCGCCCCGACGAACATCATGAGGGCGATGGCCGTCGCGGTGGCGCTCGACAGCACGCCCTCCTCGGCAGCGCCGTTGATACCGGCATAACTGAGCGTGCCCACGGCGCCGAAGGCCAGGAACATGGCCATCATGACGCCCCAGTCGCCCACGCGGTTGGTGACGAAGGCCTTCTTGCCGGCCGTGGCGGCACTGTCACGGGTGTGCCAGAACGAGATCAGGAAGTACGAGCAGGCACCGACGCCCTCCCAACCGAGGAACGTGACCAGCAGGTTCTCGCCCAGGACCAGCACCAGCATCGACGCTGCGAACAGGTTGAGGTACAGGAAGAACTTCGAGAACTTCGGGTCACCGTGCATGTAGCCGATGGCGTACAGGTGGATGAGCGTGCCGATACCGGTCACGAACAACGCCATCGTGATGCTCAGGGGGTCGGCGATGAAGGCCAGGTCCACCTGCAGTGCGCCCACGGGGATCCACGAGAACAGGCTCACCACTTCGGTGCGATCGTGTTCGTCGCGCGAGACCAGGTCGAGAAACACCCCGGCCGTCACGGCGAAGGAAGCGGCCACCATGAGGGTGGCGAGCCACCCGGCACCGGGCTCACCCAGGCGGCGGCCCAGCAGCAGGACGAGCACGAAACCAGCCAGTGGCAGGGCAGGGATCAGCCAGACGAGTTCAGCCATGGTCGGTCGCTCAGCCCTTCAGCACCGCGAGGTCGTCGGCGGTGGCGCCCTGGCGGCGGCGCATGATCGCCACGATGATGCCCAGACCCACCACCACTTCGGCAGCGGCCACCACGAGCACGAACAGCACCACGGTCTGACCGTCCAGATCGCCCAGGCGGCGGGCCAGGGCCACGAACGACAGGTTCACGGCATTGAGCATCAGTTCGATGCACATGAACATGACCAGCGGATTACGGCGCACCAGCACGCCCACGGTGCCGATCGTGAACAGCACGGCCGCCAGCAGCAGGTACCAGGTGGAGGTGGGCCGGATCTCGGCCAGGAGGGCGGCGTTCACGATGCCACCGTGCCCTTGACCTTGCGGGCCAGGATGACGGTGCCCACCACGGCGATGACGAGTAGCACCGAGGTCACCTCGAACGCCACCACGTAGTCCGAGAACACCGCCCGGGCCAGCTCACGGATGTTCGTGTCGGTGTCGCCGGTGAGGGTGGCCGTGGCGATGCCCGGCCCGCGGCTCTGCAGAGCGTCGCTCGACGAGGCGATCGCCGCTGCCAACATGGCCAGCAGGCCGATGCCGATCACCGCCGCCAACGGCCGTTGCACGGTGACGGGGTCGGTCCGCAGGTTCTCGGCCCGGTCGACCCCCAGCAGCATGATCACGAACAGGAACAGCACGACGATCGCACCGGCGTAAACGATCACCTGCACGGCGGCGAGGAAGTGCGCCTCCTGAGCGACGAACAGGACCGCCACCCCGAACAGCGTGAGCACCATGCTCAGCGCAGCGTGCACCGGGTTGGGGCGCAGCACCACCCCGATGGCACCGCCGAGCACCATGAGTGCGGCGCACACGAACACGAAAAACTCCATCAGTCAGCACCCCCGCCGCTGTCGCGCTGGGCCTGGGCGGGCTCGGGGGACCGGACGCCGTAGCCCAGTTCACCGCTCCAGCCGACGATGCCCTCGAAGGAGGCGTCTCCCGACGGTGCGGTCGCCCGCACCCAGCCACTGGTGTTCAGGTCCTCACCTTCGCGCCAGTCCTCCCACGGCAACTGCTGGGGCCTGCCATCGGTGCCGACGAGCAATTCGTTCTTGGTGTAGATGGCATCACGGCGGTTGGTGAAGGAGAACTCGAACAACTTGGTCTCGGTGATGGCCTCGGTCGGGCAGGCCTCGACACACAGGTCGCAGTGGATGCACCGCAGGTAGTTGATCTCGTAGATGTAGCCGAAGCGCTCACCGGGCGAGGTCGGGTTGTCGGGATCGTTGTCGGCACCGCGCACGTAGATGCACCGTGCCGGGCACACACCGGCGCACAGTTCGCAGCCGATGCACTTCTCCATGCCGTCCTCGTAACGGTTCAGCACGTGGCGTCCGTGGAGGCGTTCGGGCTTGGCGATCTTCGCGTCTCGCCTCACCGCCTTGGACGTGTCACGGCCCCTGGCGCGCAGCCGACGCAGGACGCGGCCACCGCTGTACTCGGTGGTCACCCGCTTGGTCTGGCGCACGGTCACCAGGAATCCGCCGAGGTAGCCCATCAGAACATCGCCCCCTCACGCTCACGGCGGTCGCTCGCCACGCGCAGGGCGGCCACCATCAGACCGAAACTGGCGAGCAGCACCACCAGCGACACGGCGGTCACGACCACCACGTTCCAGTCCTGGTCACGCCCGACCCGCTGTGCCGTCAGCAGCAGGAACCACCCCAGCGACGACGGAATCAGGATCTTCCAACCCAGGTCCATGAGTTGGTCGTAGCGGAAGCGGGGCAGCGTCGCCCGGAACCACACGTAGACGTACAGGAAGACGTGCACCTTGAGCAGGAACCACACGGTGCCCTCGAGGTCGTTGGGCAGCAACGGAATGTCCAGCGTGGTGCCGCCCACCGAAACGGGCTGGGGACCACCGAAGAACAGGGTCACGATGATCCCCGACATGGTCACCACGTTCATGAACTCGGCGAGGAAGAACAGGGCGAACCGGATGGACGAGTACTCGGTGTTGAAACCGCCTACCAGTTCCTGCTCGGCCTCGACGAGGTCGAAGGGCGGGCGGTTCAACTCGGCGGTGGCCGCCATCAGGAAGATGATGAAGGGCACGAAACCCGTGGACACCAGGTGCCAGTCCGCCAGCGTGTCCTGGGCAGCGACGATGCCCGCCGTCGAGACCGTCCCCGCGACCAGCAGCACGCTCGCCAGGCTGAGGCCCAGGGCCGCCTCGTAGCTGACCATCTGAGCCGAGGCCCGAACCGACCCGAGCAGGGGGTACTTCGAGCCCGAGGCCCAGCCCGCCAGCATGATGCCGTACACGGCGATCGACGACAGGGCGAGCACCAGCAGGATGCCCACGGGCGGGTCGACCAACTGCACCCGGGTCGTCTCGCCGAACCAGGTGACCAGACCATCCCCGCCGTCGCGGAAGTCGCCCCCGAGCGGGATGACGGCGAACACGAGGAACGCCGGCACCAGCGACAGGTAGGGCGCCAGTCGGAACACCATCTTGTCGGCACGCTCGGGGATCAGGTCTTCCTTGAAGAACAGTTTCGTGCCGTCGGCCAGCGTCTGCAGCAGACCGAAGGGGCCGGCCTTGTTGGGCCCCACTCGGTTCTGCATGGTGGCGATGGTCCGACGCTCGAACCACACCATGAACATGGTGACCAGCAGGCCCACCACGAACACCACGACCGCCTTCAGCACGACGATCAGGACCACCCGCAGGCTCAGGTCACCCACCAGCATGGGGTCGAGGGACACCACGGGCGTCACAGCGACTCCACCCTCACGTCGGTGACACTGGCGTGGGCACCGATGAGCACCCTGATGTCGACGCCGGGCTGGTTGAACGGTGCCCAGACCGTTCCCCGTGGTGTCGCCTCATCGGCACGCACACCGAGCGCCACGCTGCTGCGAGCGCCGACCACGTTCACCCGGCCACCGTCGGTCACACCCAGGCGCGCCAGGTCAGCCGGATTGACGTACAGCGCAGCGCCGGGGGCAAGACCCGCCAGGTGCGGCGAGTTGGCCGTGCCGACGGCGGCGTCGTAGAGGCGACGAGACACCACGAGGCGGAAATCGTAGGCGTTGCGAGGCGGCGCGTGCGGCGACACCGGCTCGGGGGCAGCGATCGACGTCGCCTCGACCAGGACCCCGTCGCTGCTGCCCGGAGCGAGCACGGCCCCGGCGACGGCTCGTCCCAGTTGCGGATGCACCTCGGCCAGCCGACGCCGCAGTTGGTCGAGCGTGGCGAACCCCAGGTCGTGCCCCAGGCGTTCGGCGAGTTCGACCGCCACCATCCAGTCGGGACGGGCGGTTCCGTACGGGGTCACCTTCTGCGCCAGGGGCGAGACCCGACCCTCGAGGTTGGTCGTCGTCCCCGCCTTCTCGTGGGTCGCCGCCGCCGAGAGCACGACATCGGCCGCCATCGCCGATGCGCTGGCATGCGTGTCGAGGGCGACCACCCGCTTGGCTCCCGTGAGCGCACGGCGGGCCAGGTCGACGTCGGGCACGTCGTCGAGGGGGTCGCAGCCCACCAGCACCAGACAGCCCACCGCACCGGCCGCCGCGCGGTCGAGCACGTCGACGTGGGCCGTCGCCGAGGGCGGCGCCCACCCGGCGCTCAGCGCACCACGGACGTTGCCCCGCCGCAGAACCGGCAACACCTGGGCGTGGGGCACCGCCTCCAGCACGGCGCCCACGGCTGCCAGAACGTGCTCGGGTGCCTCGGCCAGGTTGGACCGGCCGACGATCACGACCACGTCACCCGAGGTCCACTGCGCCGCCACCTCGGGGTTGGCCGCCAACTTGCGCACCACCTCGGACTGGGTGCCCGGAAGCGCCGTGTGCGAACGCCAGGCGAGGCGCGTGAGGCCGGTGGCCCGCGGTGCGATCTCGACCAGACGCGTGCGGCGCTTCTCGGCCGCATCCCGGATCCGCAGGTACAGGACCGGCAGTTCCTCCTTCAGATCGGGCCCCAGCAACACGACCGTGCGGGCGGACGCCGCCTGGTCGATCGTGGCCTGGGGGAACCCGAACACGCTGGCCGGCAGACCGTCACCCAGTTGTGCATCGATCAACGAGGTGCCGACGGCGGCCGCCAACTGCGCCCAGGCGAAGGCATCCTCGTTACTGCCGCGGGCACCGCCCAGGAACGCCACCGAAGCCGGTCCACCCTCGTCGACGGCGTCGCGGATCAACTGAGCGGCGGCGTCGAGCGCCTGGCTCCACGATGTCGCCTCGAGACCCGAGGCCGTGCGGACCAGTGGTTCGGCGAGGCGTTGGTCGCTGGCGAGGCTTTCGAAGTCGAAGCGGCCGCGGTCGCACAGCCACCCCCAGTTGACGGGATCGCTGTCGACGCCCTGTGTGCGGACCACCTGGTCACGGCTCGACTGCACGACCACCCGGCACCCCACCGAACATGTGGTGCACGTGCTCTCGGCCTCTTCGAGGTCCCAGGGGCGGGCCTTGAAGCGGTACGGCGACGCCGTGAGCGCCCCCACCGGGCAGATCTGCACGGTGTTGCCCGAGAAGTACGACGCGAAGGGCTGATCGGGGAACGTCAGCACCTGTGTGTTGTTGCCGCGGTGGGTGAAACTGATCAGCGGATCTCCGGCGACCTCGTCGGCGAAGCGGGTGCACCGGTCGCACAGGATGCAGCGCTCGCGATCGAGCAGTACGAGGTCGCTGATGGGGATCGGCTTCTCGTAGTGGCGCTTCTCTTCCACGAACCGGCTCTCTCCCGGGCCGTGGCTGAAGGCCTGGTCCTGCAGGGGGCACTCGCCGCCCTTGTCGCACACCGGGCAGTCGAGCGGGTGATTGGCGAGCAACAGTTCGAGCACGCCCTCCTGGGCTCGCTTCACCGTCGGACTGGCCGTGCGCACCACCTGGCCCTCGGCCACCGGGGTCATGCACGACACCACCATCATGGGACCGCGGGGCCCTTCCACCTCCACCAGGCACTGGCGGCACATGCCGACCGGGCTCATGCGCGGGTGGTAGCAGAAGTGGGGGACGTACTTGCCCGCCTCTTCGCAGGCGTCGATGACCCACTGCCCGGGCGTGGCCTCGTGGGCCTCGCCGTCGATGGTCACCGACAGGGTGCTCTTGGGGGGACTCACCGGCGTGTCAGACATGGGCCGGCACCGCCCGGTGGTGGTCGGGAAGGCCGACCACGCCGTCCACGGGCCGGCCGTGGCGGATGTAGTGGTCGAACTCGTCGCGGAATCGCACGATCGCCGAGGCGATCGGCGACACGGCGGACGGGCCGAGCGGGCAGATCGTGGTCTGGCGCGGTGGCCAGGCGAGGCCGGGGCTGATGCTCTCACTCACCTCGAGCAGCAGGTCGAGATCTTCGGGACGACCCTGCCCGTCCAGCACGCGCCGCAGAATGCGCTCCAGCCAGGTGGTGCCTTCTCGGCACGGGGTGCACTTGCCGCAGCTCTCCCGGGCGAAGAACCGCACCACGCGCCAGCACGCCGCCACCATGTCGGTCGTGTCGTCCATGACCACGATGGCGCCCGAGCCCAGCATCGAGCCCGCACGGTCGACCGTCGGCTTGTCGAGGGGCAGGTCGAGGTGTTCGTCGAAGAACCACATGGCGGACGCCCCTCCGGGGATGAACGCCTTCACCTCGCGGCCCTGGCGCACACCCCCGCAGTACTCGGGAGCCTCGAAGAGCATGCGGAAGGTGGTCACGCCGTTGGGCACCTCGAACACGCCCGGTCGGTTCACGTGACCGCTCACGGCGAACATGCGCATACCGGTGGATGTGGGCGCACCGATGGCCTGGAACGTGGAACCGCCCTGGTTGATGATGGCGGGCAGGTTCGACAGCGTCTCCACGTTGTTCACGATGGTGGGCTGCATGTAGAGGCCCTTGCTGGCGGGGAAGTAGGGCGGCTTCAGCCGGGGCATGCCGCGCTCGCCCTCGAGGCTCTCGATGAGCGCCGTCTCCTCCCCCACGATGTAGGCACCCGCACCCCACGTCAGGGTGATGTCGACGGAGAAGCCGGTGCCGCAGATACCCCGGCCCACATAGCCGTTGGCGTAGGCATCGTTGAGCGCCTGAGCGAGTCGCTCCTGTGCCAGGGCCATCTCACCGCGCACGTACAGGAACGCCTGCGCAGCGCCGATGGCGTAACAGGCGATCACGATGCCCTCGATCAACTGGTGCGGATCGCGCTCCATGAGCAGGCGGTCCTTGTAGGTGCCGGGCTCGCTCTCGTCACCGTTGATGACCAGATAGCGGGGATGCACGCCGCCGGGGAGGAAACCCCACTTCGTGCCGGCGGGGAAGCCGGCACCGCCACGGCCCTGGATCTCGCTCGCCTTGACCTCGGCGATCACCTGCTCGGGGGTCGACTCGGTGACCGCTCGGCGCAGGGCCGTGTAGCCACCGGTTCGCTGGTAGCCCGCCAGGGTGTGACCGTCGGCGAGGTCGAAACGGCTCGTGATCAGGCGGGGGCCCGTGGGCACCAGGCCCGGCACGCGGTAGTGGATGGGTGTGTCGGTCATCGGTGACTCCTCAGCGAGCGTCCACGGCAGCCTGCGCCTCGACACCCACGTTGGCCCAGCGATCTGTCGTGCGCTGGCGCACGGTTGCCAACGTGCCGTGCGGCGGGATCTCGTGGTCCAGGGCACCGGCGCGCAGGTCGGCGATCATCTGGTCGAACTCGGCCGGGGTCACCCGGTATCGATAGCGGTAGTTCACCTGCAGGGCCGGAGCCTCGGTGCAGGCGGCGATGCACTCGACGTCCTCGAGGGTGAACATGCCGTCTGTGGTGGTGCTGCCCGCCTTGACACCCAGCGAATGCTCGGCGTGCTCGAGCAGTTCCCAGCCCCCCACCAACTGGCACGAGATGTTCGTGCACACGTTGACGCAGTAGCGGCCGATGGGCTCGAACTTGAACATCTCGTAGAAACTGGCCGTGCCGTACACCTCGGCGGGCGTGATGCCGATCAGTTCGGCCAGATGCGCCATGGCCTCGGTGGTCACGTGACCATCTTGCTCCTGTGCCAGGTGCAGCAGGGGAATCAACGCCGATTTCGGCCGGGGGAACCGGCCGATGATCTCCTTGGCGATTGCCACATTCGCGTCGTTCAATCGCGCCATCAACACCACTCCCCGGCCGTCAACGGTCGACCTCGCCGAGTACCGGATCGACCGACGAGATCACCGCCACGGCATCGGCCACCAGGCGCCCCCGCATCATGTGGGGCAGGCACTGGATGTTCACGAACGATGGCGCCCTGATGTGCATGCGGTAGGGCTTGGCCGAACCGTCGCTCACGATGTAGCAGCCGATCTCGCCCCGCGGGCTCTCGATCGCCACGTACACCTCGCCCTCGGGCACCTTGAAGCCCTCGGTGAAAATCTTGAAGTGGTGGATCAACGCCTCCATCGACTCGTCGATGCGGGCACGCGGCGGTGGCGTCACCTTCTTGTCCTGGATCCGGTAGTCACCGGACGGCATGCGGTCGAGCACCTGGCGCACGATGCGCATGGACTCGCGGATCTCGTTCAGCCGTATGGCGTAGCGGTCGAAAGCGTCGCCGTACGTGCCGACGATGACGTCGAAGTCGACCGCGTCGTAGTGCAGGTACGGTTGGTCGCGGCGCAGGTCCCACGCCACGCCGGTCGACCGGAGAATGGGTCCCGTGGCGCCCAGAGCCATGGCCTCACCGGGGGTGATCACGCCGACGCCCTGCAGGCGCTCGCGCCAGATCGGCTGGTCGGTCATGAGCACGTCGTACTCGGCGAGGCGCTCGGGCAGCGCGTCGAGCAGGTTCAGCACATCGTCGCGCCAGCCCGCTGGCAGGTCGGCGGCCAGCCCGCCGGGCCGGATGAAGTTGTGGTTCATGCGCAGTCCGGTGACCTTCTGGAAGAACCGGAGCACCTCTTCGCGCTCGCGCCAGCCGTAGATCATCATGGACACGACACCCAGGTCCATGCCGTTGGTGGCCATGAACAGCAGATGGCTGCTCATGCGGTTCAACTCGGACAGCAGCATGCGCATCCATTGCGCCCGCTCGGGGATGTCACCATCGATACCCAGCAGCTTCTCCACGGCCATGGAGAAGACGAGTTCGTTGTTGAGCGGCGACAGGTAGTCCATGCGGGTGACGTTGGTGCCGCCCTGGAGGTAGGTGAGTTCCTCGCCGGTCTTCTCCATGCCGGTGTGCAGATACCCGATGATCGGCTTGCACCGAAGCACGGTCTCACCCTGCAGTTCGAGCATGAGGCGCAGCACACCGTGCGTGCTGGGGTGCTGGGGCCCCATATTGATGATCATGGTCTGCTCGGGGTCGGCCTCGCCCAGTTGCGCCTGCACCTGTTCGGCCATGAACGCGGCGTCGGCCTCGCTCATGCGCAACACCGCACCCACTTCCCGCAGCAGTTCCTTGGCGGTCAGTTCACTGCGGGGCTTCAATTCCTGGCCGAACTCGTGGGTCTGGAACTCGTTCGCCCGGCTCACATCGTCGAGGCCCAACTCGGCATGGGTCGGGTGGACGGCCGTCATCGGGCACCTCCGGAACGATGGTCGGCCGAGAACTGCACGGGAATGCGGCCCACGGCGTAGTCCTTGCGCAGCGGGTGTCCGTCCCAGTCCTCGGGCATGAGGATGCGATTCAGATCGGGGTGGCCCGCGAAGCCGATGCCGAACATGTCGAACACCTCGCGCTCCATGGCCTCGGTGCCGGGCCACAGGTCGAAGGCCGTGGGCAGTGTCGCATCGTCGGCAGGCACCTGGACCCGCACGCGCACACGGCGGCGTTCCTCGAGCGACAACAGGTTGAGCACCACCTCGAAGCGCTCGCCCGTCACCCCGTCGGGCAACTCACGTCGCGGTTGGAGCAGATAGTCGACGGCAGTCAGGTCGACGCACATCGCGTAACCGTCCGCCACCAGTGCGCGCAGCACACGCAGATAGTCGCCGCGCTCCACATGAACCACGACCTGGCCCCGCGACATGGTCACCGGGCATCCATGCAGAACGTCAGACATGGTGATCAGCGAACTCCGAGCACCACGGGCACACTGGCCGCCGATGCCGGAATCTCCTGCACGTGAACGTTGGCGCCGGCACCGGTGCGCTCCCTACGGCGCATCAGTTCGCCGTCCTCGATCAACTGGTGCAGGGTCTCGATGGCGTGGATGAGGGTCTCGGGCGTGGGGGGACAACCGGGTGCGTACACGTCGACGGGCACCACCTGATCGACACCCTGCACGATGGCGTAGTTGTTGAACATGCCGCCGCTCGATGCGCACACGCCCATGGAGATGACCCACTTGGGCTCCATCATCTGGTCGTACACCTGGCGCAGCACGGGGGCCATCTTCTGGCTGACTCGGCCGGCGACGATCATGATGTCGGCCTGGCGCGGCGACGCACGGAACACCTCCATGCCGAAGCGGGCGAGGTCGTAGTGGGCAGCACCCGTGGCCATCATCTCGATGGCGCAGCAGGCGAGGCCGAACGAGGCCGGCCACGACGAGCGCGAGCGCGACCACTTCACCAGGTCCTCGATACGCGCCGTGATGACGTTGTGCGCCAGTCCGGACAGACCGTCGTTCTTGATGTCGCCGACCAGTCCCATCAGGCTGCGGTCCCCGCTCGGCCACCCTGATCGGGCAGCAGGCGACCTTCGAGACCGACCCGCTTGATGGTGCTCGTGCTGGTCCGTGCCGCCGACACCTGGCCCTCGACCGGTCGACTCTTCTTCAGCGGGCCCCAGTCCAGGCCGCCGCGCGCCACCTCGTACACGAACGACAAGAAGATGAACGCCGAGAAGATCAGCAGGGCCACGAAGCCGTAGGCGCCCAACTCATCGCGAGCCACGGCGTACGGATAGATGAAGATGATCTCGATGTCGAACATCACGAACAGCATGGCGACCAGGTAGAAGCTGACCGGGAAGCGCATCGGCAGTTCGCGCGTCGGAACGATCCCGCACTCGTAGGGCGCCTCCTTGGCCGCCGACGGACGGGCGGGGGCCAGAAGCCGTGATGCCACCAGACTCAGCAACGCGAACAGAATGGCCAGCACGGCGAGCACGACGACCGGAAGGTACTGGCCCATCGATCACTCCTTGGCGGCGACGAGTTCGCCCTGCGCGCCTTGGCGGTTGGCTATGAGCGTCCGCTCACGGCGGTGGAGCATCCAGCACAGCACGATGAAGATGCCCGTGGATCCCAGGGTGATGAAGGCAGCCGGCTGACGGTGGGTTCCCAGGTCGCGGATCATGAGCACGTAGCGCCGTGGCTGGCTCTCGTCGACGATCGGCCGTGCCGGTGCACGGCCGGGCTCGACGTACTGGGGTACGACAGGTGCCAACTCGACGAGTGCGTAGTAGGGCCGGTGGAAGAAGGCGAGGAAGTCGAGGCTCTTGTTGATCTTCGGGTAGCGGTCGCCACCCCGGTCGTACACGCCGAGGGGCAGGAACTCGCCGGCGTCGAATTCGTCGGACTGGTTGACGACGATGTCCTCGGCTGCGGCGATCGCCTTGCCACGGGCGGGATCGGACTCGGCGAGGCGCGTCCAGTCTTCCCGGGCGAGTGCGTCGGTCACGAACCTCTCGAGTTCGGCACCGGTCAGTCCCTGGGACGCGAGCGGCTCCTCGACGGCTCCCGTCTGGTGGAGCAGCGACGCATCGCGCACGATGGCCACCGGATTGGCGGGTTCCCAACTGGGGAGCCGACCGAGCAGACCGATTCCGTAGGTCCACCACACTGCACCCATGACCGCCATCCAACCGAACAGGCCGGCGAAGGTCACCAGAAAGCCGAGTCGGCTACCGAGGTTGGTCCCCAGGATCAGGTACACCGAGCCCACGAGCGCCACGGTGCCGATGATCACGGACAGATAGCCACGCAGTTCCGGATCCCACCCGATGGCGACGATGTTGGCGAGCAGGGGCATCGGGATCACAAACTCCGGATGTAGTTGGCGATGGCCTGCAGCTGGTCATCGGTGAGCAGCGAACCGAACCCGGGCATCTTGCCGCTGCCCTGGCCCTGAGCGCCGTAGCGGACACCGTACTCGGAGCCAACGCGCAGGAAGTTGATGAGATCGGCCTCGTTGGGGAACTGCCGGACCACCGAACCACCGGTCAGGTTGGGCCCCAGGGCGCCTCCACCCGTGGTCTGGGGTTGCCCGTAACTCCAGCCCTTCGTGTGACACCGGGCGCAGCTGTACGCACCCGAGCCGAGTTCCAGGCTGAACAGCGACTCGCCCACCGAGGCATACGTGCCGTTGGCGACGAGGCGCTCGGCCTCGCTCTGGATGTCACCGCGCGCCTCCTCCGACAGCTCGCCCCCGTCGCATGAACGCGGGTCCTCCTCGGGCACCAGGCAGCCCTCGCGAGGCTTCTGGATGCTCCACAGGTAGGCGATCAGCGTTTCGATCTGTTGCTCGTTCATGGGGCCACCGCCCACGAGACCCCACGGCGACATGGGCGAGAAAGGACGGCCGTACTCGAGGATGAAGCGAACTTCCGACTCGGAGAACTTCGACATGGTGGTGTCGAGGGCAGGAGCCTTCCAACTGACCACCTTCACCTCACCGGTCAGCGGATCGGTCACCGGATACTCGGCGACTCCACCGGTGGCGGCCATACCGCCATGGCAGCCGGCGCAGTTGAAGCCCCCGTCGGCCGTGGTGGCGAACAGACCCGCACCCTTGCCGACGAACACGTCCTCCCACTTCTCGATCGCCCCCGACTGCCGGGCGGGCTCGAGCACCCAGTACACCGGCAGGACGATCGTCACGACGGCCAGGAAGGCGAGCCCCAGCAATTGCGTGCGCTCGAGTTTGCGACCCTCCAGGGTCTCGTCGTCGTAGTAGGGCTTGCGGTTGGCGGCGAGTTCGATCTCGCTGCCCACCTCGCGCCGGCCGGCACGCAGGTTGAACAGGCCGTAGACCACCCATCCCAGGGCGATGACGACGGCGAGGATGATGCCGATGTTGGTGGCGACGTTGGCGATCACGGTCAGTGACCCCCACCACTCGTACAGTGCGGCCCCTCGGCCTCCTGACCGGTGGTGTTCACACCCACCGGTTGCCCACCGAAGATGGACCCCGTGTCGACGATCAGGTCACCGGTGGTGGTCACCTGCATACCGAACATGTCCATGCCTCGGGGCGCCGGGCCCGCCTTCTTCTCCCCGACCCGGTTGTACTGCGAGCCGTGGCACTGGCACTCGAACCACTGCGAGGTCTTGCACTCGGGGATACGGCAGCCCAGGTGCGGGCACTTCTGGTAGAGCGCGATCACGCCCGCCTCCATACCCGAGACGACCGCGCCCGGGTACAGATCACGTGCCTTGCCCAAGGCGTCGGCGGGGTACTCGGTCAGCCACGCCCGTCCCTCTGCCAGGTAGAAGAACCCGTCGTTGGCGCGGATGTTGTTGACGACGTCGTTCACCTTGCCGGCATTCACCTTCGAGCCGAAACCGCCCTCGGCGCCACGCCACAGGAAGGCCAGGCAGGCAGCGCCGAACGCACCGATGCTGGCGCTCATCAGCGTGATGGACGCCTTGTTGAAGAACTGGCGCCGCGTCACGCCCACGGCATCGGGGTCGGGGGCCGACCACGGGGCGACGGCCGCCGGACCTGCGGGAACGAGGGCCCGGCTGCGGGCTTCGGCTGCTTCGCGCTCGACATCGGGCACCGACACCGCCGACTCGCTGCGGCTGCCTCGGTCACGGCTGCGGGTCTCACGGCTCAGGGCTCCCGCACCCCGTACGTCCTGACGACGCGTGGCGGTCAGGAAGGCGATGCCCGCCAGCACGACCAGTGCTGCCACGGCGATGGCGATGATGGCTCCTGCACTCATGTCGTCGACCTCACAACTCGAAGAAGATGCCGTCTCGCCACGGGAACACGAAGTTGAACCCGGGGCCACGGAAGAACGAACCGATCATGACCAGCACTGCCCAGAACATCATGTGCACGGTCATCAGCGAGATGATGAACTTGCGATCCTCGGGCTTGTTGGACGGATTGCGGTCCAGGAAGGGCGCCAGGATGAGGGCGATCAGGCCCACACCCGGCAGGGTCACGCCCGCCACCATCGGGTGGAACATCGTGAGCAGTTCCTGGAGGCCCAGGAAGTACCAGGGCGCCTTGGAGGGGTTGGGCGTCAGGTTGAAGTTCGCCGCCGCCAGCAAGGGAGCGTTCACGAAGATCGAGAACACCAGGGTGAACACCGTGACCGCCAGGGCGGCCACGAACTCGATCGAGAGCAGGTGGGGCCACGTGTGCACCTTGTCCACCGGGACGGCCTTGACCTCCTGGATGGAACCCGACTTGACCACGGTCAACAGACGCTGGGTGTGCCCGCCTGGGCCGGCACCCACCGGTATGCCGCCCGCCGCCGGAGCGGCCGCCACCACCGAGGTCAGGCGATCGGCCACGGCGACAGCGCCGCCGCCCGACTCGCCCTCACCCTTGGCCCGCGCCGCTTTGGAGCGCTCGAGCAGATGCGCCGGGATCCGAGGATCGGCCGCCGGTTGGGACGCCGCCGCATCGGCACCCGACGCAGCATCGGCACTGGCAGCCTTCTCACGGGCGGCCTGCGCCCGCTTGAGAAGGTGCTCGGGAATCTCGGTCATGGTGATGCCTCCTTCGTCGAGGGCAACTCAGGTCACAGCGGACCCGAGATGCCACCGTCCTTACGCACTCGCCAGAAGTGGATGGCCATGAAGATCACGATCACGAACGGCAGCATCAGTACGTGCAGCACGTACCAGCGCAGCAGGGTCTCGGCGCCGATCTCCACACCGCCGAGCAGGACGAACCGCACCTGGTCGCCAACCACGGGGCTGTACCCCATCATGTTCGTGCCCACGGCCACCGCCCACAGGGCCAGCTGGTCCCAGGGCAGCAGATAACCGGTGAACGACAGAAGCAGCGTGAGCGTGAGCAGCACCACGCCGATCACCCAGTTGAACTCTCGAGGCGGCTTGTAGGCACCGTGGTAGAAGACACGCGCCATGTGCAGGAACACCGCCAACACCATGAGGTGCGCACCCCATCGGTGCATGTTGCGTACCAGCAGGCCGAAGGTCACCGAGGTCTCGAGGCTCTGGATGTCCTGCCAGGCGTTGGCCGTGGTCGGTCGGTAGAAGAACATCAGGAAGATGCCGGTGACGGTCAACAGGATGAACAGGAAGAAGCTCAGACCACCCAGGCACAGGGTGTAGCTGACCTTCACCGCGTGACGCTTCACCTTCACCGGATGGAGGTGATAGAGCACCGAGTTCATGATGACGTAGGAGCGGTTCCGAGGGCTGTCGGTGTAGCCCTTGCGGAAGATGGAACCCGGTCGGAAGATCGAGCTCCAGGCCTGGCTGCCCTGTACCTGGCCCTGCAGTTTGCTCAGCCGCTCCTTGGCGGTCGGGCGGGGCTGGTCGTTGATGATCTTGGCCATTGCTGTTTCGGTGTCCGTTCTCTCAGAACCGCATGCCGTAGGCGTAACCGTGGTTGTTGGTGCGCTGGTGCGCGTCGCCGGTCACTCCGGGCTGACCGGCTTTACCGAGGATGATGACCCCGGTGGGGCACCGGTCGACGCATAGGGCGCAGCGGGTGCAGATGTCGTCGTCGATGATGAACAGCACGTTGTCCGACGGGTCCATACCGGGCTGCTCGGTGCCCACCGCCTCCACCACCGCGTCCGGGGTGACCATGTGGATGCACTTCCACGGGCAGATGTCCACACAGCCCTCGCACATGATGCACTCGGTCTGGTCGATGTGGATGAACTGCTTTGGCTTGACCGCCTTGGTCAGGTAGTCGGCATCGACCTCGACCAGTTGGTACTGGTCGGTGTAGGGCATGAGGGGTGGGTTGGCGTCGGTGCGTGCCATATCGAATCCTGCTCAGGCCTTCTTCACCAGTGGGCGGCCGTACGAGGACGTCTCGATCTGCTTGGACGCAGCGGCGGCCAAGGCCCCCCGCTTCTGCCACCACGAGAACAGCCACATCATCAGGCCCAGATAGAAGGCATGGATGACGATCACGATGATGTCCCGCACCGCCTGGTACGAGATGGTGATGGGGAACGGGCCCCCCAGCGAGTCGGGCTTCAGCAGGTCGAACGGCCCGTAGAGCAACTTGTCCTTGCGCCAGCCGAGATCGTTGTCGGCGTGCACGATGAACTGGTGCGGCACCACCCCGAAGGCCAGGAACAGCACGGCGAACACGTACGTGGAGCCGATCATGGCCTCACCCCAGGTGCTCTTGCGGTTGGGGTTGCGGCGCTTGCCGTACGGGATCGCGGCGAGGGCGAGCAACGTGGTCGCCACGAAACTCACGATGAAGGCCTGGTTCATTCCCGGCCAGCGGAGGATGTCGATTGCCAGCATGATCGTGAAGCGCGCTGTCCCTCTGGGTGGTCCTGCGTTGCGATGTTATCGCCCAGCACCTCGGCGTGACCCAACTCGGCAGGAGCGGTGAAGGTCACACCAGGTGGGTGGGGGTTTCTCCACCCGAGGGTCTACCACGCCCGGATGCTGCTCCCGCCAGATCGTGCGCTCGTGCACGGGAAACGGGCACGAAGTCCTGACATCGGGTGTCCCAGGGATTCCCCTCCACGGGACGCGTACGTCTATGTTTGGAGTCATCGTGCCGGACGTGATGAGGCGTGTTGTGAAAGGCCTGCCGTGACCGAGATTCCCGAACACCTCCTGAAGCGCTCCCGTGACCGTCGTGCGGCGGCCGGCGGCGGCGAACCGTCCGGCGCCGAGGCTCCGGCAGGGGGTGCCGTCGAGCGGGCCGCCTCGACCCAGCCCGTCCCGGCGGCTGCGGCGCCCAAGGCTGCACCGGCGGCCCCTCCCCCGCCCAAACCCGACCCGCCCTACGTGGCCGCCGCCAAGAGCCGGCGCCGCATACCGTTCTGGGCCATGGCCACGCTCAGCCTGCTGCCTGTGTGGGCGTTCCTGTACCTGCGCTCGGTCACCGAGAGCGAGGAAGTGGTGGAGGGGCCCATCGGCCTGGGCGCCGAGGTGTACAACCAGTGCTCGAGTTGCCACATGCCCAACGGCCAGGGCGGCGCCGGGCGACCCCTGTGGCAGGGCTCGGTGCTCGCCACGTTCCCGCGTATCGAGGACATGCTGAACTTCGTGTACGCCGGCAGCCAGGAGTACGTGTCGGCGGAGATCGAGTCGTTCGGCGATCCCCAGCGTGAGGGCGGCGCACATGCACCCCTCGCCTACAACGGTGCTCCCATGCCCGGATTCGGCGGCCAGTTGACCGAGTACCAGATCCTCGCCGTGATCTGCCACGAGCGCTACACGCTGTCGGGGGCCGACCCGACCAGCGAGGAGTGGGCGGCCGAGTATGAGGAGTGGTGCGGCCCCGAGTCGCCCAAGTTCGCCGAACTCCAAGATGGTGCGACCAGCTTCGCCATGCTCGAGGGCGTGGGTGTCGAACCCCGGCCCTCGGTACTGACCGGCTCCTGAACATGACGGACCCCGCCGACGTCGTCATCGTCGGGGGTGGTCCGGCCGGTCTGGCAGTGGCGTCGTGGTTGGCTCGCTGGGGCCACCATGCGGTCATGGTGGACCGCGGTCGCCGGCGCAGGCGCACCATCGGTGCCGACGCTGCTGAGCCACTCCCATGGGGGCTGTCGGTGTCGCCGCGGGCTGTGCAACGGCTGATCGAACTGGGTGTCGACCCACTGGCACAGGGGTGGCACCGTCATGGTGGGGCCCGCCTGCATCTGGACGGCCGACTGCTCGACGTGCCCTGGTCGGCTGACGGTGGCCCGTTGCGCACCAGTGTCGGCGTCACCCGTGACGTGCTGGCGCGGGCGCTCTCGGCACGTGCACGCCAGGACGGTGTGTCGGTGCTGGACGAGCACGAGGCGGTTTCGGCCGTGATCGAACGCGGCTTCGTTCGGGGCACTTCGGTGCGTTCGCTCGCCGATGGGTCCCGTCGCGACCTCCGCGCGCCGTTCGTGATCGTCGCCGACGGCGCCGGCAGCACCTTCGGACGGGCATTGGGCACGCTGCGCACGACGAACTGGCCGTCGTTGACCACGGTGCAGTCCACCTGGCCCAGCGACCGCGGGGACGAGGGATGGATGGAGGTCCGCACCGGGGTGGTCGACCCCGAGGGCGAACGTCTGACGGCGATCACCACCGTCACCCCCCTGGGCGAGGGCCGGGTGAGCGTCGAAGTCGCCGTGCCCTCGACCTCACGCCACAGCGCCAGTATCAACGTCGCCGGGCTGTTCGACCAGGTCGCCCAGGGCCTGGCACCCGACTGGGGCCTGGACCTCTCCCGCCCCGGGGGGCGTCAGCGTTCGGAGCGTCTGCCGGTCGGCCTCTCGATCCGTCCCCATGCCGGACCGACCTTTCTGGTCATCGGCAACGCCGTCGGCGCCGTGAACCCCTTCAACGGCGACGGCCTCGCCTTCGGTCTCGAATCGGCGCGGCTCGCTGCCGAGGCGGTGCACATAGCGCTGCGTGACGGCGACCCGATGGCGCTCGCCACGTACTCCCGCGAACTCGAGCAGCGCCTGGGAGGCTTCTTCAAACTGGGCCGCTTCGCACTCCGCACGCTGGGGCACACACGAGCGGTGGACACCATCGTGGGTCTGGCAGGGCGCACGCCCCGCACCACGGCCCGGGTCGCACGCTTCATGGCCGGCCTGGCCGACGTGGCGACACCCGCCGACCCGGCGCAACGCGCCGCGCTGGCCCTGGCGCGCTCACTCCCCGAGGCGTGAACCGAACTCAGCCGGCGCGACAGGCCACGGTGGTGACCTCCTCGACCTCCAGGTCGTACAACGTCACGCTGTCGGCACCGATACGCGCCACGAAGTCGCGAAACGACGAGGTCTCCGTCGTCGTGCACCGGCGCGTGACCACATCGACCAGGGGCACCACCCAGCCGTTGGCCAGGCGGGCCTCTCGGCCCTCGTCGAGTACGGCGACGACTCCCGGGAGCGTCACCTCACCGGGGCGTTCGAGAGGCGTCAGCACGAACCACACGACGGCGCCGCCCAGTTGGTCGATCAGGAGTGCACACGTCGACGGCTGGTCCGGCCGGGTGCAGGAGACCACGCCGGGCGTTCGGTCGCCGATGCCGACCGTACGGCCGTCGGCGAGGGTGAATTGAGCCCGCCCCTGGCTGAGGCCGTCGCGTACGGACCAACCCGGATCGAGCAGTGCGTCGACCACCACGCCTCCGGCATCGATGCGGCGGTCGGGCTCGGTGGGGGCCGTGACCGACGCTGTCGGGGAGAAGAGGATCGACACGGCGATGGCCAACGTCACCAGGGTCACCACACCGCCGAGTGCCGCCCAGAACCGTCGGGACAGCAGCTCGCGCATTCAACCACCTGCCACGGCAGCCCGGGCGGCCAGATGCGCCGACTCGGCGATCTGGGACATCACCCCGTCGTCGTGGGCCAACCCCACGAACAGGGCTTCATAGGCACCCGGTGCCTGTGCCACCCCGGCACGCAGCATGCCCCAGAACCAACGGGCGTAGAACGCCTCGTCCGTCGTGGTGGCGGCTTGGAAGTCACGCGGGAGACCATGGCCGCAGAACATGCCCACCAGGGTTCCCACGACGGGGAACTGCACGTCGGCGCCGGCCGCCTCGCACGCATCGCGCAGGATGGCCGACAGATGGCGGGCCCGGGCGGAGAGCTCGAGATAGACGTCGTCGGTCAGCAGGTCGAGCGCCGCCAGTCCGGCTGCGGTGGCCAACGGGTTTCCGGCCAGCGTGCCGGCGTGGAACACCCGCCCCAGGGGCGTCAACTGCTCCATGAGGTCGCGCCGGCCACCCACGGCACCGATGGGCAGGCCACCGCCGATCACCTTGCCGAAACAGGTCAGGTCGGGCGTGACGTCGAGACGTGCCTGGGCGCCGCCGCGACCCAGTCGGAAACCGGTGATCACCTCGTCGAAGATCAGCACCGCCCCCACGCGGTCGCATGCAGCACGAAGGCCTTCGAGGAAGCCCGGAACCGGCGCCACCACACCCATGTTGGCGGCCACCGGCTCCACGATCACCGCCGCCACCCCGTCGTCGAGTTCGGGCACCTGGTTGTAGGGCGCCACGATGGTGTTGGCGACGGTGGCGGCCGGCACGCCGGCGGTTCCGGGAAGTCCCAGGGTGGCCACGCCGCTGCCTCCGGCGACGAGCAGGGCGTCGGTGGCCCCGTGGAAGTTGCCCGAGAACGTCACGAGGCGGTCGCGACCCGTGGCACCCCGGGCGAGGCGGATGGCGGTCGAGGTGGCCTCGGTGCCCGAGTTCATGAACCGGACCTGCTCGCAGGAGGGTACGGCCGCCGAGATGGCCTCGGCCAACTTCATCTCCCGGGGTGTCGGCGCCCCGTACGAGGTGCCGTCGACCACCGCCCGCTGCACCGCCGAGGTGATCGCAGGGTGCCCGTGGCCCAGGATCACGGCGCCGTAGCTCTGCACCAGGTCGACGTGACGATTGCCCTCGACGTCCCACACGTGGGCGCCCTGCGCCCGGGCCACGACGTACGGACGCCCGCCCACGGCGCGGAACGCCCGGATGGACGAGTTGACGCCGCCCGGGATCGCCTTCGCCGAGCGCTCGAAGGCCTCGTCGTTCGAGCCCAGTCCGGCGCCGGTGCACACCACGGGATCGCAGCCCACTGCGGCACAGCGCACCGGGTCGCACGGCGGGATCATGCCCGTCATCGTGCCGCCTCCTCGGCGAACCACCGCGTGAAGTACGTGAGGATCACGTCGGCGCCCGCACGCTTGATGGCCGTCAGATGCTCGACGGCCACGGCATCGTGGTCGATCCAGCCGTTGGCCGCCGCCGCCTTGACCATGGCGTACTCGCCACTCACGTGGTAGGCGGCGACGGGGACGTCAACCTGTCGACGCACCGCTGCGATGACGTCGAGGTAGGCGAGTGCAGGCTTCACCATCACCATGTCGGCGCCCTGCTCGATGTCGGCGGCCACCTCCACCAGCGACTCCCGCCGGTTGCGGTGGTCCTGCTGGTACTGACGGCGATCGCCACCGCCGGCGATCGACACGTTCACGGCATCACGGAAGGGCCCGTACAGAGCACTGGCGTACTTCGCCGAGTACGCCATGATCGCCACCTCGGCGAAACCGGCCCCGTCCAGCGCGTCCCGTATGGCGCCGACCTGCCCGTCCATCATGCCGCTGGGTGCCACCACGTGAGCGCCCGCCGTTGCCTGCGCGACCGCAGCCCGGCAGTACACCTCGAGTGTGGCGTCGTTGTCGACGCTCCCCCGTGCGTCGAGCACCCCGCAGTGTCCGTGCGAGGTGTACTCGTCGACGCACAGATCGGCCATGACCACCAGGTCGTCCCCGTGGTCCGAGGTCAGATCGTGCAGGGCCGCCTGCACGATGCCGTCGGGCGCCCAGGCCCCCGAGCCGACGGCGTCCTTGTGTGCGGGCACCCCGAACAGGATGACCGACCTCACACCCAGTTCGGCCAACTGCTCGACCTCCCGCCGCAGGCTGGTGCGCGAATGCTGGACGACGCCGGGCAGCGAGGTGATCGGAACGGGTTGGTCGATGTCCTCGCGCACGAACAGGGGCGCCACCAGGTCGCTCACGCTCAGGTGTGTCTCGGCGACCAGATCGCGCAGCGCCGGACTGCGGCGGAGTCGGCGCGGACGATGACGGGGGAACGACATGGACGGCATGCTACGAGGCGGGCCCCGCCGAGGTCGGTCGAGCGCCGCGCACCGCCCGAACGGTCGCCTCGACGAGACCCTCGATGGTCTGCGGCTCGGCCACCTGCGCGACGACCAGTCCGGCCCGGCGCGCCTCGACGGCGGTGACGGCACCCATGGCGACCACCGGAGGGCTGACACGCCGATCGCAGGCACTGGCCCAGGCGCGCGCCGCCGACGCCGAGGCCAGCGTCACCACGTCGGCCGCCAATGCTCGGTCCATGACCTCGGGCGTCGGCCGCCGCGACTGCGTGCGGTACACCACGACGGGGGTCACGTCCCATCCCGCCGCACGCAGACCGTCGACGACGGTCGCCCGCGCCAGATCGCCCTGGGCCACCACGGCACGTCCGGGCCCGCGTCCCAGCAGATCGACCACCCCCTCGCCGCGATGATCGGCGGCCACCCCGGCCGGACTCGGCCCGCCGGCCGCCTCCAGGGCGGCCTGCGTACCCGGGCCCACCACGTACACGGGCGGGGTCGAGCCCGAGGCGGTGCCACCTGCCCCCACCAGGCAGCGAGCGCCGTTGGGCGACGTCACCACCACCGCATCGGGGCGAGGCTCGGCGGCGATGGCCGTCCGGAGGGTCCTCAACCCCTCGTCATCGTCCACGATCGTGATGAGGGGCACCTCGAGGGTCCGGGCACCCCGTGCCTCCAGTGCCGCCACCAACGAACCGGCCTGTTCGGCCGCGCGGGTGACCACCACGACGGCTTGGTCGAGGCCGTCCCGTGCCGTCGTCACCACACCCGGTCCCGCATCTGGCGGGCCACCTGACGCGCCCGTTCGCAGGCGTGCTCGACCTCGAGCCCGGCCATGTCGGTGGCGTCGACCACGAAACGGACGCCGGCCTCGTCGGCGAGAAAGGTGTGCAGCACCCCGGCGTCGAGGTGGGCGGCCACCGGGAGTGAGCACCCGCCACCCAACTCGGCGAGGAAGGCCCGTTCGATCGTGACCGCCATCCGCGTCGCCGGATGATCGATGGCGGCCAGGTACCCGGCGGTCTGGCGATCATCGTGACGGTGCTCCACGGCCACGCAGCCCTGGCCCACCATGGGAACCATCTGTTCCCGTGTCACCGGGTGCAGGCCGGGGTGCCGCCCGACGTCGTCGAGCAGGCCCAGTATCTCGAGCGCCGCCATGGCCATGACGATGGCGCCCCCGTCGGGGACCTTGGCCAGGCGGGTGCCGATGTTCCCGCGCAGTTCGGCGAACCGCAGTCCCGGTACCAGTCGACTCAACTGCGCACGTCGACGCACCGAGCCGGTGGCCACCACGTCACCGCTCGCCAGATCGGCGAGGGATCGTCCCACGAGAGCGTCGAGCGGGTTGCGACGGCGGCAGTAGGCCCCGATCACGAGGCCGTGAGCGGTGACGCTGGGGAGGTCCTTGGCCGAGTGCACTGCGAGATCGGCGCGACCCTCGAGCACCGCAGCCTGCACCTCCTTGACGAAGACACCCTGACCACCCATCTGGTGCAGGGGCACGTCGGGACGGCTGTCACCGGTCGTGTCGACCATGACCAGTTCGACCTCGAGACCCGGGTGGACGGCGGTCAACTCGTCGGCGACCGCCTGTGCCTGCGTGCGGGCCTGGGCACTGGAACGCGTGGCCAGCCGCATGGGGCCTCAGCCGAGGTCGAACAGATCGCGCACGGCGTCGGCGTAGCGCTCGCCGCGGGGCGTCCCGGCATCGTTCTTCAGCCGCACCGACGGGCCGTGCAATAGCTTGGCCACGATGCCACGGGTCAGCGCCTCCACGGCAGCCCGTTGCTCGTCGTCCAGCGATGCCAGCCGAGCGTGCAGACGCTCCTGCTCGCCCAGGCGGATGTGCTCCGCCCGCTCGTGGAGGGCAGCCACCAGAGGCGCCGCCTGCCGGGCCGTGGCCTCGACGACGAAGCGGCCGACCTCGTCGGCGACGATTGCCCGTACCCGGTCGACCTCGGCCTGTCGCGCCGCCACACCCCGTGCCGCCCAGTCCCGGAGGTCGTCGAGGTCGTAGCGGGTGACGCCGTTCAGGTCGCCGACCGCCGACTCGACGTCCCGGGGCAACGCCAGATCGATGATCAACAACGGCCGCTCGGGTCGCTGTGCCATGGTCGAGCGCACCGACGCCACGTCGAGCAAGGGCTGCCCGCCGCCCATGCACGTGACCACCACGTCGACCCTCGGCAGGTGGTGATCGAGTTCGTCCAGGGAGATCACCCCAGCGCCCACCCGGTCCGCCAGTTCGCGACCCCGCTCGACGGTTCGGTTGGCGACGGTCACGCTGTCGGCCCCGGCCCCCACCAGCGCCGTGGCGACGCCCTGGCCCACCTCACCGGCGCCGATGACCAGAACGCGGCGGTGCGCCAGGGTGCCCAGATGCTCTCTGGCCATGTCGACGGCAGCATGCGACACACTGGCGGTGGAACGACTGATACCCGTCTCGTTGCGGGCGCGCTTGCCGACCTCGACCGCATGGCGGAACAGGGTGTTGAGCGTGGACCGGGTCGCACCCTCGTCATGGGCCAGTTCCCAGGCCCGGCGCACCTGTCCCAGGATCTCGGTCTCTCCCAGCACCGACGAGTCCAGACCGGCCGACACCTCGAACAGGTGCGTTACCGCCGCCTCGTCATAGAACGTGTACATCGCCGGATGCAGATCCTCGGGTGCCAGCGAGCCGATCTCGCACATCGTGTCGCGCATATCGGCGAAGGCGCCGTGGAACCGTTCGGCCACGGCGTAGATCTCGGTCCGATTGCACGTCGACAGCACGACGGCCTCGCGCACATCAGGGCGGCTGACCAGACCGTGCAGCACTTTGGGGAGCGCATCGTCACCCAGAGCGAGGCGCTCGAGCAGTTCGAGCGGTCCCGTCCGGTGATGGACGCCGATCACCAGAATCGACACGACGCACTGCTCCTGTTCGACACCGGCGCCAACCCTAGGCCCTGGTGTACGCCGCGTGCTCACCCACGGCGATGGGACGGCGAGCCGTGTCGATGCGACGCTGCTCGTTGTAGCTGAGGACCTGCAGTTCGAGGGCGAGGTCGACCTTGCGCACCGACACACCGGGCGGTACGGCAAGGACCACGGGGGCGAAGTTCAGAATGCTCGTCACGCCGGCGCTCACCAACAGGTCGACGGCCTCCTGGGCCGCAGTCGGCGGGGTGGCGATCACGCCGATGGACACATCGCGCAAGCGCACGATCTGGGGGAGGTCGTCGACGTTGCGCACGCGGACGCCCCCGATCACGGTGCCGACCCGGTCCGGATCCACGTCGACGATGCCCGCCACCGGGAAGCCGCGCTGCGCAAAGCCGCCGTAACCCGCCAGGGCCTGGCCCAAGTTGCCCCCACCGACGATCACCACGGGCCAGTCGTGGTGCAGGCCCAGTTCGCGGCGGATCTGGTAGACGAGGTACGACACCTCGTAGCCGACGCCCCGGATACCGTAACTGCCCAGGTACGAGAGGTCTTTGCGCACCTTGGCGGCATTCTCGCCCGCCAGTTCCGCCACACGGTCCGACGACACGTGCTCGACACCCTCGTCGCCCAGTTCCACCAGGATCCGCAGGTATTCGGGCAAGCGTTCGACCGTGGCGTCCGGAATACGGCGACGGGAACGCTCAGCCATGCGAGGATGACGCTAGGTCCACGTGCACGCGTTCACAAAGTCGATCGCGGTCATCGGGCACGTGACGTTCGCCTCTCGCCGTCACGCCAGTTGACGTCGCAGCACCTTGCCGCTGAGGTTCCGCGGCAACTCGTCCACCACGAGGACTTTCGACGGCGCCTTGTAGCGGGCGAGGTGCTGCTGGCAATGCTCGATGAGAGCCTCCTCATCGAGTTCGACACCGTTGCGCGCCACCACGTACGCCTTCACGGCTTCCCCCGCCTGTCCATGGGGAACCCCGATCACCACGGCCTCGGCGACGAGCGGGTGCAGGAGCAGGGCCTGCTCGACCTCGGCCGGGTACACGTTGAAACCCGAGACGATGATCAGGTCCTTGGCGCGGTCCACCAGGTACACGTAGCCGTCCTCGTCGACGGTGCCCAGGTCGCCGGTGTGCAACCAACCCTGGGCATCGATCACCCTGGCCGTGGCCTGGGGGTCGTTCAGGTAGCCGGCGAACACGTTCGGCCCTCGCACCCACAGTTCACCCACGTCACCCAGGAGCACATCGTCGTCGCCTTCGTCGACGATCCGCAGTTCGACCCCCCCCACCACCCGGCCCACCGAACCGGGCCGAATGGGCAGACCCGCACTGGAGGTGACCACCGGCGAGGCCTCGGTCAGTCCGTACCCCTCGGCCAGGTCCAGACCGAACCGCTCGCGCAGTGCGGCGATCACCTCGACGGGCGTCTTCGCCGCGCCGGTCAGCGCCACCCGGATGGTGCGCAGCGCAGCGGGATCGACCTCGGGTTGCTGGGCCAACGCCGCCCACATGGGCGGTGCGCCCGGGACCACGGTGATCGCGCGTTGCGACACCGACTCGACGAAGGTCGACGGATCGAACCGCTGCACCAGCAGCAGGGTGCCACCGGCGGCCAGCGTGGCGCCCAGCACCACGTTCAACCCGTAGATGTGGGACAGCGGCAACACGCCGTAGACCACGTCACCGGAGCGGATCGCCTCCGGTGACCGGCGGATCTGCTCGAGGTTGGCGAGCAGATTGCCGTGGGTCAGCATGGCGGCCCGAGGGGCTCCGGCGGTGCCACTGGTGAACATCAGGGCGACCAGGTCATCGGGCGCCACGTCGGCGATGGGGGTCATGGCGACCGCCTGCTCGGCGATCGTGGTGACCGACCATGACGGCCACGGCCCGTGGTCCTGTGCACCCACGGGTTGCACCGGCTCACAGAACACGACGAAGCGGAGGCTGGGAACGTCGGCGCGCTGCAGCGAGCGCCAGGCAGTCTCGGCCATCTGCCCGACGATGGCGGCCACGGCACCCACCGCGGTGGCCTGCTGGGCGAGTTCAGGACGAGGACTGGTGGGGTGCAGGGGGACGGCGACCGCACCCAGGCCGATGACGGCCAGATAGGCCACGACGAAGTGGCGTTTGTTTCCCACGACGATCACCACGTGGTCGCCGGCGGTCACACCCTCGGCGGCGAGGCCAGAGCGCAGCGCCTCCACCTGCTGGCGCAGTGCGCCGTAGGTGGTGGTACGACCCCTGCTGATGAGGGCGATGGCGTCATCGGGGTGATCCTCGATGATGCGGGCCAGGTTCATCTGCGGCACCCCCCGATGTCGCTTCGAGCCGTCACAGGACGAGCAACTGCACGATGCCGGCGACGAGAAGCGCTGTCAGGATCAGTGCCAGCGTCAGGGTCGTGGCGGGTCGCACGATCTCCACACTAACGCGCCGGGACTCAGCGCCGCCGTAGGTTCACCGCCGTCGTCACGCCTGTTGGCGCATCGCTTTGGGCGACCAGGGACATGACGACCTGGTCGCCTGCCGCCAGGCCGACCTCGAGCGATGCGTCGCTGCGGTTGGCCACCAGTGCCAACATGCCGCTGGAGTCGACCACGAGGCCCAGCGCACCGGAGGCGACCTCGTGATATCCCTCCACCCAGGTCACCACGCGACGAAGCATGTCGCCCGCCGCCGTGCGCACGTCGATGGCCAGCGGCGACGTCGGGCCGAGCGACCATCGCCGCACGAGATCCTCGGGCCCGACGTTCAGTTGCACGTTGCCGAAACGGTCGACCCACAGCACCTCGGCCACGATCGCGTCACCCTCGTCGCGGGGTAGGGGCACCACCCCGGGCACCAACAGCACGGGATCGACCAGCTCACCCAACTCGGCCAGATCCACTCCCTCGCACAGTCGCGCCGCAATGGGTGCCAGGACGTCGCGTGCGCGGAATGTCGAGCCGGGTGTACCCAGGTGCAGATCGTTCGCCGTCAGCGCCACGGCCCGCTGTGCTCCGCCCGCCATGGCCACTCCGGGCGCCATGAGCCCGTTGTCGGGCCCGACGAACACCCCGGCACCGTCGGCCACCTCGATCGCCACCGCCGGGCGCTCGCCCGGTGACGGGTCGACGGCGGCCAGGATGACGCACTCGGGCAGGTAGGCAGCCGCCCGGGCCAGCGCCAACGAGGCGGTCCGCACATCGAAGGAGGGCAGTTCGTGGGTCAGGTCGACGACGGTCACTCTCGGCACCAGATCTCGCAGAACAGCACGGACCACACCTGCCGATTCGTCGCGCGTGCCCAGATCGGACAGGAAGGTCACGGTGTCGTAGCGGCGTCCCACGGGTGTCACGCTACGGCCGGACGCGGCGGAGCCGGTGCCAACCCCCCGATGGCACCGGCTCCGTCGGCGCAGCCCTTGCGGGCGCGGCTCCCGGTCGCTACGGCTGTTGCCAACCGCTTGTGAACCGGTGGTCTTGTGACCTACGTCTCACCCTAGACCACGTCGAACTACCCTGAAAAGGCCGCCGCCGAAAAGAAAATTCAGGTGTCGTCAGCCCAGTTCGCGGCTGCGTCTCGCCGCCGCTGCAACTGCCGCCGCGAATGCCGCGCGCACGGCGTGACGCTCCAACTCGGCCAGTCCGGCTGCGGTGGTGCCCCCCGGCGAGGTCACCATGGCGCGAAGCTCCTGGGGCGAGCCCACCTCGCCTCCCAACATGGCGCCGACGCCGACGAACAACTGTCGGACCAAGTGCTCGGCGATGCTCCGGGGAAGGCCTTCGGCCACACCGGCATCGATCAACGCCTCCGCCACCAGGAACAGGTAGGCGGGTCCCGAACCGGCCACGCCGGTGACGGCATCGAGCTGGGCTTCGGTGACCGTGACGACGCGACCGACGGCACTCAACACACCCTGCGCCCACTCGAGGTCGGCGGCGGTGGCTGCTCGTCCTGCGACCATGGCGGCCATACCCTCGCCCACCAGTGCAGGCGTGTTCGGCATGGACCGCACGACTGCCACCGTTGCGCCACAGGCGGCCTCGAGCGATTCGAGGCGCACGCCGGCGGCGATCGACAGCAGTCGCCGAGCGCCCGCCTGCGCCACCTGCGCCGCCACGTCCAGCGCATCTGCGGGCTTGACCGCCAACACCACGCCGGCACCACGCACCATGTCGGCCTCGATGCCACCGACCACGGTGACACCCGGCAGCGACTGCTCGAGGTGCCGACGCCGAGCCTCGGCCACCTCGACCACGGCCACCGACGATGCAGGTCGACCCGAACTCACGAGCCCTCCGGCCAACGCCGCACCCATGTTGCCGCCACCCACGATCACGAGTTCGATCATGACCACGCACCGTAGTGGCCCAGGGTGCGCCCGCGACCTCCCACGACCGAGAGCACACCCTGGTACCCCAGATGAGGGCCAACCGGCATCAGGTGCGGAAGCGACTGGCGAAACCGGTGGCGAGAATGGTCCGAAAGGTCCGCTCGACCTCGGCGTACAGCGTGCCGATCACCCGATCCAGTTCACCCTGGTCGAGCATTGCGAGGGGAAGTTCGCCACGAAGGAACACGGCATCCTCCACGCCGATCGCGTAGTGGGCGCCGACCAGGTTCTCGTTGCGCCGCAGCACGTACTCGAACACCGCCGCCACGTTCTCCTCGGGGGCGGGCATCACGTAGGTCTCGTAGCGCAGCGTCCGTTGGCCCAACGACAGCCAGATGGTGGTGATCTCCTTGTCCACCCCGCGCAGGCGGACGTACCAACGCAGCGCCTGCTCGGCGACACCGTTCACGGACCCGGTGCGGTCGATCGCCTCGAACGACGTGTTCGCAGCCGCCAGGCCCGCCAGCCACTCGTCGACCCGTCGCGCCATGACCTCGCGCCGGGCATCGTCGAACAGTTCGTTCACGCCGATGTCCTACGAACACTGCACCCGGTCGCGCACCCCGAGATCGGCATAGGCGCGGCGCAGGCGGGCGGCGGCGAAACTCCACGTGTAGCGACGGGCTCTCAGTGCACCGGCAGCACCCATGTCGGCTGCGAGTGCCGGCTCGTCGAGCAGACGGGCGATGTCGCGGGCGAAGTCGACCGGGTCTCGTCCGGGTACCAGGAAGCCCGTGCGACCGTGATCGACCAGGGTCAACAGGCCACCCACGGCGCTCGCCACCACGGGCACGCCGCACGCTGCAGCCTCCAGGGCCACCAGGCCGAAACTCTCGCTGCGGCTGGGCACCACCACCACGTCGGCGGCTCGGTAGTACGTGGACAAGAGGTGGTGCGGCTGGGGTGGGACCATGTGCAGACGCTCGGCCACCCCGAGTCGGCGGGCCATGGTCATGATGCGGCCCACCTCACCGTCGCCCGACGCCCCACTGGCGCCACCCACCACGACCAGTCGAACGTCGGTACGAGCCAGTTCGGCGAGGGCGCCGACCGCCACGTCGAGGCCCTTGAGCGGTTGGATTCGGCCGACGAACAGCAGGGTGGGGTCATCTCCCCAACCGAGGGCGGTGCGAGCGCCGCGCTGATCGCCGGGCGCGAAGAAGGCGTGATCGACCCCGGGGGGCACGATCTCGATGCGACCGCGTGGATCGCCGTGCAGGCGCCGGACCTGACGCTCCTCCTCACTGCAACTCACGCAGACGGTGTCGGTGCAGCCCCATATACCCAGTTCCGTGCTCTCGCGGTGCAGGGGCTCGGGGTCGCCGCCCTCGGCCTTCACCCGGGCGAAGGTGTGGAAGGTCATCACCAGCGGCACGCCGAGTTCATGCTTGAGGCGGTGCCCCGCCATACCCGACAACCAGTAGTTGGCATGGACGACGTCGACGCCGCCCTCGGCACGGATACGTTCCACGACGCCGTCGGTGAACTGGTCGACGACGTCGAGCAGGTCCTCCTTCGACAGGTCGAAGGGGCCGGCCGGAACGTGCACGACGCGGTGGTTGGGTTCCACCTGCACCACCTCGGGCAGATCGGCACGCCACGCCCTCGTGTAGGTGGTGCAGTCGAGCCCCGCATGGGCGAGCGCCGACACGAGTTCGCGAACGTACACGTTCATGCCACCGGCATCGCCCACACCCGGCTGGGTGAGGGGTGACGTGTGGAACGACAGGATGGCGACGCGAACCACGAGGGGATCAACCCCGACGGGACCCGAGCCATTCCCTCCCTCAGTCATCGAGCAAACCGTCCACCGAGGCCGCCCCGTCCCGATAGCGGCGTACAAGATCGGCGGTCAGGGCGTCGATACGCCCGAACAGGGCATGCCGCTGTGCCGAGCACCCGTGCTCGAAGGCGTCGAGTTCACCTTCCAGCGCGTCGAGCCCGGCACCGTCCAGTTCGCTCAGGTCATCGAAGCGAAGCCGCTCGCAGCGCGCGTCCAGATCGGCGAGCATCGGGTGATCGACGGGCACCTCGGTCGAACGCGGCGGGCGGGCCGAGCCGCCGCCCACCTGTCCGGCGAGCACCTCGGCCAACTCGTCGTGGACATCCAGATGCCCCCCCGACCGGCGATGCCGTTTCTCGGCACGCACCAGGTCGAGGCGGCCCTGGGCCAGGCGCCGGACGTAGGACACGGCGTCCTCGTCGGCCTGCAGACGCGCCCGCTCGGCACGCAGTTCCCCGAGGGAGAGTTCGGAGGGTTCCCTCTCACCCGGCGCCACCCCGTCCGTCATCACATTCCCCCGGACACGGGTGGGAGCACCGCCACCTCGTCGTCGTCGCCGACGGCGGTCTGTGTCGTCGCCTCGTCGCCGTTGACCCAGATACGGCACGTGGACAGCACCTCGGCGAAGGTGGCGCCGTAGCGCTGACAGGCGGCAGCGAGCACGTCGGACACGGTGGCTCCGGGCACGTGGTCGCGCCCCGTGCCCGCCGCCTCACGGGCGCTGGCGAACAGTCGGAGCACAGCCATGGGGGCGATGGTAGTGGGGCGGCTACCCTCGGCGGTCGTGACGGCACAGAGGATCCTGCTCGTGCGCCACGGCCAGAGCGACTGGAACGCCCAGGGCCGGTGGCAGGGGCAGGCCGATCCTCCCCTCACCGAACTGGGCCGCTCTCAGGCCCGGCGGGCGGCCGACCGGATCCACGGGATCGACGTCGTCGTGGCCTCCGATCTCGAACGGGCCCACCACACGGCCCGCATCATGGCCGGGGTCCACGAGCTGACCGTCGAACGGCTCGAGCCCCGTCTGCGTGAGCGGCACGCCGGCCCGTGGCAGGGCCTGACGCACGCCCAGATCGAGCGGCGCTGGCCCGGATGGATCCGCTCGGGCCGGCGGCCCGACGGTTACGAGGCCGACGGCGTGGTGGCGGCGCGAGCCGTCGAGGCCCTGCACGACATCGCTGTCAGCTACCCCGGAGCCACCACCATGGCGGTCAGTCACAGCGGCACCATCAGAGCGGTGGTGCACCAGGTGAGCGGGCGGGAGATCCGCCTGGCCAATCTGGCCGGCGTGTGGCTCGAACTCTCCGACGGCGTCCTGAGCATCGGAAGCGAGCAGCACCTGCTGGCCTACGACACCTTCACCCGGGTCGAGTGAGCCCTGACGTGCGCAGGTCGCTACTCGACCACGACGAAGACCCTGAGGTACGGCGGGCGCTGGGGCTGCTGACCGTCGGACGCCTGACCTCCAACAGCGGGTACCGGTTCGCTCCCCCGTTCCTCGCCGTCATCGCCGGCGACCTCGACGTGTCGCTGGCGACGCTGGGTGCCGTGGTGGCGGTCAGCGAGCTCGCCGGGCTCGCCGCCCCGGCGATCGGACGCCTCGCCGACCGCCTCGATCGACGCCACGCGCTGATCGGCGGCCTCCTCGGCGTCGCCGCAGGGTCGGCCCTGGCGGGCGCCGCACCTCATCCGGTCGTCCTGGCCGTGGCGCTGTTCGCCCTCGGCTGGTGCAAGATCCTGTTCGACGCCGCCCTCCTCGGTTGGCTCGCCGATCGAGTGCCCTACGAACGCCGTGCGCGCGTCATCGCCCTGAACGAGACGTCGTGGGCACTGTCGATGCTGATCGGTGTGCCGGTGATGGGTCTGGTCACCGCAGCGGCATCATGGCGATGGGGCTTCGCCGCCGGCGCGCTGGCCATGGTGCTGCTCGCCATGATGATCGCCCGTCGCGTACTGCCCGACCTGCATCGCGCCGGTCGTCACCGCGACGTCGGTCGGCACGAGACGACGGGGCGCGCCGCACTCTCACGTTCCGGTTGGGGACTCGTCGCCTCACTCGGGGCGATGATGGCAGCGGTCCAGGCCGTCACCGTCACCTTCGGCAGTTGGCTCGAGGAACGTCACGGTCTGGGCGTGGTGGCCCTGGCGGGCGTCACCCTGGGCCTCGGGGTGGTGGAACTGTCCGGCGCGCTGTCGGTGGCCCGCGTCACCGACCGATGGGGTAAGCGCCGCTCGGTGCTGGTGGGCACCGCCGTCATGATCCCGGCCGCGGTCCTGCTGGCCGTGGGCGGCGATGTGCTGCTCCTGGGCATGCTCGCCCTGCTCGCCTTCATCGCCGGCTTCGAGTTCGCCATGGTCGCCAGCGTGTCGCTGTCGACGCAACTGGTACCCGGCCAACCCGCTGCCGGCTTCGGCCTGATGATCGGCGCCGGGACCCTGGGCCGCGTCGCGGCCTCCTACGTGGCCACCGTGCTGTACGAGCAGGCCGGCATGTGGCTGCCAGCGATCGTCGCCGCGGCCCTCGTGGCCGTGACCACGATCGGCGTGGCGCGCTCGCGCGCCGTCACCGAGGTGGTCCCGCAGCCTCGCTGAAGCCGTTGGTGATCGGCAGTCGACGGTCCTTGCCGAAGGCTTTCCCCGTGACGCGCACCCCGGGCGGGCACTGCCGACGCTTGTACTCGTTCATGTCGACCAGACGCGCCACGCGGTGCACCACCTCGGGGTCGTGACCGCTCTCGATCAACTCGGCCGCCGTGCGGTCGGCATCGACGTACCCCTCGAGCACAGGATCGAGCACCTCGTAGGGGGGCAGGCTCTGATCGTCACGCTGATCGTGCCGCAACTCTGCCGACGGGGGCTTGTCCACGATGGCATCGGGGATCAGCGACCGGCCGGCACGGGCGTTCACGAAACGGCACAGGTCGTAGACGCGGGTCTTCAGCACGTCCTTGATCACGGCGAAACCACCCACCGAGTCGCCGTACAGCGTGAAGTAGCCCACCGCCATCTCGCTCTTGTTTCCCGTGGTCAGCACCATCCAGCCGTAGGCGTTCGACAGCGCCATGAGCGTCGTGCCCCGGCAGCGCGACTGCAGGTTCTCCTCGGTGAGGCCGGGCAACGGGGCGTCGCCGCCGCGCAGCATGTCCAGGTACGCCTGGAAGGCGGGCTCGATCGACACGGTGCGCAGGTCGATGCCCAGATTGATCGCCAGGTGTTGGGCGTCGGTTCGAGAACCCTCGCTCGAATAGCGCGAGGGCATGGACACGCCGTGCACGTGCGCCGGCCCGAGTGCCTCCACGGCCACGGCCGCCACCAGCGCCGAGTCGATCCCACCCGACAGACCGATGACCACATCGGAGAAACCGTTCTTGCGCACGTAGTCGCGCGTGCCCACGACCAGCGCCTCGAACAACTCGGCATCGGGCTCGAGAGGGTCCGATGCCTCGACGCGCAGGGGCAGCACCGCCGCACGCGACACCTCCGACACCGTCACCACCGGCAGGGGGTCGCGCGTCGGCCGTCCGCGAGGATCGATCAGGCGCTTGCGGTACACCGGCTCGACCTGCACGTCGACCACCCCGAGGTGCTCGACGAAACGGGGGCAGCGCGCCACGACCTCACCACGAGGGTCGATGACCAGCGAACCCCCGTCGAAGACCAGTTCGTCCTGGCCGCCCACCTGGTTCACGTACACCAGGGCGCAGTTGGCGTCGCTGGCGCGCGTACCCAGCATGCGTTCGCGTGCCGACTGCTTGCCCCGCTCGAAGGGTGAGCCGTTGAGGTTCAGGTGCACCTCGGCGCCCCCCGCCGCCTGCACGGCCAGCGGACCGTCGGGGCTCCACACGTCTTCGCAGATGCTCACGCCGACGTTCACGCCCGCGATCCGGAACAGCGAGCCGGGCGCACGGACATCGCCGGCCACGAAGTAGCGGGCCTCGTCGAACACGCCGTAGTTGGGCAACAGTCGCTTGCGCACGAGACCCTGGATGCGGCCCCCCGCACAGACGGCCGCTGCGTTGTACAGATCGCGGTCGGCGTCGACGAAGCCCACCACGGCAGCACAGGCGCCCGTATGCGCGGCGATCGCCTCGAGCGCCCTCAGGTTCGCCGCCACGAAACCCGGCTTCAACAGCAGGTCCTCAGGGGGGTAGCCGGTGACGGTCAGTTCGGGGAACACGACCACGTCGCAGTGCTCCGCCTCGGCACGGTCGATGGTGGCCAGGACGGACTCGAGGTTGGCATCGAGCGCACCCACGGTGGGGTTCGACTGCGCGAGGGCGATGCGAATGCGTGCCACGAGCGCAGGCTAACGCTGGGCACCCTGGTTCACAGAGCGTTCACAATCAGGCAACGGACGGGAAACGGCGCGCTGGGATCGTAATGTCGAGAGCGTTCCATCAGAAGGAAGGACCCCCACACGTGGCATATCAGGCCGAGTACATCTGGCTGGACGGCACCGCCCCCACCCCCCTGCTGCGCAACAAGACCAAAATCCTCGCCGACGACGTCGACGTCATGCCCATCTGGGGGTTCGACGGCTCGTCGACGAACCAGGCCGATGGCGCGAATTCCGACTGCGTGCTGCAACCGGTGTTCGTGTGCCCCGACCCCATCCGCGGCGGTGCCAACAAGCTGGTGCTGTGCGATGTGTACAACGCCCACGACATGAAGCCGCACAAGACCAACACCCGTGCGGCCTGCGCCAAGGCGGCCAAGAAGTACGCCAAGCACGAGATGTGGTACGGCATCGAGCAGGAGTACACGATGCTGCGCCTCGACGGCACGCCGTACGGCTTCCCCGAGGGCGGCGGCTTCCCCGAGCCCCAGGGTCCGTACTACTGCGGCGTCGGCGCCGGACGCGTCGTCGGGCGCGAAATCGTCGAGGAGCACACGCAGTTGTGCATGGATGCCGGACTGCTGATCTCGGGTACCAACGCCGAAGTGATGCCCGGCCAGTGGGAGTTCCAGATCGGCCCCGGCGATGCCCTGACCGCCAGCGACCACCTCTACGTGGCCCGTTGGCTGCTCCACCGTGTCGCCGAGGACTACGACGTGGTGATCTCGTTCGCCGCCAAGCCGCAGAAGGGCGACTGGAACGGCGCCGGCGCCCACACGAACTTCTCGACCAAGGCGATGCGCGAGGACTACAAGGCGATCATCGCCGCCTGCGAGGCCATCGGCAAGAAGGTCGACCTGCACGTGTCGAACTACGGCCACGGCATCGAGGAGCGCCTCACCGGCAAGCACGAGACGGCCCCCTACAACAAGTTCAGCTACGGTGTGTCCAACCGCGGCGCCTCCATCCGCATCCCGTGGCAGGTCGAGCAGGACGGCAAGGGATACGCCGAGGACCGTCGCCCCAACGCCAACTGCGATCCCTACACGGTGACCCGAGTGATCCTCGAGACGGTCTGCTCGGACGCCAAACTCTGACGTCCACGTCGAGTCGAGCCTTCGGGACGAGTGGGGGCCTCGTGGCCCCCACTCGTCGCGTTCGATCATGATGGAAAGGTGAGCAGCATGTTGGAGCAACAACGGGACTACGTGCTGCGGACGGTCGAGGAGCGCGGCGTACGACTGGTGCGCCTGTGGTTCACCGACGTCCTCGGCACGCTCAAGAGTTTCGCCATCAGCCCGGCCGAGTTGGAGAACGCCCTCGAGGACGGCATGACCTTCGACGGGTCGTCGATCGACGGCTTCTCTCGGGTGCAGGAGAGCGATGTGCTCGCCATGCCCGATCCGAACACCTTCGAGGTTCTCCCCTTCGGAGACCCCAAGGGCACCGAGGCCCGGGTGTTCTGCGACATCCACCACCTCGACGGTTCCCCCTTCGACGGCGATCCGCGGCAGGTACTGCGGCGCAACCTCGCCTCGGCCCGTGAGGAGGGTTTCACCTTCTACGTGGCGCCCGATGTCGAGTTCTTCTACTTCGCCCCACCCAAACCGGGTCGCCCACCCCGGCCACTCGACCAGGCTGGCTTCTTCGACCTGTCGGCCGACGACATCTCCGGCGCCCTGCGCAAGCAGACCATCCGGACGCTCGAGACGATGAGCATTCCCGTCGAGTACAGCTTCCACGAGGACGCTCCCAGCCAACACGAGATCGACCTTCGCCACACCGACGCCCTGACGATGGCCGACAGCCTCATGACCTTCCGCCTCCTGGTGAAGGAGGTCGCTGCCGCCCACGGCGTGTACGCCACCTTCATGCCCAAGCCGCTCGAGGGTGTGCAGGGTTCGGGTATGCACGTTCACCTGTCGCTGTTCCATGGTGACGACAACGCGTTCTACGACCCCGATGACCGCTACAACCTCTCGCCGGTGGCCACGTCGTTCATGGCCGGTGTGCTGCGCCACGCAGCGGAGATCACCGCCGTGACGAACCAGACCGTCAACAGCTACAAGCGACTGGTGCCCGGTTTCGAGGCCCCGGTGCACATCTCGTGGGCGCGCAACAACCGATCGGGTCTGATCAGGGTGCCCATACCCAAACGCGGCAACCCGTTGGCGACCCGCATCGAGTACCGGGCCGCCGATGCGACCTGCAACCCCTACCTCGCCTTCTCGGTGCTGCTGGCGGCTGGGCTGAAGGGGGTGCGTGAGGGCTACGAACTGCCGGCCGAGGCCGACGCCAACCTGTTCGAGATGTCCGATGCGCAACTCGCCGCCATGGGGATCGACCAACTGCCCCAGTCGCTCAACGATGCGCTGCTCGCCATGGAGCGTTCGGAGTTGGTGTACGAGGCGCTCGGCGAGCACATCTTCGAATGGTTCCTGCGCAACAAGCGCCACGAGTGGCGCGGCTACAAGAGCCACGTGTCGGCCTTCGAGTTGGATCGGTACCTCCGCTCGACCTGAGCCGGGTGTCAGTCATGGACGTACTCGCCCTGTTCCCCTCTCCGCCGCCAGCGGAACTGGTCCGCACCCTCGACCTGGCCGGCTACCGCTGGACGGCGGTCAACTCACTCGACGACGCCGTGCGCCAGGAGCCGCGGGACGGATGGTTGGGCGTGGTGGTCACGGCCGACGCCGAAGCGGTCAGTGACACGACGTGGTCGTTCTGCCGCGGTCTGCGCAAGGGTGACGGCTCCATGGTCCCTCTGCTGTTGCTGCTCAGCGGAAGCCAACTGTCCGAACTCGAGTTGCGGGACGAACTGTTCGACGACTTCTGCCTCTCACCGTTCCATCCCCGGGAACTCGAGGCCCGCCTACGCCACCTGTTGTGGCACCGCGGTGGCGGCGTGCGGCCCGATCTCGTCGAGTACGGGCCGCTGGTCCTGAACCTGGAGACCTACCAGGCGACGAGCGAGGGCCGACCGCTGGACCTCACCTACATGGAGTACGAGTTGCTGAAGTTCCTCGCCCAGAATCCGGGCAAGGTGTTCACGCGGGAGATGCTGTTGTCGCGGGTCTGGGGCTACGAGTACTACGGCGGGGCGCGCACCGTCGACGTGCACATACGACGCCTGCGGGCCAAGTTGGGCGAGGAGCAGGCCAACCTGATCCAGACGGTCCGCTCGGTGGGCTACCGGTTCGGGCAGTCCCGCTGGGGCAGTTGACGCCTCAGCCCGCCGAAGCCCGCCGAAGCCCGTACCGCCTCGAGCGTGGCCTCGAGATGTTCGCGCAACACCCGGACCCCTCGAACGTGGTCGCCGGCCACGGCCGCCTCGGCCAGTTCACGATGTTCCGAGGTGGGGTCGGTGCGGCGCGCGGTGGTCAGCCCGACGGCCTGGAAGCGCTGCGACTGATCCAACAGTTGGGCGACATGGCGAACGAGGCGCTGGTTCGGGCACGACGACACGAGGGCCAGGTGAAAGGCGCGGTGGACCTCGTGCACCGGAACGGCCACGGACGGCCCGCACAGGGCGTCGAAGGTCGACGTGACCTCGGTGGCATATCGCTGACGACCGGCGCCACCGTGTGCGGCGAGGATCGACCGGCGGAGAGCCTCGGGATCCACCAGCAGGCGTACCTCGTACAACTCGATCGCCTCGGCGAGGTCGAGGGGCGCCACACGGGCGCCACGCTGGGGTTCGATCACCACGAGACCCTCGCCGGCCAGACGCATGAAGGTCTCGCGCAGTGGGGTGGGCGATACGCCGAACTGCTCGGCGAGGTGCTCGGCCCGCAAACGCTCCCCGGGAGCGAGATCGCCGTGGAGGATGGCGCGGCGAAGGCGGGCATCCACCCACTCGGCACGGGTCAGCGGGCCCGAGGACATACCCCGAGCGTAGCCCGTTGACACCAAATCCATAATCTCTTTATTCTGCTCGGATGTTCCGCCTCATCAACCATGCCGGCCGTGCGGCCCTCGAGGTCGCCGGCCAACGGTTCGACCTCGCCGACCTCGCCGGCGACGACACGCTCGCCGATCCCATGGTCGCCGTCGCCCGGCACCGCGAACTCCACGACCTGACGACGAGGACCCACGAACGCACACCTGACGGCCCCGTCGAACCCGCTTCGCTGGGACCATGCGTTCCCCGGCCCTCCAAGGTGTTCGCCATCGGGTTGAACTACCGCGACCACGCCTCGGAGTCGAACCTCGAACTGCCCCCGGCACCTCTGTCCTTCACCAAGTTCCCCAGTTGTCTCGTGGGTCCGACCGCCGACGTCGTGCTCAGCGGAGACGCCGTCGACTGGGAGGTGGAACTGGTGGTGGTCATCGGTACCGGAGGGCGCCGCATCGCAGCGAAGGACGCCTGGGGTCACGTGGCCGGAGTGACGCTGGGCCAGGACATCAGCGATCGCGTGGTGCAGTTGCTGGGGAAGCCGCCACAGTTCTCGCTGGGAAAGAGTTTCGACACGTTCGGGCCCATCGGCCCAGCCGTGGTCAGCGTCGACGCCTTCCCCGATCCCGACGACATCGGACTGTGGTGCGACATCTCGGGCGAGCGCATGCAGGACAGCCGTTCGAGCAACCTGATCTTCACCATCCCGGAACTGGTCGCCTACCTGTCGGGCATCTGCACCCTGGTCCCCGGTGATCTGATCTTCACCGGCACACCCTCGGGTGTGGGGGGTCCGCTCGGGCGGTTCCTGCGCGACGGCGACGTGATCACCAGCGGCGCCGAGGTCATCGGCTCCCTGGTCAACCGCTGTGTGAAGGGCGCTCGGCGCTGACGACGAGGCCACCGTGGCGGCCGCGGCCCAGCGGCTCGGCGACCGAGGTCTGGGGGTACGTACCGCCGACGGCGTCCTGAGCGTGGTCGACCCCGGGTCGCAGGTGACGTTCCGACTGGCCGTGGCACCACCCGTGAGACCTCCCGAACCTACGGCGACGACTCCCGAGAACGCCCCCGGCACGGTGGTACGACGCAACCTGCGGGCGCCGGGCGCACTGGCGGCTCCTCGCCCACCACGGCGCCTCGGCCATCTGGTGATCGGCAGTCCCGACCAGCGGGGGACGCGCGATCTGCTGGTCGATGGTCTTGGCCTCAGGATCAGCGACCAGTTCGACGGCATCATCGCCTTCATGCGGTGCTCCACGGATCACCACAACGTGGCCGTGGTCGACTCACCGGCGCCCATGTTGCAGCACTACTCGTGGGAGTGCGACGACGTGGACCACGTGGGCCACGCCGCCAACGGCCTGCTGCGCACCGACCCGTCGCGCCATGCCTGGGGCTTCGGGCGACATTTCGTCGGCTCGAACTACTACTGGTACCTGCGCGACCCGGCGGGTTCGTTCATCGAGTTCTACAGCGATATGGACGTGATCGACGACGAGGAGGCCTGGGCGGCGATCGGCGGGGGCACGTTCGGGTTGGAGCACATCGCCAACGCCTGGGGACCCAACATGCCCGCCGAGTTCGTCGCCCCGGGCGATCTGGCCGAGTTGAAGCAGGCGTGGGCCGACCTGACGTGAACGGCCAGCCCCTCGACGTGGCCGTGGTGGGGTGCGGTCCCGTGGGTGTGACCCTGGCCGGCCTGTTGGCTCGACAGGGTCTCCACGCGGTGGCCTTCGACCGCGAGACCGCGCTGTACCCCCTGCCGCGAGCAGGCCACCTCGACCACGAGGTGCTGCGCGTCCTACAGGAACTCGGTGCCGCCGACGAGGCGATCGACCAGATGGTCGCCAATCGCGGCATGGACTTCCGCACCGCCGACGGGCAGACGCTGCTGTCGATGCGGGCAGCCGACCGCACGACCTCGGGCTGGCCGGCGTCGGTCATGTTCCACCAACCGACCTTCGAGGCGACCTTGCGCCGGGCTGCGCTCGCGTGCGGTGCCGAGCTTCGTCTGGGGATCGGCGTTCAGTCGCTCGCCGACCGCCACGATCATGTGCAGTTGCAACTCGACGATGGCTCGGCGGTGACGGCTCGGTACGTCGTGGGCTGTGACGGCGCACGGTCCATCACGCGTCAGCACGTGGGGGCCATCATGGCCGACGCCGGGTTCGAACAGCGCTGGCTGGTGCTGGACCTCGTGTTGCGCGATGGCGTGGAGCCACCTGCGCCTCTGGCACTGCAGGTCTGTGATCCCGTACGGCCCACCACCCTGGTCCCCATGCCGCTGCCGCGGTTCCGCTTCGAGTTCATGCTGCTCCCCGGCGAGGCCGACGACGACGTGAACCGCATCGACCGCATCGGTCAGATGCTGGCTCGGTGGATGGATCCCGCCGATGCCCAGGTGGAGCGCAGTGCCGTCTACACGTTCCACGGTCTGGTGGCCTCGCCGTGGCGACGCAGACGGGTTCTGCTCGCGGGCGATGCCGCTCACCAGATGCCGCCGTTCCTCGGTCAGGGGATGTGCTCGGGCATCCGTGACGCCGCCAACCTGGCCTGGAAGTTGCCGCGGGTGATCCGCGGCGTGGCGCCCGATGCGCTGCTCGACACCTACGAGGCCGAACGGGCACCGCACGTGCAGGCGATCACCGACGCAGCGGTGTTCTTCGGTCGCATGATCTGCACCACCGATGTCGACGAGGCGGCGAAGCGCGACGCCGGCATGTTGGCCGCCCGGGCGAATGGCGCCCCTCCGCCGGGTGGTGATCCGGTGCCGCCGCTGGTGCCCGGGCCCCTCATCGGCAAGGGTGGCGGAGCGATGTCGGTTCAGGTCGACCTCGACGGTCGCCGTGCCGATCGGCTGAGCGCTGCAACCGCCTGGCGGGCCGTGGGCGCCGTCCTGCCCGATGCGGAGACCCATCCGGAGCTCGACGCACTCCTCGATGCGGCCGGCGACGATGTAGCGGTGATCCGACCGGACCGACGCCTGATGTGGGTGGGTCCCATCCTCGAACCGCCCGCCGCCACCGTCGAGAAACTGTTGGGCCACGTACCGAGAAGCCACGTGTGACGTGCACACCGGTCGGCGTGGACTACGAGATCGTGGCGTGAGGCCTCGTACGGCGCACTACCGTCTCGCACATGTCGGCGACCATCGAACACCTTCCCGCCACGGCCACGCCCGAGGCGGTGCACGCATGCCTCGTGGCCGATGGTGCCGTCATCGTGGACGACCTGCTCGACCACACCGTCGTGCACCAGGTGCGCCGTGAACTGGCACCGTTCATCGAGGCAACCCCCTTCGGCAGCGACGACTTCGCCGGGATCCACACCCGCCGCACCGGGGGGTTGATCGCCCGCTCCCCCGCCAGTCACACGCTCATCCGGCATCCGCTGGTGTTGGGAGCCACGGCAGCTCTGCTTTCCCAGGCCTCCAACTTCCAGTTGCATCTGACACAGGCCATCGCCCTGGGGCCCCGACAGCCAGCCCAGCCGATCCATCGGGACCAGTGGGCGTTCGACTTCTTCCCGTTCCCGTCCGACCACCACGTTCAGTGCAACACCATCTGGGCGCTCACCGAGTTCACCGAGGCCAACGGTGCCACCCGGGTGATCCCGGGCTCACAGGACTGGTCCGACTCGTTCGGCCACGGTGTCGACGAGAGTGTGGCCGCAGAGATGTCGGCCGGATCGTGTCTGCTCTACACGGGCAAGGTGTACCACGGTGGTGGCGCCAACACGACCGACGCGGTGCGCATCGCCGCCAACATCACCTATGTCGTGGGCTGGCTGCGCCAGGAGGAGAACCAGTACCTGTCGGTCCCCCACGAGGTGGCCGCCGACCTCGACGACGAGTTCCTTCGCCTGATCGGCTATGCCCGCGGCGCTTATGCGCTGGGCTACATCGACGATGTTCGCGACCCGTTGGAGGCGATTCGCGGCCGCACCGGCACCATGAGCCTGGGAACCTTCGACGAAGCGCAGTACCGGCGAGCCACCTGAGGACGTAACGGGTCTCAGTGCGGCACTGCGCCCGAGGTGTACAGGGCATCGAGTTCGTCCCACACACCCTCGGGCAGACCTTCGGCCACCCACCCGGCATCGGTCAGTACCTCGTCGGCCGACCTCGCCCCCACGATCACCGACGTGACCGCATCATGGCGCAGGGCGAACTGCAGGGCTGCGGCGGGCAGTGTGGTGCCGCGACGCACGCACACCTCGCGCATCGCTCGCGCCCGTTCGACCAGGGCGGCATCGGCGGGCCGATAGTCGAAGGTGGGGGCCTGGTCGGGGTCGGCGAGGATGCCGCTGTTGAACACGCCCCCGAGCACCACGGCGATGCCTCGCTCGTGGCAGACGGGCAGGAGGTCGTCGGCCCCCGCGCGGTCGAGCAGGGTGTAGCGCCCCGCGAGGAGTACTCCGTCGAGGTCCACCTCGTCCACGAAGCGGCGCAGCAGACCGACCTGGTTCATGCCACATCCCACGGCCCCGATGACACCCTGGTCACGCAGCGCGCACAGGGCGGGGAACGCGCCCGCCAACGCCTCGGCGGCGTGGTCGTCGGGATCGTGGACGTGCACGATGTCCAGACGATCGAGTGCCATGCGCTCGAGACTGGCCTCGATCGAGCGCAGTGCGGCATCGCGGGAGAAGTCGAACACCGGCTCCAGCGACGGGACATCGACGAAGATCGACTCAGGGGTCGCTCCTGTCGGCACGAGGAGACGGCCGACCTTGCTGGCCACGACGAACTCGTCGCGCGGACGTCCGCGCAGGGCGTCGCCGAGACGTCGCTCGGACAGTCCGTGCCCGTACAGGGGAGCGGTGTCGAAGAACCGGATACCGGCCTGCCACGCCGCATCGACGGTGGCGCGAGCATCGGCATCGCTCACGGCCGAGAACAGGTTGCCCAACGGTGCGCACCCGAGGCCGAGCCGTGTGACCCACGGTCCTCGCGGACCGAAACGTCGTGGTTGCGAGGGGTCGAACCCCGAGGTCACGGCGCGACCCGCGACGTGTGACCCAAGGGGGCGATATGGCCCAGATCGGGGGCGAGCCGCGCCGCCATGGCGCGCAACTCCCCGGCGAGTGTGCTCAGCAACTCGGGTGTGGCGCGCGGCTTGAGCAACGTGATCGAAACGGCGAGGCGCTGACCTGACGGTCCGGGGCCCGGAACGGCGGCCGCCACACACACGACACCTTCGATCACCTCCTCGCGGTCGAGGGCATAGCCGACCCGACGGATCTCGGCCAGCTCGTGACCCAACGCCTCGGAATCGGTGATCGACTGCGGCGTGAGCGCAGGCAGCTGTTCGACGGTCGCCAGGCGGGCGGTCACCTCGGCCTCGTCGAGATCGGCCAGGATCGCCTTGCCCGTTGCGGCGCAGGTCGCCGGCAGGGCGCGACCGAACGTCGACGCCAGACGGACGGGGAACACTCCCTCGCGTCGGGCCAGATAGATGACATCGAGGCCGTCGGCCAACAGGGCCAACTGGATCGTCTCGTCACGGGCCGCGTCCAGCCGTGCGCACGCCTCGTGGAACGACTGCACCTGATCGACACCGGCCAGATAGGCCGCCCCCAACTGCGCCAGGCGCTGCCCGAGTGAGAAGCCCGGACCGTTGAGGCGCAGCAGTCCGGTCTCGACCAGCGCACCGCAGATGTTGGCGACCGAGGACTTGGGCAGCCCGAGATGACGGGCGATGGCCGAGATACCCAGGGGCTCGCGAGCCGATCCGAGCAACTCCAAGATGGCCACGGCGCGGGTGACGGCGGGGACAAGGGGTCGTTCGGCTGACATGGGCCACACCATTGCGTCAGGGTGCACCATTCGTCCAGTCGAACACGACCCCCAGGATCCCGGGATCGGCCGACTCCATGCGGGCGAACAGCTCCGGCGCCTGCTCGGGCGGACTCAGATGCGTGACCAGGCCACCGAAGCGGGCTCGGCCCCGCTGCAACAGCGTCAGCGCCAACTTCAGGTCACCGAAACCGCAGGCGGCGACGATGCTGGGCTTCTTGATGTGGGTGGGATGGAAGTCGATGTCCAGTCGGTCCCGGTAGTAGCCCTGCAGCAGCAGGATCCCGCCGGTCTTGATGCGCTCGATGCTCGGCGCCACCTGGTCGGCCCGCCCACTGGTCTCGATGACGATGTCGACACCCTGGGGTGCATTGGTGCGCAGGACGGCGTCGAGGTCGTCCTCGCGGGGATCGATCACGATGTCGGCGCTGTACTGCGCGCTGAGGTCGCGGCGCAGAGGACTCAGGTCGGAGGCGATCACGTAGGCCCCGCGTGCCCGGGCCAACTGGGCAGAAGCCTGGCCGATCAGCCCCTGGCCGTTGACGTGCACCACATCGCCCAGCGACACCGTGATCTGCTGGATTCCTCCAAGGCTCACGGCGACCATCGCCGTCAGCGCCGCCTCGACCGGGTCGACGTCGGCCGGTACGGCGAGGGGCGGGCGCGAGGTCGTCGACACGACAGCGTGGCTGACGTGCGAACCCATCCACGTGAAGGGGTAGTCGGCCGGGAGGCGGGACGTGTTGAACAGCACGCGGTCACCCACGGCGAAGCGCCGCACGGCGGGGCCGGCCGCCTCGATGATCCCCACCGACTGATAGCCGGTGATCGTCGGGAAGGTCAACTCGCGTCGGGCGCCACGGAAGGCGTCGACCTCGGTGCCCTGGCTGACGCCGCTGTACTCGGTGCGCACGAGCACGTCGTCGTCACCGAGTTCGGGAACGGTGTGGTGACCCACCTCCATCGCGTGAGGTCCGGTGATGACCAGTGCAGAGGCCTTCATGAGTGGTGACTCCATTCGGTGCCGTCGGGATAGCTCAGCGATGCGATCGACTCGGGGTGCATCTCGATCGAGTACCCGGGCACCTCGGGTACGGCGTAGCGGCCGCCGACGATGCGCACGGGATCGAGGAAGTGCTCGTGAAGGTGGCCGGCGTACTCGGTCGTGCGGTCCTCGAGGGGTGCGCCCACGACCACGTGGTCGATGATCGAGATGTGCTGCACGTACTCGCACAAGCCGATGCCGCCGGCGTGCGGACAGACGGGAACGTCGTGAACGGCAGCCAGCAACAGCACCGACAGCACCTCGTTCAGGCCGCCGATGCGGCAGGCGTCGACCTGGCAGTAGTCGATCGCTCCCGCCTGCATGAGTTGCTTGAAGATCACCCGGTTCGCGGCGTGTTCGCCCGTGGCAACCCCGATGGGTGCGATGGCTCGCCGGATGGCGGCATGACCGAGCACGTCGTCGGGACTGGTGGGCTCCTCGATCCAGCGCAGGTCGAAGTGCTGCAGATGCGACATCCACTCGATCGCCTGGGGGACATCCCACACCTGGTTGGCGTCGGCCATCAACTGGCAGGTGTCGCCGATCTCCTCACGCATGATCTCGCAGCGCCGGATGTCGGACGCCACGTCGATTCCGACCTTGGTCTTGAAACTGGTCCAGCCCTGTGCGAGGGCCTCGCGACAACGCGCCCTGACCTCGTGTTCGGGGTACCCCAGCCAGCCGGCGGAGGTGATGTACGCCGGATACCCGTCACGCCGCAGGGTCGCCAGGCGCGCCGCTCGACCCGGGGCGCGCTCTCTCAGCAGCGCCACGGCGCGCTCTTCGTCGATCACGTCGCGCAGGTACCGGAAGTCGATGCAGTCGACGAGCTGCTCGGGCTCCATCTCGGCGACCAGTCGCCACACCGGAACCCCGCGCGACTTGGCCCACAGGTCCCAGACGGCGTTGACGAGCGCCGCCACCGCCAGATGGATGACCCCCTTGTCCGGGCCCAGCCAGCGCAGTTGGCTGTGGTTGGTCAACGAACGCCACAGGTCGCCCATCGAGTCGACCACGTCGTCGAGACGGCGGCCGACCACGAGCGGCGAGAGAGCCTCGATCGCCCAACAGCACAGTTCGTTGCCCTGACCGATCGTGAAGGTCATGCCGTGGCCCTCGAGGCCACTGTCGGTGCTGAGCACCACGTAGGCCGCCGAGTAGTCGGGATCGGGGTGGGCGGCATCGGATCCGGCGAGGGACCGCGAGGTCCGAGCCCGCAGGTCGTGGGTACTCGCCGCCGTGATGAGCGTCACGGTGTCGCTCCCTCGGCACCCAGGTAGGCCGCCACCAGGCGGTCCCGCTGCCCGCGGAGTTCGCCGGCGGCCCCCTTGAACGACACGCGGCCCCGGGCCATCACCATGACCCTGTCCGCCACACGGAGCGCCTGGTCGACGTGCTGTTCGACCATGAGCACCCCGATACCGCTGTTGGCCAACTGGCGCAGTTTCTCGAGCAGGGACGACACGATCAGCGGCGCCAGCCCCAGCGACAACTCGTCCACCAGCAACAGCCGGGGACGAGGCATGAGGGCCCTCGCCAGCGTGAGCATCTGCTGCTCTCCGCCCGACAGACTGCCGGTCTGGCGACCCATCAGCGGTTCGAGCGCCGGGAACAGGGCGAGAACGTTGTCCAGTTCCGACAGGTCGCCCCGACCGCCCAGACGCAGGTTCTCACGAACGGTCAACTTGGTGAACAGGCTCCGGTCCTCGGTCACGTGACCGATTCCCGCCCGCGTGCGAGCGGCAGCGTGCAGCGGGGACAGATCGCCGCCGGCGAAGGCCAGGGTGCCGCCCTGCTGCTCCGCCAGCCCCGACACGGTCAACAGCGTGGTCGACTTCCCGGCACCGTTGGCGCCCAGCAGTGCGACCACCTCCCCGGTGTCGACCGTGAGGTCGAGGTCGCGCACCACCGTCACGCCGCGATACCCGGCGCGCAACCCGCTGATCTCGAGCAGTCGCGTCACGACGATCCCTCCGTCTCAGCGGTACCGAGATAGGCGGCGATCACGGCCTCGGAACTGCGCACCTCGTGCGCCGGACCACTGGCGATCGTGTTGCCGAAGTCGATGGCCACCACCTCGTCGCAGATACGGAAGACCAGGTCGGTGTCGTGCTCGACGAGCAACAGTCCGACACCGGTGGCCGCCAGATCGCGCAGGATGCGCCCCAGTTCCTGGGTCTCGTGGCTGTCCAGACCGGCGGCCGGCTCGTCGAGCAGCACCACACGGGGACGCGCCACCAGGGCTCTCGCCACTCCGACGAGACGGCGCGTCCCGGCGGGGAGGCTGCGCGGCAGTGCTTCGGCCAGATCACTGAGGCCGATCATCTCGAGAATCTGATCGGCACTGACCTGGGACGGCTGCGGTCGGAACAGATCGCGCACGAAGCCGAACCGCCGCGTGGTCTCCGAGGCCACGATGAGGTTCTCCCTCACCGTCAGGTCGTCGAACAGTCGATTGCCCTGGAACGTGCGGCGGACGCCCTGACGGGCGCGCCGGTGGGGCGGCCACCGGGTCACGTCGACGTCGTCGAGCATGACGGTTCCCCCGGCCATCGGGGTGATGCCGGTGACGGCGTCGATGAAGGAGGTCTTGCCGGCCCCGTTGGGGCCGATCAGACCGACCACGCGGCCCGGGTCCACCCGAACCGAGACCCGGTCGACGGCGGTGTGGGAGCCGTAGCGGACGGTGATCTCCGATGCCAGCAGTCCCCCGCTCATGATGTGCCGTCCTGGGTCATCGCGGCACGTGCTTTCTTCAGCCGACGCTTCTCCCGTTCGTTGCGCACCATGTTCGCCAGGCCGTCGGGCTGCGTGACCACGGTCATCACGAGGCCAACCCCCGACAGGGTCTGGGACACCTGGACCGAACCGATGGCGTTCTTCAGCCACAGCGCAGCCGGCGCACCCGGTGCGAGGAACGTACCGATGAGTGCGCCGGCGATGGTGGCGATGCCACCGATGTAGGCCAGGGCGAAGAAGGTGATCGACTGGAATGCCACGAAGCCCTGTTCCGAGACCCGACCGGCGCGGTATGCCATCAGTCCACCGGCAAGGCCGGCGAGGAACGCCGACAGTGCGAAGGCCTGCAACTTCACCTTGGACACCGAGATACCGGCGGCGGCCGCAGCGGTCTCGTCGGCCCGAACCGCCAGCATCTGACGCCCGGTGACCGAGCGACGAAGGTTGGCGACCAGCAGCACGCACAGGCACAGTGCCACCACCACGACCACCCCGTAGCGGGCCGGCTCGGTCCGTCCGTCCAGATCGATGCCGAACATCCCCGCACCCGTGGGCACCGTGGAACCCTGATCACCCCGGGTGACCGACGGATTGTTGAACACCATGCGCTCGAGCGCGATCGCCGCTCCCAAGGTCACGACGGCGAGATTGACGCCCCTGACCCGCAGGGCGGGCAGCCCCACCAGCACGCCCACGGGTACCGCCACCAGCGCGCCCAGCACGATGGAGATCGGAAAGACGACGCCGAGGTGGTGCGCGATGCGAATGGTGGCGTAGGCCCCGATACCGGCGAACCCCACCTGGCACAGCGAGATCTGGCCCACCCAACCCACGATGACCACGAGCGACAGGATGATCACCCCGCCGATCATGGCGATCGTGTAGGCCGCCGCGTACGAGGACGGCAGGAAGAACAACAGCAGCAGCGACACCACGCTGAAGACGGCCAGTTTCACGCCCAGGCGACTCACCCTGGGAGCGATGGGCAGATCGCTGTACACCAGTTCACCGCGCTGGGGCAGCGACGACCCTCGGAACACCAGTACCCCGACGATCAACAGGAACGGCAGGGTGGCGGTCAGGCCGACCACATCGTTGAGGTACTTGCTGATCAGCGACTCGCCGACGCCCAGCAGCATGCCGCCGCCGAACACCAACCACAGCCGCTCGAACCGTCCCAGGAGTGCTGCCGCCAGGGCCGGAGCGATGAACAGCGACATCTGCAGTGCATTGAGCCGGGCGATCGGCGAGATCAGGATGCCACCGATCCCCGCCAGTACGGAGCCGATCATCCAGTTGATCGCCGCCAGTCGCGCCTGGGAGAACCCGGTGACTGCCGCACCCTTCTCACTCTCGGCAGCCGCCCTGGTGGCGAGGCCGAACAACGTGCGTTGGTAGACGACCCAGACGATGGCCGTCAACACCAGTGCTACGACCAGCAGCAGAATGCGGTCCCACCCCACCCTGACCCCGAGGATCTCGACGGGACGTGTGGGTGTGAAGGGATTGACCGTGAAGGTGCCACCGCCGAACTGCCAGTAGGCGAGCGAGGCGAGGGTGAGCAGCAGACCCAGAGAGGCCGTCACCCGGGCGAGAACCGGAGCGTGACGCAGTGGATGCATCACGAGCAGGTGGACCAGCAGACCCAGGAGAGCAGCAGCGACCAGGGCCAGCACGAACGCGACCGGGGTTGGCCACCCCACCTCCTGGCGGAACCACCGGAACACGAACGCCACGTACATGGCGATCGATGCGTGCCCGAAGTTCAGCACCCCCGAACCGCGGTACACGGTGACCAGGCCGAGGCCCAGGAGCGCATGCACCGCTCCCGGGCCCAGACCCAAAATCACATAGACGAGGAATTGATTCATGATCGCCGGCGAGCGATCAGCCGAGCGCTTCGCCGGTGTAGAAGTTGAACACCTCGCCGGTCGAGACCAACTCCCCACCCTGGATCACGTTGCCGTATGCGATGAAGTAGAAGGTGCGGACGAAGTCGGCGGTGGCGTTCTCGTAGGACAGGTTGCCCTTGAACAGCGGTTCGATACCTTCGAGCTTCAGCACCTGCTCACGGAACGAGTCGGCCGTGATGTCGCCTTCGACCTTGAACAGTGCCTCTGCCGTGACGAAGGCCGCTGCGTAGCCGGTGGCGGCCAACGCCTTGCGGGGATCGAAGCCCGCAGCGTTCATGTCGGCCTGGAACTTGACGGCGTCGGGCGAGTCACCGGTGCCGAGGTTCTCGAAGAACGACGCCACGTAGAGGCCCTCGGACGCATCGCCCATACCTTCGATCGACGCCGGGTCGGCGGCCGTTCCCAGGATCACGATGTCCCCCTCGTACCCCTGACTGCGCAGGCTGGTGACGATCTTGACCGTGTTGGGCCCGTCGGTCTGCACCGAGACGAAGTTCGGGTTGGCGTCGATGGCCTGCTGGGCTACCGATGCCAGGTCGGCGGAGGCGGGATCGAAGTCGATCCGGGTCACGTAGTTGCCACCGAGCAGCTTGATCCGGTTCTCCAGCGTGGGGTTGATCGCACCCACGTTGGCGTTCACCTCCACCACGTCGGCCTGCACGCCCTTGGCCGCGGCTGCTTGCATGATGTAGGCGGCGTTCGCGTACAGCGACGCGGAACCACCGGCGTTGGTGATGGCCAGGAAGTTCTCCTGCTCGTACTCCGGCGGCAGCACGGGCAGGCCGCCCACGTAGGGCACACCACCAGCGCCGAGCACGTCGACCACGGGTGCCGAGAAGCACGAGAAGCAGATGCCGCCCAGTACGGCGATGGCACCGGCATCGATGTAGTTGCGAGCACACGACTCGCCCTCGACCGGATCGGCCGAGTCGTTGCACGGGTCGAACTCGATGGGTCGGCCGTTGATACCACCCGTGGCGTTGATGGCCTCGAAGCAGGCCTCTGCCCCGTCGGTGATCTCACCGAAAGCGCCGGCGGGCGACTCCTCGGTCTGGATCGACCCGATGAGGATGGGCTCCCCCGAGCCGTCACCCGAACCGACGCAAGCCGAGCCCGGCTCATTCGGTCGAACAGCTGGCTCGGTTTCGCCGCCCTCGGCCGGTGCGGTCGTGGCAGGCGCCGCCGTGGTGGCCGGCGCTGCCGTGGTCTGCGACGCCGCCGTGGTGGCGGGTGCGCTGTCGCCGTCGTCGTCACCGCAGGCCGCGACCATCAACGACAGCGGTACGAGCAGAGCCAGTGCAGTGCGCACCCCAGAGCGCCCTGAAAATCGTTGCATCACAACGTCCCCCCTGATCACTTGTGAGGCGTTCAATAGGCTGAACACCGTCCAACATGTTACACAGACCCATCTCGGCTGTGCAAGGATGATCTGGTCGACGAGACATGGAGGTTGCCATGGAAGGGCCCTTGGGGGGACGAGCAGCGATCGTCACCGGCGCAGGCCGGGGCATCGGGGAAGCCTGTGCCGTGGCGCTCGCTCAGGCCGGGGCGTCGGTCACGTTGGTGGCTCGATCCGGCGACGAACTCGAGCGTACCGCTGCACGCATTCGCTCCGAAGGTGGCCGGGCCGTGGTCGCCACCGCCGATGTCACGGATCCCGCCCAGGTGGCAGCGGTTGTGGACGCGATGGAGCGCGTGGACATCGTCGTCAACAATGCCGGAACCGACCGGCCGACGGCGTTCTTCGATGTGGACGAAGCACTGCTGGACGAGTTGTTCGCCGTGAACGTCAAGGGGACGTTCTTCATGTCGCAGTGCGCCGCCCGCCGAATGGTCGACGCCGGGACCGGGGGGGCGATCGTCAACATGTCGTCGCAGTTGGGCCTGGTGGGCGGGGCGTTCGAGACGGCCTACTGTGCTGCCAAGTTCGGCGTCGAAGGGTTGACCAAGTCCATGGCGATCGAGTTGGCGAAACACGGTATCCGTGTCAACGGCGTGGCTCCGACGGTGGTCGAGACACCCCGCACCGCGGCCGCACTCGCCAACGAGGCCCTGCGAGCCATGATCGTGGGGCGTATCCCGCTGGGTCGCCTTGCGGCCCCCGAGGATGTCGCCGCCGCCGTGGTGTTCCTGGCATCGCCCGCAGCCGGGATGGTCACCGGCGTCACCGTTCCCGTCGACGGTGGTTGGGTGGCGCAATGAGCCGGCGGGTGGTGGTGGTGACCGGTTCGGCGGGCGGCATCGGCACGGCGATCTACAAGCGGTTCGCCCGTGAGGACGACGTCGTGATCGGCCTCGACAAGGTGGACGGTTGCGATGTCACGATCGCCGCCGACTGCGAGCGGGCGGTCGAGCAGATCCTCGCCACCCACGGGCGAATCGACGTCCTGTGCAACAACGCCGGGATCGCCAGCGTGGGCGACGTGGTCACCTCGACACCCGACGACTGGCAGCGGGTCTTCGAGGTCAACGTCTTCGGAGTGGCCAACATGAGTCGCGCCGCCCTGCCCGCCATGCGGGTCGCGGGCTCGGGCGCGATCGTGAACACGTGCTCGGTCGCCGCATCGGTGGGCCTCGTCGAGCGAGCCGTGTACTCGGCGTCCAAGGGCGCCGTGCTGGCCCTGACCAAGGCGATGGCCGCCGACGAGGCGCAGCACGGCATCCGGGTGAACTGCGTGTCACCCGGCACGGTGGCCAGTCCTTGGGTGGAGCGCCTCGCAGCTGCAGCACCCGACCCCTCGGCCGTCATGGAGGCGCTGCGTCGACGCCAACCCCTCGGACGCCTTGTCAGCTGCGACGAAGTCGCCGAAGCCGTCGCCTACCTGGCGTCACCCACCACGTTCACCAGTGGTGCCGACTTCCTCCTCGACGGGGGAATCACCGGGATGCGCCTGGTCACCTCATGAGCGCACTGCGCGTGGCGCTGGTGGCGGGCCCCATGTACGACCACCTGTATCGCATCTTCGAACCAGGCGAGGTCGAGGTGGTGGTCCATGCCGATCACCCGACGCTCAACCGCACCGTCGCCGCCATGCTGGCGGGTGGGGAACGCATCGACGTTCTGGCGACGCACTCGAAGTACGCCCCCTCGCAGGCCGCCTGGTTGCTCGACCTCGACGAGTTGCTCGACCCCGAGGTGGGTCGTGCCCTCGCACCGGCAGCCGTCGACCTGTGCCGGTACCGCGGGATCCAGTGGTGCCTCCCCCGCCTGATCGACGTCCGAGTGCTGTGGTGGCGACGCGACCGGTTGCCCGAACCTCCTGAGCGGTGGAGCGATCTGCTCGCCGGTTCGGCTGTCTTCGGGTTCACGGGACGCGAGTCCGGTGCGTTCGGCACGTTCTTCGAACTGGTCGCCGCCGAGGGTGGCCGACTGTTCGACGACGATCTCCGGCCCTGTTTCGACAGCGAACCAGCCCGTCAAGCCCTGCGCACCATGCAGACCCTGGCCGATCGCGCCCCGGCCGACCTGCCCGACTGGCATTACGACGACGTCGACCGTGCTCTGCTCGAAGGCCGCGTGGACCTGGCGGCGGCGTGGCCCGGCGCCTGGGGAGCCCTGCGCTCCAGTGCACTCGCCGACCTGCTCGTTCCCAGTCGCTATCCGGCGGGAACGGCCCGACGAGTGAGTTACTCCGGTTGCCATGCGTGGGCCGTGCCGCGCACCTGCGGCGACGTGCCCGGCGCCGTGGCACTGGTCGAACGACTGCTCGGGGCCGAGGCGCAGGCCATCGACGCGGCCGGCGGTTCGGTGTGCGCGCACCGTGCCGCCTTCGCCGCCGTGATCCCCTCGAGCGACACCGACGCCCGCAGACTCGAGATCACGCGCCGAACCATCGAGGAGTCGATGATCACGTATCCCCCGTTGAGGCGATTCCCCGAGGTCGAGGATGCGGGCTGGTCGATGATCCAGGAGGTCCTGCGCCACCGCGCGACACCGGAAGGAGCCCTGGAGCGGATGCAACACGCCGCCGAGCTGGTACTCGACGACCCCTCCGCCGACCCCGAGGGACACCACCGATGAGCCCGATCGCACAGACGCAGTCGGCCAGCGAACCCGGCGCAGCGATCGGTCGCATGGGACCCGTCGGCGCCGAGCGGCCCGTGGTGCTGATCGCGCAGACGGTCTACGACGCCTCGGGGATCGTCGACGAGGTGGACGGCGCATTCCTGCAGGGTGACGGCCCACGACGCATGATGGACGCTGGCCGTGCCGGCTGGCTGCCCGTCATCGGCCCGTCGGCCTCGCTGGACCCCATGACCCAGCGGCTGGGGCCACCGATCGCGCTTCCCGGCAAGATCGTGTGCATCGGGCTGAACTACCACGAGCACGCTCGGGAGACCGGCGCGCAGGCCCCTGGCGAACCCGTCGTGTTCATGAAGGATCCCGGCTGCGTCGTGGGGGCCTTCGACGAGGTGCTCATCCCGCGCCGGAGCACCAAGACCGACTGGGAGGTCGAACTGGCCGTGGTGATCGGCCGGACGGCGCGCTACCTCGACACGCCGGAGACGGCCGCCGGGCACATCGCCGGATACTGCATCTCGAACGACGTGAGCGAGCGCGAATTCCAACTGGAACGCGGAGGCCAGTGGGACAAGGGCAAGTCGTGTGAGACCTTCAACCCCCTGGGTCCGTGGTTCGTTCCGGCGACCGAGGTGGCCGACGTCCAGGCACTGGACATGCACCTGTGGGTGAACGGCGTGAAGCGCCAGGCGTCCTCGACGGCAGACATGATCTTTCCCGTGCACCATCTCGTGTGGTATCTCAGTCAGTTCATGGTGCTTCGACCCGGCGACGTGATCAACACCGGCACTCCCGCCGGGGTGGCGCTGGGGCTTCCCGACACCCCCTATCTGCGGTCCGGCGACGTGATGGAACTGTCGATCACTGGTCTGGGCTCCCAGCGCCAACGGGTGCGCTGACAACCCCGCCCGGTGCGTGAACCCATGACCGAACGACACCTCCCGCGCCCTCGCGACTTCGCCGACCTGCTGCGCTTTCGCCGCCCCGACTGGAACCCGACCCGGCGCCGTCTGGCGCGAGCTCGAACGATCGCCGACCTGCGCACCATCGCCCGGCGCGTCACGCCCAGGGCGCCCTTCGACTACACCGACGGTGCGGCCGAGGACGAGTTGTCGCTGACGCGGGCACGCCAGGCGTTCCGCGAGATCGAGTTCCACCCTTCGATCCTGCGCGACGTCTCACGCGTCGACACCACTCGAACCGTGTTGGGCGCCCCTGTCTCGCTCCCTTTCGGCATCGCCCCCACCGGTTTCACCCGCATGATGCACACGGCCGGCGAGCGGGCCGGCGCAGCAGCAGCCGGGGCGGCCGGCATCCCGTTCTCGTTGTCGACCGTGGGCACCACGACCCCCGAGGATGTGGCAGCGGCCAATCCCGGGGGCCGAAACTGGTTCCAGTTGTACATGTGGCGAGACCGCGAACAGTCCATGAGGTTGCTCGAACGGGCCCGCGCCAGTGGCTTCGACGCACTGCTCGTCACCGTGGACGTGCCCGTGGCCGGCGCCCGCCACCGGGACGCTCGCAACGGTCTCACCATTCCCCCGACACTGAACCTGCGCACCGTGCTCGACGCCGTGCCCAGGGTGCGGTGGTGGACCGACTTCCTCACCACCGAACCACTGCGCTTCGCCACCTTCGACCACTGGGACGGCACCGTCGCCGAACTGCTCGACACCATGTTCGATCCCACGGTCACCGACAGCGACCTGGCATGGATCCGTTCGCAGTGGTCGGGTCCCGTGGTCGTGAAAGGCATCCAGACCGTCGCAGATGCCCGGCGCGTCACCGACCTCGGCGTGGACGGGATCGTGCTCTCGAACCACGGCGGACGCCAACTGGACCGCGCGCCCGTCCCGTTCCACCTGCTCCCCGACGTGGCCCGCGAGGTCGGGCACCACGTCGAGGTGCACCTGGACACCGGCATCATGAGCGGGGCCGACATCGTGGCAGCAGTCGCCCTCGGTGCGCGTTTCACCCTGGTCGGGAGGGCCTACCTCTACGGCCTGATGGCCGGCGGTCGCGCCGGGGTCGACCGGGCGATCGAGATCCTGGGGTCCGAGGTCGTGCGCACGATGAAGTTGCTCGGCGTGAACTCACTCGACGAGTTGGGCCCCCATCACGTGACGACTCGGCGCTGACGACCCCACGGGTCACGGTCGTGCGACGACGCGGACCACCCCGGCCACCGGATCCACCTCGACCATCGCACCGTCGGGAATGTCGCTGAGGGCGGTGGGTGCCCCCACCACGGCCGGGATGCCCAGTTCGCGGGCCAGGACGGCGGCATGGCTGAGCGCTCCTCCGACCGAGGTGACCACCGCTCCCGCCATCGACAGAACCAGGTTGAACGCCGGTGTCGTGCAGGGCACCACCAGCACGTCCCCCGGCGACAGCTGCTGCAGCGCAGCCTCGGGACTGTGGGCGAGACGGGCCACGCCGCGGTACACCGTGTCTCCCACCCCCACACCGGTCAGACCGGTGGTTCGTACCTCACCGTCGGCACCGATCTCGGCGATGACCTGCTGCACGAACCGTGCGATACGCGCCATGGCCGGGGGCAGAACGTCCAGTGGCGGGATCGGCTCGACGCGCCCGAGGTGCCGGGGGCATCGTCGATGTCCACGTCACGCCGCCACCGGTGACGAGCCGACAGTTCGTCGCCGGAGGGACCCGCACCCACCACGGCGGGGGCCACCTCGTCCAGCCCCGGTTCACCATACGCCGACCCAGTTCCAGCAGCGCCAGCCGAATCAGGCCCAACGGCCACTCGAGGGTGTGCGGGCCGTTGTCATCGCGCAGATCCATGGACGCCCGCGCCTCGGCCAGCGTGAGGCCGTCGATGTCGTAGCGCGACACGATGAGATGACCCCGCAGGCGAAGGAAGGCATCGAGGTCGGCGGCGATGTCGGGGCCGACCTGGCGCAACTCGTCGAGCGTGTTCGGCTTCCCGCCGACACGATCGACCTGGTCACGGATACGCCGCAGCACCCGCTCGGCCTCCGACGTCGACGGAGACGCCCCCTCCAACAGGGGGATCACCTCGGAGGCTGCGAGGCCCCAACCCACCGCGGCATCGAGCAACAGGCCCACGGGACCCAGGTCGTGACTGTGCAGATGAAAGTGGTGGTCCCACATGACCACGGCGTGATCGATGGTGCGGTGCACGTGGCGCACCAGTGCCGCGTCGTCGAGGGCCGCCAGATCGACGTCCTGAATGGCGGGATGCACCTTCATGGCCAACTTCAGCACGGGCGTCGGTGGGCGCCGACGAGGCGGCCGATCGGGGCTGATCAGGGGTCGGACCCGCAGGTACCCGAGACCGTTCACGAACCGGAAGTCGATGCCGTCGAGCGGCGCGCCCAGTTCGGCGAGGCCTCGGCGCGATCCCGTGAGCGTGGACAGCGACTGGATGTGCTGGGCGATGGGGTCGCCCGCCGGTTCACATGCGACCGGTCGAGGTTCCAGGTTCCCGGGCCGGGCGGTTGCCAATGCAGGGGCGCCGAGAGCCGACCGACGGTCGCGGTGGCCGCAGGCGGCTACCGTGTTCTCCGACGGGATGTAGCCCCCGACCGGTCGATCGACACCACCTGTGGACGCCTTCCTCATCAGCACGGCGGTGATCTTCATCGCCGAACTCGGCGACAAGAGCCAACTCATGGCCCTCACCTTCGCCACCCGGTTCAAGACCCTGCCGGTCCTCGTGGGCATCACCGCCGCCACCGCAATCGTGCACGCCATCTCGGTGCTGCTGGGTGCCGCCCTCGGCGCCAGCATTCCCACGCGGCCCATCACCATCGTGGCGGCCATCGCCTTCGTGGGTTTCGGCCTCTGGACCCTGCGCGGCGACCGACTCACCGACGCCGACACCGCACGCGCCGCACGACCCACCCGTCATGCGGTGATCGCCGTGGGCACGGTGTTCTTCCTGGCCGAGCTGGGTGACAAGACCATGTTGGCCACCGTCACCCTTGCCACCAAGGAGGGGCTGCTGGGCACGTGGTTGGGTTCCACCATCGGCATGGTGGCGGCCGACGCGCTGGCCATCGTGGTGGGCCGTCAACTGGGTGCGCGCCTGCCCGAGCGCGCCATCAAGATCGGGGCCGCGATCGCGTTCTTCGCCTTCGCCCTGGTGCTGTTCGTAGACGCCCTCTGATTCTTGCGTTCCCGACGGACTTTCACGCAGGCCTCACCCGCTCCTTACCCAGGTGACGAAAAGTTGTTACATGCACAACGTCCCTGGTTCATCACGCCGTCTCCGCTTCCTCGTCACGGGAGCGGTGCTCATCACACCACTGGTGGCTGCGGCCTCCAACGCCGCAGCTGCCGGATGCCCCGACACCACCTACACGCGTCGCTTCACCGACCTGCCCGCACTGGACGCCGACCTCGGCGATCTGCAGTCGCTCGCCGCTGCCATGACCCCGAGCGAGGTCACCACGCTCACACCTCGTGGCACCGACGCTCAGGAGAACCTGGCCATTCCGGCCGGATACACCTACTTCGCCCAGTTCGTCGACCACGACATCACCTCGATGAACAACGCCACGGACGACCTGGTCGTCGACCTCTCGACGCCGCACGATCCCACGGAGTTGCTCAACGAACGAACCCCGGCTCTGGACCTCGACTCGCTGTACGGGGGCGGTCCGGCCGCCGATCCGCAGCTCTACGAAACCGACGGCGTACGGCTGCTGTCGGGCCGCGCGCTGACGGGGAGCCCTGACACCGGCGCCACCGACCTTCCGCGCGATGCCGAGGGCGTCGCGATCGTGGGCGACGAGCGCAATGACGAGAACCGCATGGTGGGTGGTATCCACGCCATGTTCATCCGCCTCCACAACGACACCGTCGACCGCCTGACGGCACGGCACCCGGCGTGGTCGGCCGCACGCCTGTTCGACACCGCACGCTTCCAGGTGGTGACCGCCTACCAGGGTGTCGTTGCCCGAGATCTCATCCCCCGGCTGGCGGGGGCCGACACGTGGAGGCGTGCAGTCGACGCTCAGCGCCTGCGAGGCGCTTCGTCGCCGTGCGACGCCCTGTCGGTCGAGTTCGCCGTGGCTGCCTATCGCCTCGGGCACTCGATGGTGCGCGACGAGTACCGGTTGAATCAGTCGATGGCGGCACTGCCGGTGTTCTCGGGCACGTTCCAGCCGGGTAGCGACCTCGCCGGGTTCAGCCCAGCACCCGACGGCTTCGCCATCGACTGGTCGCTGCTGCTGCCGGGACTGGGCGCCCAGCGCCGGGATGTGCAGTGGTCCTACAAGATGGACGCATCGCTGACCTCGTCGTTGAGTCTGCTGCCGCTGCCCCCCACCTCGATCGGCACCGCCGGACTGGCACTGCGCAATCTGGCGCGCGGTGTGCAGATCGGTCTGCCCTCGGGTCAGGACGTCGCCCGAGCGTTGGGCATGCAACCACTCGCAGGTGACCGACTGTTCCTGGGAGCTGCGACCGGCAACCCCGACGACGTGACCACCGTGGCCCAGGTTGCTCCCGCACTGGCCGACGCCACACCGCTGTGGACCTACCTGTTGGCCGAGGCTGCGAGCACCTCGCTACGTGTTCGCAACGGCGAGGTCGTAGGTGCCGCACCTGCCATGCGACTGGGTCCGGTGGGAGCCCGCCTGGTGGCTGACGCCTTCGCCTCCCTGCTCGCGGAATCGCCGGCCCTGGCACGCAACGCCCGTGGACCGGTAACGCTCAGCGGGCTGTTCGCCCGAGGCCTCCAGGGCACCGGCGTCTGAGCTCACGCAAGCGGCTCGGCGGCGTAGAACCGTCGCCGAGCCGCCAGGGCCACGTAGACCAGACCCAGCAGTACGGGCACCTCGATCAGTGGACCGACCACCCCGGCCAGGGCCTCTCCGGACGACAGTCCGAACACGGCGATGGCCACCGCGATCGCCAGTTCGAAGTTGTTGCCTGCCGCAGTGAACGCCACGGCAGCGTTCTGTTCGTAGGGAAGCCGCATTCGCAGACCGATGGCGAACGAACCGAACCACATCACCACGAAGTACACGAGCAGCGGCAGCGCGATGCGGGCCACATCCAGTGGCTGGTCGGTGATCCGTTCGCCCTGGAGGGCGAACAACATCACGATGGTGAACAGCAGGCCGTACAGCGCCACCGGCCCGATGCGCGGCAGAAAACGTTCCTCGTACCACTGCGGTCCTCGGGTTCGTTCCCCCACCAGTCGGGTGAGGAAGCCGGCCGCCAGGGGTACTCCCAGGAATATGAGGACACTGCGAGCGATCTGCCACATGGTCACGTCGATGCCGGCACGGTCCAGCCCCAACCACCCGGGCAGCACCTCGAGGTAGAACCAGCCCAGCACCGAGAACGCCGCTATCTGGAACAGCGAGTTCAGTGCCACCAGCACGGCGGCCAGCTCCCGGTGCCCGCAGGCGAGGTCGTTCCAGATCAGCACCATGGCGATGCACCGGGCCAACCCCACCACGATCAGCCCGGTTCGGTACTGGGGCAGGTCGGGCAGCATGACCCAGGCCAGGGTGAACATGACCGCCGGCCCCACCAGCCAGTTGAGTATCAACGACAACGGCAGCACCCGGCGATCGGCCACCGCCTGGCTCACGCGGCCGTAGCGCACCTTGGCCAGCACCGGGTACATCATGAGGAGCAACCCGATGGCGATGGGCAGACTCACGGTGTCCACCTTCACCCGGTCGAGGGTGTCGTCGAGGCCGGTGAACACGCGGCCCAGCAGCACACCGCCCACCATCGCCAGACCGATCCACACCGGCAGGAACCGGTCGAGGGTGGACAGGCGGGCCGGGCTCTCCACGGTGTGCGGGGTCACCGCCTCAGTTCAGCAGACGGAGTCACGACGCCGGCGGCCGGCGGCCATGAGCAGTCCGCCACCCAGGAGCAGTCCCAACGCCAGGTTCAGAGCCCCGAGGTCACGGCCCCTGGAGGGCAGGACGGCGGGCCCACTGTCGGGAACGGAGACCGCTCGCACCAGAACACCGAGGTTCGCCGTGCGATCCCGACCGTCGAAACTGGTGCCGTTCACCTGCATGGTGTGCTCGCCCGGTGCGATGTCGCCCAACGAGACCGCACCTGAGAACGTGCCGTCGGCCTTCACCGTCAACTCGCCCAGGAAGCGCGGCTCCGAGAACAGCCACACGTACACCGGCGTGCCGGGAAGGAAGCCCTGTCCCGCCACGTTGGCCAACTCACGCTCCTCGAGCGTCAGCACCTCGCGACCCTCGGGCGTGGTCTCGATGGTGCAACCGGTGGCGCAGTCGCCGGCGAGGCGCAACTCGAAGTCCTGCCCGCGCACCACCAGATCGGTGGACTCCTCCACGAACACCTCGACGACCTCGGGTTGGCCGTTCACGATCACCTGGCTCTGGCCTGGTGACAGGGACGGCAGTGCACCACCCGTGGGCACCGGCGCTGGCGGGACGGTGGTCGACGGCACCGTGGTGGTGGGTGGTGGCACCGTGGTGGTGGTGGGAGCCATGGTCGCCACCGGCAGGTTCACCAGAGGTGCCGCAGGCGTCGCCACCTGCGGTGGGGTGAACGTGAACGTGATGGTGATCGTCGCTGGGCCTCAGTTCGGGTCCGTCACCGTGACGACGACCGAGGCCGAGGTGGTGGCCTCGGTGGGGGTACCGCTGATGATGCCGGTGGAACTGTTGAAGGTGAGTCCGGCGGGGAGAACCCCCGTCAGCGAGTACACCGGCGTGCCACTGCTCACGGTGGCAGTGAGCACCACGGGGTCGATCTCCACATCGGTGAG
>Ga0169931_10000287_pt1 | contig 82899 bp, 68 predicted proteins | sample Kivu_15m_20L_FD_129675 | JGI IMG/M metagenome (GOLD analysis project Ga0169931, IMG submission 129675) | Freshwater microbial communities from Lake Kivu, Western Province, Rwanda to study Microbial Dark Matter (Phase II) - Kivu_15m_20L... | ecosystem: Environmental > Aquatic > Freshwater > Lake... | reverse complement strand
CCGAGCATTTCGCTGGCGGAATCAGCGGGAGCGATTGGTGAACTGATTCAGTCCGGCAAGGTGCGATTTGCGGGTGCTTCGAATTTGTCTCTGGTCCAGTTGCGAGAGTTTCATGCGATTTGTCCTCTGACGGCAGTGCAGCCTGCTTACAACATGCTGCAGCGTGAAATTGAGGCAGACGTTCTGCCGTGGTGTTTGTCGGAGGGGATTTCCGTCTGTGTGTACTGGCCGCTGCTGAAGGGGCTTTTGTCGGGGCGACTGTCGCGCGACCACATTTTTGCCGACGGTGATGGTCGAAAGAAGTACCCAATGTTTCAGGGTCAGGAGTGGCAGCGCAATCAGGATCTGGTGGACGAGCTGCGGGAATTAGCGTCTGTTCTGGGGATTTCTCTGACCACGCTGGTCGTTGCGTGGACAGTGCAGCAGTCCGGGGTAACAGCGGCGTTGTGCGGTGCGAAGCGGGCGTGGCAGATTTCTGAGAGTGCGGCTGGGGGCGATTTCCGGCTGGGCGGGGATGTCATGGCAGCGGTAGAGCGTGCATTGAGTCGTCGCGGTGCGGCTCAGACACGGGCTGCAGTCTGAGCAGGGCGGGAGTCTGATAAGGGAAGGTTGACAGATGCGGTTTCTGATTACGAATGACGACGGCTTTGATGCTCCTGGGCTGCAGGCGCTGTGGCAGGCTCTGGTACCTCTGGGGACGGTTGAGGTTGTGGCTCCTGCGATCTGCCACAGTTCGCGGGGGCATGCGGTGGATACAAAGAATCCGATCCGGGTTGAGCAGCGTCTGGTTGCTCCATTTGGCGATATGCGCATTGTGCATTCTTCACCGGCTGACTGTATTCGTGTGGGGCTGCGGCATGTGATGTCTGACAATCCGCCGGATTGTGTTGTGGCTGGAATCAACCCTGGGGCGAATCTGGGTGTGGATCTGTTTTATTCGGGCACTGCAGCAGCGGCTCGCGAGGCTGCTTTGCTGGGGGTCCCGGCGATCGCGGTGTCTCGTCTGATTCATAGTGATTTTCCGATTAACTGGGCGATTCTGTCACGGCAGGTCGGGAAGGTTGTGAAGTTGCTGCTGCGTCCGGAGTACAGACTGCCGGCGGGGCATTTCTGGAACGTGAATTTTCCGACGGTAGCTGGGGAGTGTTATCCGGAGGAGGTGTTGTTTGTGCCTAACGGGATCGAGCCTCATGCAGTGCAGTTTCAGGTGCTGGAAACCAGTCAGGATTCCGAGCTGCTGGGGTATTCAGCATCGTATCGGGATCGTCCGCGAGTGGCTGGCAGCGATGTGGAAGAGCTGTTTTTGCAGCGTGTGACGGTGACGCCCGTGGGGCCTTCTCTGACGTATGCGGAAAGTGCGCATTTGCAGACGCTGGTTTCTCTGGGTTCTGCAGCTTCCCCTGATTGACAGTCGTGCCGTGATACGTCAGCATGCAGTTTCGGGGTACTCAAAGGTACAGTGCGTCTGTCTCGGCAGTCGCGGCGTTTTTGTATGGTCGACCCGCGGTCAGCAGGTTTTTCAATGTATGAGCATCTGACAATACTCAGTGGTCGTGCCAACCCTGATCTGTCTCGCGAGATTGCTTCGTATCTTGGCATTTCTCTGGGGGCGGTGGATGTGGGGAATTTCCCTGACGGGGAAACCAGCATCAAGCTGAATCAGAATATTCGTGGCTGTGACGTATTTCTGATTCAGCCGACGTGTCCACCGGTGAATGAGAATCTGGTTGAGCTGCTGGTGATGATCGACGCCTGTCGCCGGGCCAGTGCCTCACGGATTACAGCCGTGATTCCGTATTTCGGGTATGCTCGTCAGGACCGCAAGGATTCTGGTCGTGTTCCGATCACTTCGAAGCTGGTCGCTAATCTGATTGCTCAGGCTGGTGCTCACAGGGTGTTAACGATGGATCTGCATGCCGCGCAGATTCAGGGTTTCTTTGATGTTCCGGTGGATCATTTGTATGCAGCGCCGATTTTGGATCGGCATTTTGCATCGCTGGCAATTCCTCAGGATGAGCTGGTGATCATCAGTCCTGATGAGGGCAGCATTAAAAGAACATTGCAGCACAAGGAGAACCTGGGAGGTTCGCTGGCAATTGTGGACAAGCGTCGTGCCAATGCCCTGGAGACTCGTCAGGCGAATCTGATTGGTGGTCCGATTGAGGGCAAGACCGCATTGATATTTGACGACATGATTACGACGGCCGGTTCAATTTGTGGCGCGGTTGAGGTTGTGCGAGCGCATGGTGCGAAGCGAATTTACCTCGGTGCGACTCATGCTGTGCTGTGTGGTCCTGCGGTGCAGCGGCTGCAACAGGCTCGTGTCGATGGGATCGTGGTATCCAACACTTGTCCGATGCCTGTGGGCAGTCGACTGTCAGGTCTGACAGTTGTGTCGGTGGCTGAGCTGCTGGGTGAGGCGATACGTCGTGTGCACCGCAATGAATCCGTGAGTTATCTGTTTGACTGATTGTTACAGGGAACTGAGTTTCCTGGTGATTTTGCCGGCCCCAGAATCAGCCCGACCGCCACAAGGCTGACCAGCAGATTTGTGCCTCCGTAGCTGATGAACGGATGTGGGACTCCTTTGGGAGGCACCAGTGCAGTGACGACTGCGATATTCGCCATGGCCTGGAGCACAAGTTGCGTCAGCAGAGTCATGCCCAGCGTCCAGCGAAAGGGGTCTTCGGCCTGTGAGTTGAGCAGGCTGCGTCCGCAGAGAAAAAGAAAGATCCACAGCAGGCACACGGTAAGCGTTCCCAGCAGTCCGAGTTCTTCACCAATGACGGCAAAAACAAAATCGGTATTTGCTTCCGGCAGGTAGCTCAGCTTTTGCCAGCCGGCTCCAACACCGGTCCCCTGAAGACCTCCTGTTCCAAGTGAGTACAGTGACTGCTTTACCTGCCACGGTGCAGCACTGATGTCCTGCCATGTTTCGAGGAAGCCGGTGATTCGTCTGAGCTGATATGGTTTGAGCAGCAGCAGCAGGCCGGTGCAGGGCAGAAGTGCAGCGGCGCAAACGAAAAAACAGCGGAATGGCCACCCCCCAAAATAAAGGGCAAGCAGGTAACCGAGTGCCAGAAACACAGTGGCTCCGAGGTCCGGTTCCACAGCGACGAGTGGCAGCACAATTGCGAGCGGCAGCATCATAGCCGGTATGCTGCTGACTCCGACCACCCCCAGTCGCTGCAGTCTTGTCAGCTGACGGGTTGCCATCATTGGAAGAATGAGTCTTCCGAGTTCAGATGGCTGCAGGGAAAAGCCGGCAAATCTGAGCCATCGTTGTGCTCCGTTGATGCGTGCGCCGATGCCCGGCGTCAGCACAGCGACCAGCAGGATCAAGAGCAGCCAGAACGCTGGTACACTCAGGGCCCGCAGTTGCATTGCTGTGAGCCGGGATGCCAGCCATGCCGAGCACAGTGAAACCAGCAGCCATGCGAGATGTCGTCCGAGAAACAGTGACTCACGATCGCCTGGTCTGGATGTCAGGCTGGCGCTGAGCACCATCTGAACGCCGAGGCAAATCAGAATGGCAACGAGGCCCGTCAACAGGTGTCGTGTAGCACTGGCAGTCGTCTGCGAACTGCCAGTGTGAAATTCTGCAACAGAATCCATAACTAATCGCCCGACTCCATTGCGGATCGGTCAGACAATCGCTTAATCTTCCGCCTCGAAGGGAGGTCGACCGCTGCAAGCCTGGTCTTGTGCGGCTGGACAGGGATGTCCGTTTTTGTTTGTCGAAAGACCGAACCCAGTGCTGCAGAAGCACCATGTCGAAAATCAGGCCTGTTCGGTAAAGTCTTCGCAGCCAGCCTGTTTGGCTTAGACGGTTTCTTCAACGACCGGATTTGTCAGTCTGCCGATGCCGTCGATCTCAATGCTGACTGTGTCACCGTGCTGCAGGAAGAGTGGCGGATTCTGAGCGAACCCGACTCCGTGCGGAGTGCCTGTCAGGATGACGGTGCCAGCGGCCAGAACCGTACTTGCACTCAGGAACTCGATCAGTGTGGCCACGTCAAAGATCATGTCGCTGGTATTCCAGTCCTGCATGGTGCGACCATTCAGGATGGTGCGGATACCCAGTTGTCCTGGATCAGGAATTTCATCAGCTGTAACAAGTACCGGTCCGAGAGGGCAGAAGGTTGCGAAAGTTTTGCCGCGACACCACTGACCGCCACCGCCATTTCGCTGCCAGTCACGGGCTGAAACATCATTGGCGCAGGTGTAGCCCAGGACGTATTTGAGTGCCTCAGCGCGGGACACATTAAGACAGGTCTGTCCGATCACGACGGCCAGCTCACATTCGTAGTCGACCATGTCGCTGCGAAGTTTCCGGGGCAGAATGATCGGATCTTCCGGGTTCTGCAGCGTTGAAGGCGTCTTCATGAACAGCACCGGGTGCTGAGGAATTGCCTGACCGCCTTCTTCAGCGTGGCGTCGGTAATTCAAACCGATGCACATGATGGCAACCGGTTCTACGGGAGCCAGTGTGCGGATGCCTGTGACGGTCTGGCCAGTCGGGGCAAAGCCGCCGATGACCGATCCCTGCAAACGTTCGAGGGAACCATCTGCACGCTCGGATGCGTGACAGATCTCACCGGAGGCCAGTTGAATGCGGCGGATTTTCATGGTTCTATTCCCCGTACGGAATTCAGGAAGTCAGCGATCAGCAAACACCAGCGCCTTCATGTACTCGCGATTCAGTCGAGCGATATGGGAAACGCTGACCTCGGCCGGGCAGGCCGCCTCGCACTCGGACGTGTTCGTGCAGGAACCGAAGCCTTCTTTGTCCATTTGTGCCACCATGCTCAGCACGCGACTGCTGCGTTCGGGCTGGCCTTGTGGCAGGATGGACAACTGGGAGACTTTGGCTGACACGAAGAGCATTGCGGATGCGTTCTTGCAGGCGGCCACGCAGGCACCGCAGCCGATGCAGGCTGCTGCGTCCATGGCGACTTCCTGACGGTTACCGGGTACCGGCACGCTGTTTCCGTCGGGCGCATTTCCTGTGTTGACCGAGACAAAGCCGCCGGACTGGATAACGCGATCAAAAGCTGAGCGGTTAACAACCAGGTCGCGGACCACGGGAAACGGTTTGGCTCGCCATGGCTCGATCGTGATCGTCTGACCGTCACTGAATCGTCGCATGTGCAACTGGCAAGTGGTTGTACCGCGATCCGGTCCGTGAGCCTGTCCGTTGATCATCAGGCTGCACGAACCGCAGATTCCTTCGCGGCAGTCGTGATCGAAGGCTACCGGTTCGTCCCCGGCTGCGATCAGTTTTTCATTCAGCACATCCAGCATTTCAAGGAAGGACATGTGAGTGCTGACGCCGTCAAGCCGGTAATCGCAGAAGTTGCCTGGTTTGTCGGGACCTGCCTGTCGCCAGACCCGCAGAGTCAGATTCAGAGTTTCGCTGCTCATGGTTATTTGTAACTCCTGGTCGATGGCTTGACGTTTTCAAACACCAGCGGTTCGCGATGCAGCACGGGTTCATTCCCGGCACCCTGAAACTGCCAGGCGGCGACGTAGCTGTAGTTTTCGTCATCACGAGCGGCTTCGCCGTCTTCTGTCTGATATTCTTCGCGGAAGTGGCCACCGCAGGATTCGTTTCGATGCAGAGCATCGACAGCCAGCAGTTCAGCAAATTCCATAAAGTCAGCAACTCGCCCAGCCTTCTCAAGGCTTTGATTCAGCGTACTGGCGTCTCCTGGGACACGGACATTGTTCCAGAATTCATCACGCAGCGCCCTGATTCGCGGGATGGTGGCTTCGAGTCCGGCTTTGGTACGAGCCATACCGCAGTAGTCCCACATCAGGAGGCCGAGTTCGCGGTGGAACGAATCCACTGTGCGGCGACCGTTGACAGACAGCAATTTTGTGATGCGATCCTGGGCATCCTGGAGAGCAGCCCGACATTCCGGCGCGTCCTCTGCCAGTTTGCCGTGCTTTGACCCTGCCAGGTAATCGCCGATGGTGTAGGGGATGACAAAGTAGCCATCAGACAGACCCTGCATCAGGGCACTGGCTCCCAGACGGTTTGCGCCGTGGTCGGAAAAGTTGGCTTCACCAAGCACGTACAGCCCGGGCAGATTGCTCATCAGGTTGTAGTCGACCCACAGGCCACCCATGGTGTAGTGCACGGCCGGGTAAATCCGCATCGGCACCTTGTAAGGGTTTTCTGCGGTGATTTTTTCGTACATGTGAAACAGGTTGCCGTACTTTTTGCGCACGACATCCTCGCCGTCACGAATGATGGCGTCACGGAAGTCAAGGAATACAGCCAGCCCGGATTCTCCGACACCGTAGCCGGCATCTGTGCGCTCCTTGGCTGCTCGGGAGGAAATATCGCGGGGTGCGAGGTTGCCGAACGAAGGATAGCGACGCTCAAGATAGTAGTCTCGTTCGTCGTCAGGAATCTGTCCCGGGGGACGCTGATCAGCTTTGTTTTTCGGTACCCAGACCCGCCCGTCATTTCGCAGGCTTTCGCTCATCAGCGTCAGTTTGGACTGATAGTCACCGCTGACGGGGATGCAGGTGGGGTGAATCTGAGTGTAGCAGGGATTTGCAAAGAACGCACCGCGACGATGGCAGCGCCAGGCTGCAGTCACGTTGCAGCCTTTGGCATTTGTTGACAGGTAGTAAACGTTTCCGTAGCCACCAGTGCAAAGGACCACTGCGTCCGCCGTGTGCACTTCGAGTTTGCCGTTTTCGAGGTTGCGTACAACAATCCCGCGAGCGGCACCGTTGGAAACGATCAGCTCGAGCATTTCACGGCGAGCGAACATTTTGACACGCCCCGTCGATACCTGTCGCATGAGCGACTGGTAGGCTCCCAGCAGCAGCTGCTGTCCGGTTTGGCCACGACAATAAAACGTGCGTGACAGCTGCGCCCCGCCGAATGAGCGGTTGGCGAGTGTGCCACCGTACTCCCTGGCGAATGGGACGCCCTGAGCTACGCACTGATCAATGATGTTGTTGGCGACCTGTGCCAGCCGGTACACATTGGCCTCACGGGCGCGGTAATCGCCACCCTTGATTGTGTCGTAGAACAGTCTCCAGATGCTGTCACCGTCGTTGGGGTAATTCTTGGCAGCGTTGATCCCTCCCTGAGCCGCGATGGAGTGGGCACGGCGGGGACTGTCCTGAAAGCAGAATGCTTTGACGCTGTAGCCCAGTTCTCCCAAAGAAGCGGCGGCGGAGCCACCCGCCAGGCCAGTCCCGACCACGATGACGCTGTACTTGCGCTTATTGGAAGGGTTGACGAGCTTCAGATTGAAGCGGTGCTTATCCCACTTCTGTTCCAAAGGCCCCGCAGGGACTCGCGAGTCCAGTGTATCACTTGCGACGCGGAACATCGGAATTCCTCAGACTGTACTGATGAGAGTGAAAGAAGTGCGAGGGCAGGTCGGTGGAAGGTTCGATCAGGAATTCTTTACGGCCATAGCCCACAAAACCACGCTGATAAACCCGCCGGCAATCGCCCAGGCCAGCAGAAAACCGCTCCAGCGGAAAATGAAGTTCCAGTTGCGATGATGCAGCCCGTATGTCTGCAGGGCGCTGCGGATGCCGTGGCTGAGGTGGATTCCGAGAGCGATGATGCAGACAATGTAGAGGACCGCGTGAGCAGGGTGCTGCAGGACCGCCTTAACGGCCTTGAAGGAGTTGGTGACTTCGCCCGCCGCGTCAGTGGCAGCTGAGTAATCGACACCGAAGCCTTTCTTGAGTTTCATGTCGAGGATGTGTGATACGAGGAACACGAAAATCAGGAGTCCTGTGACCATCATCCAGTTGGAGGCACCGCCAGAGGGCAATACAAACAGCCCCTGTTTTGTCTGCTTCAGAGCGTAGGCACTGCCCCGTGCTGCACGATTCATGGCCGCTGTGGAGACAGCCAGTCCGATGTGCAGTGCGAACATGGCAAACAGTCCAACTTCAGCAATGCCCAGCAACGGACCGAGGCTGTGCAGTTTGGCGGCGTAGGCATTAAAGGCTTCTTCGCCGGCGTACAGCTGCAGGTTACCGCCGAGGTGAACCACCAGAAACCCGACAAGCGACAGGCCTGAGGTGGCCATCAGCAGTTTCTGGCCGACTGAGGTGGACAGAGCGCGGATGACAGGGGAAAGGCCTGGAATAAGTGCCAGGAAACAGGCTGGCAGGCTTAGAATTCGAAGCAGAGCGTTCAAATTACGCCCCTTTCGCTGAAAGACCATCAGGAGTCAATTTGATCGGCAGCAGCTTAACGAACCCGCCGAGCTGACCGAGCACTGGAACCGCCGCAGATTCAGCAGTTTCACTGCTTCCCGAATTATAGAACGCGTTGGGGTGTCTGCAACAAACGGCGACGTGTGTCTTTCGGACGGGAGAGGTCTGGAAGTTGAAAGCGGCGGCGGGCAACTGTGTGAATTCCGACTGCTGGCTGGTTGCCCCGCGATTTTCCGAGAAGAAACGTGAAAAGTCGTTAAAGTTCCTGTTATCAGAGGCAGCGTGGTGCCGGGGAAATCCTGCGGAGGGCGGACTGGCTGCGCCCGCGTGTGCGGTACAGGGACAATTGTGCGGCGGCCGGGGGAGGGCGGGTAATGGAAGAGCGGCAAAAGACAGCGGGTTATCAGCGGTGGAGTCGTCTGTCGTTTCTGCACTGGCGAGTGCCGTCCGAAGTGCTGCAGCGACAGCTTCCGGAGGGTTTGCTGATTGACACATTCGACGGCTGGGGGTGGCTGGGGCTGGTGCCTTTTTCCATGGAAGCTGTGCGTCCCTGGTGGTCGCCCCCGGTGCCGGGGGTGTCGTGGTTTCTGGAAACGAACGTCCGCACCTACGTCAAGACTCCAGATGGTCGCTCGGGCGTGTGGTTCTTCAGTCTTGACGCCGACAGCCGGCTGGCGGTTTTCATTGCGCGGAGGTTCTGGAATCTGCCATATTTCAATGCGACGCTGCAGCTGCGTGAGAGCATTCCGGAGGATGCGGAGCTGGCGGGACGATGTCTGTTTTACGACGGACGGCGGAGCGGTGCGGCGGGTGCAGATTACGACATCACCGTGCGGGTATCGCGAGCTGAACCGGTTGTGGCAGTGCCGGGGACGCTGGAACATTTTTTGGTGGAGCGTTACACCCTGTTCTGCACCGACCAGCGGGGCCGGCTGTATTCGGGGCGGGTGCAGCATGCCCCGTACCGCATTCAGAGTGTGATTGAGAGTCGGATTCGTGAATCGTTTACGGGAGCACTGATACCGGGTTTGTCTTTGTCTTCTCTTCCGGATCATTCGGTTTTTTCTAAGGGAGTGGACGTACGTGTCTCGCCGATTCGGCCTCTATGACGGATGAGGCGGGAATTCGTGCTGAATTGTGCACTGGCTGCTTGACATTATCGATTACCAGGCGATGATCAGGGGACTGGTCGGGCCTCAATCACTTTCACTTCCGCTGGCCCAGGAAGCATGTACAGGCAAGTCAACCTGCTGGTTGCCGCTTCGCTGCTGTTATTGCAGCTGCTGCTTCCCGTTTTCGCACCTCAGCTGCATCAGCTGATGGAGTGCGATTCCAATTGCTGTGCGGTTGCGTTGGTTTCAGAGGTTGCCGCGGATGCCGCGGTTGCTCAGTTGTCAACTGCTCACTCGCACTGCGGTTCAGCGTGTCCATGGCATGACGCGGGTGAGGGCAGGGACACCGGAACACCGCGACCTCACAATTGCGATTCCTGCGCAGTGTGTCAGGTCCTTTTGGCGCCTCGCTGTGCGGTGGTGGTGTTTTCTTTGGAAGTTTACGCCGAGCAGTCACTTCTGGCGATCCTGCCGACTGTGGCAGTGTTTCCTGTGACGCCGAGTTATGTGCGTCCTGCTCGCGCACCGCCTGTGGCCTAAGTTCGATCGGTCGATGGCATCCTGCTGATGTCATTTCAGCACCGAGTTTGCAGGCGACGAAGTCCCTGTGCTGAGACATTTGCTATGGCATTGTCTTTGGGCCTGCCTGGGTTGCATTCCCTGTGGCGCTGGTCGTCGCGGGCGTTGTTTTGCTGCCGTTGATATCTGCGTCGTGGGAGACCTCGTTCGTGGCCCGTGCACAGCTTTTCGGGTCCGACCAGTCCGTGCTTTGCCGGGCCGCGACGAGGCGTCTTTTGTCGCGTCGTGAGTCTTGAGCTTGTATTCGTGTGTGTATTTTCCTTCGATTTCGGTAGTTGGGGGTGTTCAGTCATGAGTGAGCAGTCGAGTTTTGTGGAGCGAAGTCGGAACCGTGGTTTTACATTGATTGAGCTGCTGGTGGTGATAGCGATCATTGCGATTTTGGTATCACTGCTGCTGCCGGCCGTGCAGCAGGCTCGTGAAGCGGCGCGACGCACACAGTGCAAGAACAATCTGAAACAGCTGGCCCTGGCGGCACACAACTACCATGACTCGCACAATGCATTTCCTCTGCAGGCGGGAACATCGTTGTATGGCTATTCGGCGCAGGCCCAATTGCTGCCATATCATGAGCAGGGCAATTTATACTCACTGCTTGATTTCCAGCAGCCGCTGACGGTTGGAGTGGCTTTCAATCCGCAGGTGAATCCTTTGATTGCCCCGGCAGCCGGGCGTGTGCTGCCGGTGCTGTTGTGTCCGAGCGAGAACGGTGATCCGTATCTGACGGACAGATTTGGTTTTCGCTGGGCGGGCGGGAATTATTTGTTGAACGGAGGGTCGGGTGTTGGTCGGAATTACTGCAGTGGTCCGAATGATGGGCTGTTCTGGCGGGGTTCAGCGACAAAGATGCGGGACATTACCGACGGGACGAGCAATACGGTGTTTATGGCGGAAGGTCTGTTTGGGAACCGGGTGATTTCGGCAACGGCCCTCGTCAATCCTCAGCGGCAGATGAAACGGGTGAGTCTGGGCGCCCCGTGCGGCGTGACTGCCGAAGAGATCGAGGCAGCTGCAGCGGCGTCCTGGGATGGTCGTCGGGCAGCGGCGTGGATCAGTGCAACTGGTTATCAGACTTTGGTTCACGGCTACTTTCCCCCCAATTCGCGGACCCCGGACGCAATTTTGCACGGAGATGTGGTGAGTGGTCCGCGGAGTATGCACACGGGTGGCGCTCAGTTGTCACTGTGTGATGGCAGTGTGCGATTCGTCAGTGAGAATGTTGACCGGGTGTTATTTCGCAATGTGTTTGCGAAGGATGACGGTCGTGTGATCGGGGAGTTCTGACAGATGGCAAAGCGAGTGGCTGGAAAGGCTCGGGTGTGTAACCTGCTGCTGGGAATTTTCTGGCTGCTGCTGGCGGGCTGCAGTCGGGGCGATGCTGTAACTGAACTTGAGGAGACGCTTCCTGAGCCGCCGCAGGAGTGGCGGGATGGCGGCCTGTTATGGCGCTGGACGGCGGAGTATGGTCCTGCGGATGGTGGGCTGCTGGAGAGATATTTTCGACAGCATCCGGATCTGGCAGGCAGCCCTGACATAGCCGGGCAGCCTTTGGTCTTTACCAGCGGGGCGTCTGATCGCCAGTATGTGTGGCTGCGTCAGGCAGTGGACGGCAGCTATTGGTATTCCGTGCGGCATGTCGCGGGCCGCTTCAGTGTCAGTTCAGGTCAGGGTGTTCCATGGCAGTCAGCAGAGCATTCCGGGGAGTCTCGCCAGCGCTTGGGTGCAGCGAGTCTGTGAGCGAAGAATAATTTACAGGAGCGGCGGTGATGGTGGGTGAAAGTGTTTTGCGGATCTGCGGATTTGGCTTTGCGCTGCTGGTATTTTGGGATGTTGACAGCTGTTTTGCGCAGCGGTCCGGGCATGGTGAGCGGATGACTCGCCTGGTCTGGCAGGATCACGCGTCCGGCGGGCTGGTTTGGGGTGAGGTCTTTCAGGGGCAGAGCTGGACTGTGACTGCTTCTCCGGTGCGAGATTTCCCGAAGCTTGCTGCGGGAGAGCAGAGTTTGGTGCAGATGGATCGGGTTGACGGGATTGTGCTGGTGGGTGTGCGTGATAAGGCGAAGGGTGCAACGGGCAGCGGCTGGGTAGCTTTGGACCTCGGTGTGCGGGGCGTACCACATGGGAGTCACTTTGACTGGCAGTATCCCGCGTTGCCGAGGGTGCTGGTATCCGGGGTGAACGGAGAACAGGGAAACCCGGCACATGTGTATGTGAGTGGTGGCCGGTTTTATGTGGCCAATGATTCAAAGAACGGTTTTACGGTACTGGATCCTCAGCGATTGGCAAAGGAGGGGACAGCGGCCGCTCAGTTTTACAGTGGAGGTGGCGGTCACATCACGATGGCTCCAGTGGAAAATCGCAGGGTATTTGCGACGTGGATTGATGGTGGCGGGCCGAATCAGGGGCGAGTTGATGTGGTGGAGTTGCCGCAGTCGGCGGGGCCGTCGAGCAGCTGGTCATTTCGGGTGCCGACGGGGGTGTTGCATGGAGCAGCATTCTGTGCGGACAAGGTCTTTTTTGCGCCGGCTGACGGTGTGTGCTGGGTGCCTGCTGGTGTGAGTAAACCGGAGGGTGATGGGGCAGTACAGGTGCATCAGATCAGTCTGGGCAAGGATTCTGAAACAGAGAAGCCATTGCGGACCGGGGCATTTGTGTGCCATCGAAATTATGTGACGTTTGTGACAGGCAGTGCGGAGCAGTCAGCATTTTGTCTGTTAAACGCCGCGTTACCGCAGCCGGAGCTGATTCGTGTACCTTTGAATGTTCCTGACGGGCTTTCCCCTGTGACTCCGGAGATTGTGCTGGCGGCCGGCGGCAAACGTTATGCCTTTGTATTTATGGATCGGACGGAGGGAGATACTCAGGAGCAACTGGCGATTATCGATCTGGATCCGGACGGGGATCGAGATTTTTCTGATGCGAAAGTTCGCCAGGTGATGCCTGTTGGGGCCAGCCAGGTGAGTGGCCACGCGGGTCACCACAGTGTGGCTTTTGATAGTGAAGGGCGAATTGCCTGCATAGCCAATCCGGGGGAGGGCACGATTTGGGTGATGACTTTAAAGGACCTGCAGGTACGGGGCCGTGTGAAGGTTGGAGGGCAGCCGCAGGCGATTCTGGCGGTCGGGAGTGCCAGTCATCACCATTGACTGCGTGTAAATCAGCCGGCAGGGCTGTTTTTCTGCAAAAATCAAGAAAATAGTGCCTTGATTTCCCGAATGTCGGCGAATCAGCCGCGGCGTGCCTGGTTTGCATACCTCTGTTGCCTGCCTGTCTGGTAATATCCGCTTGGTGTCAGGTCGGTTCGAAGTTTATCTCAGGGAAACATCATGCTTCGTATTTCAAGGTCGCTCGCCAGTCTGGTTGTTCTGCCGGGGGTACTGCTTCTGGGATGCCAGGATGCTCCGCCGGCTCCTGTAGCGGAAATGCATGAGCACGGCGAAGGCCATCATCACCCGGAAACGCTCGCAGAGGCACTGACGGAGCTGACAGAGCTGCGGGACACGATTCGTGACGCCTTTGCAGCGGATGACACTGACAAGGCGCACGATCCGCTGCATGAGGTAGGCCATATTATTGAGGTGGTGCAGGAGCTGGCTGAGAAGGAGAAGCTGCCTGAGGAGCGTCTGGCGGCAGTGAAGACATCCACTGAAGAGCTGTATACTGCATTCGGTGAAGTGGACAAGACCATGCATGGTGGTGAGGGGTCTTCGTACAAGGATGTGTCGGCAAAGATTGATGCAGCGATGGCTGCATTGAAGTCTGCGATCACGGGTGAAGCTCCGGCTGAGGCTCCGGCAGCTCCGGCTGGTGATGCTGCTGGCGAAGTTCCTGCGGCTGATGCTCCAAAGGCTGATGCACCGGCAGCTGAAGCTCCAAAGGCTGAAGCACCGGCCGGTGATGTTCCGGCCGGTGATGCTCCGAAGGCTGAGTGAAAGAGGCTGTGGTCTGGAGAGCGGCCGGCTGGGCTGCTCTCCGATCCGGGACAGAGGTGTTTTGTTATTCGGGAGTCCTGCGATGAGTCGTACGGCTGCTTTGTTTTTCTGTTTGCTGCTGTCTTGTGGCTGCGGTCAGTCGGACCCGGCCGTGACAGCGGCTCGCCAGCAGTTTGTAGCGCAGTCTGCATTGCAGGGTGAGCAGAAAATTCCGGATGTACGCAAGGCCGCCGGTGCAGAGGATGCCGATGCTTCGAAGTTATGGGTAATCCGGGCGAAGATCAATGCGGGCGAGTTCCCACCATTTGCAGAGGGGTTATCCGCGTTTATTGTGACGGATGCCTATGGCACCAACGATGCGCAGCACGAGGGCGGGGCAGATCACAATCCTCATGATTGTCCATTCTGCAAGCGGGACATCAACAGCGTGATGGCTCGAGTTGAATTCTGCGGTGATGACGGCAAGCCATTGCCGCTGGATGCGCGAACGCTGTTTGATCTGCGTGAGATGCAGCTGGTGCAGGTCGAAGGGACGGCGCGGATGGATGAGGATGACTGGCTGGTGATATCAGCTCGTCGCATCCATGTTGTTCGCTGACTTCGGCTGTTTTGGTTGGCGGTGCCGGCAAACGGGCTGGCGGATGCTGTGGGGGCGATAGTTGTGGCGAATCCACTTCCGGTGACCGTGTTGTCGGGATTTCTGGGGGCGGGGAAAACAACGCTTCTGAGGCATTTGCTGGCCAACAGCGATGGATTGAGAATCGCGCTGATCGTCAACGACATGAGTGAGCTGAATGTTGATGCAGCTCAGGTTGCTCGCGCCCAGGCATCGTTTGGCCGGCCGGCAGACAGGCTGGTAGAGCTGTCAAATGGCTGCATTTGCTGCACCTTGCGTGAGGACCTGCTGGAGCAGGTGGCAGGCTTGGCGCGTGAGGGGCAGTTCGATTATCTGCTGATCGAGTCGACTGGTATTTCTGAACCGATGCCGGTGGCAGAGACGTTCACGTTCAGGGATGGTGCAGGTGAGTCACTCAGCGATTTAGCGCGTCTGGATACCCTGGTGACAGTTGTAGATGCGGTTTCGTTTCTGCAGGACTTTCAGAGCGAAGATGAGCTCCGTGATCGTGGTCTGGAAGTGAATGACGAAGATCAGCGTGATTTGTCTCATTTGCTGGCTGATCAGGTCGAGTTTGCCAGTGTAATTGTGCTGAACAAGCTGGATCTGGTTAGTGCGCAGCAGAAGATCAGGCTGCGGGACCTGATTCGACATCTGAATCCAGAGGCGCGCATCGTAGAGACGCAGTTTGGTCAGGTGCACCCTGCGGAGGTGTTGAACACGGGGCTGTTCAGTCTGGAGTCGGCTGCGGGTGTGGAGGGCTGGCTGTCTGTACCGCGAGGTTTGGAGCACAGTGAGAGTGACGAGTATGGGATCCGCAGCTTCGTGTTTGAGGCTCGTCGCCCGTTTCATCCAGAGCGATTTTATCGGTTCTGGACGGAATCCGCGGAGGCTCAGAGTATTTTGAGATCGAAGGGCTGTTTCTGGCTGGCTTCTCGCAATGATGTCTCGGGTTTCTGGTCACAGGCGGGTCAGGTGGTGCGAGCCGAACCTGGTGGCTTGTGGGCGGCAGCAATTCCTGAGGAAGAACGTGATGTCGATGACAGTTCTGAGCAGTTGCGGGAGATCTGGCAGGAGCCGTGGGGTGATCGTCGGCAGGAACTGGTCATTATCGGCCAGTATCGAGATCAGTTAACATTGGAGCGGGCCTTGCGTGCCTGCCTGCTGACTGATGCTGAGTATGCTGGAGGTCCGGATTTGTGGTTGCGGATGGATGATCCATTCGATGACTGGCAGGTTTCAGGGCATCCGGATAACGACGTGGAGGACTAATTGGCCGGAGGTCCGGTCAATGGTGGTCGTTCCTGCATCCATTTCAGCATGAGCTGTACATTTTGTGAGAAGACGTCGGCATTAGGCCGTTTTCCGGTGTTGCCAGCGGCGGCGTTTACTTCAGCGAGGTACACATCTTTGGGTTCTGGCTGAGAGGGGTCTGCGGTACTGTTTTGCCAGTTTCTGAGTGCCGATCGCATTTCTCTGAGTTGGGTCTGGTATGCGGGATCGGCGGCAAGATTGCGAAATTCCCAGGGGTCCGCAGCGGTGTCGTACAGTTCTTCGACGGGTCGCGTCTCAGCCATGATGAGAGCCTGTTCGGGATTCAGTTTGCCTTCCGAATGCAGTTTGCGCATCGCCTGCAGGATCGGTTTGCTGTCTTTGTAGCGATTAGGCTGCAGCCAGGGTCTGTTTGGAAATCCATTCCAGATGTATTTGAAGCGAGTATCGCGAACGCTGCGGATCAGATCGACAGTTTCGTCGGCGCGGTCACGAGCGGCGAAGACGAACTGTCGGTGCTGGTAGTCCGGGGACAGAATGTCCTGAGCCAGTACCCAGCTGGGTTTGCGGATACCGGCAAGTCCCAGCGTAGTGGCGGCCAGATCAATATGTTCGACGACATCGTCGCGCACGAGGCCTGGGCTGATGCCGGGCCCGCGAACGATCAGTGGGACATGTGTGCCACCGTCGTACAGGAACTGCTTGCAGCGGACGTGGCTGATGCCATGATCGGTCATGAAGAAGATGACCGTTCGCTCCAGTTCACCCGCCGCCTGCAGGCGATCGAGGATCAGTCCGACTTCACGATCAGTCCAGCGGACGGTGTCGAGGTATTGTGCCCAGTCTTCTCGCATGATCGGGTCATCGGGCAGCCATGCTGGCAGGTGCAGTCCGTTTTGTGGCGTTACTGAGCCAAGGATGCTGGCGGCTTTTTTTGGCCATGCGGATTCATTTCCCTGTCCGCGATGTTTCCCGCCGTGCAGTTGCACCTGAGTGAAGAATGGGGTGTCGGGAGGTCTTTGTGTCCAGTGTGTACGATCGTAAGTGTCCGCCTGATTCCACTGAAAGTTGTAGTCGGTTTTGGCAACGGAAACCTGGGGATTGGCAGTAGCGTCGCTGGCGGAACGCAGAAATTCCTCGGGGGTGATATTGCTGGTGTGGTATCCGGCAGCTCGCAGCAGCTGCGGAATAAGCTTTACATCTTCCGGCAGCTGAATGGTGTGCGCGGGGACATTTGAGCGATGATTCTGGGCTCCGATGCTGGTTTGATAACGGCCGGTAATCAGTGCAGAGCGACAGATGCTGCAGATGGGTGCTGTGACAAAGGCTTTGGAGAAGCGGGTGCCTTCAGCGGCGAGACGATCGACGTGGGGGGTGCGAATATCCTGTTGACCATAGCAGGAAAAATCAGCCGACATGTCTTCCACAATCAGCCAGACGACATTTGGACGGGCAGGGGTGTTGCTGTTGGTTGCTGTGTTTTTCTGCTGTGGTACTGCGACGGCGTTTTTTTTTGCAGCTTTCCGTTTACCCGAGCCTTTTGTTTTGGGGGCTGCGTCACCGGCCCTGGCGGGTTTATTTTGATTTGCATCCGGGACATTGCGTGCGGGGAGGAATGCTGCGAGCTGCCGGCGCTGTTCGGCTGTATCCGGTTGCACAGCCAGATTGGTCCACTCGAGTGGGTCAGTTTGGTGATCGTAGAGTTCTTCAGAGCCGTCTGCATACCTGATGTATCTCCAGCGGTCTGTGCGTACAGCGTGATTGTTTTGTCCGAAGGTGGTGACTGCTGCGTGCTGCCATTCACTGGCGGGATTTTGCAGCAGTGTCGCGAGGCTGTTTCCTTCGACATGCGGCGGTTTTGGCAGTCCCGAAAGCTCGCAGAGAGTCGGGTAGACGGACATAAAGTCCACCGGGCGACTGCAGCTGGAACCGGGTTTTGTGACACCGGGCACAACCCAGATCAGTGGTGCTCGCGTGGCTTCTTCCCACAGGGCGAATTTTCGCCAGTGCTGTTTTTCTCCGAGGTGCCAGCCGTGGTCCCCCCAGAGGCAAATGATGGTGTTGTTGCGGAACTGTGATTTTTCGAGAGCGTCGAGGACTTTCCCGACCTGGGCATCGAGATAGCTGATGGCAGCAAGGTAGGCCTGAACGGCCTCTTTCCAGCGTCCGGAGCGAAGGATTTCAGCATGGTCACGGTCGGGGGCAGCCATTTTGATTCCGGCGGCGGGAATGTCATTGAGGTCATCGGCTTTTGTTGGTGGCAGCTGAATGCTGTCCAGCGGATGCAGGTCGTAATATTTTTGGGGCACATTCCATGGCATGTGTGGTTTGTGAAATCCGAGCGTCAGAAAGAATGGACGTTCATGCTGCTTCTGCAGTTCTGAGATACCGTAGTCGGCGATGGCTGTGTCCGGCACCAGTTCGTCGCCGCCGTTAAGGATCCCGAAGGCGATACCTCCGATGCTGCGATCATCCAGCAGATCACCCGGCCTGTCTGCGCGTTCTTTACCACCAGTGGCTGTCCACTGGTCTTGAAACCCGAGGCCCCCGTGCCACAGTTTTCCCATGCCAAGTGTTTCGTAGCCAGCGTTTTTGTACTGAGTTACCAGTGACTGTTCGCTGGTGACTGCCAGCTGGAAGGAGGTGCCATTATCGTAAATTCCACTGCTGCCGGGACGCAGTCCGGACAGCAGCGCTGTGCGTGACGGGTTGCAGACCGGCGCAGCACAGTGGGCGTTTGTAAATGTGATGCCGAGGGTGGCCAGTCGATCAAGATTGGGAGTTTTGGCCTGAGGATTTCTGCCCAGGTGACCGACCCAGTGATTCAGGTCATCGACCGCAATGAACAGGACATTCATACGCTCCTGGCCGGCGAGTGGCGTATTTGAGCAGAGCAGCAGGCTGAACAGCGTGGCAATGGTTGGGATGAGATTCCGCATATCTGTAAGGCTTTCGTGTTGACAGCAGTGCTTGAGAGTCTGTTTTCAGGCGGAGCGAAATAACTCAACGGCCGGGTTGCCGTGGACATCCGTCAGTCGGAAATCACGACCGGCATAACGCCACGTCAATCGTGTGTGATCAAGTCCCAGCGCGTACAGAATAGTGGCGTGCAGGTCGTGCATGTGCATGGGCTGTTCGACAGGATGGAAGCCGAAGTCATCGGTGGAGCCCCATGTCAGACCACCGCGAATTCCGCCTCCGGCCATCCAGATACTGAAGGCTGCCGGATGGTGGTTTCGACCATCGCCGTTTTCAACTGTTGGTGTCCGGCCGAACTCGGAGCCCCAGATCACCAGTGTTTCGTCCAGCAGCCCGCGTTGTTCAAGGTCCTGCAGCAGTGCAGCGATGGGGCGATCCACTCGCGCACATTCTTTGCGCAGGCCCTGATTATTCTGAGTGTGGTGATCCCAGGTGTAATCAGTGGAGGCCTGCACATAACGCACGCCCTGTTCTGAGAGTTTGCGTGCCAGCAGGCACTGACGACCAAAATTGTCGGTGGGTTCTTCACCGATTCCGTACATGGAGAGAGTCTGGGCTGTTTCGTCTTCGAGACCCAGCAGTCCGGGGATGGATGTCTGCATACGGAAGGCAAGTTCGTAACTGGAGATCAGTCCTTCAATGCCGGCATCGGCTGTTGCTGCCTGCAGGTGGCTTTGGTTGAGTGCCTGCAGCAGGTCCAGTTGTCGTCGCTGCAGCGGTCTGGCGATGCGTTCGTTGCCGAGGTTGGAAATGCGGGCTTTTGCGACCGGTATTTCGGCAGCTCCGATGGCTGTCGCCTGGTGTTTTGCCGGCAGGAATGCTGAGCCGTAGTTCTGTACGCCCCCGTGTCCTCGGGGCGGTGAAATAGTGACGAATCCTGGCAAGTTTTCGGATTCTGCGCCCAGTCCGTAACTGATCCATGCGCCAACACTGGGCCGCAGAAAAGTGGAGCTGCCTGTGTGCAGGTTGAGGAGAGCTTCACCGTGCGCTGAGCCGTCAGTGTGCATGGAGCGGACGAGGCACATGCGGTCGGCATGTCGGGACAGCGCGGGAAACAACTCACTGATTTCCATGCCGCTGTCACCGCAGCGGCGAAATCGGAAAGGAGACCCCAGAATTTTTCCTGCCGGAGGATTGCCGTGTTTCCATGCTTCTGCCGAGACCTGGCGGCCATCGAACTGCCGCAGCAGCGGTTTGTGGTCGAACAGATCGACATGGCTGGGGCCGCCCCACATGAACAGAAAGATCACGCGTTTGGCGTGAGCCGGCAAATGTGGCAGATGCGATATGATTTCCGCGGTCTGCGCAGTGCGTGCCGCGAGAGCGGCGAGACCGACATGTGCAAATCCGCAAGCTGAGGTGCGCAGCAGGCTGCGTCTGGAAGTCGGATGTCGGAACTGATAACAGGCCTGCATTTGGTTAACCTGCGGAGGTCTAATCAAGGTACTGAAAACGACTGGATCCAAAAATTGCGTGACACAGCAGTGCCAGTGCTTTGGTGCGTGAGTCTGTGTTGGCCGCTGCGGTGAATTCGCAATCGGTGAGTTCCAAAAACTGCTGCATGGCAGCGAGATCCTGGACAGAAGCGTCTGTGCCGGTGATGCGTTGAAATGCCTGCGCAGCGAGGACTTTGTGGCTGGCGCCGGGGTACTGCTGCAGCAGTTTGCCGGCTGTTGCTGCCGCGGCGTCCATCACAAGGCTGTCATTTAGAAAAAACAATCCCTGTGCGGGTACTGACGTTTCGGTGCGGGCCCCGGTGGAGAGATGCGGGTTGGCGAAGTCGAAGACTTCAAAGATTTCGGGAAGATCATTGCGGATGACGGGCAGATAAATGCTGCGGCAGAGGAAGTCGGTTTTTCGTCTGACGGGGTTGCTGCCGACAGCGGTGGCCTGATCACCAAGATAGGAAACGGTCGACTGCACTGGCTGCAGGTCCAGTTGTCCGGCGGCCATCAGCACGGAATCTCGGAGTGCTTCGGCTGTCAGTCGTCGTCGGCGTCCGCGTCCGAGCAGTCGATTGCCGGGATCGTGCTGTTCCAGTTGTCCGTCGATGGTTGAACAACTGAGTCTGAACGTTCGGGACAGCACAATTTCGCGAATGAGATCGCGCTGAGACCAGCCGCTGTCCAGCAGTCGTCGGGCGAGGTAGTCAAGCAGCTGCGGGTGACTGGGCTGTTCGCCGGTGCGGCCGAAATTATCCACGGTGGAGACGAGACCGGCACCCAGCAGATGGTGCCAAATGCGATTCGCCTGGACTCGTGCCGCCAGCATGCCGGCGCGAGTTGTCGGGCTGGTCAGCCACTGGCTGAACTGCAGGCGACCACTGCTGTCAGCAGGCAGAGGCGGCTGATCACCGTCCAGAAGTACCTGCGCGAAGCCGCGTGGTACCTGAGCACCGCGATCGCTGTGTCGTCCGGCCAGCCGGATATGTTCGCTGACCGGTGTGGAATGATCGTTTGGCACCATAGCCCGCGGGGGAATCGCCGGGGGGTGTTCGAAAGTACGTTTCAGTTCTGCAGCGTGCAGCTGCTGGGCCGCGATGCGGTCGGGCAGGGGAGTGGCGGGATCACGGGCACTGGCTGAGAAACTGTCGGAATTTTCGGCCAGTCTTTGAGTGATGGCCGGTGTGTCGCCGGCCTGCAGGATCTTGAGGGTTGCTTCGGCCTGCTGCATTCGCTGCTGGAGGCCAGGTCGATCGCGCCAGTATTGTTCCCAGGCGTCGTTGAGAGCCTGACCGTCCTGGCCCAGCCCCACCAGACGCTCCATGACACGCTGTTCACCCAGCATGTATCTTTGCTGCATGACCTGCACGGATGTAAAGATGCCGGCCATGGCGTAATAGTCGGCGGTGGGGAACGGGTCGAATTTATGGTCATGACACCGAGCGCAACCGAGTGTTTGTCCGAGAACGGCGCGGCAGACGGTGTCGAGTTGCTCATCCGCGATATCCATCTTCTGCCGTTCCGGGTCAACACCCAGCAGGACCTTGGGACCGACGACCAGAAACCCGGCAGCGATCCGCTGCTGATCGCGCTGTTCCAGCGTCTGCCAGGGCAGCAGGTCACCGGCCAGCTGATGCAGCAGGAACTGGTCAAAAGGCATTCCCTGGTGCAGTGCATCAATGACCCAGTTGCGATATCGCCAGGCTTCGCGAAACAAGAAGTTTTCGTCGAGTCCATTTGAGTCGGCGTAGCGAGCCAGATCCAGCCAGTGGCGTGCCCAGTGTTCTGCTGACTGGCGACTGGCGAGCAGTTCATCGACGATGGAGGGCAGGGCAGATTCGATGGGGGTGTTGTGAATTCGCTGCATGAGTTCGGCCGAGGGTGGCAGGCCGGTCAGTTGAAACGAGATGCGTCTGAGGACAGTGGCGGGATTGGCATCCGCCGCCGGCTGCAGGCCACGTGTTTCGAGTTCAGCCAGAATGAATGCATCGATGGTGCCCTGGGGCCACTGAGAATTTGTCACGGCAGGTGGTTGCGGGGAGCCCAGCGACTGCCAGGCCCAGTGACTGCGTCCGGCGACCGGATCGGCGGGATTGCTGAGGGGGCCGGAGAGTCGGCCAGCGGGGGCCGGAGCGCCGGCGGCGACCCATTGTTCAAGAGCAGCAATTTCGTCGGGTGCGAGGCTGCCTGAGGGCGGCATCTGCAGGTCCGAGCTGGAATATCGGACAGCCTGCAGCAGCAGGCTGTCTGCGGCGTTGCCTGGCAGAATGGCAGGGCCGGAGTCACCGCCTTTGAGCCAGGCCTGTTGATCGTCCAGCAGCAGGCTGCCTTCGCTTTTTCCGGACTGCTGTGAGTGGCAGGACCAGCAGCGTCGAGCCAGCAGGGGGCGAATGCTGCGTTCGAAGTGGTCGAGAGAGTCATCGGCGGACAGCAGAGTGCTGCAGGCGATGAGCTGAGTGAAGAGTGTGAGGCACAGCAGAATTTTGTTCACTGATGGCCTTTCGGGGCAGGACATGCGACGAAAGTCGTCACTACAGGCAATTCTCGATTGCCGGCCCTGTTGCCAGCCAGAAAAAAAGCGGCGAAATTCTGGATTTCGCCGCTTTTCTGTGATGAAAACAGATTCGTCCGGGATTTGTCCGAGCGATGGCCTACGGCTGCTTGATATCGTAGCAGCAGATGATTTCCTGGTCACGCAGGTACAGACGTCCGTTGCAGATGACCGGATGTGTCCAGACTCGACCCTGTGGATTTCGCTGCTCGGTCTGTGGATCCAGTCTGAATCGACCGTGTTCGGTGTAACCTTCGGGTGTGGCTGAAACGAGGAAGCATTCGCCGGAATTTTCTGAGAGGCAGTACAGCATTCCGTCTGCGAAGGCCACGGCGCCTTTGCTGCCGTCGCGTTTCCTGTCAGTCCAGACCTGTTCACCACTGTCAAATTTCTGACAGATGATCCCGATTGAGTCGCTGTGTCCGTACAGGTGTTCGCCCACCAGAACCACTCCGCCGTGGTGGTTCTTCATTTCGTTGTTTTTGTAGACTTCTTCGACCTGATTGTCGGCTGAAACCTTTACCTGCATGCAGCCGGCTCCGTAGCCAGCCGTCACATACACACGGCCATCTCGGTAGATGGGGGTTGGAATTACGGCAACACGTCCTGGGAAATCAGCCTGCCACTGCAGCTTGCCGTTTTCATCCAGACCGAACAGTTTGCTGGCAGTCAGCTGAATGTACTGTTTTTTCCCAAAGTGATTTACGACGATGATTGACGAGTAATGTGCGAGCTCGGTCATTTCCGCTGACTGCCAGAGCTTTTCTCCGGTTTCCAGTCGGAAGCAGGCGACTGTACCAAGTGATCCTCCCGGGGTACACAGGACCTTGTCACCATCGATCAAAGCGGATTCGCAGAAGCCCCAGCTGGGGACTGAGCCGCCCAGATTCTGCGGATCGTCCACATTGGTCTGCTTCATGGCTTTCCGCCAGACTTCTTTTCCGTCCGCTGTTGCAGCGCAGACGACGTCTCCCTGAGCTCCGATAGCCACCACATACTTGCCATCTGCGGAGACAGTGGGAGTGCTGCGAGGTCCGCCGCCCCAGCCGTTTTCGAGGTATTGGCCGACGTTTAGCTCCCAGATCTTTTTGCCGTTTTCCACGTCCAGTGCGATGAGGAAGTCACCAGAGGTCTGTTCTTTGCCGTCCGAACCCATGGTGTAGAGTCGATTACCGACGATGGCGAATCCGGAATAACCGAGGCCTGCTGCACGGGTCTCCCACAGTTTTTTAGGGCCACCTTCCGGCCATGATTTGAGCAGCCCGGTTTCCGTGGAGATATCATCGCGACCGGGACCGCGCCACGAGGGCCAGTCACCGGCTGTCGCGAGGTCACCCAACACAACAGCGCACAGTGAAAATACACTGATTCTGAAAAACGGCAGCACAGCAACTGACTTCATACGACACCCTGGTTTACAGACAAATCTGTTTCGTCCGGACGGTTCACCGACCGGTACCCTGCAGCCCTGTTGCAGCATATCAGAATCGGGGAGTGGTGTCCCTGCTGCCGCTGCGGACTCGGTGGAATCGTCACCAACGCACCGCAGCGGCTGAAGAAATCAGGAAAACGGGGTGTTTGCGGGGATTTTTCTGGTAATCGGGGGCGCACTGGCGCCGGAGCGAAACAGCTACATGTATACGAGCGTCGGGTCATTAGGGTTGCCAATACCGGATGCTGTGACAAAATGGCCAGAGGCAGTCAGCCCTGGTGCAGGAAGAGCGAGCATGTCAAACACTCAGGATCGCTGGTCCAACATCGTTTCGTGCGAGCCATGCGGAAGAAACAACCCGGCCGACATTTTGCTGTGTCTGAATTGCGGGCAGCGATTCAAACGGCGAAAACGCGGCCTGCAACCATCCGGTTTCACGATCGAAAGTCAGGACGTCGAAATGGATCCATTTCGAAAAAGGCCATACAGCCGGGCAAGTGCTTTTTCTCCGTTCATCGCGCAACGAAGCCCGGAAGAAATACTGCAGGCCATCGAAGTCATCAGGGAAGAAGCGTTCTTCTCGTGGGATGCAGACGGAGCTGAACCAGGCCAACTCAGTGATGCAATGATAGCCGAAGCGGAGAGCACGATCCGGCTGAGGCTGCCAGCGGCCCTGCTTGCGATATTGAAAATGCGTAACGGAGGTCGATCGTGTAAGGAGATCTGGGAAGTCTTTGAAACTTTTCTCGACGAAGATTTCTATCTGAAATGGTGGGCGACACTGAACGGAAAGATCCATCCGGCGTGGTCGGGTCAGCCGCGAATTCCCGAATCAATTCTGTTGATCGCAGAAGACCTGCACTGGGGGTATCGGGCTTAATTACGTGGCATGTGGTCCTCAGGGAGAGCCGTCTGTTGTGCACGTTGAGATGGAGTGCGGCGAGGCTGAAGACTTCCTGCAGGAGATTGCTCCTGATTTCATGACATTCCTGAGAATGCTCGAGCTGGACGAGGATTAATGGACGCCGCAGTTTGTTCGCCATCAGGCTGGACGGCACCTGCAGCGTGCCATCCCGGAGGATCCACTAGACATCCAGGTCATCGGCGAACCCGGCATCATCCATGATGATGCGGTAGCGTTCGCTGGCATCTTTCCCAAGCAGCTGGTGAAAGGTTTTGTCGGCTTCCAGCTGGCTTTCGATGTTGACCTTGAGCAGGACTCGGGCGGCTGGATCCAGCGTGGTATCCCGCAGCTGTGCGGCATTCATTTCACCCAGCCCCTTGAATCGCAGGACGGTGGCGTTGCGATTGGCGGGCAGTGCGGCCAGCAGTTCTTCTTTTTCAGCATCGTTGCGGGCATAGGTGACTTCCTTGCCGACTTCGATGCGGTAGAGGGGTGGCTGTGCGATGTAGAGGCGCCCCTGCCGAATCAGTTCAGGCATGTGGCGGAAGAAAAACGTCAGCAGCAGTGTGGAAATGTGATAACCGTCGCTGTCTGCGTCCATCAGCAGAATGATCCGTGCATACCGCAGATGTCGAACATCAAAGTTGCTGCCGATGCCGGCTCCCAAAGTTTCCACGATGTCTCGAATTTCATTGCTTTCCAGGATCTTCGAGGTGGACATGGCTTCGGTATTAAGGATTTTTCCGCGGAGCGGGAGTACCGCCTGAGTGGCGGCCCGACGGCCCATGACGGCCGTGCCGCCGGCGGAGTCACCTTCTACCACGAACAGTTCTGTTTCTTCTGTATTGCGTGACTGACAGTCCACCAGTTTGCCTGGCAGATTTGTCTTGCGAACTCCCACAGACTTGCGACGCACCTCAGAGACTGCTTCCCGGCTGGCCTGGCGTGCGCGGGCAGCGAGGACCATGCGTCCCAGAATGGCATCGGCCAGTGAGGGGTTGTTATTCAGCCAGTTCTCGAGGGCAGGGCGGACGACAGCATCAACAGCGGCTGAGGTTTCAGGGTTGTTGAGTCGATCTTTGGTCTGCCCCTGAAACATCGGGTCTCCGATGAATACGCTGAGCACGCAGATCAAACCCTCGCGAATGTCCTCAGACGTCAGCGTGACTCCGCGCGGCTTGAAGTCATGCACGTCCATGTAATTGCGTACCGCCTTGACGACTCCGGATTTGAGCCCGTTTTCATGAGTTCCTCCGGCGTGAGTTCTGATACCGTTGACATAGCTGCGAACGTTTTCTTCGGTGGAATCAGTCCAGCGGAGCACAACTTCGACTTTGGCGTCGCGATCATCACGTGTCACAGCAAAGATCTGTTCGTGAGCGGGTTTGCGGCCGGTGTCGGTGGTAACTTTTTCGATATAGGCCAGAATTCCTTCCGGGTGATGCAGTTCGTGAGTCTCACCTTTTTGTTCGTCGCAGAACACAATGGTCAGACCGCCATGGATGTATGAGATATCTTCGAGGTGCTGGCGGATGGTGTCGGCATTAAATTGTGTACGTCGAAAAATCTCGTCGTCCGGTCGGAAAAAGATGGTGGTTCCGCGTCCGCGGAAGGGACGCACTTTTTCTACGGATCCCTGAGGAACGCCGCGACGAAATCGCTGTTTCCACTCAAATCCATCGCGATGCACGACAGCCGTCATTTCGGAAGACAGGGCGTTGACGACGGACGAACCAACTCCGTGCAGACCGCCGCTGCGGGCGTAATTCTTGTCGGAGAATTTACCGCCGGCGTGCAGTGTGGTGAGGATGACTTCGAGAGTGGATTTCTTGACTTTCGGGTGTTTGTCGACAGGAATTCCGCGGCCATTGTCCTGAATGCTGCAGGATGCTCCGTCCTTATGCAAAGTCACCACGATCCGATTGCATTCACCGGCCAGGAATTCGTCGACTGAGTTGTCGACAATTTCCCAGAGCAGGTGATGCAGTCCCCGGGAATCCACTCCGCCGATGTACATGGAAGGGCGTCGCCGCACCGGTTCAAGTCCCTCGAGGACTTCGATATCTTCACCGGTGTAATTTGAGCCTGATTTTGCCGCCGTGGTCATGCCCTGTATCCGTTCGTCCGAACTGTTTTCCTGTGGTTACGCCACTTCAAATCCTGTTCGCTGCTGTCGGCTGAGCAGTTTATCTGCAGCGGCATCATTCACAAAACGCTCTGCTCGCGGATCCCACTGCAGCTCGCGATTGAGCCGCAACGCGATATTTGCCAGATGGCAGGTACTGATGCTGCGATGCTGGCTTTCAATGTCAGACAGGGTTGGTCGACGACTTTCAATGCAGTCGAAGAAGTTGCCCATGTGATTGATGATGGCATCGAGTTTTCCGGATCGTTCGGGGCGCGACAGGTTATCTGCAGCATAGGCCTGGAAAGATTCGCGGGGCAGTGGTGAATTTGCCAGCTGTTCGACCGGGGCACCGTCCAGAGTACCGCGGTTGACGAAAATTCGTCCCTCGGAACCAGTAAACAGGATGCCATTGCGGCCGGTATCACTGATGGTCAGCACCACGCCGTTTTCAAATTCGACTGTGGCGGAGAAATCCAGTGGCACATTATAGCCATCAGCCACCTGAGCCGGCCGACACTGGCCACGAAATCTGACGGGCAGGGAGTTGATGCCCCACTGTGCGATATCGACATGATGAGCACCCCAGTCAGTCATTTGCCCCCCGGAATATTCCTGCCACCAGCGGAACGTGTAGTGCGAACGTTCAGCGATATAGGGCACGTCGGGAGTCTGTCCCTGCCAGAGATTCCAGTTGAGATTTTTAGGTGGCTTGATAACATCAAAGGGGCCGCCGACTTCATTTTTTCGGAGGATTACTTCGACGGTCTGAAGTTTTCCGATGCGTCCTGCACGAATCATCTCGATCGCCAGGCGGAAACGGGAATCACTGCGCTGCCACGAGCCAACCTGGACGACGCGACCGGTTCCGGCGACGGCATCACGAATGACGCGTCCCTCGTCGACTGTCAGTGTCAGCGGTTTTTCGCAGTACACATCCATGCCTGCACGGCAGGCGTCGATCAGCATTTTCGCATGCCAGTGATCGGGAGTTCCGATGAGTACGACGTCGATCTGTTTTTTGGCCAGCATATCGCGGTAGTCTTCGAAGATTGCGGCGGTGCTGCCGAATGCGGCCCGAGCCTGTTCCCGCACGTGTCGATCGACGTCACACAGGGCGGCCAGTTCTCCGTGCGCCAGTGCTTTCTGGGCAATGACGGACCCCTGGTAGCGGAGTCCGATGGCGCCGATGGCCGGACGCTCAATGCGCCAGCGAGAAAGTCGCGGTGCTGCCGTTACCGCGGCCCATGGCAGGCAGCTGCCGGCAGCCGCAGTCAGCCTCTGCAGCACTGCCCGGCGGCTGGTAGAGCGGCCACTGGGCACGTTTGCTGGTGTTTTCATGACGGATGCTTCTATGGGTAATCTGCCTGAACTGCCCGGCCTGTGTCGCCAGGGGATTCTGTCGAATTTTCTGCTGTTCCGCCAGCCTCCCGGATATCGCTGACGCGGCGAATTCCGGCAGACTTTTCGGCGGCAGCCGGCGGGCGTTCACTGCGGAATTCGGGAAAGGCGCGAATTGTTGTGACAATGGATTTATCCTGCTGCACTTCCACACCGTCCTCCGTGGCCACTCGCAGTGACAGAGTCCTGGTGACGGAAACATCAAGCGGCAATCCGGTGGCGCGATCGACAATGCAGGTTCCCTCGCTGCGGCCCCCGGAAATCCGGACGCGTCCTGGCCCATTGGAATTCACGGCTTCTGAAGAGGCGATACGACCAGCGATCTCAATCTCGGCGGTTCGCTCATTAATACCGGTCAGGGTATACGTACTGGTCATGTGCACGGGTACCGGCTGCATCAGGCGACGTTCTCGAGTCCAGACGTCTCCGGGCATTACGAGCGTGCGGGCGTCCTGGTCAACACTGGCGTCATAGGGCAGCAGTCCGATTGAGTCATCAACAAAATTGGCGACTCCGTCATCGCCGAAGCGACCGCTGAGTTCGGCGAGCAGCGACTGTCGGCGGTCCATTGGTACGCGTTCAACGCAGCGTTCCAGAAACTCGCGATACCCCACCAGCTCTCGAATACGATTATCGCGTCCCAGCCAGAAAGCGAAGCCATTGCCAACCATGCCGGCATAGGGAATCGCATCCCAGGGAACCGCACCCTGCTGAGCGGCGGAGTCAAACCGGAGTCGACGGCCGCTGATATCGTGCTCATAAACAACTCGCGAATAAACAATCCCCAGCAAAATCGCATCGGGCTGCACATCCTGAACGGTAATTGCGAGGCTGAGTTCCAGTCGAGTTTTGGCGAAGGCGGGATGCGTTTCTGACTTCTGCATCAAGGTTTGCTCGACTGTTTTCATCAGGGGGAAGCGATTGCCCCGATTCAGTCGCAATTCCAGCCGTTCTCCTTTGGGTTTTCGCAGCACATCCTGCGCGGGGCGACTGGCTTTGACGGCCCGAACTTTGACGGGATTCTGCACGGGTCGAGCGACAGTATCGGTCGACTCGGCTTCCTCGACAGATCCCGTGGACAGTTCTGCAAGCAGTTCATCATCGGCTGATGCCGTGGATACCGGTTCGCGACTGCAACCGGCTATGCAGACCGAAAGTGCTGCTGTCAGAAGCCAACACCGCGGAGTGCGAATTTCACGCAACATGACGCCATTCCTGCTGATCAACCGGGCTGTCTTTGAGAGTGTGTGTGACCGGGCGCATCATATCGGCCGAATGGTCGTGGGCAGACGCTGGGCGGTCGGGTTCCGGCCGGGGGCTGCGGGCGTGACGACCGGCTGGCCTGAAATTCGGCAAATTCAGCCACACAAGGCTCAGGCAGCGGCGGAATCTGCCACAAAGACCGATCGCTGGTCAGGTCAGAAGACAGGGCTTTCAGCGTGAGAAAGGGCCTTTGCCCTGCACCGGTCGATCGCGGAAGCCCTGCTGCAGTGCATCTGTGGCCGCTGAAATTGTGGTTTGGATATCGTCTGCTGAGACATCGATATGTGTTACCAGCCGGACTCGCTGGCCACCCATTGGCCCAATCAGCACACCGCGGTCCCGCATCGCACCGGCAAACTGCACCGCTGTTCCTGCCTGCGAGTCCAGTTCGAAGAACACGAGGTTCGTTTCGATCGTGGGCGAGATTCCGATGATGCCGGGCAGTTGTCTGAAGGCAGCGGCCAGCTGTTGAGCGTGGAGATGGTCGTCCGCCAGTCTGTCAACATGGTTTTCGAGCGCGTGAACAGCGGCGGCTGCCAGCATTCCTGACTGCCTCAGTCCGCCACCAAACAGTTTGCGAATTCGTCGAGCCCGGGCCATGTCTGAGGCAGTACCCAGCAGCATTGACCCAACCGGACAGCCGAGGCCTTTGGAAAAGCAGATCGAGATGGTATCGAAGCAGGAACCCACATCGGCGGCCGAATAACTACCGGCCACAAGAGCATTAAACAGTCGGGCTCCGTCGAGGTGGCGTTTCAGTCCGTTTGACTGTGCCCACTCGCTGACTCGCTGCAACTGCGCCAGCGGGTAGACTCGACCACCACCCAGGTTCGTAGTATTTTCGAGGCATACGAGCTGCGTGCGGCAGAAGTGCTGATCGTTGACTCGCACGCGGCCCTCCAGATCACTGACATCCAGCATGCCGGCGGGGCCGGTCAAAGTTCTGACGGTGACTCCGCTGAGCGCTGCGGGGGCTCCGGCTTCAAAATTACAAATGTGGCTGTTTTCGTGAATCAGCAGTTCATCGCCGGGGATGCAGTGCAGCCGAACGGCTATCTGATTGCTTTGAGTACCCGAGCAGGCGAAGACCGCAGCTTCGCAGCCGAACATGTCGGCCACCATGCGTTCAAGTCGGTTGACGGTGGGATCTTCGCCCATGACGTCATCACCGACTTCTGCAGTAAACATCGCCTGACGCATGGCGGGAGTGGGCCGAGTGACAGTGTCGCTTCGCAGATCAATCAGCCGCACGTGAGTACCTTCCGGCAGAACCAAAAAAGCTCGCTCAGCCACGCATCATAGCGTTGCTGACCGAGCCTTCAACAGGGGCAGGATGTTAGTCACGGGCAGGATGTCAGTACTGTTCCACGAGATAATGAATGAGGTCTGTGGAAGTCACGATGCCGGCCAGACGTGTGCCATCAACAACGGGAACGGAGTGGAATCCGCCGCGACTGAGAATCACAGCGGCGTCACGGACCGTGCCGGTAGCCGGCATTGTCACCACATCAGTCCGCATGACGTCCTGCAGTTTTCTGGTATGGTCGAGCACGGCGTCAAGGCTGCGGACATCCTGATTGCCGAACTCGCCAAAGCTGACTCGCAGGAAATCAGTCCAGGAGAGGATTCCGACGAGCTCACCGCCACGAACGACCGGCAAGTGATGCACCCCTGTTTCCTCGAACATTTTTCTGGCTTTGGAGAGCTGGTCGCCGGCTTGGAGGACAACCGGATCCTTCGTCATGATGTGTGATACTGGATCGTTTCTGCGCATGGCTTTATTCCTGATTTGAAATTTTGGAAGAGCATCTGTCTGATGCTGTTGTGCCTGTGCAGATGACATGCCAATTCGGAGAGGCGTTTTCCTGAACTGCGAAACACCGCGAAAACGGGCTGGACGGTCAGGGGGCGAGTGCGGCGGGCGTGCTGAAGTGCGTCGGGCGGCGAGTTTTGGGTGTGCGAATTCGCTCCGTGCACAGTGCAGTACTTAGTCGAACCATTCGTCTGCCGGGTCGAATTCCGGCAGCACAACGATGAGCACTTTCATGCGACCGACGGCGCGGTGTCGGACACCAGGCGGAATGACGAAGGACTGCAACGGTGCTGCGGGCACCAGTTCACCATCCAGTTCCATGGCGGCGTCCGGCCCGCATTCCAGAATGACATACGTTTCTGTCAGCCGACGATGGTAGTGTCGCTGTGCGTTTTCGGAGATGTCAGTGACGTGCAGCGTACCGGGAAATTCCGGCACCCCTGCGAATGCTCGGCGAGCCAGCCCGCAGGGACAGGGAACCGGCTGAATCGTCTGAAAATCGGCAAACTTCCAGTGGCGCTGGCTGGATGTGGCAATGCCGGAGGATTCGCTGGTCATGTTTTGAATTGCGGCCGCAGGCGCTGTGTTGAGACAAGGGTGAGAGTTCGGGCTGGAAAGACGCCGGGGACAAAAAAACCGACTGTGCCGTGAAACGGCACAATCGCCGCGGGAAAAGGGGGTGTCTTTGAGGGCAGATCTCAGCTGGAAAGCCTGAATGACGTTTAGTGCCGGGCGTCAGGAATCAGCGAGAGCGGTGAGTTTTCCATTCGTCCAGCATGGCCTGGATTCGTGCGGGGTTGAAGTCAGCGGGGACGTCATAATCCTGATTCGCCATCAGGTCCTGCACGGTCAGTTCTTTGGAGAGAATGCCGGCAGCGGGGACATCAGCGTGAGCCGTCCAGGCGATGGCATTCAGCACCAGCGTACGAAAGTCGCGATTACCCCAGTTCCAGTGATCATGGCCGCCGGTAAATCCGAAGCCGCGTCCGCCGTCGGGGCGAGACACGGCCCAGGCGACAGTCTGGCGTTCCTTGCGTTCGAGTACGGCAGCACGAACGGCGGCGTTATTGCTGTGAGCACCATCGGGGCGAGACAGACTGCCGTCTTCCTTCACCAGGGTGTCCTTTGGCGGGAGGTCTGTGAGGACCGGGACTACGCCGGCATCGGCAGCGGCAAACCGCATATGGTAGTACCATTCATCATTGATCCGGAATGGTTTGACTCCATTTGAAATGGGATGTGCGGGAAAATCACCGAAGCTGCCGGTCCAGTGCGGGTTAACGGACCAGTCGGTTTCAAAGTATCCGCCGATCCATTTCAGAAAGGCGTCTCCGGAGGGACCTTTTGGGACTTCAACACCATAGTGAATTGCGACCATGCCTGTGCCGCGATTTTGAATCCGGCGGATGCGGTCCAGCTGACTGTTGAAGGGGTGCCCTCCACCTCCATCGGCATAAATCACGACAGCATCTGCAGAATCGAGGACAGCATCATCCTGAGGCCAGCCGTTTGTGTAGACCGTGGCTTCGATTCCGAGCCCTGAGCTGTTCAGTGCTTCCGCCAGCAGCATGCAGCCGGCACGATGTTCATGAGCACCGTAGCCGTGGCTGGGGCGGCCTGAAATCAGCGCGACCTTTTTGGGGGCGGGCAGTCGTTTGAGTCGAATGTTGCGGAACTGGACGGTCATGGGCGGACCGACGTGAGCCTGCAGTGCCAGCAGTCCGACAGCGCGACGATCCTGCTGATCGTTGTCGGTGACGTCAACGGTCTTGAGGCCGTTGATGAAGTGCTGGAAATTAAAGCCATTGGCGACTACGCGGTACTTGTTCCAGTCTTCCTTTTTGATGGCAGCCTGAATGGCGGCGGATTCGCCGACGCTGCCGGTGACTTTGACTTCAAATTTGCCATCTTTTCGCATCAGTTCAGTGGACTGCCCGCGCTGAGCGAGGATTCCGCGGAAGGCTTCGCCGTAGAGAATCCCGGAGTAAGTCTGACCGGCTTCGAAGTCGGCCTGGTAGCCACCGATACGCCATTTTCCATCGGGCAATTCGAAGCTGCGGTATTGAATACCGGAGTTTCCATTGACGATGCGGTATTCCAGTTCCAGTTCGAAATTGTCCAGCTGGCCACCGCGCCAGATGATGAACGTGTTTTTATCCAGCTTGATTTCTTCGGTGGTGCGTCCTGTGATGGTGCCATCCTGGACGCTCCAGATTCGTGGATCGCCGTCCCATCCATCCAGTGTTTTTCCATCGAACAGCGACTGCCATTCGTCGGCCTGTGCTGCTGAGGCCAGCAGCATAATTGCCAGTCCCAGCCACCGTGTGAAGTTCATTGTCATCTGCTGCTGCTCCCGTTTGGAAAATGCCTGTTCACCACTTCGCGATGACTCAGGCTTCAGTTGTTCCACCGGCTCTGGTGGTCCCATCGCCGGCGATTGATTCACGCATCCGCGTGTCAGCCTGTACATTTTTCAGTTCGTAAAAGTCCAGCAGTCCCAGATTTCCATTGCCGAAGGCTTCTGCTACGGCGCGGGGGACTTCTGATTCTGCCAGCACGACTGCCGCTCGATTTTGCTGGATTCGAGCGACCATTTCCTGCTCACGTGCTCGTGCTGCAGCGCGGCGCTGTTCGGCTTTGGCCTGTGCGACACGCATGTCGGCTTCAGCGCGGTCAGCCGTCAGTCGGGCGCCGATGTTTTCGCCGACGTCGATATCTGCGATATCGATAGAGACAATCTCGTAGGCAGTCTGAGCTTCGAGGCCCTGTTCAAGTACGGTTTTGGAGATGTAGTCAGGGTTTTCGAGCACCAGTTTGTATGAAGGTGTGGAGCCGATAGCCTGGACGATGCCCTGGCCAACGCGTGCGATCACAGTTTCTTCGGTAGCTCCGCCGATCAGCTGTCGAATATTGGTTCGTACCGTTACGCGGGCACGCACTCGCAGTTCGATGCCGTCTGCCGCCACAGCTGACAGGGTTCCCTGATTGCGTTTGGGGTCGGGGCAGTCAATGACTTTGGGATAGACGCTGGTGGTAACGGCTTCGAGAATATCGCGTCCGGCGAGATCAATTGCCTGGGCCGTGTTCCAGTCCAGCGGAATACTGGCTTTGTCGGCAGCGATGAGGGCTCGGATTACGTTGGGAACGTTGCCGCCTGAGAGTGCGTGTGCCTCAAGATTCTGAACAGACAGCGGGTATTTGCGATTCAGGCCGGCCTGAACGGCCATGATTTTGCTGCGGACAATCAGGGCAGGGTTGACGCGACGAAACTGCATGAAAACGAGGTCGCCAAGGCCGATGCCTGCGCGGGTCATTTTGCATTGCAGCCAGAGACTGGCGAACTGGGCGAAAATGCCCAGAAATACCAGTACAAACAGCAGCAGGACGATCAGGATGACCCACTGAGTACTGTTGAGTGCCAGCAGGATCGGAAGATTCATGGTGCATTCCCGGAAGTGAAGCAAATGGCGAATCAGGTGAACGGTTTACTGTGCCGGAATGTCGAAGTCAAGCGGGGAGGTTGAGTCGGATGGGGTGAGAGTCTGTCCGGGGGGCCTGGTTTGGGTCGATAACGGTGGTGTCGAATCGCTGGCTGGTCGCACAACAACTCGCGACGTACGCACTGCCACAACCACGACCGCAGTTCCCGGATCGACGGGCATGCCGGTGGATTCGGCATGCAGTCGCTGGCCATCGATCAGGACCATGCCGCCGGGAGTCATCAGTGTCTGGGCGGTGCCGGTACGTCCGATCAGGTGCTGCAGAGGATTGGCGGGAGCGATTCCGGCATCGGGTGGTGGAGTCAGAGTCATGCGTCGACCGAGGCTGGTGCGTTGCAGCACAGAGAGGGTTCCGAAGAACGTGGCGGGAATTCCTCCCAGCAGCAGCAGTATGTAAGACCAGAAAAAGTGGGGAGATACCGCCCACCACGCTTTGCAGGCAGACCAGAAGGAAACCGCCAGCGAGATCATTGACATCACGAACAGCAGGCCGAAGCTGGGGACGAACATTTCAAGGCTGAGCAGGAAGAGTCCGGCCAGCAGCGTGAGGGTCGCCAGAAGGGCAGCGTCGGGCATGAGCAGGCAGATCCGTGGAAATAGAGCTTTACGAAGGCAGGATACGAAGGAGTTTAGGGAGCAAACCTCTGGTTGTCATTCTGCCTGTTGATTCCCGGGAAAAAACACGGGAATTGGTGAGATTGGAAAGGCGGCGAGGACGGCGGGCGAATGTGCCGCAAGAGGGCGGAAACGGAGTGCAAAAAAAGTGTTTTTTGAGGGCAAATCTCGGGCTGGAAGGCTCGAGCTGCGGTTATGTGCCTGGCGTCCGGCCGGTGCATCTTTTTTCAGGCGGCGTGATCTGTGCGGGCAGCATCGGCGGGCAGGCGGTAGAAGGCAGCTACGGGCAGCAGCATGGCGGCCAGCAGTGCGAACAGAACCCATTGGTGTTGTTCATCAGCAGCGGGTCCGCCGGCGATTTTCAGGCTGATCCCAACAGTCAGTGAGAAGGCGGCTGACAGCAGAATTCCGATCCACGTCATCAGATTCTGAACTCCCAGAACGCGTCCTTTCAGTTCGGCCGGGGGGGCTGCCTGCAGAAAGACCTGCACGGGCACGACGAACAGTCCGGCGGCGATTCCGAGAGCGATCATGTCAGCCCGCAGCAGCCATTCCAGCAGATCGCAGGCGAACAGGCTGGAGAAAATGGTTTCCTGACTGAGGTCGCGACCGGCACTTGCGGGTCGGCCACACAGTCCGCTGCCGAGCAGGGCGGTAACAGCCAGAGCTGCGGTCAGCAGCCAGGCCCCGACAGTCGTCCACCGCCGACTGCCTCGCCCTGCGAAGCCGGCGAGCAGGCAGCCGACGGCAATTCCGAAGCCGATTCCTGCGACGAGAACGCTGGTGCGAGTTTTGCTGAGCTGCAGTGAAGCTTCACCGAGTGTATTCATACCCATCTGTACAACGCCCCCCAGAAACCAGAACAGTGAATACACGAGTACGGCCTGCAGCAGATGTCTGTCATGGAACAGGACTGTCAGTACGGATCGAGGCAGGGCGAGGTTTTCGAGTCTGAGTTTTAGTTGTGGATCAGCGGCCGGGATCCGGGGAATGAACAGGCTGCTGGCCGTACCGACGGCAGCGATCAGCAGAGCGACGGCGCTGCTGATCCACAGCTGACTGCGAATCAGGTCCAGCGCGATGCCGGCGCAGACGGTGCCGAAGATGATAGCCAGAAATGTGGTCATCTGGACGGCGCCGTTGACTGGCAGCAGGCAATCCGAGCGGAACATTTCGGGCAGGACACCGTATTTGGAGGGGCTGAAGATGGCACTGTGAGTACCCATGAGTGCGAGCACAAAGATCAGAGCCGCCAGCTGTGCTGTGGCACCGAGTCCGGGGATTAGCAGAATGGCGAGTCCGACGCCCACGATTCCAATTTCAGCCACCTTACAGCCGACGATCACGGAGGTTTTGGAAAGCCGATCGGAGAGAAAGCCGCCAAGTCCGGAAAAGAGCACGAAGGGCAGGGCGAAAGCAGCCATGGCGATTTCTTTCCATGGCAGATCAGAGTCTGCGGGTGAGGCTGCGGCCGGGCTGATCTGGCTGGGTGCCGAGACCGCGGCGCCAACGCAGGTCAGCAGTACCATTTGTTTGAAGTAATTGTCATTGAAGGCACCCATGAACTGAGTGCACAGGAAGCTCCAAAAGGCGGTGGATCTTAGAGAATACTGACCGCGAACGGATGGGCGTTGCTGTTCGTCCGTTGTTTCCATGGTCGCTTCCTGACTGGCCTTGAAACTGTGTTGCCGTCTGCAACGGCAGAAGATTTGTCTGGCTGGCTGCAGCGATCTGCTTTGGGATCATAGGCGGATTCTGCTGAGGGCAGAAGTGAGGATCAGGATGTCGAGGGTGTCGGAGCAGCAGAGGTCAGGGTTTTGCGGAACATTTTTACCGGCCGGCTGGTGGACCCGTCGGAAAAACCCGGCTAATCTGTGTGGCGGTCTAATTCTAATCGCTGGATTTCGCCCCCCAGGGATTTCAGCAGGCGACGCTGCGTTTTCGTGTGGGGGCAGGTTGAGGCGTGCCATGTCTTCCACTGATAATCCTCCGGTTAGCTCCCTGCACCTGCCCGGCCATCTGTCGATCGGGACGGGTACTCGCATTTTTTATTTCTGTTCGTGCATCGTGTCGTTCCTGCTGCTGGGCTGTTTTGCACTGCGGTTACTGCAGCACCTGCAGCATCTCACCTGGTATGCCGTCGCGGCGTTGCCGCTGGGGATGCTCGGCGCGGATTTCCTGTCAGGTCTGGTGCACTGGGGAGCAGATACCTGGGGCAATGTCTCGATGCCGATTCTGGGCCAGAGACTGCTGAACCGACTGGCCTGGCTCGTGGCTGGATCAGCGGTCTGATCTCAGCAGTTCTGGGGTTGTCTGCTCTGGGCACTGTCATTTGTTTTCACGTGCCGGGTCTGACAGTCCAGCAGGTTCGCGGTTATTACCCTGTTGAATTGATCCGCTGCCTGCTGCATGTGTTCATGGTGGCTTCGTTTTTCCTGGGGATGACCAGTCTCTGGCTGCGCAGAAACAAAACCATGGGTCTGACTGGCATTGGCAGTACTTTGATTGCGGCGCTGCCGGGAGGATCAGTTGTTGAGATCAATGGTGATGTTCGGGATACCTGGCTGGGACTGGACTGGGTCGTCATCAACGTCATGCTGTACTCGGCTGTGTACATTCCTTTGGAGCGACTGTTTGCTTTGCGTCCGGAACAGCCGACATTTCGGGCTGAGTGGCCGACTGACCTCGCGCATTTTTCATGAATTCACTGCTGGTGCAGATCCCTGGAATCCTGACGATCGAGCCGGCGATGCTGCTGTTTCATGGGTTTCGGATCGATGGAGTTGTCGAGTATCTGTGGTCATTACCTGTTGTTGTGCAGGCCTTGCTTTGTGTCTTTGCCGCAGATTTCAGGCAGTACTGGGTCCACAGGGCTTTTCACCAGATCCCGTTTCTGTGGCGTTTTCACGCGGTGCATCATTCGGCTGAGTCCATGGACTGGCTTGCTGGTTCACGGCTGCATTTTGTTGATGCCGTTCTGACTCGCTGTCTGACCTACACTCCGCTCTACCTGCTGGGCTTTTCTGAGTCGGCAGTTGCAGTTTACGTGGTTGTGGTTGTGGTGCAGGCTACATTTATCCATGCAAATGTGCGCTGGCAGTTCTCGTGGCTGCAGCGAGTGATTGCAACGCCCATCTTTCATCACTGGCATCATGCAGCGGAGCCGGAGGCGATCGATGTGAATTTTGCGGTGCATACTCCGATTTGGGATACTTTATTCGGTACTTTTTATTTGCCGGGCCGCTGGCCGAAACAGTATGGACTGTGCGGAAAGCGGGACGTTCCGGGAGGCTGGTTCAGTCAGTTTCTGTATCCCTTTGAGTGGCTGTGGCGTGACAGAAGTTGAGTCGAGCAGCCCGGGTAAGCGCTGAAGTCAGTTGACAAACCCGGTGATTTTGCGAGGCTGATGGGGAGTGAGCCGGCTTTGTTCGGTCGGAGTGGGATGCTGTGTCCGGGACTAAGGGCAGGGGTGCTATGACGACAGACACCATTCGCAGAAAGTCATCTGCCACTGTGGTCCTGCTTCTGGTGTGGCTGATCAGTTTGCAGCGATCTGTGGCAGTGGCGTCAGTGGTACCGCTGTACAGCGGCAGTGGTTTGCCGGCCACTCAGGCGTGGCTGGACTTTGCGTCGGATGCGGCGATTTCTTCGGGCTCTGCTGTGCAGTCTCCTGTGACAGCCGGGGTGCAACTGGCTACAGATGCGGTGGTGAAAGCCGGTTACAGTAATTTCCTTGTGAGCCAGCAGCTGAAGAATTCAGGATTTCCGTCTCTGAACAGGTCAGCCGGTTTTGAACTGTCGTTTGATTTGGACGTGCAGTCAGAAAATCACGTTTTGAATGCGAATCGAGCGGGATTCAGCGTGACATTGCTGTCGGCCGACCTGCGAGGGATTGAGCTGGGCTTTTGGACTGATCGAATTCAGGCTCAGGGAGATTCTCCCTTGTTTCAGTTTGCGGAGGGTATAACTACCAGTACTGCGGGGCTGCAAAATTACCGTTTGCGGGTTCAGGATAACGGCTATCGACTGTTTCAGGGTGCTGCGCCGGTGCTGACTGGCTCGCTGCGAGATTACTCGACTTTTTCCGGGCCTCTGAACCCCTATGTGCTGCCAAATTTTCTGTTTCTGGGTGATAACACGTCCAGTGCGGCGGCGACCGTCAGTCTGGGGCCGATCGTGCTGCAGTCGGATTTGTCTGCGGTGCCGGAACCCGGCATGACTTTGCTGCTGGCAGCGGGCGGGGTGGTGCTGTTTGCTCGTGTCTGGCGAAAACTGCGAGAAAAGACGGCTGTCTGATGTTATCTCGCATTCACTTCCTGACCGAAATATGATTCGTTCGACACTGAGTGGAATCATTTGATCGGAACAGGCGCTGGATTTGATATGAGTACTCCGCAGCAGGATGCGTTTCAGGCTTCCCGGACAGTTATTGTCAAGATCGGCACGAATGTGCTGACGACGGATGCCGATCGGCTGGATATTCCCAGAATCCAGTGTATTGCCGATCAGATTCATCGCATTCAGCAGACCGGTCGGCGCGTGGTTTTGGTATCCAGCGGAGCAGTGGGGGCGGGTATTGGGATTTTGGGCTGGAACCGTCGTCCGGAATCTTTGCCGGAGCTGCAGGCTGCGGCAGCGATTGGCCAGCCTTCCCTGATGCGGACGTGGGACGATGCGATGGCTCGCAGCGGCCGTCGTACGGCTCAGCTGCTGCTTACCGGCAACGACTTTCGCAATCGTCAGCGTTATCTGAACGTGCGGAATACGCTGCGAACGTTGTTTGATTTTGATGTGCTGCCGATTGTGAATGAAAATGATACTGTCAGCATTCGCGAAATTGCAGTTGGTGATAACGATCAGCTGGCTGCGATGCTGGCCACACTGCTGCCGGACCCGCTGCTGGTGATTCTGTCGGGGATAGCAGGCCTGTACGACGGTGCTCCCTCGCACCCTGACAGTCGTGTGATTCCGGTGGTGGAGCGTCCTGATGAATCTCTGCTGAAGCTGGTGGCCAGCGAACAGAGTACTCGTGGGCGAGGTGGAATGGGATCGAAGCTGCGTGCGATTCTGGCTGCCACCGGGATGGGAGAATCAGTGATCCTGGCCAGTGGTCGCAGCGACACCGTGCTGGATGACATTCGTCTGGGCCAGCCGGTGGGGACTCTGTTCATGGCTCGTTCTGAAACCGTACCGGCGTGGAAACGCTGGATTGCTTTTGGGGCGCCGCCGGCGGGAACACTGGTTGTGGATGAGGGGGCCGTCAGTGCAGTACGGGACTCCGGTCGTTCGCTGCTGGCTGTCGGAATTCGTGATGTTCTGGGGGATTTTGAGTCAGGTTCGCTGGTGGGGCTGCAGGCACCGGATGGTGCAGAGTTTGCTCGAGGGCTTGCGAACTATTCGGCCGATGAAATTCGTCGCATTCGCGGACGCCGTACGGATCAGATTGCATCGGCACTGGGGCATGTGCCATTTGGTGAAGTGATCCATCGCGACAATCTGGCGGTGGGCAGCAGGCTTTAGGCTGCGGTCTGCATTTTGCTGCCTGCCAGTCACGGTTTGCGGCTGGAGATCTCGATTTGCAGGTCGGGCAGTCGAGCGGGATCCTGGCACTGCAGTTTCAGGGGTGAGCGGGCAGCGGTCTGGCAGTCTTTGGGCAGCTGAACAGGTGGCCCGATGGATTCCAGCCAGACTATGTATTCACCCTTTTCCAGAACCAGCGGTCCTGTGGCCGCGGGCAGCAGTAAACTGAATTCTCCGTGGTCATTTGTGACGCCGAAACCCAGTTCGGTGGTGACATTTCCGTTTCGGCGACCGATGTGGATCATGATTTCACTGGTGGTTTCCGTGCCTAGCAGCAGTTTTCCTGCCGTGCCGCCGAGCACCGGAGCGGGCTGACTGGAACAGCCCATGCAGAGGCTAAGCAGCAGGCAGCTGAGCAGTTGTTGACGGATCATCATGATTCAGCCTGTTCAGGTAACAGCGACGGGTGACTGAAGTCCCAGCCAGTGGCTGGCGGCCGGAATTCGCCTGAGTACCAGCCATTCCAGCAGCAGCACTGCGCACAGAGATGCGGCAAACAGCGGAAAGCACAGTCCCAGCAGCAGGATGATGCCCAGCAGGCCGCCCGAGAGTTGCGGCTGAGCGAGGACTTTGGGAGCTCCCAGCACTCCGGTATCGCGGCGTTTCCACCACATGATGACACCACTGACAGACAGCAGGATCAGGCTCATGCCCGTCAGCAGTCCGAGGGCCACGTTGGCCCAGCCGAACAGCTGACCTTCATGTGCAGCGATCCCGTAAGCGACAGCTCGATCGATCCAGTGCCGATCGGAGAAATTCTGTCGCCCGCTGATCTGTCCGGATTGCGGGTCAAGATCGACGGAAACTCGCCGCGGGCGGTTTGCTGTGTCAGATTTCCCGGTCCATTTTTTTGATCGTCCGCCGGGTGCTGCCACGATGACCGGGGCATCCAGGTGCAGTGCAGCCACAGTTGCGACCATTTGATCGATGTGTGTCAGATCGGGGGCTGGGCCGACGGGGCGACCTGCCGAGCTGCCGTGACCACTGTGCCCCGAGTGTTCGCCACCGGCTGGTGCCTTTCCCGTGTTTTCTGGTCGGCGTTCTGCTGTATTGGACCAGTCCTGTCGAACGACAGCAGTGCCTGTCACCTGACGCACGGCTTTGAAGTAGTCGCCCCAGAATTTGGCCCACGGCAATCCGGTCAGCAGCAGGAACAGAGCGAGGCCTGTGACCCACAATCCCACAACGGCATGCAGATCGCGCCAGAACAGGCGTGAGCCGGCGAACAATCGCGGTTAGAGAACTCCGGCCAGGCCCTTTGCGGATCGAGGCCACCACAGCCAGATGCCGGACAACAGCAGTACGATGGTCCAGCAGGCCGCAGTTTCCACGATGTTTGAGCCGCGATCGCCCATCAGCAGTTCGCCGTGCAGTCTGAAGAACAGTCGCATGATCCGCTGGTCTTCGGGGATTGAACCGAGGACTGAGGCGGTGCCAGGATGCACGTAGACTCGCTGATTACCCCTGTCTGTTGCCAGAACGATTCGTGCGGCGGACTGAGCATCCGCAGGAAGTTCGTAGCTTGAGAAGACTGAGTCGGGGAATGCCTGCAGAGCCGAGTCAATCAGTTTTGAGGGGGGCAGGGGACTTTGTGCGGGTGTGAGCGAGTTGTAGCTGCGTTCCGTCCATGCTTCGATCTGTGGTTTGAACAGATAAACGCAGCCGGTCAGTGACAGGACCACGACAAAGGGAATGCAGATCAGGCCGGCATAAAAGTGCCAGCGCCAGACAGCGCGGTAATCCGGCCAGGAGGAAGCGGACATTGAACAGCCCTGGGAATTCAAGGAGGTGCGTGATGTGTGGAACGGCAGAATACCTGGGGGGCGGGAAAGAAATGCCGGCCCACGGTCCGTCCGAGGTCAGAATTCGCCGATGACTTCACCCCCATTGCAGCTGTGAAGTCCGCGGTGGATTGCCGTATCGATGTTGTCACTGAGCAGGCGAACTGAGCCGTCTCCCAGCAGCACCTGGGCTCCGCCGGTATGCCAGCTGCGCGGGCCGAAGAATCCGGTGAAGTGCACGACCACATCCGGGATTTTGCTGTTGGGGGTGGTATAGCCATTTGTGAGTGTGCTGACGGCACCGGAGTGAGCCCAGGAAACTCCGCGACCGCGCAGAGCAGCACTCGAGGCACCTCGCCAGGAGGTTTTCTGAGGCCAGATGGTGGCCAGATCCGGATTCATGATGACTCCGGCAGAGCCATTCACCCAGCCTCCGCCTGTAGCCTTCAGTCCCTGTACGGGCATGAGTCCGGAATTGACTCCGGCGCTGCCATTCAGAGTGAGCTGGTAGTTGAATTTTGGCAGAGTACCTGCTGAAAGGGTGACATCGGCTCCGGTGCTGCGTACGGATTCGCTCATGATCACGGAATTTGAAGTGCCGTCAGTGACATCTCGCATTCGCACGCTGGAGTTTTCGTAGACGAAGCCGTCTGTTCTCCAGCGGAGGTCGTAGTTGGCACCAGTGCCACTGCCATAACTGATCATGTAGTTGACTCCGGCATAGACGGCGCCACCGGCTCCGACGTTCAAAGTCTGAGCGGGATCGCTGGGGCACAGCATGACCTGCAGCGGTGTGGCGAACGCGGTGGCGAAGGCCGGATTCGGCAGCAGGCTGTTGAAGGGGCCTGTGAAGGCCGGTTGTGTGAAGTCGAGCAGATTCTGGAGATTGACCTGTTCCATGTAGGGCAGCAGGCGAGCCTGTGGTGAGAAGCCCTGTACGTTGGGCAGGTAGTTCTGCGCGTTGGTCAGCGGGAACATGCCAAATGTGCCCTCGTAATTGTGCAGTGCCAGTCCGAACTGTTTGAGGTTGTTTTTGCATTGGGTGCGACGGGCGGCTTCACGAGCCTGCTGGACGGCTGGCAGCAGCAGGGCGGTCACGTGAGAAATCCTGGGTAAGCCGCTGGCGCAGTGCGAGCGCCGGCGGAGAGGTTGTGGACTGGTCATGTTTGCTGGGGAGCAGTTCAGTCTGCCTGTGCTGGCACGCTCACCGCGGACATGCAGGGCATGCCGTGTGGAGAGCGAGCCGCGCCGTTCGGGTGAGCGCGCCAACTCAGGCAGGCTGTCGCCGTCCTGTGACCGGACGGTCATTGACAGTTCGTCGAATGACAGCCTGGAATTGCGCAGACAATGGCTGCGGGAACGGGCTGTGGGACGTCAGTAGCGGCAGGGCCGGTTACACGAACAGTTTTGGCGGCGGCTGCGGCGGCTGCAGGCTGGCAGTCGGCAAGCAGTCTGATGCGGGTCGCGGGTAATCTGCGGCAGTTGCGTTCGGGGCCAGCGGAGAATCTGGAGTGGTCAGCGAGACGAGGAAGCAGACGCCGGCGATTCCCAGCCCCTGGCATTCGAGGGAGCTGATGAACGAGACGGTCCGCCAGCGAGTATTTGGTTTTGGAGCATTTGCTGCAGCGGTCGTTGCGTGGGGCAGCGTTTTGGGGGTTTGATTGCCGATGTTGGATTTGGCCCAGGCGACCTTTTGTGCAGCGGTGAAACAGCAGCACTTTTTTAGGCAGCTGTCGGCGGAACGACAGCCACAGGGCCGATTCTGACAGGGAAACGGCACACTTTGGTCTTTCGAGTTTTGTGCTGAAACGAGGCTGCTGTTGGAGGTTGCAGTGTCAACCGAGCATGAGCCGGTTGCACCGGAATCCGCCATGGGCAGCGGCAGCACAAACACGATGCACAGCAGCAGCGTCAGCAGGACTGACACATGCCGGAACAGTGTTGAGTTATGTAGTTTGAATATCGGGGACATGATTCTTTCGCCGGGCACCCCGGCTCGCCTCCACGACATTCAATATATCGGTCTGCCGGCCTGATGGAAGAAGGATACGGACAAAAGTGTCTGGAGACCGGTAAACGGGAAGACTTTGTGGCCTGGACCTGGTTTACCAGTTTGTCTGATTATCGCAATCTGCGGGCGTGGCTGGTGCAAGGGGCGGGATGCCAGGGGAAGCGGGGTGTGATTGCCGACTTTGGCTGCGGGGAGGGTTGTGTGCCTTGCATCTGCTGCTGCTGAACTCAACAATGGGGGGCCACAGTGCGGGCTTCGAAGAGCCTGTTCTGCCCCACCACTACAGCCGCAGTATTCACGAAAGAGACGGCATGCCCACCACGCAACCCATCGATTCAGCTGACTCCGGTCCACTCATTGAGCAGCAGCCGGGTTCGCCCAGCATGCCGAAGTGGCATGTCAACGAGCTGCCTGCGGCTCCGCAGTTTCGCTGGAACAAGCTGCTGCTGATGCTGGGGCCGGGGCTGGTGATGGGTGGAGCAGCGATCGGCGGCGGCGAGTGGCTGACCGGGCCGCTGGTGACAGCGAAGTACGGCGGGTCGCTGTTGTGGCTGGCGACGCTGAGCGTTGTTTTTCAGGTTGTCTACAACGTGGAAATCAGTCGTTACACGCTGTACAGCGGCGAGCCGATTTTCACCGGGAAGTTCCGCATTGGTCCGCACCCGATGTTCTGGGTGGCGATTTACCTGCTGCTGGATTTTGGTTCGTTTCTGCCGTATCTGGCTTCCAGCGCTGCAATTCCGCTGGGGGCCATGCTGCGGGGGTACATCCCGAATCCGTCCAATCCGGCGGACGCATCGCTGCTGACGTGGCTGTCCTGTCTGATCTTTGTTTCGGTGATCATCCCGCTGTGTGTGGGGGGCAAGGTTTACAACTCCATTCGCGCTCTGATGACATTCAAGCTGGTATTTGTACTTTCATTTTTGCTGTTTCTGGCGTTTCGGTATTCGACGGTTGACACCTGGAAAGAGCTGACCGGCGGGTTCCTGAAATTTGGCAATGTGCCGGTGGTTTCTGCTGAGGATACGAACGGGAACGGCAAGCAGGATGAGGGCGAGCAGAAGCATCGGCCGAAGGTGGACAACATTTTTGCGGCGTGGTCTGAAGGTCGCAGTCTGGCTTTTGACGTTTCGCTGTTTGGGATTCTGGCTTCGATGGCGGCGATTTCGGGCAATGGTGGCCTCACAAATACTCCCATCAGCTCCTTTACTCGCGATCAGGGCTGGGGCATGGGAAAATATGTGGGAGCGATTCCCAGCATGGTGGGCGGGCATGCGATTCAGTTATCGCATGCCGGCACGGTTTTCAGGGTAAATCAGGCATCTCTGCAGCGCTGGCGGGGCTGGATTTCGCATGTTAGTCGCGAGCAGTATTTGGTGTGGCTGCCAGCCTGTTTTATTGGTTTGGCGCTGCCCAGTATGCTGTCTGTCCAGTTTTTGGAGCGGGGTAAGGTTCCGGCAGACAAATGGCAGGCGGCGGCCATGACGGCGGACAGTGTGCGGGATGTGGTAGGTGGCTCATTCGGGCCGATGTTCTGGTATCTGACACTGTTCTGTGGTTTTCTGATTCTGGGCAGCAGTATGGTGACAACGGCGGATGGTGTGCTGCGGCGGTGGGTGGACGTGTTCTGGACGGCCAGTCGTCGTCTGCAGACATGGGATCCCAAAGACATTGGCCTGCTGTATTTTGGCGTCTTGTTCTGTTATCTGTTGATTGGTCTTGTGATGCTGCTGCTGGTACGAGGGGACACGCTGCTGGTGACAGCCACGGGCATGATGTACAATTACGCGTTGGGTGTCAGCTGTCTGCACACGCTGGTTGTGAATACAACGCTGCTGCCGCCGGAATTGCGACCGCGACTGTGGCAGCGTGTCAGTCTGGTGCTTGGTTCGATCTTTTTCCTGAGTATTGGCGGTCTGGCAACTGCGGCAGAGTTACCGAAGCTGAAGGCCGAGTTTCAGAAGATGTTTGCAGCGGCTCCGGTCGAAACGCCGGCCAAACCGACTGCAGCTGCACCGTCCAGGTGAAACTGGCAGGCTCCCATGGATGATCAGAGGGCGGAAAAAACAGAGCAGGGGACAGGGGCTGGCCCTGTTGCGGGATCGGCGCTTTCTCCGGACGGTGTGACGCTGCAGCTGCGGGATTTTAATGTAACGGCAGGTGGTCGCGTGCTGTTGCAGCGGGCGACAGCTGAGTTTCCGGCCGGCCGGCTGACATTGATTTTGGGCTGCAGTGGCGTGGGGAAATCGGTGCTGCTGCGAATCCTGGCGGGTCTGATTGATGCACGGCATCCATCCATCCAGTATTCCGGTGGCATTCACTTTCGGGGGGCAGGGCCGGCGGGTGATGATTTCGATGCCGGGCGTCCTGTTGTATCGGTGGTGTTTCAGCAGTTTGCGCTGTTTGACGAGTTGTCTCCAGTGGAGAACGTGCGAATTGCGCTGGATCATGCCGGCAGCGAGAGCAGTGGGCGAGCCGGGGAGTTTCTGTCCCGGCTGCAGGTTCCGACGGACCGTCCGGTTGCGGTCCTGAGTGGCGGACAGCAGCAGCGACTGGCGATTGCGCGAGCGGTAGCGCCGGGGCATCCGGTGATTCTGTACGACGAGCCGACGTCGGGTCTGGATGTGGCGACCGCAGCGGACGTGGCTGATCTGATCCGGGAAACTCACGAACAGTTCCGGCGGACATCCATTGTGGTGACTCATGATTACGCCAGTTTGTCGCGAATTGCGGATCGTATTCTGCTGCTGAATCATCGGACGAAGCAGCTGGAGGAGGTATTGCGAGCTGACTGGGGGCGACTGGGAGAATTGACTGGTCGTCCCCCGGAAGTTCCTGTGCTGTTATCAGCAGCTTCGCTGGCATCGCGGATGCTGCGGGCAGTGCGTCTTCAGGCAGAGGCATCGGGTCAGTTTGTGGAGGATTTGCTGTTGCTGCCGGTGGTGCTGCTGCCACGCTGGAAGAGCCCGCGCTGGGGGCTGTGTTATGCTCGCTACTATCTGCTGCTGGTGGCCGGACCATCAGCCTGTCTGTACATTGCTGCAGCGTCAGCCATTCTGGGATACGTGGCTCAGGATTTTGTATTTCGCTATCTGCCTTTTCGTCAGTTTTCGGAACCGCTGCTGGTCGAGAACCTGCTGCACGCGACGGGATTTTCGCTGTTTCGTTTTTTGGTGCCGATCCTGGCGACGCTGTTGATAGCGGCTCGTTCAGGCGCAGCGGTGGCTGCTGACGTTGGCAGTCGGACCTGGGGCAATCGTCTGGATGCTTTGCGCAGCATTGGGGCCAGTCCGGATCGTCTGCTGAGGACTCCGATCTTATATGCCTTTTTGATCGGCACACCGCTGTTGTCGCTGCTGGGTTATTTTATCGCGGCATTCAGTGCAGGTTTCGCATTTCTGCTGACGCACTCGGAGCTGGGGCTGCCCTTCTGGGATGCTCATTTTCACAAGGAGCTGCTGAGTCAGGCGGGGTACTGGTACAACGGCAGTGGCTGGCTGGTTGCGAAGCTGCTGGCGTGCGCTGCGGGAATCGCAGTGATTTCATGGCGGCAGGGGTCAGGTGCCAAGATGTCGACCGAGGACATCAGTCGCGGGGTGACTCGCACGATTCTCTGGTCCACCCTGTTCGTGCTGACGGTGCACTTTTTGTTTTCGTTCTATGAGTTTGAGGCTAAGCGGTGAGCGGGCGGGATTGTGGCTGAGGATTCAGCCGGCGGCGGCAGCGCCGCAGTCTGCGGTGAATCGCTGTGGCAGACCGCGTCGGGACAGTTCGTCGTTCAGGACGCTGTGGTAGTGAGCCAGTCGGACATCGGCATCATCCAGTGCGCCACCGAAGGAGCGATTTTCATCGAGGTAGATGCGAGGCACGGCAGCTTCGCGAATCCGCCAGCCCAGGCTGGCAGCCTGCACCCACAGCTGCAGCGGCATGGCGTAGCCGGGATTGGTGATGTCCAGATCTGCGAGGGCGCTGACGCGATAGGCTTTGAAGCCGCAGAAGGCGTCGGTGATTCGCAGTCGCAATTTTTCATTGAGGCAGGCGGTGATGCGGGCGTTAATGCGGCGACGATCGGCGGGAGCGGCGCTGTCGCAGCGGAATTCACACATGTAGCGTGACCCGGAGATCATATCGGCCGGAGCGTATTCGTTGTCGATCAGTTCGGCGAACTGCTGGATGAAGCGGGGCTGGTGCTGGCCGTCGCAGTCCATAGTCACAAGGACGTCGTAATTGTGCAGCAGGGCATGATGGAACGCGGTGGCAAGGGCCGCGCCGTACCCGCGGTTGACGGCATGCCGAGCAACGTGGATGCCGGGGATCTGATCGAGGATCTGCGAGGTGCCGTCGCTGGAGCCGTCATCGATGACCAGAACATTGTCTGTGTGCTGCAGAACTTCCTGCAGAACGGCTGAGACGTGCCGAGCCTCGTTGTAGACGGGCAGTGCTGTGAGAATGCGGTTGCTCATGAAAAGATGTTATGCCTCTGGCCGGGGAAGTCAAACTGAGGCACTGTGAACGGCTGGACTTTGGTAAGGATCTGGCGAATAAATGGCCATTTCGCAGGATTCGGGCAGGGATGTGCGGAGGCGGAGTGTGCCGGGAGAATCCTGGAAACTGGCGAAATTTCCTGATGCCGGCCAGTTTTTCGCCGCGAAAGTGTGCCTAGAATTTCTTGCAGGGAAACATCGCTGGAGACTGGCCAGCGGATTTACAGTATTTCGGGGTTTGTCCTCAGGGTTTGTATTCCGGAGTTTTCGATGCCGTACACACTGCCGCCGCTGCCTTATGCCTACAATGGTCTGGAGCCTCACATTGATGCTCGCACGATGGAGATCCATCACACCAAGCATCATCAGGCTTACATCAACAACGTGAATGCGGCCCTTGAGGGATCTCCGCTGGCCGCCAAATCCGTAGAAGATCTCGTCAAGGATCTGAACGCGGTGCCAGAGAACATTCGCACAGTGGTGCGAAACAACGGTGGTGGACATGCGAACCACGCTTTGTTCTGGACCATTCTGACTCCCGGCGGTGGCGGGACTCCTTCCGGCGACCTTGCTGCAGCGATTGACGCGGCTTTCGGCAAGTTTGATCATTTCAAGGAGCAGTTCAACAAGGCCGCTGCGACTCGCTTTGGCAGTGGCTGGGCGTGGCTGAGTGTACGAGCAGACGGGACACTGGTTGTGGAAAGCACTGCCAACCAGGACACTCCGCTGTCCGAAGGACGGACTCCGATCCTTGGTCTGGACGTCTGGGAGCATGCCTATTATCTGAACTATCAGAATCGCCGTCCGGACTATATTGGTGCGTTCTGGAATCTGGTGAACTGGGCCGAGGTGGCACGTCGGTTTGCGGCAGCGAAGGGCTGATGCCTCGCGGGTGTTTGCCATTTGTTGTGTGAGAAGCACTGAAACGTCCGGTCGGGGAACCCGATCGGACGTTTTTTTGTTGGTCCATCCGGGAATCTTGTGGGTCGAGGCGTTGCGGAGTGGGCAGATGAGCCTCAGCATTTGAGCGAGCAAGACGCCTGCACGGACCATTGCGTTCCACGACTTTTTGTGATGTGCATTTGTTCACTTTCTCGGGTTTTCTGCCTTTGTTGGTGGAGCTGGAGAAAGCGGCCTGCCCACACAAATACCGGATGGGCGTTTTTTTGTGGTTTTTGGCGGCGGGAGAGCCGCGTTAAATTTGTCACAATCGTCAGGTCAGTAAAATCCGCAGATTTCGGCATTCTGCATACAATGAGTTGTTCCACCCGTAAGTTCATTGTATTTGATCACCACCTGTGGAAATTTGACAGCCTGCCTGTGGAATTGCTGTTGATTTTTCGTCTCAGGGCAGATTGAATGATTGAACAGCTTAACGAATTGGCGGTTTCCCGTGTCTGTTTTCGCTTTCAGTTTATTCCGTTTGTAAGGGATGTGAGATCATGCCCAAAGTCTACACTTTTCCTCGTGCTGCTCGTGGCGCCAGCATCTATCGCGTTGAATGGAACAAGGACGTGCCTTACGTTGCCGAGTACATCGTGCAGACGTCTGCGACGTCGTCCATAGTTGTGCATGACTCTGAAGGTCAGGAGCACATCCTGGTTGGCAAGGTGACATTGCGGCAGTACGGGAAGTCTCCGGAAGACGCCATCTTTCGTGAATTCGAGCGACTGGCAACATTGGTTGCTCGTAACGGCGCGAATGCTCGACAGGCTTTGCAGCAGACGGTGCGACTGGGAAAACTGTCGGTTTGATCTGTTGTCGGGCGCTGGTCTGCAGCCGGCTGTTTTTGAAGATTCAGCCGGCCTGAAGCACTGTTGCTGTGGCTGCCAGAATTCCGGCAATCCAAAAGGCTCGGACGATTCTCTGTTCCGCGATCCTTTGAAACACAAAATGATTGTGCAGCGGGCTGCACAGCAGCAGTCTGCGTCTGGTGCACCTGAACCATGCGACCTGCGCTATGACGCTCAGGGTTTCGACGGCAAACACAGCTCCGGCGGTGCACAGCAGCCATTCTCGCCGGGCCTGCAGGCACAGCAATCCCAGTGTGGCCCCCATCGCAAAGGCTCCTGTATCGCCCATGAAGACTCGGGCCGGATACCGGTTGAACCACAGAAACGCGGCTGCGGCTGCGGCCAGGACGGCAGCCTGCTGACCGGTCGCCAGGGTGGCTTCTGTCTTTAGAAAAATGGTGGCCAGGGCTGCTGCACACAGTGCAGTGCTGCCGGCTGCCAGGCCATCCAGCCCGTCGGTCAGATTCACGGCATTGCAGGCAGCGACCATAACGAAGGCGAACCACAGTGCCAGCGATATTTGTGTCAATCGGTTCAAATCTGGCGAAGCGGGCTGCTGTGCCGTCAATGCGACTGCGGTTCCCAGTGCCAGCACAGTTTGCCCTGTCAGTTTTTGGCGTACAGTCAGTCCCTGCTGTTTGGTAGTGGCTTTGATCCAGTCATCAATGGCGCCCAGCAGTCCAAACGAGTTGGCTACGACGATAGCCAGCAGTCGTGCGGTCAGGCTGGCATCGCTGCAGAGGCTGAATCCTGTCGTCAGCGCTGCGACGATCAGGATTCCGCCAAGTGTTGGGGTACCTTGTTTGCCGGCATGCAGAGCATTGAGGGTGGCGGAGTCACTGACGATGCGTTCGGTGAAGGTGCGTTTTAGCCATGCAATCACGAACGGTCCTGTAACGAGGCAGGTGAGGGCTGCAGCGAGGCAGGCTGCTGCGGTTCTTCCGAGCGAAGCTGCATTTGCGGCGAGTGTCACGTGGGAATCCATCCCCATGGCAGCCTCAGGTGTTCGGGTGGTTCTCAGGTTTCAGCCAGACCCATGCTTTTCCGAGTCGACCGCCGTAATTTCCGGCGGTGATGCGGACGATGCCGGGTACCTGCAGGGCCGCGTGGATTGATGCCTGCGTGGCAGTGCTGACGGTTGCGAGGTCACGCCCGTTGATGATGATTTCCATGACAGAGGCGACGCCGTCGGGGATTTTTGAATCGACGCCGGGGCGTTCTTTCAGTGTCGGGCAGAACGGATCGTTGGTGCTGGCGAACAGGAACTTGTATCGACTGCCGGCTTTGGATCCGCTGGTGGCGACACCGCCGGGGAACGGCGTGATGACTCCGGGGACATTTTCGCAGGCAGCCACGGCGGCCTCTGCAGCCTGCAGCGAGGCATCTTCGCTGGTGGCCATGAACCAGAGGTTGCCCCCCATGACTCCGTCGAACCATGGAAATCTGCGATCGATGCAGAATTCACCGCCCATGGTGGGGACGACCCACATTTCGCGACCGAAGCGAGGCTGGAGCTGTTCGAAACCGTCGCCGAAGAAGGCCAGTTTGCGTCCGAGCCTGAAGTAATTTTCTCCGGCTGAGGGGGCGAAGCAGCGTGTGGTGGGGCAGGTGAGCACGTTCTGGCAGACTCGCGACAGCAGTGCTTTCTCAAGGGCTGCTTCTCGGTTTTTCCAGAATCGTGGCACATGGAGCTGCACGATGGCTCCGGGTCGCCCGTCGGGAGTTGTGTAAGTGGTGTCGCCGCCGGGGCCGACATAGCGGTCCAGTCCGGCTTCACAGTCGCACATGATTGAGGAGGAGCCGTGCCCGGTGGCGGCATTGAGGGCGATGTCCAGCCAGCGGCGATCTCGAGCCGTAATGAGGAACTCGGTATAGATACTGCGGAAGGCTTCTGCGTAAGTATCTTCGACAAGGTTTGTCATAGCTTCTGCCGATCCAAAATGCAGCTTACCAGGGCAGCAGCTGACCTGCTGTTGAGTGGCAGCAGGTCAGAGCGGAAGATTCATCCGTGACAGCGTTGTAATTCAGTGCTTTGCCGGCGTTCGGCCAAGTCCCTGATAGACGTGATCTTCGGTGATCAGGCGATCCATAAAGATGTCGTGGTCAGCGACAGGTATTTTTTCGAACAGCTGGCATTCGAAGGCGAGTGCGACCAGTGGGGTATTGAGGCGTGCGTGCTGCAGGAGTTTGTCGTAGTAGCCTTTGCCGTGGCCCATGCGGGCACCGCGACGATCAAAGGCGACTCCTGGAACCATAATCAGATCCAGTTCCTGTACGTCGACCTGCTTTTCGGGCAGGCCCCGCAGTTCGACCTTTGGTTCGAGAATGCGGTACATGCCGAGTTCCAGTTCGTCCATGGAAGCGAGGCGGAACAGTTCCAGTTCGCCAGCTTCATTGCACCAGGGCACAACGATGGTTTTGCCTGACTGCAGGGCCAGTTCCAGGTCGTTGCGGGTGCGAACTTCGCTGCGGACGTCGATGTAGAACATGACTGTGTCCGCTTCGGCGTATTCAGGCAGGGACATGAACGCGCCGACGATCCGACGACTGAGTTCATCCTTGTTTTCCTGAGCATTCCGGTTGGCGTGAGCCTGTTTGCGAAGTGCGTCTTTGCGTTCCCGAATGGAGTCCGTGCTCATAGGTTTCCAGATTGCTGAGACAGGTAAACAGGGCAGGCTGGCTGGTCTGTCAGGTTGTTCTGTACAGACGGACGGCCGAAAGTGTGATGTTATAGCCATTGCGATGCTGGTGGAACCAATCTGCGGGCGAGAAAAATCGGGACTCGCAGCAGTTTTCTGGTTCCGAAAACAGCCGGCCGGTGCGCGTGCAACTGTTGACCGTTCCGCATACACTAACGACTTCCATCCGGTTTTCCCTGTTGTTCCGCTTCAGGACTCATCGATGTCGCCCAGTCCTCGCTATGGCCTGACCACGCTGACCGGTGTGGTCATTGCCAGCATGATCGGGTTTGGGGCATTCACGACGTCCGGCTATTCGATCGCCACCCTGGGAACTCCGGTGGCCGTGCTGTGTGCCTGGCTGGCAGGCGGTCTGGTGGCTCTGTGCGGTGCGATCGCGTACGGTGAGCTGGCCCGACGTCTGCCGCTTTCGGGTGGCGAATACCTGTATCTCAGCCGCACACTGGGTACCTGGGCCGGATTTCAGGCTGGCTGGGTGTCGTTGACAGCTGGTTTCAGCGGTGCGATTGCGGGATCGGCGATCGTGTTCGAAGCCTATCTGGCTCCGCTGGTCGGACTGTCGAATTTGCCGCAGGGCAGTCTGGCGGTGGCGATTATTGTGTTGTTTGGTGCGGGCCATGGCCTGCTGGCGCGACCGGCAGCACTGGCGCAGAATACCGTTGTGCTGATTAAGCTGGTGGTACTGCTGTTTTTCCTGCTGACAGCAGCGTCTCGCTGGTCCAGTCATGCATGGTCATGGTCGGGGTTGCCTGAGGCGGCTGCCGACGTGACGAAAGGCGGGTGGATTCTGGATTTTGCTCGTTCAGTAATGTGGATCTCGCTGAGTTACGCGGGTTTCAATGCGGGAATTTATGTGGCCGGGGAAACTCGTGACCCGGAACGCACGGTGCCTCGTTCGCTCTGGCTGGGAACGATTCTTGTCACGCTGCTGTATCTGTTGCTGAATCTGGTGTTTGTGACAGCGCTGCCGGCGACGGAGATAGCGGGACACAAGCATGTTGCGGCGCTGGCGGCAGAGGCGATTGGCGGTGCACCGTTGAAGACTCTGGTCAGTCTGATTGTCTGTCTGGGCACGCTGTCGTCGGTGGCGGGGATGCTGATGACGGGCCCGCGAGTGTTTTCGCGGATGGCGGATGACGGCTTATTTCCGCGGTGGTTTTGTTCGGGCCCGGCGGCCGTGCGGCGCACGGTGGGGCTGCAGGCAGCAATCGCCACGGCCCTTGTGCTGTTTCTGCGGGATTATCTGAGCCTGCTGGACTACCTCAGTTCTGTGCTGGCGCTGTCGTCGGCGATTACGGTGGGAACACTGTTGCTGCCTGCCGCTGGTGCTGCCGGTCCCGGTTCGCAACGTTTTGCGGCTCCGGTGTACCTGATTTCGGCGGGACTGTATGTTGCGGCAACGATGACGGTCGCGGTGTTGATGGCAATGGATGATCCGTGGGATCTGCTGGGCGCGGTGGTGACTGTGGCGACTGGGACGGTGGTGTGGGCGGTGTTCAGGGTGGGGCGAGGCGGGCAAGCGCTGCAGAGAGGCTGATGCAGGTTGCGGTCAGGTGGTTAAAGAGCTGGTGGTGTTACGGACTGTTTTTTTATTTGGCAGGTTATGGCTTCTGACAGTTTTCAGCAGCATTTGAAGGGTCTGCAGCAGCAGGTGGAGGTGGCGCTGCGGCGTTCACTGGAGGGCCGCGCGTGGCCACAGCCGCTGGCTCAGGCCGTCGAATACAGCCTGATGGCTGGCGGAAAACGGCTGCGTCCGGTGCTGGTGCTGCTGGCTGGTGATCTGTGTGGCGGATCGCCTGAAGTCGCAGTGGCGCCGGCGTGTGCCATCGAAATGATCCATACGTATTCTCTGATCCACGATGATTTGCCGGCGATGGATAATGACGACTACCGTCGTGGTCGTCTGACCAGCCACAAGGTATTCGGGGAGGCTTTGGCGATTCTGGCCGGGGATGCCTTGCTGACGCTGGCGTTTGAGGTGCTGGGAGAGAGTGGTGCAGGTGCTGAAGTTCGGGCTGAGCTGATGTGTGTGCTGGCGCGGGCGGCTGGCGGGGCTGGCATGGTAGGTGGGCAGGTGCTGGATCTGGAGGCGGAGCGGGGCTGTTTTCGGGGTCCGGACGGCTTTTCTGCCGGGATGTCGGTTTTGGAAAAATCTTTTCCACCTGGTGATACCGCGACTGGTATGGTCCCGGAATCTGCTCGGAATCTGCCGAGTTTCGGCGGAAAACCTGTGAATGCGATTCCTGCAACGGGGGATTCCGGCGTAGAACATCTGAACCGGATACATAGAATGAAGACGGGAGCTTTGATTGCTGCGGCGCTCGAACTGGGTGCGGTGGTGGCCGGGGCGACGTTGCAGCAGCGTCTTAAATTGAGAAACTACGGCTTGTGTATCGGGCTGGCGTTTCAGATTGCGGATGATTTGCTGGATGTAACAGGAGCAGCAGAGCGTCTCGGGAAGACTCCCGGTCGTGACGCGGATCTTGGAAAGTTGACGTATCCCGCATTGCTGGGGATGGAAACCAGCCGGCGGCGTGCAGAGATGCTTGTGCAGGAAGCCTGCGATTCCGTCAGCGACTTTGGCCTCGGTTCGGGCAGGCTGCAGGAGCTGGCGCGGTTTATTGTTGAAAGAGATCACTGATGTCGTTCGAGATTTTGAACGGAATTCGTTCGCCACGGGACCTGCAGGGACTGAGTGAAGCCCAGCTGGTGCAGCTTGCGTCCGAGGTGCGAGAGGCGTTGTTAACGGTTGTGGAAGACCGTGCGGCCCACTTTTCCAGCAACCTGGGGGTTGTGGAACTTTGTATAGCGCTGCATCTGACATTTGATTTTTCGCGTGACCGTCTGATTTGGGATACCGGTCATCAGATTTATCCGCACAAGCTGATCACGGGCCGTTTCCCTCAGTTTTCGACGATTCGTCGTCGGGGCGGTCTGATGGGTTATCCGAATCCGGTGGAGAGCGAGTATGACTTGTTTGTGACGGGTCATGCGGGCAGCAGCGTATCGACCGTGCTGGGTATGAAAGCAGCGGACGACATGCTGTTCAGTGATGGTCGTCGTTCGGTGGCTGTCATTGGTGACGGAGCATTGCCATCGGGCATTGTGTTTGAGGCCATGAACAATGCCACTGAACTGAAGAAGGACCTGCTGGTCATTCTGAACGACAACAAGATGGGGATCTGTCGTCGTGTGGGCGGGCTGGCCAGCTATCTGGACAAGGCGCGAGTAGCGCCGTTTTATAATGGGCTGAAGCGGGATGTCTCCTGGCTGTTGAATCGTGTGCCGCTGCTTGGTCAGTCGACGGAAGAGATGCTGGGCAGTTTCAAGGATGCGGTGAAGTCGTTTCTGCACGGCGGGATGTTGTTTGAAGAGATGGGTTTTCGGTATATCGGACCGGTTGACGGGCACGACATTCGTTCGCTGCGTCGTTATCTGGAGATGGTCAAGGATGTTTCTGGTCCTGTGTTGCTGCATGTATTCACGGAAAAGGGGCATGGTTTCGAGCCGGCCTGCAAAGATCCGGTCAAATTCCATACTCCTTCGCCTTTCCGTCGTGACAGTGACAACGAGATTGTGCCGGTGAAGAAGTCGGCTGAAATCTCTTATACGGAAGTGATGTCAGATGCGATTTACCACAGCATGGCCGAAGACCGGCGTGTCTGTGTGCTGACGGCTGCGATGTGTGCAGGTAATCGTCTGGAGCGGATCCGCGAGGATTTTCCGGAGCGATTTTTCGATACGGGGATTTGCGAGGGTCATGCTGTAGCGTTCGCCGGCGGCATGGCCAAATCCGGCATGAAGCCGATCGTGGACATTTACAGTACCTTTCTGCAGCGCAGTTTTGACCAGATCTTTCAGGAGGTTGCGCTGCAGAACCTGCCGGTGGTGTTCTGCATGGATCGTGCGGGGTTGTGCGGTCCGGACGGCCCGACTCATCACGGCGTCTTCGACAATTCCTACATGAGAATCTTCCCGAACATGATTGTGACGGCACCGGGGGACGAGCAGGAGATTGCTCCGATGCTGGAATTTGCTTTGCAGAGCAAATCGCCGGTGTCGATTCGTTACCCGAAAACGAAGACTGAAACAGTGGTCCGCGAGGTGGCTCCGATTGTTGCTGGTCGTGCCGAAGTTTTGTCGTGGGGCACTGACGGGACGATCATTGCCTGCGGTACGATGCTGAGGCAGGCGGTCACTGCTGCGGCAGCATTGAAGCGGCACGGACTCAGCGTGGGTGTCGTGAATGCTCGATTTGTCAAACCGGTGGACGAGGCTGTGGTGGTGCAGGCTGCTGAGCGTGGTTTTGTGATCACGATTGAAGAGAACGCCATCTGTGGTGGGTTTGGCAGTGCCGTGCTGGAGGCGGCTGCGAAGCACGGAATCAGCACGGAGCGATTCCGGGTGCTGGCGATTCCTGACCAGTTTGTAGAGCACGGTGATCGAGAAGAGCTGCTGCGGGATCTGGGGCTGGATGCGGCGGGGCTGGTGCGGACGGCGACGGAACTGGCTGGTGTCAGTCTGGATGCTGAGCCGGTGGCGGCAGTGGTCTGAGGCTGTCTGTTACGGTTTAGCGTCGGCGGTTGTCTCTGTCTGACCCTGCGAAACACCGAGGTGCTGGCGCAGGAACCTCAACATTTCTGCTCGTGGTTTCCCGTTGCTCGGGTTGACGCCGTGACCGCCTTCGGGATAGATGATCAGTTCGCTGGTCAGATGCAGCTGTTGCATGCGATTGTGGCACAGTTGTGACTGCAGCCAGGGTACGGTTGAATCATTGCGGGAGTGCAGGAGCAGGATGGGGGGATCTCCGGGCGACAGGTGAGTCAGTGGCGAGGCTTGCAGCCATGCGGTGGCTGTGGGTGCAAAGGGGGCTCCGATCCATTCCTGGTTTGTCTTGAGTTTTTCGGCGTGTGCCGGCTGCAGTTCCAGTTGCAGCGGATCCTGAAAGCGGCTGACGAAGTCGAAAACGCCGGCAAAACAAACAGCGGCGTGGATACGGCAGTCCGGATCTGTTTCGTCTGCGGTGGTGGCGAGCAAAGCTGCCAGAGTTCCGCCGGCGGAGCCGCCGATGGCCGCGAATTTGGTGGTGTCCAGCTGCCATGTGTGGGCATTTTTTTTGAGGAATTTGGCTGCCGCGCGGACATCGGCGAGTGTATCTGGGAACTGCTGGTCTGGGCGGCCGCGGTAGGCAACCAGTGCGGCTGCAAAGCCATGGCTGGCAAGATATTCCGCCATGCCACGATAGCCGTTTCCGGTTTGCGGCAGGAAGCCACCGCCCTGCAGTGCCAGCACACAGGGCAGGGGCCCTTTTCTGGCGGGCAGCCAGAGCGACAGTCGCAGTTGTGGAGCGTGTGGTGCAAAGGCCAGGTCCGGAACGATGCGAAATTTTTCGTCGGCGTGTGCAGTCGGCGACAGCGACACTGCCAGCATCAGCAGCGATAATCGCAGCAGGGGTATTCTGTTGAATGGGCGGTTGTCATGGTCGTCGGCGGGGTGGGGCATAACGGGATGAGTTCCGAAGATTGGCAGCAGAGTTCCCTGCCCGTGCTGCCTGCGTTACAAAGGGACGTCAGTCAGCACTTTGGTTTTGAGGCAGGGGGTAGGAACGGTATGTCGGACTTGCAGCAGATTACGGAAGAAATTCGCAGATTTCGAGACGAACGTGACTGGATGCAGTTTCATAATCCAAAGAATCTGGCAGTTTCGATCTGTCTGGAATCTGCGGAGCTGCTGGAGCATTTCCAGTGGACAACTCCTGAGCAGAGTGAGGCGGCGGGGCGGAACAGGCGTGATCAGATTTCTGCTGAGATTGCCGATGTGGCGATCTATCTGATTGAGCTGTCAGACAATCTGGGGATTGATCTGTGGCAGGCAATTCGTGCGAAGCTGCAGCACAATGCGGCAAAGTATCCGGTAGAAAAGGCTCGGGGTAATTCGTTGAAGTACACCGAGCTGCAGTGAATGGTACTGGTGGCATAGGGGACCGGTTCAGGGGGCATCGTCGGCTTGAAATGTGCCGCCTGAAAACCGGCCGGCGGCAAAGCTGCGACCTGTTTTCCACAGCATTGCGGCCAGCCCGAGTGCGCCGATGGCGGCGGCGATGCTGCCCGTGATGATGAACAGGCTGATGCTGCTGATGACGAACAGGATGGCCAGTGAGCGTGCCATTATTCCCACGCACCAGCGCCACAGTGAAGCGGGGCGACAGTGGTTCGTGGTGCTTTCCACGGCGAACGGGTTTTCCTGTTCAGTGGGCACGATTGGGGCCTTAAGTCTATTCCACCAGCAGCAGTGACAGTTCGCGGCGTTGTCCGTTGCGGAGGATGGTGAGCGGCAGTCTTTGACCGACTTTGTAGTTCAGTTTCAGCCACGCGCTGAATTGTTTGGAATCTTTGCGGATGGGCTGCCCGTCTGCGGCGATCACGATGTCTTTCTCCTGCAGTCCGTCAGCTTTGGCCTGACGGCCACCGGGGCCTTCCAGATTGATCCAGCGGACTTCCAGAGCACCGTCGCCGTTTGGCAGCCCAAGAGCTTTGGTCTGGTCGGTGTTGAGTTCCGGCAGCCAGATCTGCAGTCTGGGAGGAGCATTCCACATGGAGCCTCGCCAGGAGAAATCGTGCTGTCTCCAGCCGTTTGTCAGCTGCAGTGTTTTGCGGCCACTGCGGCTGCCCTCGATTTCCACTGTGGCTGCATCACCATTTAGCGGGTGCAGTACCCACTGCATATCGGCGATGGAGGCAATTGTCTGGCCGTTCATGGACCGAATCTCTTCACCGGGCTGCAGTCCGGCCATGCTGGCGGGTGATCCCGGGATGACTTCGCTGATTTTGATTCCGCTGCGGCGATCGATTTTCAATCCGATCAGGTCGGGTAGAGGGTATTTCCACAGCAGTTCGGGTTTCCACTGTCCCTGTTGCAGAGCCTGGAGGTGTTCGGCGTCGTGAATGTTGTGACAGTGGATGCAGTTGGAGCGAGTTGTTTCTTTGGCGTATTTTTCGGGGTTTCTGAGTCCTGGCAGCTGGAGAGCGGTGGCGGCGGTTTTTGGCTGGCCACGTTTTTGCTGCAGTTGGTCGCGATTGGCTGGCCACTGCTGATGCATCTGCAGGGCTCGTTCCATGGTTGCGATCAGGCCATCGATGGAATTGAAGGCATCCGAGCCTTCGGCGCTTTGTGTTCCGTAGCGGGCATAAACGGTGCCATCGGCATTGAGGAACATGGCGGCCCAGTTGAGGTCGTAATCGAACTGAAACTGGTTAAGGTCGACGCCTTTCATTTCCACCTGGCGAACTGAAACAAAGCGATCGCGAGCGAACTGGCGGACTTTTTCGCTGCCGTTGGCAACATCGGCATCAAAAGCTGCGCAGTCGCGACAGGGTACGCAGCGAAATGTGACAAACAGGGGTTTGCCGGTGCGGCGAGCTTCGGCGATGGCAGCCGGAATGTCGTTGTAGACCCAGACATCGGTCTGGACGCCGTTGGCATCTTTCAGGCGTTCGCGGAGTGCTTCATCGTCGGCGATGCAGAGTGAAACGGCACCGGAGAGCAGCAGAAATGTGGCATATCGGACGGAGGCAAGGAGCAGTGAATGCATAAGTCTGGCATCGCGTGGGGTGGGTGAAACGACCGGCTGCAGCCGGATCATACAGTCTCAGCGGGGCGACCTGAAGCTGATTTACCTGCAAAAGTCAAACTGCCGGCTGTCGTTCTGGGCTCCCAAAATTCTGGCGGACCAGCCACAATACGCCCCCTGCTGCAAGTGCTCGCCCGCAATTCTTCTGCCGAGTCACCCGATGATGGATTACCAAAACACATCGACATTCCATCGGGTTGTCGCCGGCGTACTGGCCAGCACGGTATTCCTCAGTGCGTTTCTGCTGTTTCAGGTTCAGCCACTGATCAGTCGTGTGCTGCTGCCGTCCTTTGGCGGAGCTCCCGCTGTGTGGACGACCTGCATGTTGTTTTTTCAGACACTGCTGTTTGCGGGATATTTGTATTCACATCTGCTGGTTTCTCGCCTGTCACAGCGAAATCAGGCTGGCCTGCATGTCGTCCTGCTGCTGCTTGCCTGCCTGCTGCTGCAGATTGTTCCGCCGCAGGCAGCGGCTGTGCCTGCTGTCGGTTCTCCGGTGCTGCAGATTTTGTGTTTGCTGCTGACGACCGTCGGGCTGCCATATTTTGTGCTGAGTACGACAGGTCCGCTGTTGCTGAGCTGGTTCGCCCGGCTCAGTCCCGGGCGTTCGCCCCATCGGCTGTATGCGCTGTCCAATGCCGGGTCTTTGCTGGCATTACTGAGTTATCCATTTGTGATTGAGCCTTTGCTGCCTCTGTCCCGTCAGACTCGCACATGGCAGTGGCTGTTTGTGGTATTTGCCGTTTGTTGTGGGGGTGTGTTGCTGGGATCCCTGAAAACTGCGGTCAGTCAGGGCATGGGTCTTGATGATGTGGCTGTTCTGAAAGGCGATGCGGGGAAGCGACGTGCCTTGCCGGTCATTTCGTGGTGGCAGCGTACCGCATGGTTTGGGCTGTCGTGTCTGGCTACTGTGCTGCTGCTTTCCGAGACGGCTCAGATCTGTCAGGACGTGGCTGTCGTTCCGTTTCTGTGGATCGTGCCACTGGCTTTGTATCTGCTGTCATTTATTTTATGTTTCGAGAGTGATCGCTGGTATGTGCGCAGTTGGTGGTGTCTGGTCACCGCTGCGTTGTTGCTGGGGTTGTGTTATGTCCAGGCCTTTGGAACTCAATTGCCTCTGCTGTTGCAGCTTTCGGTCTGGTTTGGCAGTCTGGCTGCAGCGTTTATGCTGTGCCATGGTGAGTTGGCCAGGCTGCGGCCTGGTGCTGATCGTTTGACTTTGTTTTACCTGACGACGGCGGCGGGTGGTGCCTGCGGCGGCATTGCCGTTGGTCTGCTGGCTCCGCTGCTGCTGCCGCAGTACTGGGAGCACGATGTCGGGATCCTTGCTGCAGCGCTGCTGGCTTTGGGTGTTTGGTTTAGTGAGCGGGGCTGGCTGCATAGTCGCCGTCCGCCATTGTCTGCCGCAGCGATCGCCATGTTGCTGCTGGTTTCGATACTGACTGTGGCAGCAGCTTCGGTCAGCGGCTGGCTGGAGAGCATAGCGGTGCGTCGTACGTTTTATGGTGTACTGGAGGTGGAACTGGATGCGGCGGAAGATGCGGTGGTGCTCCGGCACGGACGAATTACGCATGGCCTGCAGTTTCGTCGCCTGCCCTCAGTTCCCACCACCTACTACGGTTATGAAACCGGAGTAGCCCGGGCAATTGCTGTGCTGCGGGAGCGTGCTGAGGGGGTCGGGGGCCGAATTAAAGCCGGGCTGGTGGGACTGGGGACGGGGACACTGGCTGCATACGGACGGACCGGGGACCAGTTTGTGTTTTACGAGATTGATCCGGGAGTGGTGCAGCTGGCACGTGAGCAGTTTCGTTTCCTGTCGGATTCGGCGGCCGATCTGGAGATCATCGAGGGAGACGCTCGACTGCAGCTGGAAGCTCAGCCTCCGCAGCAGTATCAGTTGCTGGTGGTGGATGCGTTTTCGGGGGATGCCGTCCCGACTCACCTGCTGACTCGCGAGGCTGTGCAGTTGTATCGCCACCATCTGGCACCGGGTGGGATTCTGGCGATCCACATTTCGAATCTGCATTTGAATCTGCGGCGTGTGACGGAGGGGCTGGCGGCAGCCGAGGGGCTGTCCGTGATATCACTGGTCAGGATGCCGGGTGCGGATCCGGAAACCGGACAGCCTTTCCAGTCCAGCCCGGGCTGTATCTGGTCATTGCTGGCTGAACAGTCGGAGACGCTGCGGCATGACCTGTTTCGGTCAGCTGAATCATCTTTGCCGCAGGGGCAGCGGGTTTTGTGGACCGATGATTACTCGAATCTGCTGCAGCTGATCCGCTGGTGAGTCGCTGTAAGTGTTTTTGTGGCAGATGTTTGTGGCGTTTTTTGGGGATTTGTTCGACATTGACCCCGAGGCCGGTGGTGTGGTAGATTGCAGTGGAATCGGCGCGAAATCCGTGGATTTTTGTTGACAATGGCAGGGACGCCATGACTGGGTATCTGGGAAATTCGTTGTCAGCCTTCTGTGGTTCCGGGCCTCCGGAGGACCATGACCTGCTGCGTGAGGCGCGTCTGGTGGTGCATCAGGAGGCGGATGTACTGCGTCAGGTGGCGGACGGTCTGGACCGTCATTTTTGCGAGGCAGTGAGGTTGTTGCTGCGATGTTCGGGTGTCGTGGTGGTGACGGGGGTAGGCAAGGCTGGTCTGATTGGGCGCAAGTTATCGGCAACTTTTTCCAGCACGGGGACTCGTTCGCATTTCCTGCATCCGACGGAAGCGAGGCATGGTGATCTGGGCTGCCTGGGTGTGCAGGATGTCGTGGTAGCGCTTTCGAACAGTGGCGAGACAGAGGAGTTGCTTGGTCTGACTGGTCCACTGCGTGAGCAGGGTGTGCCGTTGGTTGCTGTGACGCGGGACAGTCAGAGCGGACTGGCCAGAGCTGCTCAGGTTGTTTTGTCATATGGTCGACATCGGGAGGCTGGTCCGTTGGCGCTGGCACCGACATGTTCAACGACCGCGATGCTGGCTCTGGGGGATGCTTTGGCGCTGGTCACCAGTCACGCTCGGGGTTTCACGGCTGAGCATTTTTCGAAGTTTCATCCGGCTGGCAGTTTGGGGCGTCAATTGTGTCCTGTGCGTGAGGTGATGCGCAAGGGGTCTGATATTCGTATTGCAGATCAGTCTCAGACGGTGCGTGAAGTGATGATTCAGCTCAGCCGTCCGGGTCGACGCAGCGGGGCTGTGATGCTGGTCAATGCGGAGGGTCGGTTAACGGGTCTGTTTACAGACAGCGATCTGGCCCGTTTGTTTGAGACGCGTCGTGATGAGCAGCTGGACCAGGCGATTGAGCTCGTGATGACTCGTAATCCAGTCACGATTGCCGGCGGTGTGCTGTTGCCGGAGGCGATACATCTGATGTCTGAGCGGAAGCTGAGTGAGCTGCCGGTGATTGATGAGCGGCGGATTCCGCAGGGGCTGCTGGATATTACGGATGTGCTGCAGCGGTTTGGCGATGCTGAAGTGCGTCCGTCTGAAGACGGACGGTGGCAGCGGCGAGCGGCGTAAGTGCAGTAGCGTTTTGCGGCGTGTGCCGGAGATGGGAACGGAGCAGGGCAGGCGAGAGCGGGCAGAGCGACGGATGGCACTGAACGACTTACCGAGGAATTCACGGACGCTGCTGGCGGCGGTGGGTTTGTCTGCGCTGTACCTGATTTATTCGCAGATTACGCGACCGCTGCTGACGGTCAACCGCAGTCCCCAGATTACTCGCGCCCAACCGGCGGCTCCTGAGAAGTCATCACCTGTCTTTGCCGACTCTGCCAGCCGCTGGCTGCCGCAGCATGACTGGGTTGGCAGGGCCAACAGCCGTTTTCGTGATGGCAGTCGCCTGTTGTTTTTTGACGAGCATGAATTGCTGAATGAGAATCGTGCGATTCGTGTAAGTCCGGTGGCGATGGTCTGGCAGAGAGAGGGCGGGGGAGAGTCTGAATCTCCGATTACGGCGGTGGCTGAGTCTGCGAGTTTCATGTCGTCTGCGCCGTTATCTTTGGGTGCTGGTCAGTTTGGGCGGATTACATCCGGCCTGTTGGGTGGTGAAGTTCGGATTGAGGGGCCGCAGGGGCTGCGGATTGAAGGGCGTACGTTCTATTTTGAAGAAGACTCGCTGCGGATCTGGTCGAGCGAGCCGGTGCGTTTTGGCTGGGAGCAGCACACAGGGACAGCCGAGGGTGGTGTGGAGATTGAGCTTGCCGGGGCTGCAGATCCGCAGCAAGGCGGGCTGATGTCGGTATCGGACATCAGGCGAATTCGGCTGCTGGGACGAGTGAACTGCAGTCTGCAGTTTGCAGAGAAAGATGCGGCGGATCGGCCGGTGCAGCTGCAGGTTTCGGCGGCGAATGGTTTTGAGTATTACGTGCCGACACTGGAGTGCACTTTCACTGGTTTTGTGGATCGTGAATTGCGACCGGACAATCAGGTGCTGGTTGAACAGCCTCAGGAAGATGGCAGTCGAGATCGTTTGTTTTGTTCGCGTCTGGTTTTGCAGTTGCGACGTAAGGAGCAGGAGCCCGGTGCAAAGGGACGGACACAGCAGTTGGCTGCGGTGTCAATTGCAGCGGACGGTCGCAGCGTACTGTTTCGTTCCGAATCGCGGCAGATTACGGCTTCGATGAGCAGGCTGGTATACCGGATCGACGAGCGTCGGCTGGATTTGGCGGGGCGTCCGGTGAGTCCGGCGGGACCGGCAGTTTCGGTGAGTGTGGAGCACATGGGGCGTCGTCTTACGGCGCCGGCGATAGCGGCTGTTCTGGACGGGCAGAATCAGGTGCGATTGCTGCAGTGTTCCGGACCCGGTCAGATTGAACCTCCGGAGATACCGGCGGGGCAGGCTGTCGATGAGCGGGCGGAGCGCGAATATGTGTCTGCGAAGTGGGCGGGTTCCCTGCAGCTGACGAGGGCCGAGCAGGACGTGCTGGTGCTGACGGGGCAGGCGGAGGTGGGCTGGCGTCCGCAGCAGTTGTCGCTGGCTGCGTCTGAGATATCGCTGACCATGCATGGTGCGACTGAGCGGGGGGCTGAAGTTGGTGGCGGTGCTGCAGCCGGTCTTCCGATCCTGCGCGGACCGAAGCAGCTGCGGGCGGCGGGAGATGTTCGTCTGGATTCGCCGCAGCTTAACGGAAGTGCTCGTGAATCATTGCTGGTGGAGTTTGAGCCTGAGGATGTTTCAGCGGAAGCGGGCGAGTCGTCGCTGGGTGGCGCGGTGACGGGTGCTGGTCGCGAGCGTTCATTGGGAGTGGATGCAACGGAGTCCGGGAAGACAGGTGGTTTCGGAGCAGCTGGTGGATTACCGTTGACTCCTTTGGCGGCCGATGGGTCTGGTCAGACTCAGTTCTTCTGTGATGTTGTGGAAACGAAATTGCGGATGTCGTCAGCGGGGCGTGTGAGGTTTGAAGATTTGTGGTTGCGTGGTGCAGTGGCTGTGACCCATCGGGGTGGGCGTGAGTCTGAGAATTTTACAGCGGAGGGGAAGTCACTGCATGCGGCGGCGGGGTTTGATGGCAGTCGGCGGATCATGTTGTTTGGGGATCCGGCCAGTGTGATTCGAAAGCTGGAGCGGATTGATGGTCCGCGGATTGATCTGAATGAGTTGATTTCTCCTTTGCAGGCGGCGCGTCGTGAGGCTGAGGTTCGGGGCAGCGGACGGATTCGGTTTATTGTGGATCGCGGGCTGGACGGAAAATCTTTGGCGCGTCCTGCGCCGCTGGATATTTTCTGGAACGAAAAAATGTCGTTTGCGGAGCGGACTGCGAGATTTTCGGGGAACGTTCGAGCAGTGCTGGACAATGAGACGGATTTTGATGTGGAGCTGACTTGTGCCGGAATGTTGGTGCATTTTGGCGAAGCGGTGCGTGTTGAGCAGCCGGTGGCCGGGCGTGAGATCGAAGTGGTCTCAGCGGTGGTGGATGAATCGGCTGAGCAGCATCGCCCGAGTATCGAGCGAATAGAGTGTGAAGGTCGGGTGCAGGTACAGGCGAAGATGATGACTGCGGGGGTCGTGACAGCCAGGCATTTTGCTGAGTTCACGGATTTTGAGTTTGAGTATGGTACGGGGCAGTTTCGCGGAACTGGACCAGGTTATATTGAAACGGTGCAGCCGGATTCTACTGGTCGTCTTGCGGTGTCTCGTGCCGCGGTAGCTCGCGCAAATACTCCTGTGGCAGAGCCGGATCAGGCCTTTGTCTATGTGCGGGCCACGTTTATTGGAACGCTGGATGGCAGCCAGCAGGCGCGTTTTGTGCGACTGCGGCAGCATGTGCGAGGGGTGTTTGGCCCGGTTCGATCGCTGGACGAGAAAATCAGTCTGGAGCGTCTGAGTGTTGCGGAGTTGCCCGATCAAACGGGATTGATGGGGTGTGAGAATCTGACGGTTTCGCTTTCGGCGGGTGGCAGTGAGTCAGGGCGTTCGTTTTCGCTTGTGGCGGAATCGAATGCTGCGGGTGGCGGGACCGGAACCCGAGCTCCCTGCCGTCTGGAATCGCGTTTGTTCTCGGGTGATGCCGACAAAATTACGTACGACCATGCAAAGCATCAGTATATTTTGCGTGCTGAAGAGGGCCGGCAGGCAAAAGTGACGTACCAGCCTCATAACAGTCAGCCGCAGGTGCTGACTGGTCGTCGTTTCGAATATTACTCGGACCGCAACTACCTGAATGCCAATCAGATTACCGGGGTACAGACTTCCGGCGGATTGTGATTGTAACTTGCCGCAGATCTGTCAGACGGGGAGCGAGCTGAAGATGCAGTCGATCAGCGGATCGCGGGATGTGGTGATAGTAGGCAGCGGGCACAATGGTCTGGTGGCAGCAGCGTATCTGGCTGCGGCAGGCAAATCGGTTGTGGTACTGGAGCGGAGCAGTGCGGCTGGTGGTGCAGCGGTCTCTAAGCGGGTGTTTCCGGAATATGATGCGTGGCTGTCGCGTTATTCGTATCTGGTATCTCTGCTGCCCGATCAGATTGTGCGGGATCTGCGGCTGAATTTTCGGACACTGCGACGGCGTGTCTCATCGTATACTCCGTGGCGGGACGATTTGGGTCGGCAGCGCGGTTTGCTGCTGTTCCCTGATGATTTGCAGCGATCGCGGGATTCGATGTGTGAGCTGCCTGGCGGTGCGGAGGAATGGCGGGGCTATCAGACCTTCTGTCGGCTGCAGGCCGAACTGGCTGCGTTGGTGGCACCGTCCTTCCTGCAGCCACTGCAGTCGCGACGTCAGTTCGTGGAACAACTGCAGACGTCTGAGCAGCGAATGGCGTGGGACAGTTTTGTGGAGCGACCTCTGGGTGAGGTAATTGAACGATGTTTCCAGTCCGATGTGGTACGTGGACTGGTGATGACGGACGGGAAAATTGGGGTGCTGGCAGGGCCGCATGATGCAGACCTGCTGCAGAATCGTTGTTTTTTGTATCACGTTTGTGGCAATGGGACTGGTGAGTGGCGAGTTCCGGAGGGCGGGATGCGTTCGCTGACCGGCGCTCTGCTTGAGCGATGTCGTGAGGCTGGAGTGGAAGTGCTGACGGAGTCACCGGCAGTGCGAGTTGAGCCTGGTGTGCGCTGGCATCGCGTGACATTTTTGCAGGGTGGTTGTGAATGGGCGGTAGAGGCGGGTCACGTGCTGATGAATGCTGGTCCGCGAACTGCGGCCAGGCTGCTGGGGCAGAGTCATCAGGCGCTGTCGGCTGACGAGGGTTCGGTGATCAAGATTAACATGCTGCTGCGAAGGCTGCCGAGGTTACTGGACCGGGGAGTTTCAGCGCAGGATGCATTTGCCGGCACCTTTCATATTGATGAGGGGTATCAGCAGATGCTGCAGTCGTGGCGTTCGGCGACGTCCGGTGAAGTTCCGAATCCTGTGCCTGGCGAGATTTACTGTCATACGCTTACGGATCGTTCGATCCTGTCACCGCAATTGCAGGCGGAGGGTTATCATACGCTGACGCTGTTTGGGCTGGACATGCCGTGGCGGCTGTTCGAGCAGGATCATGACGGGCGGCGGCAGCTGGTGCTGGACCGATATCTGGAGGGTTTGAATCGGCTGTGTGCGGAGCCATTTGAGGACTGCATTGCGCGAACCGCTGCGGGTGAACTTTGCCTTGAGGTCCATACTCCGCAGGATCTGCAGGCAGAGCTGGATCTGGACGGTGGCAATATCTTCCACAATCAGCCGTCGTGGTTTTTTGCGGAGACGGAGGAGCGGGCAGGGCAGCGTGGTGTGGAGACACTTTGGCCGCGGATCTATCTGGCGGGATCAGCGGCGCAGCGTGGCGGAGCGATCAGCGGCATTCCCGGGTATCATGCAGCGCGGTGTGTGCTGGAGGGTTAAGACGGGCAACTCCGCAGCTGACGGCTCGCAGACAGTCAGTGCGGAGTGCCCGGGATTGGTGGCTGCCCTGCGAATCATTGGAATGCCGACTATTTCTGATAGGCGGCGCCGGTAACTTTGCGATCGGCGCGGCATTTCGGGTGCGTGTGATTCCATGAGCTGGAGGTCGACACGGGTCGTGAGGACAGCGGTTTTTTGAGGACGCCGGAGTGTCTGGTGCTGGTTGTCTGTGAGCTGCAGCCGGTGCAGCTGTGTGTTGCTGAGCGTTCGCTGGCCTGAGTGGCAGCTGACATGCCGAAGGCAGTCGCGAGGAGGATCAGCAGGACTGAGCGGATCATGGCAGAATTCCTTTCATTTGATGCCGACTGTTCACTGGCCGGGAAATATTCGCGAGCTCAGAAATGTGGTGGAGCGCGGACTAAGCCTTGCGACGGGCGCATTTGTGGGGCTGGCTGAGTTGCCGGTGGAGATCAGTGGTTTGGTGGCGGACGCGGTTGGGGGTGGGGGTGGGGACACTGCCTTCCAGCGGGTTGGGGGCGAAGCCGGCGATCGGATCAGTGCGGAACGTGAGTATTTCCGTGAGCTGCTGCGTGGTTGTCAGGGGAATGTAAGTCGGGCATCGCGGCAGGCAGGTATGTCACGGCAGGGGCTGGATCGGGCATTACGGCGTCACGGTTTGCTGCCGCAGCAGTTTCGTCGGCGGGGTGATTCCGATTGATTTTGCGGAACGGGTACTTTCAATTCGGTGATTGCCCGATTATGCTCAGAATCAACCGGAAGCTGAAATCTTGCTGAAGTGACTGGGAGTGCTCAATTGTCTGCTGCAGATACGAATTATGACATACTTTCGGGTGACTGGTGGCTGATTCGACAGTGTCCCTTAAGGACGGGGCTGGTTTTGCGGCCGCGTCGCAAACCCGGTCATGTGCAGGCTGGTACTCGGCAGCTGACGATGGGCGAACTGAGTGAGATGGCGGCGAAGCTGTGTTTTCGGCTGCATTCGATAGATCTGCAGGGCGGGACGGTTCTGCTGACCGAATTGCAGCGTGACAGGCGGCAGATTGCGGAATACACGGCTCGCACGCGTGAGATCAACAGGCGACTGGATCTGGGGGGCAAACGCGTCGAAAAGCTCAAGCAAAGCCGCGATGTTCATCGATTTACAGTGGACCATATTTACAAGCTGGCAGTTTTGCAGGGTGTCACTGATCCTGCTCCTTGTGTTCTGGAATGGGGGGCAGTGCTGACATGGTTGCTGCAGCATGTTGGCAGTCAGTCGGCGGATACGGGTGGTTCTATTGGAATACCAGGCGGTACTGTTCCGCTGGAATGTGTGGTCTATGCGGCCTGTGCCATTTGTCTGATTACACCGATCGGTTCGGATTCGACAGACCGTTTATCGGCAGATATTTCGGATGAGTCGTCAGCAGGGCAATTGCAGCGGCGGGTGACAGATGTTTGCGAAGAGTATTTGGGTCGCCCCAGGGTGCTCGTCAGCCCGGCGGATTTCAATCGGCTGAGGCGGCTGGTGGATCATGAGCGAGGTGAATTGTTTGGGATGGCGCAGCGGTATTCAGCGGGTTTGCGTCTGCTGCTGAATCGTTTGGGGGTTCAGTCATGAGTGTCGGTTCCGGACAAGCGGGTGATTCTGCCGTGACCGCGGTGGATCTGGCGTTGTATGCGGAAGGTCTGCTGGATGCTGCGGGGTGCGAGCGTGTTGAACGTCTGCTCGAGCAACACCCGCAGCTGAGGGAATGTTGTGCCGAGTGGTCAGATGGTCGGGTCGCGGTGGAACCCCCGTGGTCTTTTCTCGAGGATGAACGTGTTCGGAGTGCTGGTACCGGGTTGTCTGACGTCTCAAAGCGGCGGACCTGGGTGTCTCCGGCAGCAGCGGTGCTGCTGCTGGTAACTGCAATGGTCGTGGCGTGGCGAAACACTGAGGCTGGTGCGTTTGAAGCAGCGTTAAAAGTTACAGAAAACGTCCTGCATTCTGACGGTGCAAGGCTGCCGATTGAGCTGCAGCGAAGTCGGCAGTCGCTTGAGCGACTGCAGAAATCTTTTTGGATTTCTGATCAGCAGATGCGACGTCGAAATCGGCTGCTTGCCGAATCAATTTTGGCTCAGGTGGGGATGGAATTGAAGCATGTGATGCCGCTGGACTTTGTGGATCGGCCGGACCAGTATCCACCGCTTGAGTTGTGTGGTCAGGCGGTGTCACTGTTGAGTCAGGTGACTTCGGACGACAAGGAGGCTCGACAGGTACTGGCGGAAGCTTTTCAGAGCAGCAGTGAGATTCGTGGCAGGCTGGCTGCCGTGCAGCGGTTCAAGGGAAACCTGCGATTTATGGACCAGTATGCTTTGTCGGCGGCAGCGGCGCTGGATGGGTTGCGTGCGGCTCCGGACAGTCGCTTGCGGCTGGCGTTGCTGGATCTGCTGTTTCGTGCTGTGCACAAAGGCGCATTGACCGGTGGTTTGCCATCGCCGGCGGACGGTTTAGTGTCTGCTGAATCGATTCTGCTGCCACAGTTGCAGAGACTGATTCAGGAGCTGTCGGCAGGCAGTTCGTCATGGTCAGGTTCAGACTGCAACGAACTGGCTGTGCCATTGGGTATGGCGATCAGCCGGCTGCCGGTCGACAGCTATCAGGATCGCCTCGCGATGATGGGCGTCTGCAACACGCTCGGGATGCGTCTCAGGAGCGATCCTGAGCAGTCAGGGCCGGTTTTGCGGCAGGGGATTCTGCTGGCAGAGCGGGTGACCGGGGCTGAACAGGACCTGAAATTTCAGCTGACGTATGGTCGACTGCTGGGCAATTTGGCGGATACGATGACGGGTGCAGCTGAGCTACATGTTGAATTACAGCTTCGTGAGCGAGCGGTGGAGCATTTTCGCAGTGCAACTCGCCGGATTATCAGTGAAGAGCTGCAGTCAGAACTTTGCTGGGTGACGGCTCGCCAGTTGCTGTTGCTGTACGTTGCTGAGAGTCAGGGCTTACAGCCGGCGTCGCGGGTTGATGAGTATTTGGGTGCCTTGAAGCAGATCACTGACAACCTGACCTCTTTTGAAGGGGCTCAGCTGAGTCTTTTTGAGATTGAACTGATACGGGCAATTTATGCGGACAGAGAGGCGGATCTGTCGCTGGGTATGGGCCTTGTGAAGGCAGCGGAAGCGGCTATCGTTGTATCTCGCAATTCGGCTGCTGTTGCAGAGTCTCATCGCCGTCTTTATTTCGCTTTTAGAAAGAGCCCGTACTGCAATGCTCAGCCCGAGTTTGCGGGCATCTTGCGGGCCTTTGGCATTAAGTGAGCCATGTATTGCGGAGGCGTGCAGTGGTGCATTCGGAGCTGATTCTGAGGGGGCTGCGGATACATCTGAAGCTGCGTCAGCCGTCGGAAGTGCTGCAGTGGGTGGAATCGCTGCCGGCTGAGGTTCGTGCAGAGGTGTCTGCGGACTGGCTGTCTGCCGTGTCTCGTCTGTCGGCAGCCGACCCCTGGTACTGCGGATTCCTTTTCGTGCTGAATGAATCGGGAACAGCGGCCGGGAGTGGTGCCTTCAAGGGACCTCCGGATGCCAGTGGCACCGTGGAACTGGCTTACGGCACAGATGAGTCGCAGCAGGGGCAGGGACTGGCGACGGAGGCGGTGGGTCTGCTGGTTCAGTTCTGTCGTGAGCAGCAGGGTATTTGCCGAGTCATTGCGCACACGCTGCCGGAGAATACGGCATCGATTCGAGTTCTGCAAAAGAACCAGTTTTGCTGTTGTGGGCTTCGTCAGCATCCGGAGGACGGTGAAGTTTTATTGTGGGAGCGACTGTTGTGATGAAACACTGTTGTGCAGCGTTTTTACTGTTGCTGGCATGTGGTCGATTGCCGGGGCAATTCAAAGACGCAAATTTTGATCCTCAGCAGCTGCCGCAGGTGCCGTCTGGTTTTCGTGCTGAACTGTTTGCTTTAGAGCCGCTTGTGCGGCAGCCCTGTTCGATGGCCTTTGACAGCCGTGGGCGACTGCTGATTGGAATGGGGCCGCAGTATCGCAACCCGACGCCTGAAACGCCGGGTGACAGTGTGGTGTTTGTGCTGGACGAGAACGGGGACGGGCGGGCAGAGACGACGAAGGTTTTTGCCACGGGTTTCAATGCAATACAGGGTCTGGCCTGGCGAGGAAAGGATTTGTGGATTGCGAATGCTCCGGATCTGACTGTTGTTCGCGATCTGGACGGTGATGATGCAGCGGACGAGTATGTGAAGGTGTATACGGATCTGGGTAATCTGGAGCATGGCCTGCATGGCCTGACGTGGGCTCCTGACGGACGGTTATACATGAGCAAGGGCAATTCGAAGGGTTTAACGGAGCCTGGTCGCGTGGCCCCCAGGGTGTTTCTAGAGATGTGGGGTGTGAAGGCTCCCGAGGGAACTCCTGATGTGCCTCCTTCGCAGACGTATACGGCGTCCAGTTACAGGCGTGCGTATCATGATCCGGCGGACGACTGGGGTCGTTCAGGCGGGATCCTGCGGTGCGAAGACGGTGGTTTGAATCCTGAACTGGTATCTGAGGGTTTTCGGAATCCGTGGGATATTGTGTGTGACAGTGGCTTTAACTGGCTGGGTACTGACAACGATCAGAACCAGGGCGATCGAGTTTTTATGTCGATCCCGGGTGGTCAGTATGGCTGGAATCATTCGTGGAGTTCTCACTGGGGTTTGGATTTGCATTTGCCCACGGCACCTGTGAGCGGTCCTCTGTTTGAGGGTTCAGGTACTGGTGTGGTGTTCGGTGGTGGTGCTTTTCCACAGACTCATCAGGGCGTGTTTTTCATCAACGACTGGCTGCAGAAACGCACTTATCTTTGGCGACCATCATGGGACGGTGCTTTGATGAAGCCGGCGGGTGGTGACTGGTCGGTATTTGTGGAGGGTGGGCGGTCATTGTATCGGCCGACGGATCTGGAGTTTGGGCCGGATGGTGCTTTGTGGGTGCTGGGCTGGAGCAGTGGGTATGGTGCGGAGTGGCAGAATGGTGAACTGAAGAATGAAGGCCGGGTTTACCGGATTGTTGCGGAGGCTGCATCGGCGTCAGTCGAGTGGGTGTCGTATGCGGCGGGTGGCCTTGCGGGGCCTGGCGAGCAGCAGTTAATTCGGCAGTTTCGCAGTCCGTTGCCGGTGCATCGTACGGATGCACAGCGTGAGCTGCTGCGGCGTGGTGCGGCGGGTCGCCGTGCTCTGCGTTCGGTTCTGGCGGGGGACGGAGTTGACGAGCAGACGGAGACGTGGTGTTTGTGGACTTTGGGCATTGGGTCAGGGGAAGCAGCAGAGGATGAAGCATATTTCAGGGGGCTGGTTGCGGATTCGCAGAGTGGATTGAATCGTCGGATTCAGGCAGTGCGGATTTTGTCAGACCGGCGTCATCGGCAGAGTGATCTCGGGGGTTTGCCGGCCGAGGTTTTGCAGTTGCTGAGTGCCGGGGAGCCGAGGCTGAGACTGGCGGCAGTGCTGGCTGTGCAGGAATCGCTGGATCGGCAGGCAATGCCACAGGTCGTGCAACTGGCGGGCACTGAAAATGATCGTGTGGTCAGTTATGTGATCTGGCAAACGATGCGTCGGCTGTTGAGTGAGGGTGATCTGCAGGGGTTGTTGCTGGCGGGATCAGCGGGAGTGCGGCGGGCTGCATTTCTGGCTCTGGCGGAGGACGGTCGAATCTCGGCGGCGGCGGCAGAGCGGCTGGCGGAGACGGAGCCGGTGGCCAATTTGTGGCTGCAGCGGATGAAGTCCGGTATGGAGACTTTTGTGGTGCGCGGGCGTCCGTTGAGCGTGGGGCCATCGTCGGCAGATGCCGGCGATGCATTGAAGTCAGGGGCACCTGTGGTGAGTGTGCTGGGCAGCATCAGCAGTCGCGGTGGTGGGCAGTATCGTGCTGCAACTGCGGGGCTGGCAGCTGGTGCAACGATCTTCACGGATCGTGACTATCAGTTTCGCAGTATTCCGCCTGTGTTTCAGGGGGCAGAGTACATACAGACTGCGAACAATGACGACGCGTCAGCGGGTTCTGAGTTCCTGACATTTCAGGCACTGATGCCGGTTGTCATCACAGTTGCGTGGGACCAGCGGAACAGCCAGTTGCCGGCCTGGCTGACGGGAAGATTCCGGGAGCTGCCCGAGTCGATTGAGGCGGATCATTGGCGGATGAGGTTATTTCAGGCGGAGTTTCCGGCGGGGCCGATTGTACTGGGGGGGAATACTGTCGATGGTCAGTCGGGCGGCAAGAGTCAGTATTCGGTGATCGTGCAGTTGCGAGCGGGGGTGGTTGCGGGTGAGGCAGCCGATGTGGAGCAGGTTCTGGCAGCGATGCCGCAGGCTTCAGCGAAGCGAGGCGAACTGTTGTTTCGGCATCCGCAGGGGCCCGGCTGCTATCGTTGTCATACAGTGGACGGCAGTCGCAACGGTTTCGGTCCAGGGCTGGCGGAACTTGGGCGACGTGTTTCACTGCGGCAGATTGTACAGTCGCTGGTTGAGCCGAGTGCGGTGATTACTGAGGGTTTCCGGCTGCAGACGGTGTTAACGAAGGATGGGCTGCAGCATTCGGGAGTATTGCTGGAGGAGAGTGGTTTGACACTGACACTGGGTTTACCGACGGGCGAGCGTCTTTCGCTGCCGCGGGAGCAGATTGAGGTACGCAGGAGTGAGGCAGTATCGGCGATGCCGGTGCTGACCAGTCGGCTGTCGGTGCAGGAGTTTGCGGATTTGGCGGCGTGGCTGATCAGTCTGCCGGCACCGGCAGTGCAGCCAGTACTTCCCGGGGCTGCATCCAGTGAGCGAATTCAGCGTAAGGAAGATCGGCTGATACTGTCGGATGCGGATGGGCTGATTGGCGAGTATGTGTTTCGTGATCCGCGGATTCTGCGACCGTATTTTGCGGGTTTACGGTCTGTGTCAGGCTTCCAGGTGACTCGCAATCATCCTCCGCAGCCGGGTGTTGACGCTGTGGATCACGACACGATGCATCCGGGTTTGTGGCTGGGGCTGGGAGATTTCACGGGGAGTGATTTCTGGCGTAACAAGGGTGAGTGGCGTCATGTGAAATTCATCGAGGAGCCTCGTGGGGAGAATGGTGAGATTCGTTTTGCCACGCAATCCGAAATGCGAAATGAGCGGGGCGAGATTCTGGGCGAAATGGTGACTCGGATCCGGGTCATCAGCCGTTCCGGCGAGCGGATGATCGTGTGGTCGGTCCAGTTTTCCAGTGAGACTCATGAACTGGTGTTTGGAGACCAGGAGGAGATGGGTTTTGGGGCTCGTGTCGCGACTTCTTTGACAGAGAAATCCGGAGGCCGGATTGTCAGCTCGACGGGCCGCAGCAGTGCGTCTGCCACGTGGGGTCAGCCGGCGGACTGGTGTGACTATTCAGGGCGAGCCGGCGAGTTGCGTCCGGGTGTGACTTTGCTTGCTGCACCTGCGAATTTCCGGGGCAGCTGGTGGCACAATCGGGACTACGGTGTGTTTGTGGCTAATCCATTTGGTCGCGAGGCGATGAAGCAGGGTGATCGCAGTGAGGTGCGTGTGGCGCGGGGGCAGTTATTCCGAGCAGAGTTTGCTGCGGTTTTGCACGATGCTGCGGAATACAGTCCGGAGTCTGCGTGGAAATGGTATCGAGAGTTGTCTGGCAAGGGCGACAGCGGTAACGGTCAGTGAGGGCTGTCTCAGCCCATATCATCCACCGGCAGGCCTCGTTCGAGTCGAATACGGCGAACTTCACCGAGCACGGCTTCGACGATGGCTGAGTTTCCGGCGATGCGAAAGTACTGGGTAAAGTTGACCAGCAGGTTAACGCACCAGGTGGCAATTGCCATGGAAAAGTGCAGCAGGGAGTCAGAGAAACCGGTGTAGGCTGTCAGTGACACGGCGGTTGCGGGATCAGCAATTGCTCCGCAGCAGCCGGTTCCCAGTGCCATCAGAAAAGTGAACATGATGCCGGGCAGAATGCCGTATTTCAGTTTTTGGCTGGCTTTGTAGAGTTGAGGTGAAAGGCCGTAGGCAGCCGATGTTTCTTCGATCCAGCGACCTGTGCCCATGAAGTAGGTAAACAGCAGGGCATGGACCATGGTGACGCTGGTGAGCGCGAACAGTCCGATCAGGATGTGGTTGCCGATGCGGCGATTGACATCGGGGTCGCGACCACCGAGCGTCATGGGATCGCCGATCTGCAGTCCCATCAGCAGGGAGGCCAGCATCGTGACGTTGGCAAGCACGGCCAGCGTGAGAAAGATGCGTTTCATTGGGAAGTCCAGGCAGAGTTCGAAATTTTGCGGCAGTTGGAGTTCCGCAGTGCAGGGCGGAGACTGGTTCTGTAAGGGCATTATTCTGCCGTTGAGCAGTCTGCAAACACTCGACTCTGGTTCGATCGTCCGGTTTCCCGTTTCCGGCGATGGTTTAACGAAAAAAGCCGCAGGCGAGTCACGAAGGACGCCTGCGGCTGTGATCATCACGGATTTGGCCTGATCCGGGCAGTCTTACTGCAGCTTCATCACAGTTTTCTGTTCGACCACCTGATCAATCTGCTGTCCCAGTTGTTTGATGGACAGTTCCATGGTGAGGTCAACGTCAGACTGGGCTACGCGACCCTTCTTTTGGTCAAACAGGACTTTGCCGCCGCCTTTGGCGCTGGTGAGGGTGATCTGTTGAGGTGAGCCTTCTTTGCCCTTGATTGAGATGGTTGGCTTCATTTCGATTTCGGCAAAACCTGTGGCAGCATCAATTCCTTTGAAAGTCAGTTTTGAATTGATGGTCATGACGCCTACCGGCATGTCAACGTTTTGCACGTTTTCCCATGAGTCACCCTTCTTGATGCCTTCGGTGGGCAGTGTTACGGCTGACTGTGTCATCAGCTGCTTCAGCGTATCCTCGCTCATAGCGCCACCGGACCCGGCGAGTGCAGTCAGCAGTTCTTCAGGAACCTCAACAGCACCAATCTTGCCGGTTGGCTGCATGGTGACAGCAAATGGCTTGTTGATGATGCGACTGAAAACGTCAGCCATACTTTTGGCGACCGGAGAAGTCGGGGCTGCTGAATCGCTGGAATCGTACTTGAAGCCACCAACGAGGCCCCCGTCCGATTCCACCTGCACGCGTCCGATTGTCTGCACCATTTTGGCGTCGCCGGTGGGGGCGATTTCGTTGATTTTCCAGTCCATGTCCAGGGTTTGCTTCAGCTGCATGCTTTGTTTCTGGCCACCGAAGGACATCTGCATTTTGGTGGACTGTTCCACGACATACTTCAGAGATTCATTGGACGTGAATTTCCACGCCAGTTTCTCTTGTGCAGCGACGGGAACAACAGAGGCCAAAACAAGGCCCAGCAGCAGCAGACGACGAGCAGTACCTGACAACATGAGGGACTCTCCAGTGGCGAAGATACAGTAAATAATTGGCCGGTCGCACATTCTTGAACGAAACGCTGTCCGGATAATCACTAAGACACTTTTTCAATATATCAGAACCGGCAAATTTTGCAGAAGACCGAAACCGCAGCTTTTGACTTTCGGGCAAATGTGCAAGGAAATTGTGTGCCAATTCGTTAAAATCGGCTGTTTTATCGGGAAAGCGATTATCGTTGGGGCCATCAGTCGGCGTTGACCAGCAGGCGTCGACGCAGCAGGTTCAGTGCTGTTCTGGCGGCTCGCTGGCGGAAAATCGCCAGATTTCCGGACATGCTGACGTCGATTGTTTCCAGTGTATCGGCTGAGGCGAGTGCCACGAGGCCTCTGCGTACGGTGACACCACCGGCAGCCTGCTGATCTTCTGTGGGAGACGAGAGCAGGACCCATTTGCAGGCATGCGCCTGAAAGTAACCTGACATCAGATCGCGAATCAGCTGCGGCCAGCCGGCAAGGTCGCTGGTGTCCCAGTCGGGCAGTACCAGAGATTCATGCAGCACGGCTGGAGCTGCAGGCGACTCGGTGAACCACACAGCGAGCTGACCGCCTGTTGTTGTGCCTTCAAGCAGTGAGACACTTTGCCCATGCGACTGCAGCAGGGCAGCGGTAACATCGTGCAGTTCGGCATCTCCATCGCCAAACACTGCCGATCCCAGTCTTTCGCGAATCTGCTGTACCGTATCTTCACAAATGCGGCGGGCTGTTTCTGCTGATGCATCGCGGGCGGTGATCCACAGTGAGATAACGGCTTCGCTGGCGGTAATGCCAACCTCCGGATTCCGTCCGCGGGCAGTCAGGCCATCCAGCAGGCGTTCCGCTTCGGATTCTCCGTAGCCGAAAGTCCGAATGACTTGCCGACACATTTGTATGCCGCTGTCCAGCAGATGCGGTCGAACCAGTTGTTCGAACATTGGACGCATTTCTGCAGGAACTCCGGGCATCGCTGCCAGCAGGCAGTTGTGCTTTCCGGAGCTGGCGTCGAGTTTGAGCAGAATTCCGGGGGCTGTGCCCCAGTCATTACGAATGGCGATGGCCTGTTCAGGCCGATCAGCCTGTACGACATTGCGGGCAGGCATGGTGCGTCCGCGGACTGCGAACATGGCTTCGATTCGCTGCAGCGATTCCGGATCACGAACCAGGGGCTGATTGAAGGCTGCCGCGAGTGCTTCGCGGGTGAGGTCATCGAGTGTGGGCCCGAGGCCACCGGTGATCAGCACCGCCTGGGAACGCTCGGCCGCCGCCTGAAGTTCGGCAACGATCAGATCAAGCTCATCAGGCAGGGTCGTGTGACGCATAACAGTCCAGCCGAGGGATTCGAGTTCTCGGCTGAGCCACTGGCTGTTGGTGTCAAGTTTTGAGCCGCAGGTGAGTTCGGTCCCGACAGCGATGATCTCCGCCCGCGCGGTGGTCCCCATGACGGCTATTCCCATTCAATCGTTGCGGGCGGCTTTGAACTGACATCGTAAACGACTCGATTGATACCGCGGACCGAGTTGATGATGCGAGTGGAGATGCGTCCGAGGACGTCCCAGGGGAAATGGAACCAGTCGGCAGTCATGAAGTCTTCTGTCTGCACAGCCCGCACGGCTGCTGTATTTTCATAGGTACGGTCATCACCCATGACGCCGACAGACTGAACCGGCAGCAGCACCACGAAGGCCTGCTGAATCTGGCGATACAATCCGGCCGCATGCAGTTCTTCGATCAGGATGGCATCGGCTTCGCGGAGGATTCTGAGCCGTTCAGGTTCCACGGCACCGAGGCAGCGTACGGCCAGTCCGGGACCTGGAAACGGGTGTCTCCACACCATTTTCTCAGGCAGCCCAAGTTCGGCACCCATCCGGCGAACTTCATCCTTGAACAGATCACGCAGGGGTTCGATGAGTTCAAACCCGAGTTCGGCGGGCAGTCCGCCGACGTTGTGATGCGACTTAATGGTGGCGGCCGGTCCGTCCGGGTTGGCACCGCTTTCAATCACATCGGGATAGAGTGTGCCCTGAGCCAAAAAACGGGCATTCGGAATCGACTTTGCCTCTTCTTTGAAGACGTCGATAAAGGCTTTGCCGATAATTTTGCGTTTACGCTGCGGGTCAGTGACGCCGACCAGCTCGGAAAGGAACCGCTGTGAGGCATCAACGACATGCAGGTCTGTGCGGAAGTGATCGGTGAATTGTTCTTCGACATCCTGCCGCTCGCCTTTCCGCAGCAGGCCGTTGTCGACGAAGATGCAGGAAAGCTGGTCACCGATGGCAGCGGAAATCAGGGCTGCGGTCACGGCTGAGTCAACACCCCCGGATAGTCCGCAGATGACTTGATCGCTGCCGACGCGATCCCTGATCAGCTGTTTTTGCTGTTCGATCAGCGAACTGATTTGCCAGGTACCCTTGCAGCCGCAGATGTGGCGGACGAAATTGGCCAGCAGTTGTCCACCGAATTCGGTGTGAGTGACTTCCGGGTGAAACTGCAGCCCGTAGATGGGGAGGGTGTGATGGCGAACGGCGGCATTTGGGCAGGTGGCCGTGGAGGCGATGGCTGTAAAGTCGCCGGTGAGCGTTTCCACCTGATCGCCGTGACTCATCCAGGCCGTGAATGTGGCCGGCAGTCCGTGAAACAGGGGGGATTCGGAGGCTGGAATCTGGGAGCACGGTGCGCGGCCAAATTCGCGAGAATGAGCGGGCAGGATGCGTCCGCCCAGTGTGTGGCAGGTGAGCTGCATTCCGTAGCAGATGCCAAGGACCGGAATGCCCAGCTGGAAAATCTCGGGGTCAACTTTCGGTGAACCTGCGCCGTAGACACTGGCGGGACCGCCGGAAAGGATCAGGCCGCGAGGGGCGAGCTGCCGAATGCGGTCAGCGCTGAGATCGTGGCGGACGATCTGGCAGAAGACATTCTGATCACGAACGCGACGAGCGATCAGTTGAGCTGTCTGGGACCCGAAGTCCATCACCAGCACCAGTTCATTGGTGGCGCCGGGGGCGGAGGGATGGGAAGTGCCTGAGTTTGCTGTGCCTGACATCTTTTGCAGATCTTGAATTTCAGTGCCGGTCTGGGGGTTTTCTGCGGGGCAGACGAACCCTGGAAAAGCGTAAGAGAGTACCAGAGGCGGGGCTGAGGGAACAGGGATCGAGCCTGTGTCTGCCCGGGATTGACTGTTTTTGACGGAGCGGGATTTGGAAGTTTCCCCATGAAATCGACCTTCGGCCTACAGGACCTCGTGTCAGACCGCTAGACTTCACGGAGGCCGGCATTCATGGTTGTCGCAGTTTGGGCGAAGGCTGGCTGTACTCCGGATCAGGTACTTTGCATGTCTGTTTCGACCTCCGGTCCTGCCCGCATTGACTTGCCGCCGACTATTCGCGGTCTGCTTGGTCGAGTCCGTTCGCGGCTGCGCCGGGATGCTTTGCTGGCCGGGATATCTACGGTCGCCTGCGGGTTT